>Ga0335074_10002949_pt1 | contig 23205 bp, 21 predicted proteins | sample Lox_Sample_23_FD_206715 | JGI IMG/M metagenome (GOLD analysis project Ga0335074, IMG submission 206715) | Soil microbial communities from Loxahatchee National Wildlife Refuge, Florida, United States - Lox_Sample_2.3 | ecosystem: Environmental > Terrestrial > Soil > Wetlands | place: USA...
TGAGCCCGCGCTTGAGCATCAAGGCGCCCACCGGGGTGATCCGCTCGTGCAGCACACCGATCTGACGCACCAGCGCGAGGACGACGGCGGCCAGGGCGAGCAGCAGCACCCAGAGCACCACGTTCGAGACCAGCAATGCACTGAGCAGAGCGCTCACCGGACACCCCGTCGTGGCAGGCGCTGGGCCGACTCGGCCAGAGCCTCGAAGGCGAGGTATAGCACTACCAGCGCGGCGAGGCCGCAGGCGATCGTCCAGAGGTCGAGCCAATCGAGGCGGCGCGCGTGCACCGGCACGAGCCCGATCCAGAGCGACCCGAGCGCGAGCACGGCGTTGCGCCAGAGGAGCGCCCCGGAGATGCGCTGGCCCCGGCCGAAGCCGAGGCAGCCGCAATCGAGCTGGCGCCGGCCGCGATGCAGGTTGACGCCGATGGCCGCGGCATACACCAGCAGCATGAAGGCGCTGGCGCAGGCGGCAGCCGTGCGCCACGGTGCCAGCGCGAGTCCCGCGACAAGCGCGAGCTCGAGGCAGGGCAGCGCCCAGCTCGCCGGGACCAGCAGCGCCTGCGGCAGCAGCGCATACGCGGCGAGGGATGCGGAGAACTCCCGATGTCGCCGCAGCTTGTGCAGCCCCGCGGCAAGCCACAGGCCAAGGAGCGCAAGCAGCACGATCGCTGCGGGAACGGGGTCGTTGTGCCACATCAGGGTGCCTCAGCCGCCATCAGTGCCAGCACGCGCAGCGGGCTGCCCGAGCCCTGGCGGATCTTGAGCGGCGGACAGATGAGCACCGCGCCCTGCGCAGGCAGCAGATCGAGATTCGTGAGGCATTGCAGCCCGTAGCGGCCACTGCCGTGCATGTAGGAATGACAGGGATACGGCGGCTGCAGGTGCGCGGCCTGCCCCGCATCCGTACCGATCGTCTCGGTCCCGAAGCCGATGATATCGCGCTCCTCGATCAGAAAGCGCACGACCGCCGCGTCGGGACCGGGGGTGTGCTGACCCTGCTCGTCGAGGTTCTGGTAGGCAGCCGGATCGGTGCGCTTGGACCAGTCGGTGCGCATGAGCAGCCATGAGCGCGGCGGAATCGGCCCGTGCTCGGCCTCCCAGGCGCGCACCGCATCGACCGTGAGCAGAAAGTCCGCATCGGCTGCCGCCTCGCGCGAGCAATCGATGACGCAGGCCGGAGCCAGCAACCGCTCGAGCGGCACCGTATCGGTGGCGTTGTGTGGCAGATTGCGTCCCGAGACCCAGTGAATGGGCGCATCGAAGTGCGTGCCCGTGTGCTCTCCACAGGAGAAGTTGTTCCAGTACCAGGCCGGGCCGCGCTCGTCGTAGCGCGAGATGGTCTCGACCCGAAACGGCCAGCTCTGTCCGAGCTCGGGGGGCAGCACCAGAGGGGGAAATTCCGGCGTGAGCGTGTGGCTCAGATCGACGATGCGGATGCCGCCGCGCGCGATGCCCGCGATGAGCGCCTGCAGAGTGCGGGCGGCGCTGTGGCGCTTCATGGGTCTGTCAGCTCCCCGTGCCATCGTCGGTCAGCCGCCTGCCGCGAGCTCACGCTCGAGCACCTTCGGATCCTCGCGCCAGCGGGCGAGCCACTCCTGCGCGAGATCGCCCGGGTAGACATCCTCGATGCCATCCTCGAGGGCGCCGAGCACACTGCGCGCGAGCGCCTCCGGGGAGAGCTTGGGGCCGGGGAGCTGCTCGTTCCAGGACTCATCGAGCGGACCCGGAAAGACGTGCATGACGCGCACGCCCGAGCGCTGCAGCTCCGCACGCAGGCACTGCGAGAGAGAGTACGCCGCGGCCTTGGAGGCGCTGAAGGTGCCCTGCGCCGGAAAGCTCGACAGTGCGTAGATCGACAGGATGTTGACCCAGGCTACCGCGCTTGCCGGCGCATCGGCGCTGCGCGCACGCATCACGGGTGCGAGCTCCTGAGCGAGGCGCAGCAGGCCGAAATAGTTGAGATCCATCTCCGCTCGCGCCACCTCCACCCCGTAGCGCGCGCCGATGCCGTAGGGGCGGTGCAGCTCCGCATTGTTGATGAGGATGTCGACCTTGGCGCCGATCTGCGCCACGCGCTCGCGCACCGAGTCGCTGTCGGTGAGATCGAGCGGTACCGGTGTGACCCGCGGGTCGCGCGCCAGCTCATCGAGCCCGGGGGCGGGCTTCCACGGCTCGGCCGTACCGGCCCACACGAGCTCCGCGCCCGTCTGCAGCAGGCCGCGAATGAGCGCCTGCCCGGTCGCGCTCTTGCCGTCGGTCACCAGAATCTTGCGCTGCCGCGCTGAGCACGTGAGCTCACGCAGCGCCCTGTCTTCGGCCATCGAGTCCTGCTCCCCCACTGCCCTCGCCACCAGTACCGCCTGTCCCGCCCGATCCAGATGCGCCGCCACGAGCACACGGCTACCGACGCCGCGCGCGCCGGCGCGCAGAAACGTCACGAGCGTCGGTCCGCTCTCGAGCCGCACCAGGCCGATGCGGCAGGGTAGCCGCAACCGAAAATACTCCTCGTGACTGTGGTGCAGCGTCGTCTCCGCGAGCAGCTCCCCGGCGCCCCGCTCCGCCTTCCAGTCGAGCTCGAGTCCCAAGCAGCGCTCGCACGCCTCGCGTGGCGGATACTGCACATGAGCGCACCGCCGGCAGACCTGCAGCTCGAAGCGCCCGCGCGCGGCGGCGGCAGTGAGCCGCAGCGCGATGCGGCTGCGCGCCGCGGGTGGCGTCAGCGGCACGTGCGTGCGCAGCAGCGGATTCTTGCGAGGCCGCTGCCCGGAGGCGCCGCTCATGGAGTCTGCGCCGCCAGGATCGCAGCCCCACAGGCGAGCCCACGATCGTAGTTGATGATGCCGAAGCCGCTCACCACAGCACAGCGGGCATTCGCCACCTGCGCGCCGAGTGCGGCGCCCGTGAGCTGGCGCAGCGCCTCGGTGAGCCCGAGAAAGCCGCCCGCGGCACCCGCCTGGCCCACCGAGAGCTGGCCGCCGGAGGTGTTCACGGGGAAGTCCCCGTCGGTCGTGAAGCTGTGGGTGCGCACGAACTGCGCGGCTTCCCCCTTGGCAAAAAAGCCCAGGTCCTCGATCTGCATCAGGCTCATCACCGGATAGTCATCGTAGGTCTGCACCAAGTCCACATCCTGATGGCTGATGCCGGCCGCGGCAAACAGCGCCTCCCGATCGAGCGCCCAGCCGCCGCGCAGCTGCAGCGCATCCTCCGGGAACGCGTTGTGACGCTCGCTGGTTGCGAGCACCGCAACGGCGCGCAACCCCAGATCGCGTGCCCGCTCGCGCCGCATCACCAGAAAGGCCTCGGCACCGGCACAGGGCATGACGCAGTCGAGCAGGTGCAGCGGCTCGGCGATGGGACGCGCGCGCAGGTACTGCTCGAGCGTCAAGGGCTTCCTGAAGAGCGCATGCGGAAAGGCGAGCGCGTTCTGGCGCTGCGCGACGCACAGCTTGCCGAAGTCCTCGCGGCGCACGCCGAACTCGCGCATGTAGCGCGCCGTGAGCAGCGCAAAGCTCGCATTCGGTCCGCCGGCCCCGTAAGGGTAGACCGCATCCTGCGCGAACTGGCTGAAATGCTCGAGCGTCCTGCGAAAGGAGTGCACCTGATTGGTATCGGCCGCGACGCAGGCGACGACGGCGGCATCGCCGCTTTGCACGGCGCGCAGTGCGCGTCGCAGGGCGACGATGCCCGCGGCGCCGCCCAGTGGAATGTGATCGAGCCAGCTGAGCGTGAGCCCGAGGTGCTGCGTGAGGGCGATCGCCGTGTCGGGCGCGAGCGTGAAGCTCGAGAAGCACAGCCCATCGATGGCCGATTTGGCGAGACCGCTGCCGCTCAGCAGGCCCGCCAGCGCCCGCGCCGCGAACCAGTGCGCGCCGCGGATGCTGTAGCGCACGTAAGGCACGGTGACGGGAACGGCGACAACGACCTCATCGTAGCGGGCGCGCCCGGACATGCGGCGGGCCGCTCTAGCGCGCCTGCTGCAGCAGTCGCGCCCGCGCGGCGCTCACCTCGATGAGCGGCGTGCGGCGGTAGCGCGCAACCTCGCCAGCCGTGAACGGCACGAAGCGCTCGGGCTTGACCGCCGAGAGCTGCGTTGCGATCCAGTTGATCACGGCGGCGAGCTCGGCATCACTCAAGGTCGACTGCGCAGCCCCGGGCACCTGCACCAGGTAGCGCCGCCCCTGCGGCAGGCTCGCAAACGGCACCACGGAGGTGCGCAGGTCCGGGACCCCGCGCCCCGGCTCGCCCGAGCCGTCGGGTTTGTGGCACCCCATGCATTGGAGCATGTAATTGGTGTGCGGCTCGTAAGCCGCGGCCGCGTGGCTCGCCAGCGCCCCCGCGGCGAGCACCGCCAGCCACCCTCGCCGGATGCCCCGGGGCATGCGCTCGGTCTATTTGGCCGGCGCCACGATGCGCGCGGTCGAGCAGTGATAGGGAATGTTGGCCTTGCTCGAGCCCGAGCACCAGTCGTAGTCGTTCGACTCGAAGGGGATGTAGATCGGGGTATCGCGCTCGTTGCGATTGCACAGGCAGCGTCCGCAGGTCCCCTTGCCGCAGCAGTCATTGTAGGAGATGACGTAGTCGAGCCCGTCTGCCGGGTTGTGGCAGGTACCGACCCAGGTCACCGCCGACTGCTCGGTTCCGGGCGGGCAGGCGCTCGCCGAGCCGCCGCAGCAGCCGCACAGATAGCCGTCGATCGCGCAGTGGCGCCAGTACTCGCACTGGGTCTCATCCTGGGTCTTGTCGGCTGCACCGGCACCGGCAGGCTTGGGGCTGGCGCCACGCGCGACGGGCAGCAGCGGCAGTCCTGCCGCGCCCAGCAGCAGTGCGCCGAGCGAGCCGAGCAGACCGCGTCGGGCCGTGCGCCGCGCCACCGCGCGCGCCGTGTCCTCAGTGAGAGTGTCGAGCCAGCTCATCAGGGCGTCACCATGATCGTCGGCGTCGTGCCCACGTTCTCGACCGAGCGCAGATGGCGTCCGCTTCGGGCGTCGTATACATCGAGCGTCGAGCTTTCGATGAACGCGCTGAAGAGCAGCGGTTGCGCATCGTGGGAGACCTGAATGGAGGCCGCCGGGTGCGCGAGCGTGATGCGCTCGATGCGACGATGCGTCGCGAGGTCATAGACCCACACCTCCTTGCCGGGATCCTTGTGCGTCTCGGGTCCCCCTTGGTGCATGATCGAGTACAGCCGATTGAGGCCCGCGTGCACCGCAAGTTGCTGCAAGCCGCCCGGACGCCACTTCTGGGCCCGCTCCGCGGCGCTGACCAACGACCACGGCTTACCGGGCATCAGGCCCTTGGGGGTGATCTCGACCGGATACATCGTGCCGCCGAAGGAGACGAAATACCACGTGCTGCCGCGGCGCACGCCCTTCTCGGTGGCCGGATCCCGCGGCACATCGAAGACCCGCACCGAGCGCGTGCGGGTGGCGGCGTGGCCCGTGTCATCCAGGTGCACATCGAGCAGCGCACCGTCACTGCAGATGCTGAAGAACGATCTGGGACCGGTCGGATACTCCAGGGCACAACCCGGCGTCTCGATCTCGCTTGCGAAGCTGCGGCTCGCCGTGTCGACCACCGTCACCGACTGCGCCGGCGTGAAATTGTAGATGAGCAGAAAGCGCCCATCGTCGGTGAGCTCCGAATCGCCCATCATCGGCATGTTCGCCGAGCGCTTGGGCGGGATGCCGATCTCCCCGACCGCGCTCAGGTGCACCGAATCGTAGAGACTCACCACATCGGTGCGTGTGCCGCGGGTACCGCGCGAGAAATAGGTCTCCGGGGAGAAGATGAGGCGTCCGTCGTGCGAGAGATTCTCGCGCGAGAACCCAAAGCCGGTGTACAGCACCCCGAGGAAGCGTCCGCTGTCGCCATCGACGAGGATCGCCTGGCCATCGGTCATGTGGGGGAAGACGAAATCGTTCACCCACACCCAGTGAGGCGAGGCCGGTGCGGGCAGCGTGGCCACCTGCCCCTGAGGATCAGGCGGCAGGGGCGTGGCCGCCGCCGCGGCGAAGGCGGCGAGCGCCAGGGCCGTCACGGCCGCAGCACCCGCAGCTACGCGCCGCAGCAGAGCCTGCCGACCGCCTGCGCACCCGCAAGGGCCCTGTCGCGCGCGCGCGCTTTGCTGCACCCCATTCCCCCCAGCACTCCGGGCGATCCGTTACGCTACGGGCGCGGTGCAAGCCAAGTCAAGCACCGCGGGCCGGCCGCTCTTGGCCGGCACGCGCGACCGAATTAAGCTCTATGGCCCGAACGGGATGCCGCGTGTGCCGGCTCGAGCGGGCGCGAAAGCTGCATCATGACGAGCCCCGAGCTACTCGACGAAACCCTCGCCAGCATTCCCGACCGGCGCAACCTCTGCACGCCGGGCACGCTCGATGAGAGCATGCACGTGGTCGGCCAGCGTATCCACCCGCACCGCTTGCGGGTGCTCGCCCCACTCGCTGCCGCTCCGCACCTCAGCTGTGTGGTCTCCTCGCTCGAGCTCGGCGATTGCGCGCTCGCCTACGTGCAGTACGGGCACAACGTCGAGATCGATGCGGGAGTCATCGCCGAGCATTTCCTGGTCAAGTCGACCTTGCGCGGGGAAGGACGCATCACCTGCGGTGATCACGCCGTCACCTCCACCCCGAGCACGATCATCACCACCTCCACCACCGAGCGCACGCAGATCCTCATGACTCCCCAGTGCTGTCATCTGACGGCCCGCATTTCCCGCCCGGCTCTCGAGGCACGCGTTGCCGAGAAGCTCGGTCGCGCACTGCCCGAGCCCTTGCGCTTCGAGCGGGCGGTGCGCGCCGATTCGGATTTCGGCCGCGGCTGGCACCGGCTCCTCAGCCACATCTGCGAGCTCTCGGCGAGCGCCCCGGGGGTGCTCGCCTCGGCAGACGTGCGCAATCAGTACTCGCGCACGATGATCGAGATGCTGATCCACTCCGCACGGCACAACTACAGCAGCGCGCTCGAGGAGGCCGAGGCCGAGCGGGCGCTGCCCTGGCACGTGCGCCGGGCGCGCGACTACGTGCACACCCATATCGCCGAGGTCCGCTCCGTGGCGGATGTGGCCGCCCTGGTCGGGGTCACGGCCCGTACCCTGCAGAATGGCTTTCGCCAGGCACTGGGCGTTGCCCCGGCGGAGTACCTGCGGCGGGTGCGTATTCAGGCACTGCACCAGGCACTCGTCGATGCGGGCCCCGAGCGCAGCGTCACCGAGCTCATGCAGGCCGTGGGGATCGTCAACTTCGGACGCTACGCGTACTACTATCGACGGCAGATCGGCGTGCCTCCGTCGGTGACGCTGAAGCGCGGCGCGTAGCGCGGATACCACAAACCGAGGGAGCATTTTTTCCGATTGCGTACGCCGCTTTCGCATGTCGGCTCGCGGCGCACAACGGGGGTCTCTTAGGATGAACCGGTTATGCGTGTCGCGCTCGTGCGCGGCCGCAGGCGCAGTGCGCTGCGCCCAGAACTCAAAGACACGGGGGAGAACGGCAGTGATACAAGCCTCGAAGGTGCGGTTCGGATTGCTCGGGCCCCTGCTGCTCGGTGTGTGCCTGGTGAGCGGCGTGCACGCACAGGAGGCCACGAATGCACCCGCCGCCGGCGAAAGCGACAAGCTGAGCGAGATCATCGTCACCGCGCAGAAGCGCGAGCAGAACATGCAGACGGTGGGCACCTCGATCACCGCCTTCGACGCCAACTCGCTCGCGCAGCTCGGGCTGCACGATGTCACCGACATCACCCAGCAGGTGCCGGGGCTGCAATACAATCAATTCGGCTCCACCGTCACGGTGTACAACATCCGCGGGGTGTCGCAGAACGACTTCAGCGATCACGAGGAGCCGCCGGTCGCCGTCTACAGCGACGGCGCGTACATCGCTTCGACCGGCGCGCTCGCCGGCTCGCTGTTCGATCTGCAGCGCGTCGAGGTGCTGCGCGGTCCCCAGGGCACGCTTTTCGGCCGCAACGCCACCGGCGGCACGATCCAGTACGTGAGCAACAAGCCGACCGACGAGCTCGAGGGCTACTTCGATGCAACCGTCGGCAACTACGACGAGATCGACACCGAGGGAGCACTGAGCGGTCCCCTGGCGCAGGGCCTCGACGGACGCATTGCCTTCGCGCAGGACTATCACAGCGGCTACATCGACAATCTCGTCGGACATCCCGTCGAGGACCTGAACCAGCTCGCCTTTCGCGCCCAGCTCGACTACAAGCCCGTATCGGGCCTCGACTTTCTGGTGAACCTGCACGGCGTGAACAACGACCACGAGACGCAGGGCGACTACTCCTGGGCGGCTTCGCGCCCGGATGCCACCGGGCGCGGCGTATTCACACCCGGGCTGCCGGACTTCAACAACTACATCGATCCGAGCACCAATCCCTTCGATCAGGAGGAGGGCCGTCGCGGCATCTTCAATCGCACCGTCTGGGGCATCACCGGAACGACCACCTGGAAGACCGATGCCTTCACGCTCACCTCGGTCACCGATTACCTGCAGGTGCAGAAGCGCTACGGCGAGGACTCCGCGGCCACCCCCTACCCGGTGTTCACCTACGACGTGTTCTATCACTACAACCAGTACTCCGAGGAGCTGCGCCTGAACGGCGATCTCGACGGCGGCGCGCTGCGCTGGACCGGGGGCTTGTACTACCTGCACTACCTCACGCTCATGGATGGGCTCACCGACTTCAACCCGAACGCCAATTTCTTCTGCTTCCCGACGGTACCGCTCTCGGGCTGCGAGCCGGGCCCCGGGGTCGCCTATGCGCTCTTCACCCTGCACGACAGCTCGCCGGCGGTGTTCGGGCAGCTCGAATATGACCTGTCCCCGAAATGGACGCTGATCGGCGGGGCACGCTATACCTACGACAACAAGAGCATCGACTACCTCTTCAACAGCACCACCAGCCCCTTCCCCTTCCTGCAACAGCTGCTCTACTACAATCCTTCGACCGATCCGACGGCGGCGCGCGACTGGAACATCGTCACCTGGAAGGGCGAGCTCGACTACAAGGTGGTCAAGGACACGATGCTCTATGCCAGCGTCAACCGCGGCGCCAAGGGTGGCGGCTGGTCCGCGCCGACGGCGTTCCCGGTCGATCCCGCCCAGCTGCCCTACAACGAGGAGAAGCTCACGAGCTACGAGGCGGGCTTCAAGTCGACCTTCTGGGACGGCAAGGCACGGCTCAACGGCGATGTGTTCTATTACACCTACAAGGATTATCAGGGCTTCTTTCTCGACATCGCCACCGAGGTGGTCGAGAACGTCAACGCACGCGAGAAGGGTGGCGAGCTCGAGCTCGCGCTGTTGCCGGCACACGGGCTCACCCTGCAGCTCGGCTTGTCGCACCTCGAGACGATCGTGCCCTTCGTGCCGACCCCTGCCGGGATCTACGTGCCGGGCCAGATGCCGCAGGCGCCTCACTGGAGCTTGAACGCTGTCGCGCGCTACGAGTGGGCCGTGCCCGGCGGGCAGCTCTCGGTCGAGGCCGACGGCAAGTACAACAGCTATCAGTATCTCGAGCTGCTCAACGCCCCGGTCGACCTGCAGCCCGGCTATCTGGTGGCGAACACGCAGCTCGGCTTCATGTCCGAGAATGGCCACTGGGAAGTCGACGCCTGGGTGAAGAACATCGGCGACAAGTGGTACCGGATGTACAACCTCGATCTGTCCTCGGTGCTCGGCATGAACGAGGGCGTCTACGGGCCGCCGCGCACCTATGGACTCACCGGGCGCTATCACTTTGGCAGGTGATGCGCGCGCTGCGCAGCCGCTGAGCCGGGCAGCCCGCGCATGAGCTCCCCCAGCGCAGTCGCCCGGGCCGAGGCGGCGCCGAGCGAGCGCTGGCGCCTGATTGCGGCGATCCTGGTCGGCGTCATCGGGCCGGAGGTCTTCATCGTCCAGCCCGGCTTCGTCGATGGCCTGGTACAGAGCCTGGGCTTCGACGCACAGGGCGCCGGCTACGTCGAGTCGATCGAGGTGTGGGGCATCACCGCGACCACGGTGCTGATGACCTTCTTCTCGCATCGCTTCGACTGGCGCCGGGCGATCACGGTGTCGCTGCTGGTGGTGGCGCTCGCGAACCTAGCCTGTATCGGGGTCCACGATCACCACGCCTTCACGGTGCTCAGATTCATCGCCGGGGCAGGCTCGGGCTCGCTCGTCTCGCTGAGCTTCACCCTCGTCGGCATGACAGCGCATCCGGATCGCAATTTCGGCTACCTGATCATGTGGGTGCTGCTCTACGGCGCCGTGGTGCTGCTGCTCATGCCGGCAGCCTTTGCGCTCACGGGAATGGCGGGCGTGCTCGCGTTCTTCGCCCTCTTCCCGCTCACGGCGCTGCCGTTCGTGAAGGCCCTGCCGCGCAGCGGCGACGCCGTCGCCTCCGTCGAACGCGACGCCGTGGATCTGGCACGGCCGCTGCGTCTGCTCGCCCTGCTCGCGATGCTCTGCTATTTCACGGCCCAGGGCGTCGCCTGGGCTTACCTCTTCCTCATCGGTACGGCCGGTGGTCTCGGCGAGCAGCAGGTGGCGACCGGACTCACCCTGTCGCAGTTCGCCGGCGTTGCCGGAGCCATGGTGCCGGCCTTCATCGGCAGCCGCTTCGGCCGCTGGCGTCCTCTTACGATCGGCATCCTGGGCGGGGCTCTGTGCCTCGTCTTCCTGATCGGGCATTTCGACTACTGGCCGTTCGTGATCTGGGTGTGTCTGTACAATTTCTTCTGGAACCAGACCCATCCGTTCCTGCTCGGCTCGATGGCGAGCTTCGACCGTCACGGCCGCGTCGTCATGTATGCAGTGGCGGCACAGATGATCGGACTCGCGATCGGTCCGGCGCTCGCCGCCTCCTCGATCAGCCCGGGTCATTACCGCAACGTCAATCGCCTCGCGATCGCGCTGTTTCTGGTCAGCTGGCTGTGCATCCTGGTGCCGGTGCTGCGCCAGCATCGGCAGGCGCTCGCGCTGCAGGCAAAGGAATCCCCATGAGTGCAGAGCTGCAAGGCAAGGTCGCGATCGTCACGGGCGCGGGTCAGGGTATCGGTGAGGCGATCGCCCGGCGCTTCGCCCAGGCCGGTGCGAAGGTGCTGATTGCGACGCGCACGGCTAAAACCGGCCAGGCCGTGACCGATGCCATCGTCGCAAGCGGGGGCACCGCGCGGCTGCTGGCGATCGATATCGGCTCTCACGAGGCCGTCAAGCGCACCGTGGCAGAGGCGGTGGCAGCCTTCGGCCGGCTCGACATCGTCGTGCACAACGCGGCGGTCTATCCGGTGATTCCGATCGAGCAGCTGAGCGATGCGGATATCGATCGCACGCTCTCGGTCAACCTCAAGGCCAGCTTCTGGTTGATCCAGGAGTCGCTGCCGCAGCTGCGGCGCCAGGGTGGCGGCCGCTTGCTCTTCACCTCATCGGTCACTGGACCCAATGTGGCGATGCCCGGTACGGCGCACTACGCCGCCTCCAAGGGCGGCATCAATGCGCTGATCCGCACGGCAGCGCTCGAGTTCGCGCGCGACAACATCACGGTGAACGGAATCGAGCCCGGCTACATCCTCACGCCGGCGATGGCAGCCCTCGGCAGCGCGGAGGATATCGCGCAGATGGCGCGAATGATCCCGATGGGCAAGCTCGGCGCGCCGCTCGACTGCGCCAATGCCATGCTGTTCCTCGCCTCCGAGGCAGCCTCCTACATCACCGGTCAGACGATCGTCGTCGATGGCGGCTCGACGCTGCCGGAGAGTCCGGTCGTGCTCGAGGCCTACTACGACAGTCTAGCCAAGAAATAAGACACCCCTCATCCTCGCGCCTGAGGAGGATCTACCGATGGACAGCTCTACCTTGCTCGAGCGCCGCGTGCGCGTGCTCGGCAGGCACTCACCCCTCTTCTATGACCGTCCGCTCGAGATCGTGCGCGGCGAGGGAGTGTGGCTGTGGGATGCCCAAGGCGAGCGCTACCTCGATGCCTACAACAACGTGCCGCATGTCGGGCACTGCCACCCGCGGGTGGTCGAGGCGCTCACGCGACAGGCACGCACGCTCAACACCCACACGCGCTACCTGCACGAGACCGTCGTCCGCTATGCCGAGCGGCTGCTCGCAACCTTCAACGCCTCGCTCGGCAACGTGCTGTTCTGCTGTACCGGCACCGAGGCCAATGAGCTGGCGCTGCGCATCGCCCGCGAGTGCACCAACGCCCAAGGCATCATCGCCACGGACTTCGCCTACCACGGCAACTCGGCGGCCGTGGCGCAGATCTCATCCGTCTTCACCCCGCCAGAGAGGCGTGGTCGCTTCGTGCGCACCATCCCGGTCATCGACCCCTATCGCGAGCGGCGCGGACGCGACGATGAGACGCTCGGTGCGGCCTATGCCAGCGAGGTCGCCCGGGCGATCGAGGCCTTTCATCGCGACGGGGTGCGCGTGGCCGGCATTCTGCTGTGCACGGCACTCTCGAGCGAGGGGCTGCCGCAGGTGCCGCAAGGCTACTTCCCACGCATCGCCAAGCTCGTGCGCGATGCCGGTGGCCTCTTCATCGCGGATGAGGTGCAGGCCGGCTTCGGTCGCTTCGGCTCGCACATGTGGGGACATCAGCTGCACGGTGCCACGCCCGACATCGTCACGCTCGGCAAGCCGATGGGCAACGGGCATCCCCTCGCCGGGGTGGTCGCACGTGCCGACCTCGTCGAGGCCTTCACCAGCGAGAACATGTACTTCAATACCTTCGGCGGCAATCCGGTCTCGGCGAGCGTCGGGCTCGCCGTGCTCGATGTGCTGCGCGACGAGGGGCTGCTCGAGAACGCGCGCCGCGTCGGGGACTACGTGATCGCCGGGCTGCGCCGGCTGCAGGACAAGCACGCGCTGATCGGGGACGTGCGCGGCCGGGGACTGTTCTTTGCCGTGGAGATCGTGAGCGAGCGCACCGCCAAGACGGCCGACGCTGCTGTGACCAAGCGCATCGTCAACGGTATGCGCGAGCGCGGCGTGCTCCTCTCCCGCATCGGGCCGCACGACAACATTCTCAAGATCCGCCCGCCGATGACCTTCAGCACCGAGAATGCCGATCTGCTGCTCGGCACGCTCGATCGCGTGCTCACGGATCTGTGAGCTCGGGAGCCTGCATGCCGCCGAGCTTCGCGGAGCTCGCCCCCGAGGAGCAGGCTGCGCGGCTGCACGCGCTGGCGCGCTACGCGGTCGCGCTCTGGCCGCTGCAGGTGGTGCGCATCGAGCCGCTGAAAGTGCGCGAGAACGCGGTGTACGCCGTGCACACGAGCAGCGGGCAGCGTGCGGTGCTGCGCGTGCATCGGCTCGGCTACCACCGCGATGCGGCCCTCGAGTCCGAGTTCACGTGGCTGCAGGCGCTCGCCGCGGCCGGCGTCGAGGTACCGCATCCCATTCGCTCGCGCCGCGGGCGCAGCTTCGAGCTCATCGAGTTTGCGGGCGTGCCCGGCCCCAGACAGGTGGACGTGCTCGAGTGGATCGAAGGCGAGCAGCTGGGGGCGATCGGCCAGTCCCTCGGCAGGGACAGCGATTGGGTCGAGCAGGTCTACGGGCTGATCGGAGAAGTCGCCGCCGCCATGCACAATCAGGCCTGCGCCTGGCGCATTCCGGCGCACTTCGAGCGCCATGCCTGGGATGTGGAAGCGCTGGTGGGCGAGCAGCCGCTGTGGGGACGCTTCTGGGATCTTGAGGCGCTCACGCACACGCAGCGCGAGTTCTTTCTGCAGCTGCGGGCGCGTCTGCGCGGCGAGCTGCTGAGCTATGGCACCTCCGCGCAGTGCTTCGGCCTCATTCATGCCGATCTGGTGCCGGAGAACATCCTGGTCGCGGGCGCTGCGCCGCGCATCATCGACTTCGACGATGCCGGCTTCGGCTGGCATATGTTCGAGCTCGCCACCACGCTCTACTTCATCCGCCACGAGCCTTTCTACCCGCTCGCGCGCGATGCGCTGATCGCAGGCTACCGGCGCTGCCGCCCCCTCGATGAGCAGCACCTGCGGCTGCTGCCACTGTTTCTCGCCGCCCGCGGCACCACCTATCTGGGCTGGGTGCATACGCGGCGCGGAGAGGCCGTCGCACGCGAGCTCACGCCGCAGCTCATCGAGCTGGCACTCGCGGCGGGAGAGGAATATCTCGCCCACTGATCGAGCTGCGTGCGGCGGGCTCAGTAGGTGATGCTGCCAACCGAGGTTCCGCCGCACACGTAGAGCGTCTGCCCGGTGATGAACCCCGCCTCGGGCGCGATGAAGAACAGGATCGCGCGCGCCACATCTTCCGGTCGCCCGAGACGGCGCACCGGGATGGACTCGATGATGCGCGGCAGCCTGGGGCTGTCCGCCGGGAGGAGCTCGTGGAACATCTCGGTCGCCTCGATCGGTCCCGGTGCGACGACGTTCACGGTGATGCCGCTCGGGCCGAGCTCGAGGGCCCAAGTGCGCGCAAGCCCCAGCATCGCGGCCTTCGTGGCCGAGTACACCGTGCGCTTGGCAAGGCCGAGCACGGCTCGGGTGGACACCAGCACGATGCGACCGTAGTGATGCTCCCGCATCGTAGGCAGTGCGGCCTGCACCAGCGTGATCGCCGCCGCCACGTGCAGCTGTGTCAGCGCCTGCAGATCCTCCGCCGTCACCTCCTCGAGCGGCCTTTCACGGATCGCGCCGGCGTTGTGCACCACCGTCGTTAGTGGGAAACGCCGGGCCGCCTCGCGCGCCGCCTCGGCGGTCGCCGCGGCATCGGTCAGGTCGACGTGAATATTGTGCAGTCGCGGGGACGTGAGCGCGGCATCCCGCCGCGCCAGGCACACCACCTGGTAGCCTGCCTCGAGCAGCAGCCGGCAGCTCGCCGCACCGATCCCCGAGCTCGCACCGGTCACGAGCGCGAATCGCTCCGTGCTGGTCATCGTGCATCCTCCCGTCGCTTGGATTGCCGCAGATCGATGCAGCCGCGCTGCTCGAGCCCCTCTCGGGCGAGCGCCTTGAGCTCACTGCGCTGCAGTTTCTCGGTGGGTGTGAGCGGCAGGCGCTCGCAGAAGAGGATGTAGCCCGGCGCCTTGTAGTAGGCCAGCTGCTCGAGACAATGGCGTTGAATCGCCCGCGCGAGGCTCGCGCGCGCACCGTCCGCCACCTCGTGCTCGCTGCCGGCCGTCTCGCGGGCGCTGGCGGCCTCGCGGGCGACGGCGGCCTCGCGGGCGACGATGCACGCCATCACCTCCTCGCCACGCACCGGGTCCGGTACGGCGGTGACGCCCACGGCTGCAACGGCCGGATGCTGCAGCAGCACTCCCTCCACCTCCACCGCGGACACGTTCTCGCCGCTGCGACGGATCACGTTCTTGCGGCGATCGACGAAATGCAGATCGCCATCGGCGTCCGCGTACACGATGTCGCCGGTGTGAAACCAGCCGCCCGCCCAAGCCTCGGCGGTCGCCTGCGGATCCTTCAGGTACTCGCTGAAGAATCCACGCCGTGGCCGCGCGCCGGCGGCGCGCACCAGCAGCTCCCCCGGCTCACCGACTGCCGCCGGCCCGCCCTCCCCGCTCAGGATGCGCACCTCGACCGCCGCGCTGGGATGGCCGAAGCAGGCACTGCCCACTTTGCGCGGCTCGCGATTCGCAATGATCGCTGCTCCGGTGCCCGTCTCGGTCATGGCCCAGGCCTCGATCAGCGGAAAGCCGAAGCGCTGCTCGAAGCTTGCGTGCAGGCGCGGGCTCACACCGGCGCCGAAGCCGAAGCGCACCCGGTGCTCGCGATCGTGCGCCCCGGGGGGCGCGCCCAGCAGCATCGCGGGCATGACCCCGAGGTAGTGCACGATGGTTGCTGCCGAGGAGCGCACCGCCTGCCACCAGCTGCCAGGGTGAAAGCGATCGAGCGGCACGACGCACCCGCCGGTGAGCAGCATCGCCATGCTCGAGCAGGCGAGCGCATTCATGTGGCTCATCGGCAGGGGCGTGAGCAGCCGCTCGCTGCCCGGGGTGAGTCGGCACAGCTCGCCGAGTCCGGCGTACCACTGCCCGGCATACAGGAAGTACTCGTTCGAGAGCACGCAGCCCTTGGGACGGCCCGTCGTTCCGGAGGTGTAGAGCAGTGCGCACTCGCGTTCCAGATCGCCGCCGGCAGCAGCAGCAGCCGCCGCGGCTCGCGCACCGAGCGGTCGCAGGCCCGAGAGATCCTCCTGCGTGACGATGAGCTCACGCCCCGCCTCGAGCGCCGCAGCGGCGAGCTCCGCCGCACGTGCAGGCGGGACGACCGCGATCGCCAGTTCCGCATGGCCGATCAGAAAGCCGAGCTCGCCGCGGCGCCAGTCCGGATGAATCGGTACCACCGAAGCACCCAGGGCATTGAGAGCGAGCCAGTGCAGGAACATCGCCGGTCGGTTCTCGAGCATGAGACCCACGCGCGTACCGGCGAGCAGCCCGGCCTGCCGATAGCGCTCGCGCAGCGTCTCGACCTGCGCTGCGGTCTCGGCATAGGAATACTCCCGTGGCTCGATGCCGTAGCGCATCGCAGTCTCGGGGAGCACGCACAGGAAAGGGCGCGCGCCGTAACGCGCGACGCTCTGATGGAACGCGGCGAAGACCGTACCGGCGCCTGCCCCCGCGGCGTCCATCAGCTACAGCAACAGCTGAATCGAGGGCAGCGCCGCATCCCGATTGAGCAGCTCGAGCCTCTTCAGTCGTATGCGCAGTCGCCCGCCCTCGCTCGTGAGGTGATGATAGGCAACGCCGGCGAGCAGCAGCTGCTGATCGAGCTGCGACTCGACGTACAGAAAAGGTGTGCGCAGCACGAAGCGCCCCGCTGCCACATCGCTCTCCTCCAGGGTCGGCTGCTGCAGCACATGCTGACAGAAGCTCGGCTGCTGCTGGGAGAAGGCATTGGGCTGCTTCAGCCGCTCGATGCGCACCTTGAGCAGCAGTGCATCCTCGTCGAACAGCGAGGTCTGGGTCGGCTGCGGGGACTGATCGCGCGCGAGTGGCATCCAGTAGCGGATGTCGGGGGTCAGCAGCGCGTACCACTCGTCGAAGCGCTGCTCATCGAGCAAGCGCGCCTCGTGGTACACAAAGCCCGCGAGGCGCGCATCGGCCAGCACGGCAGCATCCTGTGCCATCTCTACCGCGCCTCCAGGCCGAGCGTCATGAGCTTTACCCAGGCGCGGTACTGTCCGCGCATCGGGATCTCGTTGGTGGCACCGTACACGCCCGCCACCCCACCAGCCTCGGCAGGCGAGTAGTTGCGATGCAGGCTCACCCACTCCTGGCTGCTGCTCGCCAGTCCCTGCTGGATGCTGCGATAGCAGTGCAGGTCGTCGTGCCCGACCACCGAGGTGGGGGCGTTGATCAGGCGCGTGTAGGTGGCGGTGCGCGCGAGCAGCTCATCGGGCGCTCCACACAGACGCAAGGTCCAGCTTTCGATGAGCGTCTGATCGGCGGCGAGCGGCCGCGCAACGCGTATCGCCTGGATGGCGCCCTTGACGGTGAGGCTGGGGAAGTAGACGGTGTTGTGGCGCACCTCGCCCAGGATCTGCCGCGCGCGCTCCGCGCCATAGGCGGCGGTCATCGCGCTCTCGTAGGCGCCGACACTCGAGTACTTCGAGTGAATCGAGAAGTTGACGCCGGTGTAGCTGTGCCCGTTGTCGAATACCTTGACGCCCATCTTCTCGAAGAAATCGTAGCCGTTCACGAAGGGCACGAACTGCTCGATCACCATCGGCATCGGCCCTTGCCCGCCGCGCTCCTCCCACAGCCGCTTGGCGGTGCCCGCGGAGGACTCGTGCGCCACCATGGGGTGCATCGCATCGTTGAGATTCTCGACGAACATCTTCCAGTTGCAGTCGTGCAGGTAGCGCAGCGGCGGACCCACGACCTCGAGGCGGCCCTCGGGCGAGCGCTCGACCATGTTGTCGATGGAGGACAGCGATTCGCCGAAATAGTCCTGGAAGTCGAGCCCGTCGTCGGCCAGGCGCGCGAACACGAAGCCGCGATAATTGACCGCCAGGATCTGCCTCAGGCCTTCGGCGGACGCGGTCGCCTCGAAGCCCGTCCCCTCGTAGCCCGCCTTGAGCGGCACGGAGCGCAGCGTCCCATCGAGGCGATACGTCCAGCCATGATAGGGGCAGCGCAGCATACCGGCCTGACAGCGCCCGTGCACCGCGCTCGCAAGCTTGGTGCCCTTGTGGGCACAGCGATTGGGAAGCACGCGTACCTTGCCATCGGCGCCGCGCAGCATGATCACGGGCTCACGACCGATCAGGGTGGTGTAGAAATCCCCGGCACTGGGCACCTGACTGTCGTGGCCCACATAGATCCAGGCGTTGCGCCAGAGCTGGCGCATCTCGAGCTCGAACAGCTCCGGGTCGCGGTACAGGTCGCGGTGCACCGAGTCCGGGCGCACCAGGCTGCGAATGGTGGCGGGATCGGCGAAATTACGGCTCATCGCGCTCGGTCCTGCGGTGAAGTGCCCGGGCGCCGCGCCCGGGACTTTGCGCCCCGATGATAACGTATTCGGGACTTCGCCCCGCCGGGTTCCTGGCGCTCGATGTGCTTACCTCGGCGCAGCCGGCGGGGCGCTCAGCTTGCCGCTACGGAAGCTGCCGTAGCTGAAGTAATCGCCCTTGCACCACCACTCCCCGCCGATGCGACTCCACAGGAACAGGATGGCGAAGGTGAACGGCGGGCTCTTCGGATCATCGGGCAAGACATGGAAATCGGCCCAGTCCCATCCCGCATTACCGTTGACGTAGGTGTAGACCGATTCGATCTTCACTTTGTTGTGCCGGACGACATCGGCATAGAGCGGCCGGATCTGCTCGCGCCCGACGAAGATTCCCTCGCCCTCCCCCACCGAGACCACATCCGGGCTGTAGAAACGCGTCACGATGGTCTCGGCGTCGTGGGCAGCGAAGGCGCGCTCCTTGAGGTCGTACTTGGCGCGGATCGCACGCCGAAAGGCGGCGAGCTGTGCACTGTCGGCAGCCGATGGCGGCACGGCATGCATGCCTGCGCCGGCGGCCACGGGTGGAGCCGGTGGCGCAGGTGGTGGGGGAGCTTGCGCCCACGAGAGAGCACTGGCTGAGCCCAGCAGCAGGGCCCCGAGAAAATACTGAGCGCGGCTCATCAGGTCACCTCCAGGATCTGCTGTGCCGCGCGCTCGCCCTCCTCGCACGCGGTCTCCCACATCTGCGCCCCGCTCAGCTCCGAGTGTCCGAAGGCAAGGCGATTGAAGCGCTTGCGCAGTACCTCCTTCGGCGCCGGCTTGCCGTCCTTGCCGAAGAAGAATCCCGGCGGATCCACCACATACGCATGGCCCCAGCGATTGGTGATGATGCCGGCGATGTCCCGCTCGGCATCGAAGCCGTAATCGGCGAACATCGTGCTGAACTGCGCTCTCACCTGAGCTTCGATCTGCGCGTAGGACATCCCGAACAGCTGCATGCGAGCGGCCGTACATTGCTGCGGGAAGGGCACTCCGGGGATCAGGAACGGGTTGTACTGCGTGAGCACGACGGGCTTGGCGGGATCGAGCGGCTGAGTCGCTTGGCCCGGAATCTCGAGATTGCGTCGTAGGCTCGTCCACCAGCCGAAGCCGTCGAACCAGCGTGCCGAGGCGATGCCGAGCCGATCGAGGAATCGCCAGTGGCGCACGGCCACGTTCACCGTGAGCATCGGTGCGTGATGAAACGCATTCATCGCCTCGCGGTACTCGGGCGAGAGGTCGCGGCAGATATGGCGGTTGGCGTGCTGCTGTCCGCACAGCACCACGCCCTTGGCGCGCACCTTGAAGAGCTTGCCGTCCTTGAGATACGTGACCACGACGTGCTTGGCGGACTCGGGGGATCCTTCGTGCCTCACCGCGAGGACGGTGGCCGCCAGGCGCACGCGCACCGGCGCCCCCGCTCGATCGAGCTCCCCCCACTGCACCGGACCGTTGATGATATCCGCGGTTCGATACTCGCCCTTGAGCGCCGCCGGCAGCAGCTTCTTCAGAATGTGACGCGCGGTACCGGCATTTCCGCCAGGAAAACTTGCGAGGTAGAGCTCATCCGTCGGGTCCTCGCCATCGAGCTGATAGCGGTAGTAGCCGACGACCCCGGGCTGCAGAAAGTTGTAGGCGGAGTAGGCGGAAATCACATCTGCGCCGAGGCCACAGCCCATCGCAGCGGTCTGCGGATCGAGGTATTTCAGTACCTCCGGCAGCACATCGGCGTCGATCCCGACCACCTCCAGGAGGAATTGCCGGTAGGTCATGCTGTCGAGCCAGCGCTCCCAGTCGGGTCGGCGCGGCGGCGTGCGATAGAGATCCATGTCTACCAGCGCCTTCTTGACCCGCTCGCTCAACGGCGCGTGCCGGAAGCCGTCGTGCCAAGGGTTTCTCACCCAGCCGTGCCCCGGGTAGAAGAAGCCCGCGTCCGAGCGCTCCCAGCCGATGTGCATCGGGGTCCAGGCGTCCTCGGGGACGAGGATGTCGCGGGAAAGGCCCGTCGCCTTCTGGTAGGCGAACTGCTCCGGAAAGCCGAGATCCTCATAGAAATGCGAGCCGAAGCCCGCGGCTCGGGCCTTGTTGACCGGAACCACGATACCGGTGGAGCCCTGTGGCGCGGTCAGATGATAGCCATCGACCTCGAACTCGTTCTGCTTCGCCTCCCCGCCGAAGATGGGATGCTGATCGAGCAGCAGCACGCTCGCGTTCGGCCGCGCCTTGCGGTAGGTCCAGCCTGCCGCCAGGCCGGCGATACCGCAGCCGACGACGATGACATCGGGGTGCTCACCGGTGTCGCTCGCCGCGCGCAGCCGCGCATCGAACTGCTGATCGCGAATGCCCCCATGCGCCGCATTCACCACCTCGTGGGTGTTGCCGTTCGAGCGCGCGTAATCGCCGATTCCACCCGGGCCGGTCCACTCCGGTCCGAGCCCCGTGAGGGGTGCCGCAATGGTCTGCGCTGCCGCCTCGCGCAGCGGAGCCGCCATGCCGAGCAAGGCGGCGCCGCTACCGAGCAGCGTGCCCCCGACGAAGTCGCGCCGGGTGATGCCCCCGTCCACCGCCGCGGCGGCAGCAGCGGCGGTAGAAGCTGCAGCCGGCGCATCCGCCGCGCCCACGCCTTCAGGATCCGTCGGATGGTGCTCGCGCATGCCTTCGCCCTCGGTGAATGTCGCCGACTTTGTGGCAGCGCCGCCGCCCTGTCAAGTCATGTGACTTGATCTCATGGGTCAGTTGAATTGCTTGCGTCGTGCCGAGGGCTCCGAGCGCGCTTTTGCTACACTTCTACCCGAGCCACAGGAGCCGCGCCCGCATGCGCTTCCAGTTTGCCTTCCCGCACACCCCGTTCGACCGTTCGCCACGCTCGCGCGCCATCCTGCGCGCGGCCAAGCAGGTGTTCGTGCAAGAGGGCTACGCTGGCTTGAGCATCCGCGCCGTAGCGAAAGCAGCGCGTGCCAGCATGGGGGCGGTGCAGAACTTCTTTCCGACCAAGCGGGAGCTGATCGCGGCACTGTTCGAGTACGTCGTCAACGAGTACGAGCAGGGTTATCAGCGGCTATTCGCGCGGCTACCGATCAACGGCGAGGCACGGCTGCTCGCAGTGCTCGATTATCTGGTCGATGACCTCTGGCGCGCGGAGACGCGGCACTTTTTCTTCGGTCTGTGGGCGCTCGGGGTCAACCATCCCCCGGCGCGCCACCTCATCCGCGAGATGTATCTCCACCACCGCAGGGGCCTCGCGGCGCTGGTGAGCGGGGCGCGCCCCGGGCTCAGTGAGGCGCGCTGCCAGCAGCTGGCGCTGGTACTCGCGGCACTGATCGAGGGCCTCATGCTCTTCACCGGACCAGGCTCGGGACAGGGCATCACGCGCGCCTCGCTGCGCACGCTCGTGCGCACGACGGCGCTCGAAGTCATCGCACCCGCGCCGGCGGGCCCCACGGTCGCGCCACGCCGTGCGCGGGTGCGCCGCGCGCGCCAGGCTTCGTCAGCTTCGCCGTCCGGGGGTCAGCTCGTGTGAGCGCCCGCGTGCCAGTGCGATGCACTCGCCACCGAGCTCGCGCACCTCGATGTCGTAGACACCGGTGCGTCGCCCGCGCGAGCGCTCCTGTGCCGTGGCGATGAGCTCGGCGCCCTGGCGCGCAGGACGCAGAAACTCGATGCTCACCGCGGCGGCGACGGTCACCGGCCGGCCCGCATTGCAGGCAAAGGCGAAGGCGCTGTCGGCGAGACAGAAGATGAAGCCGCCGTGGCAGATGCGATGGCCGTTCAGCATGTCGTCGCGCACGTGCATCTGCAGCCGCGCGAAGCCCGCGCGCACCTCGAGCAGGCGCATGCCGAGCCCCTGCGATGCGCGATCCGCGGCGTAGAGCTCACCCGCATCGGCGGGGACGGCCGCGGAGTCTGCCGCCGGATCGGGCGTTGCTTGTGTCGAGTCAGGCGCGGGTGCCATGGGCGTGCGGAGTCGGGACTGGCCCGCTATTGTGCGCCGGCGCCGCAGCCGGCCATGCGCCCAAGCAGCAGGCTCTTCTCGCGCTCGTTGTGCGCAAGTGATGCCGCGCGAGCAAACTCCGCGCGCGCCTCCTCGTAGCGGCCGAGCCTCTCGAGCAGGTCGCCGCGCACACTGGGCAGCAGATGATAGCTCTCGAGGCGCGCCTCGCCTTGCAGCGCATCGACGAGCTCGAGCGCCGGCGCGGGCCCGTAGGCCATGGACACCGCGACCGCGCGGTTGAGCCGCACGATGGGCGATGGGGCGAGCTGCGCGAGCGCATCGTAGAGCGCGACAATGCGCGCCCAATCGGTCTGCTCCACCGACAAGGCGCGTGCGTGGCAGGCGGCGATCGCCGCCTGCAGGGCATACACGCCGAGCGCACCGCCCAGTGCCTCCGCGCGCTCGAGCGCAGCGAGTCCGCGCCGGATCAGGAGCGGATCCCAGCGCGTACGATCCTGCTCACTGAGCAGGATCGGCTCGCCGGCCGGGGAAACACGCGCGCGGGTCCGCGAGGCCTGCAGCTCCATGAGTGCGACCAGGCCATGCACCTCGGACTCGCCCGGGGTGAGCTCTGCCAGAATGCGGCCGAGGCGCAGCGCCTCCTCGCACAGCGCGGGGCGCATCCAATCCTGCCCACCCGTCGCGACGTAGCCTTCGTTGAAAATGAGGTAGATGACCTCGAGTACCGAGGCGAGCCGCTCGGCACGCTCCTCGGCACGAGGCACCTCGAAAGGCACGCGCG
>Ga0335074_10002950_pt1 | contig 23204 bp, 14 predicted proteins | sample Lox_Sample_23_FD_206715 | JGI IMG/M metagenome (GOLD analysis project Ga0335074, IMG submission 206715) | Soil microbial communities from Loxahatchee National Wildlife Refuge, Florida, United States - Lox_Sample_2.3 | ecosystem: Environmental > Terrestrial > Soil > Wetlands | place: USA...
CAGCGCCGACGGGAGCGGGGTCCGCGGGCCCGGGGCGATGAACCACGCCCGGCGGTGCGGGCTGCTGTGGGCGGGGTACCTGGCCTACGAACTCGCCGTCGGCGCCGCGCTGTCCCCGATGGTGAACGCGGCCCGGGTACTCGGGTTGCTCGGCGTGCTGATCGCCTTGACGCTGTCCCTCCCGGCCACCCTCCTGCTCGCCGCCGCCGGGCAGATCACTTACGCCACGCGGCACACCCCGGGCGCCCCACCGGGCCCGGTCGGTAGCCAGCCTCACGTGCTCTGCTCTGCGGTCGGCCGGGCATCTGGTGCGGCCAGCGTCACAACGTAAGCCGCCTCGGCGCCGTCACCAGGGCGCAGATCCACGCTGGCCACAGTCCCAGCGGCCTGAACGTCCGCCAGCACCTCAGCCAGCGCAGCCAGGTCGGGCTGACGGGCGGTCACAGCCAGCTCCGCCACCGGGGCCCGCATCGGCAGCCGGGCCTGCGACTTGGCCTTGCGGACCGCGCTGATCGCCGCCGAGGCCGCGTCAAGCAGGCTGTCGCCGGCGCCAGCGGCCGCGGCGCGCAGCGGCTCAGGCGCTGGCCACGCGGCGCGGTGCACCGAGCCGGCGGCGCTCCACGAACCGTCCTGTCCCGCGCCGTCGCGCTGCAGCCAGGACCAGACCTCCTCGGTGACGAACGGCAGGAACGGCGCGAACAGCCGCAGCAGCACGCTCAGCCCCAGCCGCAGTGCGGCAATGGCCGACGCGGCGGCGGCCTCGCCGCTGCCGCCGTAGGCCCGCGGCTTGACCAGCTCCAGGTAGTCGTCGCAGAACGACCAGAAGAACCGCTCGGTCAGGTCCAGTGCCAGCGCGTGGTCGCAGGCCTCGAACGCGTCGGTACACCGCTGCACCACGCCGGCCAGCCGTCCGAGCATCGCGCGGTCCAGTGGCTCGGTGATTGGTGCCTCGGCGGCCCCGGGAGCCAGAACGCCGGCCGGCATACCGAGCACGAAGCGGCTGGCGTTCAAAATCTTGACTGCGAGCCGTCTCCCGATCCTGAGCTGACCCTCGTCGAAGGAGGTGTCGACGCCCAGGCGCGCGCTGGCGGCCCAGTACCTGACCGCGTCGGAGCCGTAGTCACGCAGGTACTGCTCGGGCGTGCTCACCTTTCCTTTGGACTTGGACATCTTCTTGCGGTCCGGGTCGAGGATCCAGCCGGAGATCGCGGCGTGCCGCCACGGCAGCACGCCGTACTCCAGGTGGGCGCGCAGCAGCGTGTAGAACAGCCAGGTCCTGATGATCTCGTGCGCCTGGGGCCGCAGGTCCATCGGGAACACCCGGTGCAGCATGTCGCCGGGACCGGCGCCGGCGGCCGCCGCCGCGATCTCGGGCGTGACCGACGACGTCGCCCAGGTGTCCATGATGTCGGGGTCGGCAGCGAATCCGCCGGGCATCCCGCGCTGGCTCTCGGAATAACCAGGCGGCGCTTCCGCGGCCGGGTCGGCCGGCAGCATGCTGTCGGGTGCAGCGATCGGGGATTCATAACGAGGCTCACTGTCGGCGCCCAGCGGATACCACACCGGGATCGGCACCCCGAAGTAACGCTGCCTGCTCACCAGCCAGTCGCCCGCCAGGCCGTTGACCCAGTCTTCGTAGCGGGCGCGCATGTGCGAAGGATGCCAGTCCAGCTCCCGGCCGCGGGCCAGGAGCACCTCACGCAGGCCAGGATCGGCTGACCCGTTTTTGATGTACCACTGCCGGGTGCTGACGATCTCCAGCGGCTGCTCGCCGTGTTCGTAGAACTTCACCGCGTGGGTCACCGGTTCGGGTTCGCCGCGAAGACCGCCGGAGGCCCGCAGCAGATCGGTGACCCGCTTCCGCGCGGCCTTGACCGGCAGGCCCGCGATGTCGGCGTAGGCCGCTTGGGCCTGCTCGCTGGTGAGCCAGGGCAGCGGGCCGGGCAGCAGCCGACCGTCCCGGCCGATCACCGGCCGGGTGGGCAGCCGCAGGTCGCGCCACCAGATCACGTCGGTGCTGTCGCCGAACGTGCAGATCATCGCGATGCCGGTGCCCTTGGCCGGGTCGGCCAGCCGGTGCGCCAGCACCGGCACCAGGGCGCCGAACAGGGGAGTGCGCACTGTCGTTCCCAGCAGGGCCGAGTACCTGGCGTCGTCAGGATGCGCGACCAGCGCCACGCACGCTGGCAGCAGCTCGGGGCGGGTGGTCGCGATGATCACTGCCGGGCTGGCCTCACTGCCTGGGCCGGCGGTGAACGCTAGCCGGCAGTAGCTGCCAGTGACCTCCCGGTCTTCCTGCTCGGCCTGGGCCACCGCGGTCCCGAACGTCACGTCCCACATCGAAGGCGCGTCGGCCAGGTAGGCCTCGCCCCGGACCAGGTTCCGCAGGAACGCGCGCTGGGAGATGGCGCGGGAGCGGCTGTCGATGGTCTGGTAACTGACTGACCAGTCCACGGACAGGCCGAGGCGACGCCAGGCCTCCGCGTAAGCTCGTTCGTCGGCCCGGCTCATCTGCTGGCACAGCTCGATGAAGTTCCGCCGCGACACAGGTACCTGCCCGCGGGCCGACGTACTGCCCCCGTCCTGGGATGGCGTGAACTGCGGGTCATAAGGCAGCGACGGGTCGCACCGGACGCCGTAGCGGATCTGCGCCCGGCGTTCGGTTGGCAGCCCGTTGTCGTCCCACCCGACCGGGTAGAAGACGTCTTTGCCGCGCATCCGCCAGAACCGCGCGAGGACGTCGGTCTGGGTGTAGGAAAACGCGTGCCCGATATGCAGGGATCCGCTGGCCGTCAGCGGTGGCGAGTCGATCGCGTAGACGTTGCCGCGCTCAGCGGCCCGGTCAAACTTGTACTACACGTCCCTCGTCCCACCGGCGCGTCCACTTGTCCTCAAGGCCATCAAGCCCGCGGCGGGTATCGGCGTTCATGCCGTGCAGTCTATTCCGCTCGCGGCGCCGCCGCCCGCGGTTACTCGCCCGGTGCGGGCCCGCCCCCGCCGTGCTCACATCAGGGAGTGCAGGCGCCGCGCCTCCTGGGTCAGCCGCGTGCTGCCCTTGGCCGCCGCGGCCTGCGCCAGCCCGTCGATGTCCGCGCGCACACCGAGCTCGGCCGCCACGTCGGCGGCCACTGACAGCAGCCGGTGCGTGTCCCTGGCCCCCGACCTGAGCAGGCCGGGAATGGCGGAGCTTGCGATCTGCCAGGCCAGCGGGCGGGTTCCGGGGTCGGCTGCGGCCGACCGCAGGCACTCCGCGGCCCGCCCCGCCCTGACCGCGTTCATCTCACCGAGCATCCGGCCGACCGCGTTGCCGTCGATCCCGCCGCGCTGGGCGAACCCGGTGAGTGCCTCGACAGCCGCGGCCCGGTGCGCGGGATCGTGGGCGAACAGCGAGTAGGAAACCGTGAGCACCACTGCGGGCCCGGCCGGCCCCTGCATATCCGGCAGGCGTGCGGTGAACTGGACGTCCGGGCGCATCCAGCCGAGGTCGGTGTCCACAGCCGACATGACCTGCAGGGCGTGCGCAGCAGCGACCTCGCGGTGCGAGGGCAGCGCGTGTGCCCAGACCAGCAGCTCCCTGAAGGGCGACACCTGGTCATCGAAATGCTTCAGCTCCCAGATGGCGGGAAGCAGGTCCCCGGTCACCGGCACGGCCGGGTCGGCGTGCATCTTCACCGGGGCCACCCCGCGCACGCCGGTGTTCACCAGCAGCACGCCGCGGCTGTCGTGTCCGAGTTCGGTCAGCGGATCAGGAACGGCTCCGCGGCGCAGCACGCCGGCCAGGGCGCGCCCGGCGCCGGACCGCAGCCGCGCCGCTGCCGCGATCACCCGCTCGTCAACCGTGCGGGGCAGCCGCAGCAGCGTCTGGGTGAGGTCGGCGGGCCACGGCTCGGCGCTGGCGTCCTCCATCGCCGCCACCTCGGCCACGATCCGTTCCGGGTCGACGTGCCCGGCGGCGGTGTCGGGATAGGCCAGCAGGTGCCGGGCCTCGCCGTCAGCGCTGCGGGTACAGGCCTCCCAGATCCGCTCGGCGAATAGCGCGCGCGGGGTGAGGCTGCCTGCGTGGCGGCTGCCACGCCATACCCGTGCTGCCCCCGGCCAGTGCCTGAGCTGTTCCAGCATGTCGCCTTGCGGCCCGGCGCCCTGCCGGATCCAGGTCAGCGCGCGCAGCGGCGGTACGCCGGTGCCAACGGCGCCGCCTTCGAGGTGCCGGGCCAGCGGCGCCAGCGCCGCGATGAACGCCGCGCGGTCAGCGGCGAACCGGGCGATCGCGTCGATGACCTGCTCGGCCAGCAGTGGGTCCCACGGGTCGGCTGAGAGTGCCGCCGCGGTGCCCGAGAACTCGCCCAGGCTGGCCAGGCGCGGCAGCCCCGCCGGAACCGCGGGCGCGGCGGCCGTAACCGCTGGCTCGGGCACGGGTGCCGGGTCAGCCCTGGGGCCGCCGCCGAGCACAGCTTCCGCCCGGGAGCGCAGCGACGGCGCCAGCGACGAGGCGGCGGAACGCAGCTTGTCTTTGACGGCCGGCCCGATGTGGCGGTCATGCCGCGCTACCAGGTCGAGTGCTCGCTCCTGGACCTCGGCCAGCTGATGCTCGAACGCGGCTGACGCCGCCTCGGCCACTGCTTCGGCGAGCTCCGGGTGCTCGCGGGTCACCGAGTCCAGCAGCCGCAGCTGCGCCATGGCGTACTTCTTCTCCCGCCGGACCAGCACCGGACCGGAGGCCTCGACGACCTCGGCCGGGTCAATTCGCCCGCTCTTGACCAAGGTCGTGATCGCGTTCTGCCCCAGGCCCACGGCCGTCCCGGCGTCAGCGGTCAGCAGCCGCAGGTACCGCCCGGAGCGAGCGGCCAGTTCGCTGGCATCGGGTGCCAGCTCCTCGTGCAGCCGGACGTACCAGGTGAGCTGGCTGGCCGGGAAGTCCTGGAAGAACGCACCCAGGCAGGCGTCCAGCAGCCGGCCCCGGTCGATGTGCCCGTCGGCCGCCAGCCCGGCAAGTGCGGCTCGCCAGGTCCGTTCCGGATGAGCCTGGCTGTCATGGTTCCAGTGCGACTTGTCGGCATAGTTGTCCTGTGTGAGCAGGACAGCGCCAGCTTCGTCCACGGCGAACAGCCCGAAGATCTCGTCTTGCAGCAGGGTGGGGTCGGCGAGCAGCGCGTCGCGAACCGAGGGCTGGCCTGGTGCGTACGTTGCGGTGAGTGCCCAGGGCATGACGGTGATGTAGGACGGCGAGCGTGGCCTCGCTACGTGCCCGGCGCGGACCAGCGCCCGGACCAGCTGCCACCCGGTGGCGGGTGACCCAGACTCGGCGGTTGACACTGCGTGCTCGCAGAACTCCGCCAGCCACGCTGATGGCCGCTGCGCCAGCACCGTCACGGCCTGCTGCTGGCTGTCGCTGTCGATCATGTTGAGTGCGTGAGCCGCCTGGCGGGGGCTGCGCGCGGTGCCCAGCACGGCCAGGCCCGGCACCGCCGCGTCGTGCTGACGGTCTCGAACCCGCTGGTGAAAGCGCTCTATGGCGCGCTGCCTCGCATCCTCGGCCAGGTCGTTGATGCCTGCCAGATCGTCGTAGGTCGTGTACCAGCTCGACGGGCTGGCCAGGCGCCCGCGGGCCGCGCTGGCGCAGCGGGTGCGCTCCGGCTCGGACGCAGCCACCAGCAGCGCGGTCACGGTGTCTGCGTCCTTGCCGTCGATCGCGGCGCCGAGTTCCTCCGGTGTCATCGCGCGGCGGCCTCGCTGCGGGCTAGCTGCGCCGCCAGGACGTGCTTGCAGGGGCCGCGGCTGCCGCGGTACTTGCCCCACCAGGCACAGGTGCAGCACGGGTCGCCGTCGGCGCCGCGAGTCACGTGGTAGCGGACGTCGCCGCTGGTGACGGTGGCGCCATCGGCCGTCACCGTGACCGCGCCCTCCCGGACCAGGCCGTGCGCATCAGCCAGGCGGGGATGCATGGCCTCGAAGGCTCCGGGGTCGTACGGCAGCTCACGGTGGAAGTAGCAGCCATCGGCGAGGTCGTAGCCCACGCGCCCGGCCGCGCCAAGCCGGCCCAGCGCCCGTATCACCCGGTCGGCGGGCACGGTGGCGTCGGCGGCCAGCCTGGCTACGTCGATCCGCGGCTCCCAGGCCAGCCGGGCAGCGATCATGCCGGCATCCACGCTGGCCTGGCCGTCGGCGAGGTCGGGCAGCACCGCCCCTTCGCCGGAGAACCCCCGGCTGATCTCTGGGCTCAGCACCAGCCAGAAGCGGCCGTCGGCCATCCTGAACTCCCAGGCGCTTGCGCCTGGCATCCCGTCCACGCCGGCCGCCCCGTACACGCGCAGCCCGGTGACGAACCGCGCCAGCGGCTGTGCTGCCCGCAGCCGGTCCGGCCCTCCGGCGCACACGGCGCCAGGCCCGCCCCGCGGCGAGATCCTCAGGCCACGTCCGGCCGGAACCGCCCACGCCGGCCCGCGCCAGGTACTCGGCAGCTCCCGGAGGAAAGACCGGGCCGCCGCCCGGTCGAGGTCCGCGGCCAGGGTCATCCCGCTGGCGGCCAGCTGAACCTCGGCGAAGCCCTTCAGCCAGCGCCGGGGCAGGGGGACCCGCCGCTCGATCGCCTCGCCGTCCAGTGTCCGCAGGGTCACGTCGTCGGCCCCGACGCTCAGGCGCATCGGGTCCAGCCCGGCGACCTGGGCCAGGGCCTGGCGGATGGCCGGGCCGAAGTCCACGTTCGTGGTCCCGGCGCCGAGCATGGCGCCGTCAAGGGCACCCGGCAGCAGGTCGAGCCGCGAGTACACGCCACAGCACGAGGAAAACGACTCGAACCGCAGCCGGTCGCCGTTGCTGGTGACCACCGGGTCGGCCAGAATCGCGACCAGCGCCCCCATCGGCGTGTAGAACCTGGTGCGCGCCACCCGTGCGCACACTCGTAAGGCCGCTGCGGTCTGCTCAGCGTGGCCGATAAACCCGTCAAAGAACCGCGGGCTCAGCAGCAGCCCGGCCGGGCTCGCCCCGCCGGACGTAGCGAACGTCACCGTATCCCCGTCGGCGCCAGGCACCAGCTGAGAAGGTCTTGCATACCGGTACACCTGTTCGGTAGCCGTCACGCAGCGGAGCATACAGCCGGGTTCTGACACCGTGACGAGCCCGCTCACAGCAGGCGTGCGCGGCCGCCGGGAGCCATTCATGATCGAAGTGGCTTTACTGTAGTCAGATCTACAGTAATGCCGCATTCATGCCTGGGCGCGCTGGCTGGGGAGCCAGGCTGACGTGCCTGGCGTGATCTGATGGGCCGGTGTGACGGGTGTGGCGGGTGTTCCGGGCCGCACTCTCACAACAGCGCGTGCAGGCGCCTGGCCTCGGTGGACAGCCGGCTCGATCCGCTTCTGGCCGCAGCTTCTGCGAGCCCGTCGATGTGGCCGTGCGCGCCTGTCGCTGCGGCCAGTTCGGCGGCGACCGACAGCACCCGGTGCGTGTCCCTGGCGCCCGACCTGAGCAGGCCGGGAATCGCGGCGCTGGCGATCTGCCAGGCCAGCACACGGGTCCCAGGGTCGGCACCGGCCGACTGCAGGCACTCGGCGACCCGCCCGAACCGGGTTGTCTGCATCTCGACCAGGATCCGGCCGACCAGGCCGCCGTCAAGTCCCTGATGCGCGCCGGCTCCTCCGCTGGAGCGGCCGAACCCGGTGAGCGCCTCGACCGCGGCGGCGCGGTGCCGGGCTTCGTGCGCGGACAGGCAGTGGGCGAGCGCGAGTGCGACGGCGGGCCCGGCCGGTCCGTGCATGTGCGGCAGGCCGGCCACGAACCGGCCGTCCGGGCGCATCCGTTCGGGAACCCGGTCCATGCCGCAGATCACGAAAAGCGCATGCGCGGCGGCGATCTCGCGGTGCGAGGGCAGCGCATGCGCCCAGATCAGCAGCTCCCTCTGGGGAAACACGGAAGTCCAGGTGTACGCGGCCAGCTTCCAGATGCGGGCCAGCGGATCTGCGGGCCGCGGGGCGGACCGGTCGATGCGCATGGTCACCGGCGAGGCCAGGGGCGCCGATGTGACGCGGGGCACGTACCTGTCCGCTACCAGGGTGCCGTCGCGTTCGCGCGCCAGCTCAGTCAGTGGGTCAGTCACAGCTCCGCGGCGCATGACGTCAGCGAGCGCGCGGCCGGCCGGGGACCGCAGCCGCGCGGCCGCTGGGATCAGCTGCTGGCCGTCGTCCCGAGGCAGCCGGAGCAGCGCCTGCGTGAAGTCATCGGGCCATGGCAGTTCCCCGGCGTCCTCCATCGCGGCGATCGTGGCAACGATCCGCTCCGGGTCGACGTGGCCGGCGGCGGTGTCGGGATAGGCGAGCAGCGGCCTGGCCTGGCCGTCGGTCACCCGGGCGCGCACCTCCAAGACCCGGTGCCACAGCAGAGCAAGCGGCGCAGCACCGCCGGGTCTGCGGCTGCGACGCCGCGCCCAGATGCTCGGCTTCGCCTGCGCAGTCCAGGCGGCCTGCGCCTGGCCGGCAGCCTGCAGGCTCACCATCAGCATGAGCGGCAACGACCCCACGACCCGGGGCGTGCGTCCGCTCTCCAGCCGCCGGGCCAGTGGCTTGACGGCGGCAGTGAAGGCCGCCCGGTCGGCGCCGAATCTTGCGATCCCGTCGAGCACCTGCTCGGTGAGTGCCGGATCCCACTGATCTGCTGCCAGCGCTGCGCCGGCGCTGACCAGCTCGGCCAGACTGGACACCCTCGGCAGTGCCGCTGCCGCTGGGAGCGCCCCGGCCAGCGAAATCCCGCCGCTTGCGGCCTCCGGCCCGGTAGCTGACGTATCGCCGGGGGCACCGCAGCCGTCGGACGCGGCGCCCGAGCCGGCGGCGCGGACACCCAGCACGGCCTGGGCTCGCTGGCGCAGCGACGGCGCCAGCGAGGACGCGGCGGCCCGCAGCCGCTCCCTGGTGCCCGGGCCAAGCCGGCGGTCGTATCGCGCGGCCAGATCCAGCGCCTGCTCCTGGACGTCGGTCAGCGGGTGCTCGAATGCCACGGCTGCCGCCGCGATCGCGTTCTCTGACAAGTCCTCGTGCTGCCGGGCGATCACACCCAGCAGCCGGAGCTGAGCCGCGGGGTACTTCTTCTCCGGCCGCGCCAGCACGGCGCCGGACGCCTTGACGATCTCAGCCGGGTCGATCCGGCCATGAGCGAGCAGCGTTCCGACCGCCTTCTGGCCTATGCCGACAGCGGTCCCGGCGTCGCCAGCCAGCAGCCGCAGGTAGCTGCCGCTGCGTGCGGCCAGCTCACCGGCATCCGGAGCCAGCTCCGCGTGAAACCGGACGTACCAGGTGAGCTGGCCCGCCGGGAAGTCGCGGAAGAACGCTCCCAGGCAGGCATCGAGCAGTCGGCCCCGGTCGGCGTGCCCCTCGGCCGCCAGCTGGGCCAGGGTGACCCGCCAGCCCCACTCGGGATGAGCGCGGCCGTCTGAGTCCTCGGCCCAGTTGTCCGCCGTCTGCAGCGCGCTGGCGGCCCCCTCAACCGTGAACAGGTCGAAGACCTCGTCCTGGAGCAGGCCGGGGTCGGCCAGCAGCTCGTCACGCAGCGCCGGCCGGGCGCGGTGAAACTGGTCGAGCGCCCAGGGCATGAGAGTGATGTAGGACGCGGAGCGCGGCTTGGTCAGGAGACCGGCGCGGACGAGCTGACGGGCGATCAGCCACTCACCAGGGTTTAACAGCGTGCCGCCGGAGGCGATCCTGGTGCGAAACCGCTCTAGCCACTGCCGGGATCGCCGCGCCTCGTCGGCTATGAGCCGCGCCGCCTGGGCGCCGCGTTCCTCGGTCACAGCGCCGGGCCTGGCGCTGCTAGCGGATCCAGCGGGCGCGGCGGAACCAGCGGCCGTAGTAGCCGCCGTACCACGGGTGCGTCGCCGAGGTCGCGGCCCGGTCTTCCTCGGCCATGTCGGGGTGCAGGACCGGCGGGCCGTCGGGGAGGGGCAGCAGAGCCACCTGGTCCTTCTCGAACGTGCACTTGACGTAGCCGGGCGTGATCGCTGCCACCTGGTCGGCGTCGACGAACCGGACCTCGTTCCTGAGGTGGCCGAGCCGGATCATCTCGAAGCGGGAGATCGTCGGCTTGGTGGTGTGCAGCGTCCCGGTGTACACGACGATGCCGTCGAACAGGTCTTCCTCGGGAACCTCGAGGACGTGCTCGACAATGCCGAACTGCTCGCCGGAATGAGTGACCACGGGCAGGCCCATGGTGACTGCCCGGTAGGACATGGTGGTTTGTTCCTCGGGCTCGGCCGCAGCGCCTGAGTCCTGCGTGAAATCGGACACACCGTGATCGTATCCTCGGACGCCGGCGGGTCAGGCACGCGCCGGCCCGGTTCACCCCGTCGGGCCGGGCGCGTCAGGGTCGTAGTTGTAGATCCAGCCGTTGGCGACCAGCGGGTCCCCGCTGCCGAGCGACGCGTCGCGGGCCCGCTGCTCAGGGCCGTCCGGCAGGTGGTTGATGTGCGACCGCGCATGGCTTACCTCCTGCAGTTTGGTCGTGCGGGGGATGCGCAGCTGCTCATAGCGGCGCAGCCCGGCAGCGGGGTCGGAGATGCTCTCAGCGAGGCACCCAGCCAGGACGGCCGCATCCTCGATAGCCTGCGCCGCGCCTTGCCCAAAGAACGGAAACATCGGGTGGGCCGCGTCGCCGAGCAGCGTGACCCGGCCCTCGCTCCAGTGCCGGAGCGGAGCCCGGTCGAGCAGGGCCCAGCGTCCCGGCGTCCCGCCTGCCTGGATCAGGCCGGTAAGGCGCTGGTCCCAGCCGGAGAATTCGGCCAGGAACTCCTCGACCGTCGCTGTCGCTGTCCACGACTCCACCCGGTAGTCCTCGGCCGGAGCGAACGCGACCAGGTTGATGAACCGGCCGGAAGAGACCGGATAGTGCACCAGGTGGTGGCCGGGCCCGAGCCACAGCGAGTGCGCGGGCCTGCGGGCGAAAGCAGACGCCTGCTGCGCGGGGACCAGCGCCCGGAAGGCGCAGATGCCTGAGTATGTCGCCGCGGTCGGTCCCACGAGACCGTTACGTATGACCGAATGGATGCCGTCCGCCCCGATCACTACGTCGGCCTCAATCACCTCCCCGTTGCTGAACCACACCCGCGGCCGCGCGCCGTCGGTATCGATCCCGGTGCACCGCATCCTGAGCCGGACTGCCCGGTCCGGCACCGCTTGCCTGACGACATCCAGCAGGTCGGCCCGGTGCGCGGTGTAGGTCTGCTCGCCGTACAGCCGCTCGCACGCCGTGACCAGGTCCTCGGCTGACAGGATGGTTCCGTCCTGCCAGCGCCGGAACTCCCAGGCGACCTCCAGCTGAACGGCGGTGCGCCGGAAGGCGTCGATCACGCCCAGCCGGCGCAGCAGCCGGGCGGCGTTCGGCGTCACCACCAGGCCGGCCCCTATCTCCGTCAGCTGCGACGCCTGCTCGTACACCGCGGCGGTGAGCCCGGCGCGGTTCAGGAACGCGGCCGCCGCCAGGCCGCCGATGCCGCCGCCGACGATCGCGATCTCGGGTCCTGCTGGCCTGGCCATCTCCGCGCTCCGCTCTGCCGCCTATGAGAACAGCTTCGCCTGGCCGGCGCCTTTTGCCCCAGGAAATGCGTTCGGTGGCTGTCGGACCTAACTGGGATACTGGGATCATGACGGAGGCTTCGCGGGGCAAGCTGGTGGGCCGGCAAGTCGAGCTTGCCCGGCTGCGCGCGTTGCTGGACGAGGCGGCGGCGGGCATGCCGGTCGTGGCGCTTGTCGGCGGTGATGCCGGCCTCGGCAAGACACGCCTGGTAACCGAGCTGTCGGGGCAGGCTCGCCAGGCTGGCTTCACCGTGCTGACCGGCCGCTGCGCCGAGCTGGCCGACACCGTCCCGTACCTGCCCCTCGCTGACGCGCTGCGGGATGCCACCGCCGGCCCGCGCGCCGCTGGCCCGCTGCTTGACGCGCTGGCGTCGAGGCCGGTGCTGTCCCGCCTGCTGCCCGACACCGGCGGCAGCCCGCCGGACGGGGATACCCCGGGGCTGGTGCAGCAGCAGCTGTTCGGGGCGGTCCTGGGCCTGCTGTCGGAGCTGGCTGAGGCCAGCCCGGTGCTGCTGGTCCTGGAGGACCTGCACTGGGCCGACCGGTCCACCCGCGACCTGGTCACGTTCCTGAGCCGGATGCTGCACCGCGAGCGGCTCGCGATCGTCGCCACCTACCGCACCGACGACATGCCCCGCAGCCATCCGCTCCGGCAGGTGATCGCCGAGCTGACCCGGCTGCCCAGTGTGACCACGGTCGCGCTCGGCCCGCTCGATCCGTCCGCGATGGCCGAGCACCTGACGGCTCTGTCGGCTGCGCCGCTTGACCTGGCCACGCTCGACAGCCTGATCATCCGGGCCGAGGGCAACCCGTACTACGCCGAGGAACTGCTCGCGAGCATCGCCAGCGGTGGCCAGCTGTCGGCGAGGCTGGCCGACTTGCTCCTGGCCCGGACCGAGGAGCTGTCCCCGGTCGCCCAGCAGGTACTGCGGGCCGCCGCTGTCACTGGCCGCCGGGTTGACGACGAGCTCGCCCGGCAGGCCGCTGGCCTCGACGGGCCCGAGTACGACGAGGCTCTCCGGGAAGCCGTCGCGCACCAGCTGCTGGTGCCGGACGGCGAGCACGGGTACGCGTTCCGCCACGCGCTGCTGCGCGAGGCCATCTACGCTGACCTGCTGCCCGGCGAACGGACCCGGCTGCACGCCCGGCTGACCGAGCTGCTCGCCGACAAGCGGCGCCTGGCCGAGGTTCCCGGCACTGCGGCCGAGCTCGCGCATCACAGCCTGGCCAGCCACGACATTCCCGGGGCGTTTGCGGCATCGGTGCTGGCCGGGCGGGAGTCGCAGCGGCTGGCGGCGCCCGGCGAGGCCCACAGGCACTACGACGAGGCTCTGTCGCTGTGGGAGCGGGTTGCCGAGCCTGAGGACCTGAGCGGGATGACCCGGGGCGAGCTCGCGTTCCGTTCAGCGACCAGTGCTGCCGACAGCGGCGACTACCCCCGGGCCGTGCACCAGCTGCGCCGTCTGCTCAGCTTCGGCGGCGAGGGCGCGGTCGAGCCCAGGCTGGTCTGCCGGGCCTGCGAGCGGCTCGCCTACTTCCTGCTCGACCTCGACGAGGACGACGACGCGATCACCGCCGCCGAGGCGGCCGTGAACGTGTTGCCCGAGCAGCCGCCGACCTGGGAGCGGGCGCGCGCCCTGGCCACGCACGCCCGGGCGCTGCTGACGCTGAAAGGCGAGGAACCCGCCCGGGCGCGAGCCGAGGAAGCCATCGCCGCTGCCGCCGCGGCGGACGCGCCGTGGGTTGAGGCAGACGCGCTGGTGACGCTGGGCCAGGTCAGTGAACGGGGTGGGCACGTCCAGGAGACCATCGAGCTGTTCACACGGGCGTTCGAGCAGGCCCGCAGCGGCGATATGCTCGGCGTGGAGCTGCGGGCAGCGTTCCAGCTGGCCAGGATCCAGCTCGAGACGGGGGACCTGAACGCCGCGAGCGCGACAGCGCACCTGGCCGGACTGCGGGCCGAGCAAGCGGGCCTGAGCCTGGCGCCGTATGGCTACGACCTGCAGTACCTCCACTACCTGGCTCATTACGCCGGCGGTGACTGGGATCACGCGCAGGAACTCGCTGACGGTTTCGCGACCAGGGTCACCAGCGAACCTGAGGCCCGGCTGTCGGCCATGGCTCTGTTCATAGACGTCGGCCGGGACACCCCGGCTGTCGCTGAGCGCCGCACCTGGCTGCAGCCGTTCTTCAGCCGGGACCCGTTCACCGAGTACATCGCCCGCGGCCTGCTGGCCGAGCACGCGCTCTGGCGGGGCGAGCCGCAGGCGGGGCTGGCCGAGATCGAGGCGACCATCCGGGCGATCGGGACGTGGGAGGACGGTTACGCCCCGCGGGTGATCAGGCCGGCTGCTGTCGGGCTCAGTGCGCTCGCCGATCAGGCCTGGCACGCCCGCGCGGCCGGCGATGCTGACCGGGTCCGGGCAGCGATCGAGCGGGCCGACGTCCTCGTGAACGTGGCCAGGGAGGGTGCTGCCTACCAGCGGCACCCGAGCTTCGTGGTCGGGGTCGAGGGGCGCGGCTGGCTCGCCCGGGCCGAAGCTGAATGGCGCCGGGCCCAGGGCGACAACGACCCGGCGGCGTGGCAGGCCGTGGTCGACGCGTTCGCGCCCGGGTTCGTCTACGAGACGGCCCGGTCACGCTGGCGGCTGGCCGAGGCCCTGGCCGAGGCTGGCCGCCGTGACGAGGCGCAGCGGGAACTGCTGGCCGCGGCGGAGGTCGCCGAGCGTCTCGGCGCCCGCCCGCTGCGCCGGGCCCTGAGCGACCTGGCCCGGCGGGCGCGGCTGGCCGACAGCCCGGCCCCCGGCGCCGCCGGTCACGCCCAGCCGGGCGGGGCGGCGGCCCGCAGTCCGCTGGCCGGGCTGACTGACCGGGAGATCGAGGTGCTCCGCCTGCTCGCAGCCGGGCACAGCAACAGGGAGATCGGCGCGCAGCTGTTCATCGCGACCAAGACCGCCAGCGTGCACGTCTCGAACATCCTGGCCAAGCTGGGCGTGGCCAGCCGCACCGAGGCAGCGGCCATGGCCCACGCCCAGGGCATCGGCCTGCCCACGCCCGCTGCGCCCCAGCTGCAGACACAGCGCGGGGGCTAGCCCGCGTTCGGGGATACGAGGCTGCCACGGCAACGTCGAATACGTGTTTGACGTTCGCATATCCTGGAACTATGGCGAGCGAGTTCCAGGGGTCGCTGCTGGACATCTGCGGCGAGATCGGCCCGGGGGAGCTGGGGCCGGCGGTGCAGCGGACGGAGCTGGACCACGGCGCCTGGATCGACCTGCGGCGGGGGTGGATCGAGGGCGCGGACACGCTGTTCGAGCGGCTCCGCGAGGTCGTGCCGTGGCGTGCGGAACGGCGGCACATGTACGACCGGGTAGTCGACGTGCCCCGGCTGCTGTGCTTCTACGACGAGGGCGAGGCACTTCCAGAGCCAGCGCTGGACGAGGCCCGGCGCAGGCTGGACGAGCACTACGGCGCTGAGCTCGGCGAGCCGTTCCGCACCGCCGGGCTGTGCCTTTACCGGGACGGCCGCGACAGCGTCGCCTGGCACGGTGACACGATCGGGCGCGGCAGCACCGAGGACACCATGGTGGCGATCATCTCGCTGGGCGACCCGCGGTCACTGGTGCTCCGCCCGCGAGGCGGCCGCCAGAAGCTGCGCTACGAGCTGGGTCACGGCGACCTGCTGGTGATGGGCGGCTCCTGCCAGCGGACGTGGGAGCACGCGGTGCCCAAGACGGCACGCCCGGCCGGCCCGAGGATCAGCGTCCAGTTCCGGCCGCACGGGGTCCGTTAGTCACGGTCACAGGCCGGCCGGGCGGAGCGGGAGCCCCGCGGCCCGGTAGATGTCGTCGATCAGCTCCATCGTCACGGTCGCCTGCTCGGCAGTGGTCGGGAACCGCTCGCCGCGCAGCACCGCGCCGGCGAACGCCCGCAGCTGGCCCAGGTATGTGGTCTCAGCGGACGCGGCGGGCTCCGCGGTCACCGACTCGGTGTGGTGGGCTGTGCTTGTCGTCATCCGGTAGCCCATGTGGGGGTGGATGAAGTTCAGCACGGTCATCTGGCCCTCGACGCCGATCACGTGCACGTCAGCACGGAACCTGCCCTCAGGCGGTGCGAACGACAGGTCCAGCCACGCCGTCGCGCCCGCCGGGAACCGCAGGAACGCGGCCATGGTCTGGTCAACGTTCGGTGCCTGTTCTGTGGCGAACGCCGTCATCACTGTCGGCCTGCCCGGACCGAGCAGCTGGATCAGGTCGAGGGCGTAGCACCCGGCGTCCATCGTCGCCCCGCCGCCCAGCCCGTAGCTGTAACGGATATCCGTCGTGCTCGCCAGTGGGAAGCTGACGGCGCACTGGATGTGCCGGATCCCGTGCAGGCTTCCGGCTCCCTGCCCGCTGATCACCGGCAGCTGGTTCACCATCGTCTTGGCCAGCCGGTGATAGCGGTAGTGCATGGCCTCCATGACCACCAGGCCAGCGTGCCGGGCTGCCGCGGCCACCTCGCTTGCCTCGGCTGCGTTTGAGCTGAACGGCTTCTCGCACAGCACGTGCTTGCCCGCGTCGATCGCGGCCAGTGTCCACTGCGCGTGCAGCGAGTTCGGCAGCGGGTTGTAGATGGCGTCGATGTCCGGGTCGGAGATCAGCGCCTCGTAGGACTCGTGCACGATCGGAATGCCGTTGTCGCGGGCGAACATCTCGGCGTGCGACCTGTCCCGCGCCGCCACCGCCGTGACCAGCGTCTCAGGCAGATGCCGCGCTGGCTCGATCAGCGCTTGAGGCGTGATCCGGGCCGCGCTCAGCGCCCCGATGCGGACCCTGTCCATTGAAGGCCCCCCAACCCGGTGACGGGCGGTCAGTCGCCGCTCGCGGGTGCGAGCGCGTCGAGGATTTCGCCGGCCCGCGCTGTAGCTGCGGAACGGTCAGCGTCAGGGGACCCCACCTGCGGGTCCCAGTTGAGGTCATAGAAGACCTCAGTGACCCCCTGGCCCCCCAGCCAGGCGGTATCGGCACGGATCTGGGCGGCGCTGCCCGACAGCATCCTCCGGCCACCACCATCCGCAGCCGGCGCCGGTGCCCCGAGGCGGACCACCCCCCGGCAGATGATCCGTATCGCGTCCGGGTCGCGTCCCGCCTGCTTCGCTGACTCGCGGACGATGCCGATGCCCTCGGCGATCCGCGACAGGTCGGTCCGGCTTGACGTGACCCAGCCGTCGGCGATCCGGCCAGCCCGCTCCAGAGCTGGCCTGGCCGTGCCGCCGAGGATCACCGGCGGGCCGCCGGCCTGCACCGGCTTCGGCTCCACGATGCCGCGCGGGATCTGGTAGAAGGTCCCGGCGAACTCGCTGAGGCTGCCGCCCGACCAGAGCTCGCGGAGCACGGTAACGTACTCCTCCGTGCGGCGTCCGCGGCCGGCCATCGTTCCGCCGACCGCCGTGAACTCCTCCGGCATCCAGCCGATACCGAGACCGAGGTCGAGCCGCCCGTGGGACAGGATGTCGACCGTCGCCGCCTGCTTCGCCAGGTAGGCAGGGGCGACGTACGGGTGGTTGACCACGGCCACGCCGAGCCTGATCGTCGACGTGCCAGCGGCCGCGTAGGCCAGGGCGGCCATGGGGTCGAGCACGCTGTGGTACACCGGCTCCATGCCAGAACCTTCCGGCACGAGGAGCCGCTGGAAGCCCCACAGCGACGCGTAGCCAGCTTTCTCGGCCCGGATGGCGAAGTCGGCAAGGTTCTCCGGTGTTGCCCAGGCACCTGAGACCGGGGCGCCGAAACCGATCTTCATGGGTCAAACCTTAGATCCCAGTGTTGTCGGCCGTCACCAGGATGGACGCCGCCCGGATCGCCGGATCCCCGAGGACCTCGGTCACCCCCGGTTCCCGCGACCAGATACTCGGCGGCCAGTCGCATCGGCCGCCCCGGTCGCCCAGCTTGCTGGTCCAGGACACCTTTTCGAAGTGGCCGGCCAGATAGCTCAGCCGGGTCTGTGTGTCGTCTGGTTCTACCGTGGTCGCCGGGAACTCGAAATCGGCTTCCACCGCCCACAATCCGTCAGGCAGCACCCCGGCTACCGGTCCTGAGACAGTGACGGCGACGCCCATCGGGTCGAGCACGGTCCTCGCGCTCGTCCTGGCCTGGTCTTCGCCTGCGGCCTCGATCGCGAGCATGACCCGGGCGGACCAGCGCGACGTGGTCGGGGGCTCGAGCGTGGCGGGGTCCAGGCGGGCGGGCGGCCGAGGTGGCGACACGTCCTTACGCGCGGGCGTAAGTCCCTTCCACGTCCAGTCGTCCCCGGCGAGGACGTGGTAGAGGAACTCACGGGAGACGCCAGCGGTGGCTGCTACCCGGCTGACGGCCCGCTCAGCCCGGATGCGCCCGCGGCTGCGCCGGATCGCGTCTCCGAGGGAGGCCCGCGCAGCGCCAGCGCGAGCGACCGCCGCGCGGTACCGCAGGTATCTGGCCACGATCTGCGGCCAGCCGATGTCGAGTTGCTCGACCCAGCCGGCGGCCTGCTCGGTCCGGATCGCAAACGCCTCGACGGCATCGCTGAGGTTCCCGAACCCGTCGAGCACGTAAGAACTGTCCTCGCCGTCCGGCTCCGACGTGGTCAGCCAGATTCCGTCATCCGCGCCGTCGAGCACGTCGGCGGAGAAAAGCACCTGGCCGGCCCCGTCCCCGACGCTTACCGAGGCCACGCGCTCACCCCAGTCGGTGACCATGAGCAGGAAGGCGAACTCAGCGTTCAGGAAGCCGCGGGCAGCCTCCAGCGACGGCATCTCAAACGCCTGTTCGCCGTCGTCCCATGGCCGGCTGGTCCACACGTAGTACTGACCCTCGTGGCTGACGAGGTAAAGGGTGAACTCGTCCCCCCAGGAACGCGACTCCACCGCGTGGTCACGGGGATCGATGTCCGGCTTGTTCGCCAACGGCGGCGGGTGAGGCATGTTCCTTCTTCCGCTAGTGTGAACTATGATTCACATATTAGATGTAATATCAGAAGTGTCAATCTCAGTTCACTCGACGACTCGATCTGCCCAGCGCCGCCCCGCCAAGGTCACAGCCACAACCGCCTGGCAAGCTATGGAGCCCGGCCAGAACTCAGAACGGAGCTTCGCGATGACCACCGATGCCCGTGCCTCGATTGGCATCCTGCGGAATTCGCACGAGCGACTCGCCTCGCTGGTCGCGCCGCTCACCCCGGATGAGATCCGCGCGCAGTCGTACGACACCGACTGGAGCGTCGCCCAGGTGCTGTCGCACATGGGCAGCGGCGCGGAGATCTCGCTGCTCAGGCTGCCCTCCGCGCTCGGCGACGGCGAGGCGCCCGGCCCGGAGTCCTTCCAGCCGGTCTGGGACGTCTGGAATGCCAAGAGCCCCGACGATCAAGCCGCCGACGCACTTGTCACGGATGAGCGGCTTGTCGAGGCGCTGGAGCGGTTCAGCGACGACGATCTGGCCCGGATCAGCCTCCCATTCCTCGGCATGACCCTGGACGCCGCTGGGCTGGTCAGGCTGCGGCTGGGCGAGCACGCGCTGCACACCTGGGACGTCGCCGTGACCTTCGACCCGAAGGCCACCGTGTCGCCGGACGCTGTGGCGGTGCTGATCGACAGCGTCCCGCAGTTCCTCGCTCCCCGGCTCGGCCGGGCGCCGGAGGTCCCGTTCCGTATCAGGATCCAGACAACAGATCCAGAACGTGACTACCTGCTGGTCGCCGGCGACGCGGTCAGCGTGGCTGACTGGCCAGGCGACGGGGGCGGCGCGGACGCCGACGTCCGGATGCCGGCCGAAGCGCTGCTGCGGCTGGCGTACGGCAGGCTCGATGCCGAGCACACGCCCGCCGGGGTCACCGGGGAAGCCGCCGACCTCGACCGGCTCCGCGCGCTTTTCCCTGGTTTCTGAGGCCTGCAGTGGTCAGCCGAGGATCTCGGCGGCCACGTCGAGCGCGCAGCCCCAGGAGAGAGTGACCCCGGCGCCGCCGTGGCCGTAGTTGTGCACGACCCGGCGGCCGTCGCCGGTGTTCTCGGCTTCCAGCCGGACGCTCGGCCGCACCGGCCGCAGGCCCACCCGGTGCCCGGTGACCGCGCAGCCGGTCAGCCGCGGCTCGGCGGCCGCGCACTGGCGCAGGATGCGCTCGGCGGTCACCGGATCGGGCTCAAGACTCCAGTTGCCGTGCTCCTCGGTGCCGCCGAGGACCACGCTCTCGCCGTGCGGGAAGAAGTAGCTGGTGTCGCCGGGCTCGTCGCCGACTCCCACGAAGAATTCCTCGATGCCCGGGTTGGCGATGACCACGACCTGCCCGCGCACTGGACTCACGTCAGAATCCGGGACGAGGCGCCGGGCCCCGGCGCCGGAGCAGTTCACGATCACGGTGGCGCCAGTCACGTCGGCGGCCTCGGGGAGCGAGCCGAACCGGGCCTCGCGCACGCTGCCGCCAGCCCGCTCCAGCCTGGCCAGCAGGTAGCCCAGGTAGACAGGCATCGACACGATCGGCGCAGTCAGCCGCCACCCGGCCGCGTACCCGGCGGGCAGCTCAGCCGTCTCGCACCGGCGCACGCCGTCGACCTGGCTGACCCAGTCGAACGGCTCGGCCAGCGGCGGCCCCGAAGCAGCGAGGCCACTCGCCAGCCGCACGCCCGTGGCAGCGGGGTCGGCGGCCAGCTCGGCCAGCGTTCTCAGTGTCACACTGCCCCACCGGGCGACCCGCTCGTCCATGCCGACCAGGTGCGGGCCCCAGACCGCTCCGGCAGCCACCGACGTCGTCCTCTGTGGTGGTTCCGCGGCAGCGACGGTCACGCTGCGCCCGGCCTCGGCCAGGCAGATTGCCGTCGTCAGCCCGGACACCCCGGCCCCGATCACCAGAACGTCTGGATTTCCGCTGGTCACCATTCGACCCTAATGCACAATCCGGTGGCGGTAACTGCCCGAATGTGCCGATCAGTATCCCGTGGCCGACAGGTAAGAGTGGCCCCAGGCCATGCCGGGCGGCCGCCAGGCCACCCCCTGTTACGCGTGGGATCTGTGCTGGTCACCGGACCGGAGAGACGTGCGTGTTTGGGTGGGTTGGTGGATACTCGAGAGAGCTGCGAGAGGGGAGGGCTCGATGCCACCAGATCATGCCCATTTCAACGGAAGCGTCAACCTGGCCGATGCCGACACGGTGATGCGTCAGATCAGCGCGCGGGTGCCATCCGGCGTGCGGCGCCTGCCGGATGGGGAAACCGGGGAGCGGGGCAACTGGATAGTCTTCCAGCTGCAGAAGTTCATGCAGCAGCCCTGGATGGTGCCGGTAACGCCGCCGGATGCTGTGCAGGAGGGGGACTACACCGCGATGCCGCAACTGCGGCTGGCCGACGGTGTGAACCCGGCCGAGGTCAGCTGGTTTGATCTGGGCTACGCCGATGCGTACCTGGAGTCCTATGCGACCTTCAGCGGGCTGCGCAACGACGGCGTTATACCGGCCGGCGTCCGGTTCCAGGTCCAGTACCCGACGCCGATGGCGTCGATCAGCGGTTTCATAGCCCCCGAAGACCAGCAGGCGCTGCTGGGCTCGTACGAGGAGGCCATGTTCGCCGACCTGGACCGGCTGCTGGCAGCGATCCCGCACGATGACGTCGCCGTGCAATGGGATGTCGCGGTGGAGTTCGGCATCCTCGAGGACGCGTTCTTCCCGGACGGCGTGCAGTTCTTCGCCCCGGTCGTCGCAGCCGTGGCGCGGTGCGTGGATCAGGTGCCAGCCGACGTCCCCGTTGGGCTGCACCTGTGCTACGGCGACTACGGCCACCAGCACTTCAAGCAGCCCGAGTCACTGGCCTTGCAGGTCCGGGTGGTGAACGCGGTCTCGGCAGCCGCCGGGCGGCCGCTGAGCTTCGTCTCGTTCACCGTGCCGCAGAACCAGCGCGAGGACAGCTATTTCGCGCCGCTTGCCGATCTGACCGTCGGCCCTGACACCGAGCTCAATTTCGGGCTGGTGCCCTACCACCCGGCCGACCAGGAGCCAGGCACCACCGATGCCCAGGCGCGGCTCATCGATAGCGCCCTGGCCGACGGCCCAGCCGCCCGCAGCGACTGGGGCATCAGCACCGAATGCGGGATGGGGCGCGCGAGCCGTGACGACGTCCCCGTTCTGCTGGACAAATACCGGGAGATCCTCGCCGCTGAGTTAGACGCCCTCGCCGGCCGGCCCGGCTGATCTTCGGCCGCGCCTTTCGGAATCCTGACCTAGCATTTAACAGAGTGTTAGGTTTACGCTACTTTTCGTGATGGGCATTGCCCGCATCGACGGCGGTCCGCCGGATCGGGTCTGGGGTGGGCCTTCGGCCGTCCTGGCCGGGAATCTCGTGTTCACCTCGGGGTTACTGGCCACCGACGGCATCGAGGGCCTGGCCCGCAAGACAACGGCTCATCGCTGCTCGTTCAGCTGCGCCAGGGGGTGAAGAGCGGCCACGGCAACGAGCTGACTGCCGACGACGTGGTCTGGAGCTGGGAGAAGTCGATGAGCCAGGCGCGCACGGGGGCGTTCATCGCCGGCGTGTGCAACGTCGCGAAGGTCGAGGCGGTCGGCACGTACACCGCGCGCTTCGTCCTGACGTCCCCCAGCGCGATCCTGGAGCGCGCGCTGGCGCTGTACGTCCCGATGATCGTCGACTCGACCGAGGCGAAGGAGCACGCTACTGGCGCTGACCCATACGCCACCAGCTGGCTGGCGCGGAACGCAGCCGGCTTCGGGCCCTACGTGATCGAAAGCTGGTCACCCGCTACCGCGATGACGCTCACCGCCAACGAGAACTACTACGGCGGGAAGCCGTTCTTCAAAAAGATCGTGATCAACCAGGTACCGGACCCCTCGACGCGCGTGAGCCTGCTCACCACGGGCCAGGTCGACTATGCCGATCAGCTGACCTTCCGCCAGCTCGACACGGTCGCGGCGTCGTCAGCGGCGAAGGTCGTCTCGATCCCGACCGGGAATATCTCCGAGCAGGCTGAGATGAACGTCACGTTCACGCCGTTCGACAGCGTGACCGTGCGCCAGGCCATGAACTACGCAATTGACCAGCGCGCGATCCTGCAGGCGGTGTTCGAGAACCGCTCACAGGCGGCGAGGTCGGTCCTGCCGCCGAGCGTCCCCGGATACGACCCGGGCTTCTACCCGTACAGCTACGACCCGGCGAAGGCCAGGCAACTGCTCGCGCAAGCCGGCCACAGCAGCGGCATCGAGGTGACGCTTAACTACTCGTCCTTGACCCCGGGTACGCGCTCGCGCTGGAGGCGACGCCCGCCGGAGTCTCGGACCGCACGGCCTACAGCAACCCGCAGCTCACCAAGCTGGTCACGCAGGCCAACGCAACGCTTGACCAGATCACCCGCCTCGGCCTGCTCACCCAGGCCCAGCAGCTGTTTATGCAGGATCCGCCGTGGGTGTTCGGCGTCTACCCGGGTGCCCAGGCGGCAATGGCGCGCAGCGTCAGCGGCTGGATCTGGTACGCGGACAACATGCCGCACTTCGCGGGCTTCCGGCGCACCTGAGGCGATGGCGACCGTGACGCGGCACACCGGTGGCGGCGCAGGCAGGGCGGGCCGCATGCGCGCACTCGGCCGGTACGTGCTCATGCGGATCCTCATCCTGATCCCGCTGCTGTTCGGCGTGAGCCTG
>Ga0335074_10002951_pt1 | contig 23195 bp, 25 predicted proteins | sample Lox_Sample_23_FD_206715 | JGI IMG/M metagenome (GOLD analysis project Ga0335074, IMG submission 206715) | Soil microbial communities from Loxahatchee National Wildlife Refuge, Florida, United States - Lox_Sample_2.3 | ecosystem: Environmental > Terrestrial > Soil > Wetlands | place: USA...
GAGTCACCTTCTGTGGCTCGCGGGATCTTGGCGCGTCCGGTGAGTCGCAGTGCGAAGGCGGCTGCGACCAGACGCGGCGGGCGGTTAGCTCAGCGGGAGAGCGCTTCCCTGACACGGAAGAGGTCACTGGTTCAATCCCAGTACCGCCCACCAGTTCTACCAGCAGGAACTCCTGCCTCCACTCAGTGCGTCAAGTCACCTGGGGGACAAACCGGGGGACTATCGGCCGAGATTCTGGCGGCCTCTCGGTGCCCGCGAAGGAGCGCCAGCGTCATCTCAGCGGATCATGGCACAGAGTCTGTTTGCAGCACGCGTAGCTGAGTCCGGAACCCGCTGGGTGGTGAGGTGGAGGGAAAAATCCGCACCCAATACTTTAGGCGTCTGGCCGTGGGACGAGCGCTTCAAGGGCAGCATTGCGAATCCCCCACCTGGTATCGCGGCTCAAAATCTCCGCTGCGTTGCGGCCGGCGGCGGACAGCCCTCTTCCGTCAGATGTGACAATCGCGATCTGCTCAGCGAGGCTGCGCCGAACCAGGGGCGAAGGATCATGCGCAAGGCTGTCCCCCAGCTCATCTGCATCGGTTTCGCCGTCGGCGGGGGCGTGGACCAGTGCCCAATACATCGCACCGACGGCACGAATCGGCTCGGAAGGAGCGCCAGCGAGCGCTGTTATCGACATGGTGGCTGGGGCATCGGCGAGAGACCGCAGGGCGGCTATCGAATGAGCTACGCCGTTCAGCACCTCTTCCGATGGTTGATTTCGTACTATTTGTGTCGCGATTTCGAGGACAGCCGCCTGTTCCTCGGGAGTGCGGCTGGCGCGAGCGGCAAGGCTTATGCCGTCGGCTGCGAGCGTTGCGTCACCGATGTTGATCTGCCATGAGCTGAGGGGATGGGACGACTGGGTGAGGTCGTCCATAGCACTCCCGTCATGTTGACCGCGCGCGTATTCGCAGGCAAGGCGGAAGACTTCGGCGAGCCGGTCAGCACCTAGGCGGTCGCCAGTTTGGCCTGCTACCAGGATGGTTGCTCCGTCGAGGGCCTGCTGACGAGTTGGCGCTAGGTGTAGTCGATCGGATGCAACACGAAGCAGACCTGTAAGAGCCCTATCGATGTCAGCGGGATCAAGGATCGTTACGAGGCTTGCGTCCCCGATGAAGCTTATGATCAAGGAGGCCGATCCGGGTGTTCCTGGCGGCGCGGAAGCTAGCCGTTCTAGGGCGGCCTCGGCGAATGGGAGAGCAGCGTCCCAGGCGGCTTGCAGGTTGGGATCGCGGGTGGCGTGGCGGCCAGCTTCGCCGGTGAGGCTCCATCCGGCCAGGACTTCGGCAGCTGACTCGTTACCTTCCTTGGCCAGGGCTACCAGTATTTGCCTGACGTCATCAGGATGCCGCTTGACGGCCTGTGCCAGTTCTCTTCCACTCGTCCGAAGAGCCGGTGAGTCGAGAGCTAGAAGCTGGGAGATTCTGTCAAACGCAGCTGCGGCGTTCGCGTTGTCGCCGCTAGCGGCGACCGAGACCAGAATTCGGAGGTGCGATTGGTCGGTCCACGAGACTGTACCTTTGGGTGCATTGAGCCGCTGATCAAGCGCGCTCACGACCCGATTCGCCAGATGGGGTGAGAGCCGACCGGCGAGCACGGCTGCGGCGCTCACAGCGTTCTGAAGCAAGCCCATGCCTGCCGAAGCGGTCCCAGTGAAGGTGCCGGATACCAGCGGCTCGACATCGCTGGCGATCCGTTCCCCAATCAGGTCCACAAGCTCGTCAGGGACTAGGTCGTCCTGGGCAGCTATGACTGCATAGGCGGCAGCGCGCCGGTTTGGGTCTGCCTGCTCCAGCTGTGAGGTGACGTTGAGGAAGATCCCTTCGGCTCTAGCCGCGACTTCCTTGGCAGCATCAAGCTCACCAGCCTGAATCCGATGGAAGACCGACAGGTGTGGCTCGTCACTTCGCTCGAAAACATCGCCCAGCAGACTATGAGCTTCAATCTCGTCCTCCCACAGGCCCCCGGCCGCGGCAAGAACGCGCAGACGCTGTGCCGCAAGCGCTGCCGACCTAAGCCCGTCGCGACGGCGCAGTGCGTCCAGGACCTCCGCACGAAGGCCGCCGATGGGGACGAGCCGCGCTGAGGGCTGCTCATTGAGCAGGAGGATCATTTGACGCATGTTTGTCAGCTCTGCCGTATCTGATGGTCCATATCGATTGCGAAGCTGCACCTGTGCCGAAAGCCAGCCGGCGATGTCGGTGAACAGCTGTGCGCGCGACCCAAATTCCGCCGCCCGGCGCCACGCAGCATCTGCGTCGGAAGCTGCGCCATCATTGGCACGCGCGCGCGCGTAACGAGCCAGGACCAGGGCAGCGTCCTGGTCGTTCAACTGCCAGCTGGTTGCCTCGTCCTGCAGCTGCTGCCAATCGGAGCCATCTCGCGCAAACGGACTGCCCGCCTCCGCCACGGCGAGGCGGAGCCGGAGACCCAGGTGTCTGAGGTTGGTGTCCGCGGCGGCAGCTAGCGCGGCGGAGGCTCGGTTGAGCGTGTCCGACACGGCTGCAACCTCGCCAAACGCCAGCGTGGCTATCGCGCATTCGGCCATTGCGGAGGCTGCAGTTCCGGCGGCCAGCAGCACTGCGCCCGTGTCACTGGGGTCCACCGGAAGTTGCTCCAGTAGATTGGTCAAATGCTGAGCAGCTGCGCCGAGCGCGGCATTAACCGTAGTCTCGGCGAGCAATGGGTCATTGAGTACGTCACTCGCCGCATCGAGTATGGAAATTGCGGCCACCATAGCGGCGTCTTCGTCTCGGCCAGCAGAAACGCTGTCGCTAACGATCTGACGAGCCACCCATAGAGGGCCTTGAACCTCTTGCCAGCGCCCTGCCATGATGGTCGCTGCAATAATCGCCAGCTGCAGCCGCAAAGCCTCCGCGTACATGCCGGCCGCGCTATATGCCTGAACCGCGCGGCGCCGCAATGCCCACGCATGGCCCTCGAATCCCTCCGCGGTCAACCGCGTCGCGATGCCAGCGTACGTCGAAGCAGATGAGCCGGGGTCGTTCTGCTCGTGGGCGACCGCTTCATCAAAGCTCGCGTCCAGCTCCAGAGAGCGAAGCGGCCCACGCATGATGACCTCTAGCGAGATGCCGCCGGCGGCAGCCGTTGGCTGCGAACTCGTCGACGGCGGGAAACTGGTCGACAAGCAGAATCTGCGGGCCGCATCCTCTCCGAAGAACCGTTCAACAACCTGGGGACGCGTTCTCAGGAGGTCATTTATCTTAGGAGCATCCCAGAACTCAAGCACCACATCGGGATTGCTATCCTGGGCCTCCACGAGCGCCTCGATTAGCTGAGTTCTATTGGCATTCGTCGCCACTGCCACAACTAGTCGCTTCGGCGCGAACGGTCGACGCTCATTGAGGAACTTCTTAAGGGCCTTGCTTAGATCCTGCTCGTTAAACTCGGTCACATTCTTGCACTGATAGGCATTAGCCTGACGACCAAGTCGAGTGAAGCCGACGACATCCACGCCATACTGCGATTGGCCGCCAGTACCGTAGCGTCGAACCTCAACCAGGTCATCCACGTCAGCGGCTAGCGCAGCAGTCAGCCGCTCAAAGTCCTCCCAGGACCTCAGCGGGAGCGGAAGCTCAGCGAGCTTGCCATCCGGAACGATCGGCAACGCCGAGGCTTTCGCGAATGACGCGTCATTGATATTAATAACGACGTAATCATCCTCGGGATTCGATCCGCGCTGCACTTGGTCCGGGTTGCCGCTAGCCACGAACCAGGATGGTAGCGCTCAGGGCAGTACCGTGTGGTGGGCCGAGGGTTGCTGCACCGTTTGCTGCCGACCGGATCGTCTACATGCCATTGAGGTTGGATAGGTGTCCAGCGATATTGCTGATGCCAGCAGGGCCTAGCCGCCGCCAGGCACCTGGTCCGATCCGGCCGTGATGGCGCCGGAGGCATCTTGGCGCCCGCTGTCGCCTACTTCGCAGAACGTGGCTGCCACGTGACGGCAGTAAGCCGACGCGGCCAGCTCAGTGCCGCCCTTCGGCTGGCAGTTCATTACGCGGGGTATCTAGAGCGCCCGCGGCGCGCCTGAGGGTCCGCTGTACGTCGCCCGAGCTGCATCCATAAGCATCCGGGGCGCGGGTCAACCTAGCTCCATCTTCATGCGGACTGCCTAGCGGAACCTCAGTAAAGGGGGACGGCCGGTGAGCGCAACCGAGGCGAACTTGCTCGCGTTTCTGCGGAAGTCTCCGCAGTTCATTATCGCGATCTATCAGCGCACGTACTCGTGGACACTGCGCGAGGGCAGGCAATTGCGGGATGACATCCTGCGTGCCGGGCGCTGCGCATGACTCGGCTTACCCGACTTAGGGCCGGAATGAACTCTGGTACCCGGACCCGATGCCACTAGTTTTCACTGATCCCATGTGGCAGCCGAGAGAGCATGCTTCCGGCGCATGCGGCTATCAGTGCCCTGCGCTGCTGATATGAACAGTCACCATAAGCCGCATCGCAATCCCAACGGCTGGCGGATGACGATGCGATGACGTCTCAAACAAACGTAGCGGCCTATAGGGTGCGGTTTCCCCTCCACCTCACCACCCCGTCCTGAACCCGCTACCGCACGAAGGTGATTCCGCGTGCGGTGTCAGCTGGCGCGTCGATGGACGGCAGCGGAGTCGCTGTCAAGCCACTCAAGCAGATGATGGCGGCCTATGACCCGGCGAGCGCCGGCCTTCTTAGAGCGGAGCCGACCGGTACGAATCTCGTCGTAGATCAAATCGCGACCGATACCTAACGCGGCGGCGGCCTCCTCGACGGTGCAGGCAAGCCGCTCCCCTATTGCTGCTGCGGGCTCCTCAGTCGCGGGGTGATCGATCGGCTGCCCGCCGGACACGCGGCGCCGGGCGAGCGAAGTCGCCGCACCTGGCTGGCGCCTAGCCCGACTGACTTCGTTCACAGCTTCAATCGTATGCCCTGGACATACGGCAGTCTAGGCTCAGCTTCGCAGGCCAGACCTTACGGGACGAGTCTGTTGGCCCGGCTAACTCCGTCGCTTTTTCTATCAGCGAGACTCAGGTGGCGTGACGAAGACGCCGAGACCGTGAACTGAGTAGACCCAGTGATCGTCCTTCAAGGCCGCGATGGCCTTGCGGACGGTGCTTCGAGCCAAGCCCGTCTCGCTCACGAGGGCATGCTCGGACGGAATCGCGTGACGTGGCTGGTACTCCCCCGCCTCGATGCGCTCTCGGATCAGGTCAGCGAGCTGCTTCCACTTCGGGACGTCCGGCCTGTCCGTAAACACCCGGCGAGGCTAGCTGGGCTGGGACGACTCAACATACCTGCACTCGGCTCGACTTGTATGTACTTGATTTCACTCGTATGCTCAGACGCATGGGATCTGAAACCGAGCTGACCCAGATCGAAGCCGCCGAGCTCGAGGACATCGGCTGGCATTGGGAGAAGGCGTACACGATCCGCCACGAGGGCGACGCCTACATCGCCGCCAGGCTCGGCTACCCCGATCACAAGCTGACCGCGGACACACCAACGGAGCTGCGGTCCCTTATCAGATCTGACTACGGAGCATGGCTCGCCAGCTTGAAGGAAAGCTCCTCGTTATAGCTCTCCGCATTCGTAGGAGCAGGGGCCGATCGCTGCCAGCCTGATAGGCAGTCCGATCCGTGCATGCCCGCTCAAACGGCTTTGAGCCTCAGTCAGGCATCGAGACCTGCTTGGCTGGGCTCGGTCTCGCCAACATCAAGCGAGCGCCGATTCGCACCTATGCGATGCAGGACTTCGTCGAAGGTCGGCGGAGCATCAGTGCCGTAGTAGAGGTCGCGCATAGCGATTTCATGCTCGCGTCGAAGCCGGGTTGAGAGAGGGCCGTTTGGCTCAAACGCGATGCTTGCGGCAAAGCCGCCGCGCGGTACTGGCCGGTCACGTTCGAAGGCCTCCGAGACCTCGAAGCAACTCGCGAGAACCTGCGCAACCAATGGCTTGTCTGCCAGAAACTCAATGACCTCATCCGTGTCCAGGAGCGCCCAGATGTCGTAGAACTGGCGACCGATACGTGACCACCCGTGTACGTTGTCCGCTCTGTCGGTCTCAGGTTTGCTACTGAAGTTATTGACCCTGAGTAGCTTCTCGATGAGAGTGCGTCCTGGGTGCAGAACCGGGACCTCAAAGATGGCTAGGTCATGCCAGGCTGCGATGTTGAAACCGACTGCGGTCAATTGCCGACTAAGCATAGATGTGATTGGGCGAATCATGTTTGGGTTCGGTCCACCTGATTGCCCTAGTTCTAGAAGGATCCTGCTCGCATCGGCCACGGCTCCCGGGCGCCCGGAGTGTGTCATTGGCTGCTCAAGGTAGGCGCTGCGATGGTAGCTGCCTGGGTTACCTCCGCTGCGCAGCGGAGAGACGGTCACACCCGAGCTGGTTGCAGCTACATCGATCATCGACTTCAGAGCCCGCTCGGCAGCGCGATTCGATGTGTAGTCGCCAGTCACTAGCAGGTCTAGATCTTCAGAGAATCTCTTTATAATGCGAAGTTTCTCGAGGCTCGTGCCGCCCTTAAAGACCACTTCTCCGGGGTGGGCCGAGCTGATTGCCCGCAGGGCAGCACATACCCAGTAGTCCTTCTCAATCGCGAGGGGGAGGACGCCGAGACCCTCCGCAGTACTGAGAATGGCTGCTGCGAATTGCTCTGGCTCGGCGTCCCTCCAGCATGGGTTGTCGCCGCTTGTCATGATGGGATCGGCAGTATCCTCATCGCGGCCGCTGACGTTCGCTCGTCCGCCGCAGGGACCTGTTCAGCCAGACCGCTGTGACCGGAAGCGCGAAGCAACTCACGTAGCCGAGCGCGGATGCTTCCTGGCTCAGTGCGACCGGCCTGAGCGATTCGATCTGTCCGAACTTGCCCCGACGACATGAGTGCCTGTAGTCGCTCCCAGGCTTCGTCAGAGGGAAGCTCTATGGCGTTCTCCCATGAGCCCAGAACCTCCAGCAGGGCGACTTCCGTCGGAGCCAATTCCGCCGTGACGCGAGCGTCGCGCGATGGGCGGGTGACGAATCTGATTAGTTTCAGATCTTCCGGGGCCCGTGTAGGCACAGCGATCTCAGCTTGGCGTGGCAGCTGCGTTGAAAGGCGAAGCAAGTTGGCTGCGTAGAGCCCAGCGGGTCCGACTCCAGGACCAGGCGCGAGTTCGTGAATGAGGGCATCTGGGGGTGGCGGGGCCATGCCCAGAGGCGATTTGCTACCGCGCCAGTACAAGCCACGGCGAACACGACGGAGCTCGCCCTCATCGACAAGAGCAGACAGCAGATGCTGCCTCGTTGACGGAGACCCAGCAAGTTCACCTGTCCGCCAGAAACAGTCGTGAGAGCTGAGGATGCGCTGACGCTCCTGAGCAGGGGTCCGCCTATCCCGAATACTCATCGGGCCCTCCATGCAAGGCGATACGGGAAGCTGCTTTAACTAGTATACATAATGATACAAGAAACTTCCTTACCCTGCGGGCGGCACCCAGTGGCCTAGCACTCCACGAGGTTCGCCAGCACACTTTCTAGGGCCGAGGGACCCTTGCAGAGGAGCCGCCGAAGAGAACCTGGCCGGGGTAATTGCCCAGGTCAGGTCTAGCCAACACCAGGTTCGTGATCTTCAGACGCCCAGCCCCACTTCACTCCTGCCATGCAAGACTATGAACTGCGCGGCAGAGCGCCCAGGCTTCCCCCACAAGGCTCTGGCACTCCCTAGCGGTACCGAGGCTGGCGGAGTTGGACGGTTACGTCGAGCCGGTGGATCATGTCGCGGCAACCAGTTACACATCATCGGGCGCACTACGGTTTCGCCACCACTTGGGGGCCGAACCTCGGGCGTCGCGATAGCTGCCGTCAGGAGCTTGGGTGTCCGACTGCTCCCAGTCCTGGTCCCAGCGCCGACCGCCCAGATAGTGCTCTAGGAAGCGGTCGTACTTGTACGGATAGCCGTCCGAGTCCATGGCGGCCAGGCGCTCGGCGATACGCCGAATGGCTACTCGCCGACGGGATCTTGGCTGGAACCAGCCGAGCCACCTTGTGGCGCCGGTCGTGAGGATGACGGCGAGGGTCGGGCCGAGCCATAGGCCCAGGGTGGTGCTCACGGGCCGATCATTCCACCGGCACCGCGACGGATCGCGGATCTACCCGTCTGGGCGGCTCAAGTCCCCTGTCTGCTCCGGCGAGGGCGACGCTGGCAGGGCGGTATTGTTCGAGATGTACCAGTCCGGAAGCAACAGGGTTCCTCGCAGCTTTTCCGCACCTTGTCAGGGACTGGCATTGCCGTAGCACACGCATCGACGGATATATACATTCAGGAGCGCGGAATGGCAGAATACGATATCTTCCTTTCCCATTACTCCGGCGATGATGCCCTGGCAAGATCACTCGAACGAGCGCTGACTGCGGCTGGGATCTCGGTTTGGTATGACGGAGCCGAGATAAAGCTCGGCGATTCGATCCTCGCCAAAATGCAAGAAGGCATCCAGCGGTCCCGGTATGGGCTGATCCTTTTCACTCCTGGCTTCCTTTCATCGACATCGGGCTTTCGCTGGGGCGAAGTCGAAGCATATTTGGCTGAGCAACTGGCATCGGGACGGACAAATCTCTTGCCCCTGGTCGCGGGAGTAGATCACGAGGCATTCCAGCGCAAGATGCCTCTGCTGAAGTCGCGCCGATACGAGCGCATAGCCCTAAACAAGGCTGGCAACGTCGCCAGGGCCGAACTCGCACGCATAGTTCAGGCTATCTCTGAGGTCGCGACCCTCCGAATGCTTGTTCCGTTAATCGGGCGAGATGAGCTTAACGGCGCGATTGGAGGTTTGGAGGATCGCCTGCCTAACATACGAGAGCGGCTGATGGTCTCAGGCAATGACTGCAAGGCATTAGTCGAGTCGAAATCGGGCTTCCTCAGGCGCGCACTTGACCGTAATGTGAAGATCAATATCCTTTGCGTCGATCCACAATCGGACGGTGCAGTCAATACCTTGACCAACATAGACCCGCGCTTCGATGATGCCACTGACTTCAAGTTGTCTATGCAATCGGTAGAGCGCGTGCTGACAAAGCTTCGCGACGCATACGGGGCGCTATTCGAATTCCGATACATGCCTGTGGCACCTTCGGTTGGCCTATACATCTCCGACCCTGACCTGCCGACTGAGATCGTGAAGGTCGAACTCTATACGCCGAAGCCTTGGCGTCCTGTCGATACTCGTCCGCATTTGCTAATCAAGAAGGACAGTATCTGGAGGGACTACTTCCTGAGCACTTGGGATAACTATTGGGCCATGTCCCGTGAACTGATGTAATGCCGAGCCGGCTTCGCTCACGCGGCTCGGTTGTCCCAATCCAGCAGCGCCAGCGCGCTCTTTGACCATCCCCAGCTATGGGCAACGCACCAAGAACTGGGTTCCGTAGTGCAGTCGCCGGACCATGGGCAGGTTGTCCCTGCCAGAGTCACGGCAGACTCGCATGCGCGTCACCCAGAAGTTCCAGGATCTGGCCGAGAAGCTTTGGTGATGAGGCAACCATGGAGCTAGCACGGAAGTTGTGCCGGGAGCCGGCGGCGTCACTGACCGCTCCTCCTGCTTCGCGAACAATAACTGTTCCGGCTGCGATGTCCCAGGGCTTGCCTCCCGCGATGATCGCGGCGTCGGTACGGCCGTGTGCGAGCCAAGCAAGGTCGATGGCCGCTGTGCCGAGCATGCGGACTCTTAGTGCGCGCCGCGCGAGTTCAGCAGTGACAGCCAGCCGAGCCTGATTCTTCGCGGCAGCCTGGTCGCCGACCGCGTAGTCGCCGACAGTGACGGTTGCCTGGCCCAGCTCGGCAGTGGGTCGCACCCGGATGCGCTCCCGACCCCAGTACGCACCGGCGTCAGTTGCTGCCGTGTATCGACTGCCGTCAGCAGGAACGTCAATGACACCGAGCACGGGCTCGTCGCCGCTGACTAGCGCCAGGGAGATGGCGTACAGCGGGATTCCTTTGACGAAGTTCGCTGTGCCGTCGATTGGATCCAGGACCCACTGCAGCTCAGGCCCGCTACTCCCCCCCTCCTCCTCCCCCATGAATCCGATATCGGGTGTCCGTTCGTGCATGAAGCCGCGCACAGCGCGTTCGATTTGGACGTCAATGTCGGACACCATGTCTCGGTCGCCCTTGGCCCTAATGACCGACGGCACTTGATCGCGGATGATCTCGGCCGCGATGTCCATCGCCTGCGTAGCCATCGGCAAGAGCCCGCGGATGCGGATCAGATCTTCTGGGCGCGAGTCCACAGCGACGAGATTACGGCGTCGAACATCGGGAACAAGCCGTGGTTCTCCCATTTGCGCTCTAGCACGAAGGTGGGCGAGTCAACTCCGCGCACGGCCGGGAGGTAGGGCTGCACGACAGCCAACTGCTCGTCCACGACGATGACGTTGAATCTGATGGTCTCGTCGTAGGTCGCGATCTCAAGACGGGAACGGGCTTCCTCGGGCAGCAATCTCCGCACCCGATCCTGCAACGAGCGGATGTTGATGCGAGTCAGGTCCGACAGCGTCCCCGGATCGTAGTTCTCTTCCGCTTCGCGCGCCCGGATCGCCTCGCCATCCGGATCCAGGAACAGGCACCTGATCTCCGTGCCGCCTTCGGCGAGTCGGCGCAGACGGAGCTCGGCATACTGCTGGCACAACAGGTTGAGCGACAGGCCGCACGCGCGGATGCTTCGGGCGTGGTCGAAGAGGGTGTGAGCGGGCATCTTGGCCGTGAACTCCGAACGCGTGTCGTAGACGGCGACGACATCCGAGTAACGGTTGGCGATCAGCGAGGCGGCATCCATCGCGGCCGCTGACGCGGGTGCGGTTTCTCGATCAGGCTGCATCGCCGAAGCCGCGGGAGGGCGGGCCGCTCGCTGCTCGGAGTACGGCGCGAATAGCTGCTCGACCTTCCACCCTGGGAACATCGCTTCCAGCACTCGGCAGGTGTCCGGGTACGGGAGACCGCGAAGGCCGCCTGCTAACCAGCGCTGAAATTGGGCTCGGCTCGGCCATGTGCCCGTGAGTTCCGAACCCAGAGTCCTAGCGACCTTGTCGTACTCTGCGCAGAAGGTCGCGTACTTCCAGTGGCGATCCCGCAGCAAAGCCTTTAGGACTACAGGCTCGTCCGTCATGATCAGATCTCCGCGCCGCCATTTTCAGCTGCTTTGACCGTAACAAGCGAGACGCAGACGAGACAGTTGACCAGGCAGATGAGACATAGATGCGACAGCCGCGACTCGGACGCTTTAGGAGAGACATCCGCGCGGTAGCGATGCGACGCCAGCCTCGCCGACGCTCAGGTCATGGCCGAGAACACGCAGTCCGCAAGCGTCCGAAGCAAGAGCCCGCAATCAGGAGTCCCTGCGCCGGACTCGTCTGCCGCCACCACAGTTTGGGTCATTCCCGCCTCGGTGCTCCTGACCGGTGACCAGGTGGCGGCCGCGCTCTACGCGTTCTCTGAGTTGATCGACGAATGCGCCCAACCGACGGCCACGGCCGTCCGCGAAGAGGTTCGCTTTATTGTGGCTAGACACGGCGCAGATGAAATCGAGCGTTTAGCCGAGTGGCTGGCAGCACCTGCGTCAGCGCCTCTGGCATCTCTGACCAACGTGACCGTCGCGCACCTGAATCGCCGTTTGCTACCTGAGCGTCTTGCTTGGTGCCGTCGACAGAGCCGATTGCTTCTTGCTACTGACTCGTAGTGCTGACCGAGTATTAGCGGCTTCTGACCGAGTCAGGGCGCCTTGGGCGTGATCGCTGTTTAGGAGAACTGACCGCACATCACCAGTGTGAGGACAAGCGCCGGCCTGGAGCGTACGGCCAGGCCCCCCACGCGTCAACAGCGCTTCGCGTCCCTTCGGGACCGGCCTCCGGCCTGGCTGTTGACCCGCGGGACCCTACCTGGCCTGGGACAGGATCCAGGGGCCAGGGCGAAGCCCTGTCCCCCGCTGCGGCGGCCACCGCCCGTCCTCACCCCTCACAACGCACGCCGGAGACCGGGCTCTCCGGCAGGCACGGTCAGAACTGCCGAACGAACCACGCATTGCGCCTTTGGCATGCGGCGTGCACGTTCAGGCCTCAGCTTGAACGTCATCTCTGGCTGGCTGAGCACCAACCGCACGGTGCGCGCCAGCGGGCGCTTCCGGGACGCGCCGCGTGACGCGCACCGACTGGTTCCGGGCAGTCGGCGTCTGCTCGACGCGTCCCTCCAGTCGCGCTCTACGCGGGGCCGCCTTTGCCACGAGTTGTCGGCTCGCGCGATCCAGAGCGGCCGCGCGCCAGAGCGTACGCGGGTCGGTGACGCCCAGGCCACGAAGTTCAGACTCGATATGGCCTGGCTTCTCTGATTGCGTCTCGTGATCTCGCGGATTGCCGACGATCGGCGAGCTAGCCGACTGGTACTCCCCCGGCGGATGCACGACATCCTTCGCGGCGGCGAGCGTCCGGCTGGGCGCCCTGGTTTCGACGGCGATCCCCGCGACGGCGTCGACAATCTGGCGGGCGGCATCGCTGGTGTCCGAGCAGCACATGAGGAGCGACGTCTTGTAGCTGGCGGGCGCTGGGGTATACGGGCTTGGGATGTCGTAGTTCTCCGGCAGGAACCGGGTTGCCACCAGAACGCGGTCGCCGCGAATTGCTGACTTGGCCTGCTCAAGGTTTGCTGTGGCCAGATGGGCAACGGCGTCGGAAGCATGGTGGATCGCCGCGACCACTTCGGGCACGTCAGCCGACTCGGATGCCAGCGCCTCGGCCGGACGCGCCGGGTGAGAGGGGCCGCTGCTGATGTTCCAGTCCGGATCGGCATAGGCCAGCCGCCCGGTCCACAAAGCAAGCTCTGCGGCTTCGGCCGCCGCGGGTGACATGTGATCGCGGATGTCAGTGGTGATCTCCTGGTATTCCCGAGCGGCATCGAGCCAGGCGTCGCGGGCACTGCCAGCCCGCACGGCCGCCTGCGCCAGGTTTGCGTGAAGCGCGCGTGCCCGGTGCCCGCTTGTGGCGTCGGCGAGAGTGCCGCACAGAACCTGACAGTGATGGCAGGCGACCATGGCGGCCGAAGCGATCCGCTGCCAGGACGCAACGGAGATTGCCGTTGACTGCGGTCCTTGGCCTGCCGCGGTCCACGCCGCGTGACGGGCACGCTGCGCGGTGGTGATCACCGCCTGGCATATCGAGGGCACGGAATCTGGATCTGCAACGAGGCTGCGTGGCGGCATGGCGTTCACCGGGATCGCGTACAGCAGGTCTCGGTCAGCCTGAGTCACCGGCTCTGACCGGCCCGCCTGGTCGACACTGCCGACGGCCTGATTGAGCAGCCGGCACGCCGTCATTAGCCGATCGCCCACTTCGGGCAGCGGATAGCCGACCCGTAGCGAGGCCTCCCCCGCAGCCGCGGACTGTTGCGCTATCGACGCGATCTCCGAGAGCTGCGCCCTCGCGACCGCCGGCGAGACGATGACCGCCGCCCAGCCGGAATAGCCGATCCGTGCGCCACCCCTGTGCGTCACGAAGTGGGACTGCAGCAGGTCTCGAGCAGCGCCCAGCGCAGTAGCGGCGGAGTGCAGCTGACGTGCTGGCTGGCAGCGCGCCTCGCCGGCAGCGCCGTATGCGCGCGTGCCCATCGGGCGGAGCGCCGCGGCCGATGCTGTCAGAAGGTCATGTGCCTGCACGCCCGCCTGGTCCCAGGCGCTCACGGCGGCTAGCTGCCGATCGGGCAGCCGACGAATCATCCTCGTCTCGTCTGCGGTGTAGCGGGTCAGCACGTTCAACACGTGCAGGAGGCCGATGGATACCTCAGTGGCATCCCGGCCGGGGGTGACCGTCTGCGCCGGTGCCCGCGCACCAGCTAGTTCGCTGCTGGCCAGGCGCATCAAGTCGCCGAAGGTCGCCCGGCCGGAGGTCATGGTCCGGTCCCGGTCACAAGTGCATGTATCTCGCGAGCGCACCAGGCACCGTCGCGGCAGGCAACGCGGTCCCCATCCGAGCTGACGACGGCTGCGGTCTCGGTCAGCCTGCCGATCACGGCCTCGCTCAGCAGCGCGATTTCGGCCCCAACGGCCTCATGGCCACCCGAGACAACGGTGTCAATCCGGTCATGCAGTGGCCGCAGTGGCATGGACGGGGCGAAGAGCATTGCGTCGCGGCCGTTGGCCGCGGCCGCTGCCGCGACCACCAGCGCGGCGTAGAACGGACCTCCGCCGTCCTCGTAGCGACGAATGATCCCCAGCATGTCCGTGAACACGCCGTACGTTGCGTCCAGGATCTCCGCCGTGCTCCTGGCCTTTCGCAGTCGGCTCCGGGAATCAGCTGTTCTCGTCACGGGTCGCGCCTCCGGCCTGCTCGGGAGGACTGAACCTCTCGCGCACCGTGCACTGGCGTCACTCCCCCGGCCGGAGGCTGTGGACAAGCGCGCAGCGCCTCGACTGGTATGTGGACGACGGACCTGGTACCGAGCGTCGTTCGTGTGAGCATCGGTCAGCCAAGCTCAAGCTGGTGTCCGCGCTGATCTGCGGCTCGCTGTCGGCTGACGGCCTTCTCCAGCTGCGCTTGGCGCACGCCGAGCCGGTTCGCGATGACGCGCATGCTCGCTTCGCGGTAGCCGCCGGCTGAGCGCACGAACTGGGCATCTTCGACCAGCTCCGCGGTCCGCCGCGTACTACGCGTTGATGGCTGCCAGCCCTCGGCGGGGCGACCTTCGGGCTTGTCAATCTGGTCGTCGTCCCAGGCCTGCGGCGGAGCCCAGCCACTCTTGTGCGCCAGATGGGCAGCGGCGGCGCCAAGGTCGCGGTCATCCTCGTTAACGAAAACCGGCGATCGATCCCACAACTTGTCGTATGCCTCGCTGACCGCGCTCGCAAGCTTCGGCGTTACGGAGTCGCCTTTGCCCAGGGCGCGGGCGAGCTGCAGTGGCCGCATCCCGGTTGCGCCGGCGATTGCAGGCACCGACCAGCCGCGCGCCATCAGCGCCTGCAGCCGCCGCTGGGTCCCGGACGGAGTCGCCCCACTCAGATGGGCACGCGACCTGGTTCGTCCTCCGGTGCCGCGTCCGGCATGGGGCTCCCGGCCTCCGACGGCGGTCACTGCCCGGCCTCGCGCTGAGCTTGCATTCCTTGCTGGCTGACGGTACGAATCGCCGACGCTATGGTCTTGTCCACGGCGCGCCTGGTCAGCCCGGTGCTCACGGCGCCCTCCGCGATCGCATCGAGCGCATCGGTATCGCCGGCCTCGGCCGCACGGCATGCGGCCCAGAATGTCGCCTGATTCCGGTTGCCTTCGTGCTGGCGCGCGACCCACTCGGCTAGCTGCCCGGTCGGCTGAGGCCCGGTATCCCGCGCTGCCTGCAGTCGCGACTGGCGTGGCTCGAAGTGATCGCGGATCCGTCCGAAATCGATGTCCGACGGTCGCGCGGTCCACGCTTGCACTAGCAGGTACGGATGGCCGTCGACCTGGCTCGGCGGCGCGACCACGTAGCCGCCTTCGCCGCGGAAGTCCAGGCCGTGGTTGGGCAGGCTGCCGTTCCGCTGGGCATCGCCACGGTAGTAGAGGTGCATCCCGCCGCTGGGCGTCGCCACCGTGCCCATCGGCCTGCCGACAAGACCGGCGCTCATCGCGATATTCAGGGAACGGCGGCCGGGCTTGCCGTGCGCTACGTCCACGTCCAGGACGTCGGGGCCTTCGCCGCCAGTGGCAATCGCAACGTTCGAGTCCGGCGCGCGTCGCCAGAACCGGTCGATGCGGCCCGGATCCGTGGTGGCGTCGTAAACGCCGTGCGCGGTGGCCGGCTCCTTGGAGCCCGGTTTGCACGGGAACACAGACCACCCGCGGCGGGCGTACCGCAGGGCTGCGTCCAGCATTTCGCTCATCTGTCGGCGCCCGTCTGCATCCCGAAACCGCGGATAGCGCGGGCAACCGCCCGGCCGGGAGCTGCCAGCATATGGAAGCTGACTGACCCTAGATGGCCGCCGTTCCCATCCAAAATGCGTGGTGGAAGTAACGCGATCACGCGACGACTCCCTTCAGCCGTCCGTGCTCACAGCGCGCCGTCTCGGCGCGCATCAGCTCCGCGGCGGCCGGCAGGATCCTCAGGTGGAACTCGGCCTGGTCAGCCAGCGTCCGCCCCGAGCGCGCAGGCCGCAGGTAGAGCAGGCTGTGCAGCTCGCTCACGAAGTCCAGGACGAACAGGCACAGGTCGTGCTCGCGCCAGCAGGCGGCGAGGCTCCTGGCAACGTGCCCGTATGACCGGGCGTAGACCTGGTCCACCCAGGCCGCGAGCCTGTCCAGGGCATCGGCCCGCGCCGACTCGGGCAGCATCCACCAGCGGGGCGCAGGCACCGGGCTGTAGCCGGCCTCGTCCGGCTGATCCGCTAGAAGTCGTTCGATCGCCAGCAGTCGGGCCGCCGTGCGACTGAGTCGCCCGTCGTGATCATCCAGCCGACCGCCGTGCTGGACCAACTGGTCGCCGTGATCGGCAACAGCCAGCATTACGGCAGGCAGCGGGTCCGCACCAGGTTGCATCGGATCACGCAACGTCGTCGCCTTCGGGTGAGAACGGATACTGGCGGTGCTCGTCCCGCCTGTAGGGCCAGGCTGCGGCTACCGGCTCGTCGGCCAGGGCGGGCACGAGGGTAAGGATGCGCTCGATGCTGCCGGGCTGCGGGACGGGAGCAGCCGCCCGCTGAGCCCGGGCGAGGCGCCGGTATTCGGGGTGCCGCCAGCCGCGGGCGAGCTTGGCGACGACCGGCGAGCAGGCACCTCGGATGATCACCACGAACTGAGGCGGCAGCTGCCGGAGCATCGCCACGGTCAGCACGTCGTGCCAGGTGCACCATGAGTCGCGTCTGCGCTCGCGGTAGGACACCTGGCCGCACAGGCTCGACAACTGGCGCAGCAGGTCGTCGTCGGAAATGCCCGGCGTGACGATCTTGCATCCGCAGGTATCGAGAACGGTCTGGGCGCCGTGGACGCCCCAGCGGGACTTCAGCTGCGCCATCCCGTGGAACCCGAGGCACAGCTGGACGCCCTGGCCACCGGCGTCGGCCGCCCAGGCCGGGACTGGCACCGGGCAGATCTGGGTGACCTCGTCCAGGCACAGCAGCAGCGGTGGATCGAGTCGCTGACCGCGCATCCTCGCGCCGATCTGAGTGGCCCGGTACTCGATCTCGGTGGCCGGCGCCGCGAACAGCGGCGCGAGCGTGCAGTCCTCGCCGCCAGTCGACTTGGCGATCATGTACAGCGTGCCGCCCGACAGCAGGAATCGGTCGATGTCGAACTCCTGCCCGCGCGGCGGGAGAGTCACCGTGGCCAGTTCCGGGTCCTGCAGGAATGAGAGGGCACGGGATATCACCATCCGCACGGTGCCAGCGGTCTTGTCGGCGGGCCCGGTCAGTTCGGCGAGCTGAGCGGCTAGCTCGTTGTAGCCGCAGTCGATGAGGATGTCGATGGCTTCGCTCACCAGCGGGGTTCCGGCCCAGGCGCCGACCTGGCGCATGTCTTGGCTCGCGACCGCCGCAGCGGTGAACATGCCGGTGATCGAATCGGCAGCCTTCCCGGCGAAGAAGCCGCCATCTTCGGCTCCGGCCATCGAGACGGCCTGGGCAAAGGCCTCCCCGCGCCGACGGGCAGTCGAGGGGTTGGCGCAGCCGTCCAGCGGCGACCACATGACGTTCGAGGGGATGCCGCCGATGCCCTGCGGGTTGAAGACCCAGATCGGGCCGCGGCGCGCGCGGACACCCGAGGTGAGCTGGAACATGTCCGGCTTGGACGAGGTGGATACGACCGGCCCGCGCGCGGCCATGATCAGCCGTGACAGCAGAGCGGATTTCCACGATCGGGGCGGTCCGATGACAGCCAGGTGCTCCTGGATCGTGATCCTGACGCGGATGAAGTAGTGCGCCCAGCCCAGGAACAGCGAGTGCTCGCGAGGATGCAAGAACCGCTGCCAGGCCGACAGAGACGGACGCGTCCGCTTGCTCTCGCGCCAGGAGGCGAACCGGCCCCAGCGCAGCCAGAGCTCGTACGCCGTCGCCAGACCCGGACCGGGATGCAGTCGCAGATGCGCGCGCAGCCTTAGGTGACGGGCTCGGTTGCGCGGCAGGCTGCGGCGCGGCCAGAACGCCCAGTGGAACACGTTGGCGATGATGGCCGCCAGCGCGAGCAGCATCAGCAGCTCGATGACGTCGCGCGTGAGCGCGTGGCCGAAGCCGAGCGCATGCGTGACTTCGCGGTTTATGTGGCGGTGGAGGTGGACGGTGCGGCGTTCGTGATGGCGGCCGCGAGCTGCGCTGTGGGCTATCTTCCGAGCGGCGGTCGTGGCGGTCACGAAGCACCGTCCTGGGCGGCGATTATCGCAGCGCGCAGAGCCTTGCGCGCTGAGCCAGCGTGGATGCCTGCCTCCGGAGCGAGGTTCAAGCTGATGCGGTAGACGTCGGGCAGCGGAAGGCCGGACAGAGGTCCGTGCTTGTCCTGCACGAGGGCCAGGAATCGCGTGGTCTTGGTGTCATCCCTGGGCCGATATTTCTTTGAACGAGGGTGAAGGTGGCTTGACTGCTCCTGCTGTGAAGCCGCTCCGCTGGCGGCCCCGGACGAGCCGGGGCGGGAGGTGAGCTCGCTGCGGCGGACGGCCTCCGCGGTCGCCGTTCCTGGCAGCGTCGGGCGCTGGCGGTCATCGGCCTGGGGCGCCTCCGGGAGCGGCGTAGCGTTCAGGATCGCTAGCCGCGTTCCCCGTGCCGTTCCGCGAAGGTCTACCGCGAGCCGCAGCAGGTACAGCGCGGACCGGCCTGCGAGGTACCACGCGGATCGCTGCTCGTCGTCGCCGGTAGCCCGGCCGAGTGCGGAACGGCGGATTACCGCTATCAGTCGGTCACTGGTCAGCGCGAAGAGGATCGGGGGCATTCCGTACACGGCAACCGAGCGCGGAGAGGCCAGATTCGCGTTGAGGACGTTCATGCCGCAGGACCCGAGCGCACAGGCGACGACCAACACGCGCTCGACGACGGCACGGCGTCCGAGCCGGGCTAATGCGATCCCCAACAATGCGAAGGTAACTGCCCCGGCGTCTAGGCCGAGGGCTTCCAAGACGGCTGGCGCCCATTGCCGCTTGGTCGCGAAGATATAGGTGAACTGTGCGTGGAACGAGGTCACTCCCATCGCGACCGCGAGGCATGCCAGAAGCAGCCAGACACCGGCGATGAGCCACCGCCCGGTCGTGTCGTTGCCAGTCGCGGATACGCGCCTAGGTGTAGACAAAACCGGGTCAGCGAGGCGGGCGTGCCTGGGCCTGGAGTGTGCGGCCTGGCCATTGGCCGTCACGTCGGCCACCGGCGCTTCGAGAACAGGCAAGGCCGCGAAGGCTCGGTCAGCTGTCATCGCTGCCCTGCCTCTTCAACTGATCTGTCAGCTCGGCGAGCGTCGGTAGCGCCTGGTCGAGTAGGTCGGTCAGTACCCGGTTCAGCGGCTGCCGCCGAACTACCACAAGCAGCCGCAGCCGCCGGGCCACCGGATCACTGATGCGGGTTCCCAGGCGCGCGTCATACCCAACCATCCAAGCCTCCTGCCGCGGTGCTGGTCGTCTCATCGGCAGCTTCGCGTCGGAGCGGATGGCTGCCTTGATGCCTAATCGTATGTCCTGGACATACGATTGGTCAACGTAAGGCATACACCCCGCTTTCGTGGCCCAGCTCCGCGTATTCGTGTCCGTAATCCTGACGGCCGTATGCCGGCCGCGTACGATCAGGGCAAATGAGCGCAGACGACAAGATCCGCAGGCAGCTCACCGACGCCATCTCGGCCGCACTAGCCGATCTTGAGCGCGTGGCGAGCCCCGAGGAGCGCTATCAGGGCGCGAGCTGGCTCGTGGATCAGCTCGCCGACGGGATAACCGCCGCCGGAAAGCTCCGCGGCCGTGCCGCCGTCGCGCTGCGCGACGAAGAGAACCTGTCCCTCGCGCAGCTCGGCGAGCGGCTCGGCCTGTCAAAAGCGCGGGCGGCCGACATCGTCCGCGACACCACGCGTACGTCTGGACCCCCGCCCGCAGAGCCCGCAGCTGCCATCGTCGCCGTCATCGTCACAGCATCTGAGGGTGTACTCGCTGTCCGCAGGGCCGATGGGAACCCGCCCTGGACCTTTCCAGGAGGGCAGATCGAGCCCGGCGAGACTCCAGCCGTCGCTGGGCGCCGTGAAGTAAAAGAGGAGACCGGCCTCGACATCGTCGCGGGCCGGATCCTCGGCAAGCGAATCCATCCCCAGACCAACCGCCAGGTCATATACCTCGCAGCTCGCCCAGCCCGGCACGCCGAAGCGCGATCGGTCTTCGTAGGCGACGACGCTGATGTAGAGGAGGTGCGTTGGCTCTCCCGCATGGAGGCCGACGACCTAATGCCTGGCACTTACGACGCCGTCCGCGCATACCTTGACCGCGACCACCGACGGCATACTCGATAGCCGAATCGGCGCAGAACAGTAGGCCCGCTCAGGGCACTGCCGGGAATTGCCTGAGCAGGAAGCGGCCCACACCAGTAATGATCTGCATTCTGAAACGTGCTTCCTCAGCATCGGACTGACCAGGATGCGATCCGTTCGTATGGGTCATCGCCCAAAGGCCCTGGAGAAGCTTTCCTCCATCAGCTTCCGGAAGATAACCACCATCGATCAAGTGCCCAACTGCGACTCCGCCTTGATTAGCTCGAGGCTGTCCTGTCCTCTTGTCCAGAACTCGCTTGTACCCGGTGTGATCCTCGGCTAGGCGAGTGACCAGATCTTCGAGCGCTGCGCGCAGATCTCCATTAGCTGACTCATATTTTTGATTCACAAGCCCGTCGACCGCGTGTTGGTAATGATTCAGTGCAGTGGTATAGCCGCGCGCTGAGAGGTCAGCCTCCAGGGCCGTGATTTCCTTTGGAAGGGGCACTGATATTGAATCGGTCGGAAGCAGCTGATAGCCACCACGACGACCTGGATGACTGCTTCTAGTGGAGCTTAGCTCGAAGCCGTCGGCGCGTAGTCGCTCCTGCATCGCATTCATCCAGTCGGGCTCACGCATGCGCTGACTGGCTATGTAATCGAGGATGCCCTCTACGAATGACAAGAGAGCACGGCGCGCTTCAGTGTCGCCAGCGTCAGCGGCAGCGCGCGCGCCGATCAGGCGGGAGCGGAGAAGCTCGTCCTTGTTTTCGTCGCGACTGCCGTACTGGAAGATGCCCGTCTCCATCATCAGCGTCTTGATGTGGCTGGCTGTAACAGCTGGGGCTCCAACCCTGATCAGCAAGCCAACAGTAGGGTCCGACAAGATAGTCATCAGTGCAGTATCTCCCTCTGAACGCAAAACGGATGCGCAAATAGCCGGCAAGCGGAACCCACCTCGACGACCGACTAGCCACTAGTCGACAGATTGAGTCCGTAGGCGTCTCGACGGACTCACCCTCCTCCGCCGACGGCGCAGAACTCGCGGCAACGACGCTACGAGCGATTCGATTGACACGTGCCCCGCCCTGGTTCGCGATCAAGCCGCCGCTGAGCCAAGCCGCGTCCCCGCTCTGTCATTGCGGCAGGCGGCGGCCGGCAGCTTGGCGTAAGTGTCTGGTTAGGGACCCTAGCGTCGGCAACGTTCTCACCCGAGCTGCCGCGATCAAGGCAGACTGTCATCGTGGACGACGAGCTTCTCTTCATCTCAGGCTCGCTGACAGATGCGCTTCAAACGCGGAGCGCACAGGCCGAGCATGAGATCGACAACTGGGCCCCGGAAGCGCTGCTCAACACTCCGGACTCAGATGTCATGGACTACCTGATTGGCAAATACGAGGTAACCTGCCCGGTGCTGCACCGCGACCAGCTTGAGCAGGAACCAGTATCCGAAGAGCTCCGAAGCGCCAGAGGCCAGTTCTCTGGTCGTCCAGTGGAGCAGCGCCTTACCAAAATAGTCGTCGTTGTCCCGTTTGACGGCGCGCCCGAGGTCTTCCGCCTCCAGCCCAGCCACTTCACCCTCAACCCTCCTCGCGCACAGGTCAACACCGAAGGAGAGCTACGCCTCACGTGGCTGGGAGACCCGGCAGCCGGACGCAATTCTGCAGCAATCCGCCAGCACTTCGATGGGCTGCTCGACAGCATCGAGCAGTACCTTCGGTCGGCGTGTGCTGATATCGAAGGGCACAACACCCGGCTTCGCACCCAGATCTCTCAGCGCCTGGCGCAGCGGAAATACCGGCTACAGGCCGATCGGCAGCTCGCTGCAGACCTCGGCATCCCGGTTAGACGAAGACCAGATGCTGCAAACTATGCGGTGCCGGTCAGACGGACGATCGTCGCACCTCGGCGCCCGACTGCAGGCAGCGCGGGACCAGGCGAGCCATTCCTGGCCGACTCGCATTACGAGGAGGCACTGGCGGTGCTACGCGGCGCCCGCAACGCTCTCGAGCGGTCGCCTTCACTTACGGCCACGATGAGCGAGGAGACGATACGAGACCTGCTCCTTGTATTCCTCAACGCTCACTTTGAAGGGGCGGCATCTGGCGAGGTGTTCAACGCTAACGGCAAGACCGACATCCTGATTAGGGTCGAGGACCGGAACGTGTTCATCGCAGAATGCAAGATCTGGGGAGGTCCCAAGAAGTTTAGCGACGCAATTGACCAACTGCTTGGCTACCTAACCTGGCGCGACACGAAAGCAGCGCTGATCTTGTTCATCCGGACAGGACGGCCAACCGAGATAATCGCGAAGGCGATCAGCGAGATTGAACACCATCCGAACTACGAACGAACCGCCCTAAGGGGCGAGGACAGCGAGCGCTACGACTTCGTACTTCACCCCACATCAGATCCTGACCAAGAGATTCGGCTGGCCCTCCTCCCGTTCGCCCTGCAGGACAACTGAATAGACAGCCTGGTCACGAGTCAGAGGCGCCCGACTCTTTGCCGACCTCAATGTGCGTTATCTTCCGGCATGGATCGAAGGTGACGCGGAGGCCGAGTCTCGCATAGAACCTGACCCGGTCGTCGTGCGTGGGGTCAGAAGGGACAACTGCTTGACGGTCGGTGACGCCGACGGTGAGGATGGCCTCGAACTGGCCCGGCCCAAGCCGACCGACAAGCCAGTCGTCCAATTCCGCCACTAGTGCCGACTCCGGCAGGCAGACCGAGCGCGG
>Ga0335074_10002952_pt1 | contig 23193 bp, 19 predicted proteins | sample Lox_Sample_23_FD_206715 | JGI IMG/M metagenome (GOLD analysis project Ga0335074, IMG submission 206715) | Soil microbial communities from Loxahatchee National Wildlife Refuge, Florida, United States - Lox_Sample_2.3 | ecosystem: Environmental > Terrestrial > Soil > Wetlands | place: USA...
CTTGCCGCACGGGGACTACATCGCCTGACCGTGATGCACCTGTTTCGGGTTTGTGCGTTCCTCGCAAGGCCAGATGGACGGATGCGAACGCCACTGCACGAACTCCCGCGCGCCGAGGTGCTCAAGGCGTGGAGACGCACCGAGAAGGCGACGAACGACGCGCACGGGTTGATAAGGGCCGAGCTGGGGCTGGTTAACATGGACATCGTTTGGTCTGGTGCCCTGCTCGTTCCTATAATCGCCATGTTGGCTACGACGCAGCCTCGGGAGCGGAGACCGGAAGCCATGCTTGGATGGCTAGGGCTTGCGGCACTATTGCATCGATATAGCCGCTCGAGTGAGACGGCGCTCGACCAGGATCTGAGAGCCTGCCGGTCCGACGATCCGATCGGCGCGTTACTCAGAAATCTTCGGCACCACCGCACCTCCCTACTTGCAAAGCCAACCGACTTCCAGGGGAGCCTCAACGATCGCAGCGGTCTGCTTGCCGCATACGTCGCGTGCAGGAATCGGGGAATCCGCGACTTCTTCACAGGACAGAAGGTGCTGTTGCAGCAAGATATCGATCGTCACCACATTCTTCCGCGACGGCAGTTCCGTGAGTCAGAGCGATCCTGGGCCGACAATATCGCGAACATTGCGTTTGTTACTAGTGACGTAAACAAGGCGATCTCGCACTCAGGCCCGGAGGTCTACCTGAGTGAAATTGATCCGGCAATTCTCAAGAGCCGATGTGTCCCTGTCGATCGAGCGCTGTGGAGGATAAAGACGGCGAACGCATTCTGGGCGATGCGCCAGAAGTTGCTCGCCGACTCCTTCAACGACTTTCTCAGATCTGCGCTCCCAGGGCGAAAGCTCTGAGGGATCGGAACAGGCGCCCCCGCGGCGCGGCTCCGCCGGGGTGCTTCGTGCGGCTTGGGCGGCAGGCGCTCCTGTCACGGGACGACGACGGATCGGAGGCGCGTCGCTCACGAGTCTGGAAGCCGAACGGTGCAACCGGGTCACAGTTCTGATGAGGTGGACGAGAGCAAGAACAGGCATGCTGCCCGGTCCCGCGCCGCCACGACCGCGTCATCATCGGGCTAAGCGGCTCGCCCTTGTGCTCGGCTATGTCACCGCCGGTAGAGCCTGGCCGCCGACGGTGGTCCGCCGTCGCTTGGCGGTTGTCGAGCTCGTCTGCGCGCTTCTGCGCTTCGCGCGAGCACGATGATCGCCCTGACTGCCGCCGCGTCGTGGAGCCCGTAGCGTGCCTGATTGCCCTCCTGGCGGCGCCACAGCAGCCCGACGCGGTAGAGCTCGCGGAGATGCTTCGACGCCGTGTTTGACGTGACCCCGAGCGCTCTGGACAACTCCTCAACGGTGCGGCCTCCACCGGCCAGCTGCTCGACCGCCTGGACCCTCACCGGATGACCGAGCACTCGCAGCTGCACCGCGACTATCCCCCGAGCTGGACTCGCCAACGGGACCGGCGAAGCCCGTTTCTCCTCGCCCTCGGCCGCGGCGCTTGGCCCGCCCGATGCTGGTGTCGCGCGTCTCTCTTGCCGCGGGGTAGCCATAAACCGATCATCGGCAAGGCCACTATGACGCAGGACGCGCGACTCTGAGTCTCTCCCGCCGACGTACACGCCGGTTATTCGGTCGGCAACGCAATGCACCGGATACAATGCGTTCGGTTCGGCCAGCCGATACCACGAGAGGCGCCCCTCCTGGCGACGCGCCACGAGGCCAGCGACCAGCAGCAGCCGCAGATGACGCGACACGTTCTGCTGGGTCGTGCTCAAGGCGTCAACCAGCGCCTGCTCGTGCAGCTCTCCGCCAAGCTCCAGCCGGTCCAGCAGCTGTAGACGTGTCGGCTGAGCGATCAGCGTCAGGTGGTCAGCGACGCTCGAAACGGTCTCATGACCATAGGGCCGTTCGGCTTGCGGAGGCCGCGGGAACTCGTCTAGCGGCAGATCCATGTCCTGGCCGTTGTCGTGTCCGCCCGCCGGTGAGGTTGACACCCGGCGGGCTCGTGGCCCTGCCTTGTCTCTCCACTCCGCTGAAGGTGGGCTCGTAGGAACTGATCGATATGAGATGGGTGCGACGTCATTGGACCCTCGGTCGATCTGATTTCGCCGCCCGTCAAGACGACCTCACAGAGGACGTCGCAGCACCACGCCCGAGTTGGACAGCCACGACGAAACCCGGAACGCTCCCCTAGGCGCCCCGCCACCCTCACTCAGCGCCGAGCGCCGCCAGGCGCCGTTGCAACTCAGCGCGCTCGACTGCGTTGGTACTGAGCGCGATCGCTCGCTCATACGCGCACGCAGCCGCCGAACGGTCGCCGGCCCGGCGCAGCAGATCGGCATGTGCGGCCTGCAACGGCTGGTAGCGCTCAAGTCCCGGGTCGGCCAGGAGCAGCTCAAGCAACTCCAACCCAGCCTACGGCCCGGCGGCGAACCCGACCGCCGCAACGCGATTCAATTCGACAACCGGCAACCCCGAGCACGAAGGACACGCTGATGCGTCCCGACTCGAGCGCCCGGCCGCGACGGCACGCGAGATACCGCCCTCGGCGCGTCCGCGCCTACGAGAAGCACGCGCCGTGCTCTGCGCTGATGATCTCGTCGATGCTGTCGAAGAACGTTTTGATTCCGGAGAGGTTGGCCGCCTTGGCACGGGAGGCCGCAAAGTCGCGCTCGGACTCCCACGTGACGATGTCTAGCCACTGGTCGTCGGAGAGCCGGACAAGTCGCGCATCGACGAAGCCTTCACGGTCGGCGCGGAAGTCCTCGATCATTTGGGGTCTCGCGGCAAGGAGCTGGTCGACCTTGTCCGCTGCGACGCGAAAGCGGGTTAGCTCGATCGTTCTCATCGAGTCGGGTTTGCGAGCATCGCAAGTACCTGCTCGGCTTCGTTGGCTGTCATCGGATGGTTGTAGATCGGGCTGCCGGGCTGTTGGCGGCTGCCGTCATGGGTGAGCGAGCCGGTGTCCACGGCGGCGAAACCGATCCGTTCGATCAGCTCGCTCACGATCCGTTTCGCCCCCTCGTCGTTGCCCGCGACGAACAACGCGAGGCGCTCGTCTCGTGGCTGGCAGGGCCGGGCTTCGCGCGCGAGTGTGCCGGAGTCCATCGTGTTGAACGCCTTCACCACGGTCCTCCCCGAGAACTGATCGGCGTGGAGCTGCCCGCAGGCGTGCAGTGGGATCGCCACGAACACGATCTCCCCCGAACCTAGCTGCGCCCTGGATTGTTGCCGTCTGGGCCCTTGGCCCCAACGCGCCAACCAGGTCCACGAGCGTGTCCGGCGCGCGAGAGTTCGCCACGGCAACCTCGTCACCGACGGCAACGAGCAGGCGGGCGACGGCGGCGCCCATGCGTCCAGCGCCGAGATCCCTACTCTCATCGAGAGTTCCTTTCAGGCCTAGGCGACCGAGTCGACGCTCTCAACCGTCTCACGACGATCGATTCCAACGATCATCGGCTCGGGATGGACGCTCTGAGGGACCGGCCAACCGCGCTGCCACTCGTAGAGCGCGAGATCGAGGGTGTTGTCAGCGACATCGAAGCGGGTGATCTTGTGCTCGACGATCGTGAGCAGCGCGGTCTCGACCGATGTGCCTTCGCGACCGGTCGGCGCCAGCCCACCGAAGTCCTTTGTGTGCTTCCAGTTCAGGCAGAAGGTGATGAACCCGCGTCCGGTGCCGTCCTCGTCGAGCGCCAGGTGCTCGTCGATCAGATCGATCCGGTAGCCGAGGTCGGTGAACTGCTGCGCGAACCGCTTGAATCCGTCGAGCCCCCGCATGCCCAAGCCGGCGGGGCTGTTGATCAATACGTCCTCGGCGAAGATCGCATCCCAGCGGTCGAAATCGACCCGCTGGAAACTTTCGTAGAACTCGCGCGTGATGGTCGACTCGATCATGCTTCCTCCTGGATCCTGGATTCGTGGTCGGGGAATCAGCGCTAAGAGCTCGCCGATCCAGCGTTCGGGCGCTCCGCCCCTTGCCGGTGTCGCAGTTCCTCGGCGCTTGGCCGACGGCCGCCACCGAGTGGTCAGCTTGGCCTTAGCAGGTGGTTGCCTTCACCCTGACAAGCTGACGGCGCGAAAGCCACAACTGCGGGCTTGTACGGGCGGAAAGGGGTGTGGGCTTACGCACTCGCGGGTGAGCCAGGCGCCCCAAAAGCACACGCGGTAGAACTCAACGCGCCGACGACAGCCATCGGTCCTGTGATCTCTGGAGCGTGAGACAGCGCGAACCCGCATCTTCGGTAGACGGCCCGCACAACGGCGGCACGGCGGCGGAAGTCCTCGGCATCCGATTCCAGCAGTGGCTGGTCTGGGTGGACAGGGGTGTCACTTCGAGGCACGCTCCCGCATGATCGCGCGTCGCCGACAGCGCCCGCGTCGAGCATCCATCACGCGATCCAGGCAGGGGTACCGCGTGGCGCCGGCTCCCCGGGCACGCGCGCAATGGCGTTGCTGTGACCACAGACCAGCAGGCGGACATCGGTCCGAGCGAAGACCTGTCGCTCGAGGTCCTGCGGTATTACGACGGTATCGCTGTCGGCCAGGATCTCCGTTTCACCGTCGATGACCACCGTGAGCTCTCCGTTAAGGACAGTCCAGATCTGCTCGGAATCGAACACGTGGAGCGGGCCCGACGCGCCCGCCGTCATTGCGACCTCCCACATCGAGAGACCTGCGGTCGTCCCGAGCGTGGGCGATGCGTTGGTCGTCATCACACCGGCCGGAGTCTCTGAGCGACGTCGCTCGGACGCGCGGATCACGTAGGTCACGAGGCCCAATCTCCTCTATCGACAACTAAGTTGTCGAGATAGTACACCGCGTTGTCTTTCCTGTGCAAGCATTCAGAGATGCCTACAGGAAAGCGCGCGGGGTTCGAACTACCCCTCCTACTGGTCGGCGCGTTCAGATCGCTCATCGACGAGCTTCATCGCACGCTGGCAGCGGATGGCCACGGCGAAGCCCGCCCTCTGCACGGATTCGCGCTTCAGGCGATCGGCCCCGATGGCAGCACGGCATCGGAGCTCGGGCGCCGGCTGGGCGTCAGCAAGCAGGCGGCCGCGAAGACCGTAGCCTCCCTGGAGAGAGCCGGCTACGTCTGTCGCGGGCCGGACCCTACAGACGGTCGCGCCGTCCTCCTCCGACGAACCCGACACGGCGAGGAGATGCTGGCGCTAAGCGCCGCGTTCTTCGAGACGTACCACAGTCGCCTCACTCAGCTTCTCGGACCTCGCCGACTCTCTGAACTCGAGGACGCACTAGAGCGGATGGCCGCGCCGACTGCGGATTACCTTCGCGGCTTCCCAGGCTGGATTGCCTAGTCAAAGAAGAGGATCTGCACCCGTTGGAGCTGTTGTCGGTCCACTGTCACTTGTGATCGGTCACTTCTATTCTGGGTAGAGACCGCGCGCCATGTCCGCGGCGATATGGCGCATCATCAGCGCGAGCGTGGCGGCTGCGATCACGCCGCCCGTCGAGAAGGCAACAGCTGAGGAGTGATCTGAGAGCACCGCGGCGAGCAGCCCCGCGGCAGAGCCGGTGAGGATGCTCGTGATGACCGCTAGCGTGCCCGCGATTGTCAGAAACTTTTGCGCTCTGGAAGAAGAAAGGCCCTGGATATCTAGCTGCTGCACCGCGGGGATGCTGAGGAGATAGGGCGCGATCTCGGGCGCCGCGTCGAGGTAGTAGGCGCGCAACCTCGCGATTCGGTCCGCGTAGACCGCGTCCTCCCGTCCGGATTGATAGGTGCGGCGGAAGGTGACCAGGCCGATGAACGCAAGCGTTGGCAGGAGGATCAGGCCGAACGTGTAGAACGCGGTGCGGAGGTGCGAGGCCTGGGCGAGGAGACCGAGTGCGATCAAGCCGCCGGAGACGGCGCCGAGGAACATTGTCGCGCGGCCTGTCGATTCGGCGATTGTTGCTGCCCGAGCGCCCTGCAGCGTGAAGTGCTCGGTGGTCACGAACGAGACGGCGGCGGGTCGTGGGTCGCTGCCATGCAGCGTTGGTGCGCTCATTGTCCGCTCCGAGTTCGCAGGGGATGTGCCTGAACGCTCGTCATGTCCTTTGGGCGGTCGAGTCGATGTCCTCGCCGCTGCCCGGGTTCTGCAGTCTGAGCTGCGGAACCCGGGTGCCGGCGCTCATGCTCAGGACTCCTCTGCCGACGATGAGGACGCGAATAGCCGATAGGACCCCACTTCGCTGGCGGGCTGCACGGCGGGCGGGATCTCGCACCGGTCCTTGATCTCGGCCTCGAAGCGCTGGAAGCTCTCGAGCCGGAAGATGCCGCCGGCAGCCTCTTCGGTCTCCTCGGCGATGTGGATGAAGGTGACGCCGTCGGCGAGCTGCAGGACCGCGTGCCCGAGACCTTCGGGTTGGGTCCGTTCGAGCTCGTCGTAGACGGCCCGGAGCAGCTCGATGTTGTGCTCGATGTGCTCGGGCTTCAGCTTGTACTGGATCACTACGCGCTTCATGGTCTTCTCCTTCACTGGTTGATGTGACCGCCGTCGGGCGGCTGTAGACGGCCGGGCCCGCCTCGATTCATCGACGGCCCGACGGTTGCTCTGGTGCAGCTCAGTTCTTGTAGGTGGGGGTGTATGTGTGGATGACGGAGCTGTTGGCCAGCTTGCGGACGTCGGTGAGCGTGAGCTCCAGCGACGTGGTGTCGATGTCCTCGAACAAGCGCTGGCCTACGCCGACGACGACCGGGACAAACCACACTTGGAACTCGTCGATGAGGCGGGCGCGCAGAAGCGTGTCATCGAGGCGGCTGAAGCCCCACTTGATCAGATCCTTCCCAGGCTGAGCCTTCAGCTGCTCGATCGCGCCGGCCGTATCAAGGCTGAGGAGGGTGGCGTTCCATGTCACCACGCTCAGCGTTCGAGACGCGACGTACTTGGGCATCGCGTTGATCCGGTCGATCAGGGGCTCCCCGGTGGATGATCCCCAGTTGGACCGGAAGAACTCGTAGGTCACGCGACCCATCACGAACGCGTCGTACTGAGCCAGCTCCTGCAAGGACAGCTCGCTGGACTCCTCGTCAAAGCCTGACCAGCGGTTGGGTGACTCGATCACGCCGTCGAGCGAGACGAGTGTGGATACGACGAGCCTGCGCATGACTTTGCTCCTCACGTGTCGTATGTGGCCTGATTGGCTACCCGCCGGCCGCGAGAGGCCGGTTGGCGTTCGCGGACAGTCGTCTTGGCCTCGGCGGTCGCGTCCGCTTTGTCGCGGACGAGCACGAAGATCGCCGGAACAGCGAGCAAACCGATCACGCCCAACACCCAGAGCGCATGCTCGAACCCGCCGGTGAGCGCCGCAGGGGCGGCGTGGCCGGCATGCAGCAGCGCCTGGGTGTGGCTAGCCGCGACGCTTGACGCGATCGCGATCCCGATCGCCCCGCCGAGCTGCTGGCTGGTGTTCAACAGCCCGGATGCGAGCCCGGCCTGTTGCTCTTTGACGCCCGCGAGCGCGGCGATCGAGATCGGAATGAACGCGAACGCCGTACCCGCACCGGCTACGACCATCGGGCCGGCGAGGTTGGCTAGGAAGTGGCCGTGGACGGGCACCTGGGTCGCCCAGATCGCTCCGCCCCCGATCATCGTCATGCCGGCAGCCATCACGAGCTTGGTCCCACCGCGGGTGACCAGCGCCTGGGAGACGCCGGCGAGCGCGACCGACGTCAGCGATGCGGCCAGCCACGCGAGCCCGCACTCGAGCGCTGAGTAGTGCAGCACCTGCTGCATGTACAGCGTGCCGACGAAGATGAAGGCGAAGAAGCTGCCGCCCAACAGCAGCCCGGCGGCGTTCGCACCGGCGACAGTACGCACGCGGAAGATCCCAAGCGGCAGCAGTGGATCCTTGACACGACGTTCGATTACCACGAACACCGCGAGCAGGACCGCCGCAACCACGAGCGCAACGATCGTGCGCGTCGAGCCCCATCCATACTGCGGCGCCTGCGAGATCGCATCCACGAGCAGCACCAGCCCGCCCGTCCCGGTGACCGCGCCGCTGACGTCAAAGCGCCGGCCGAGCGACGCAAGACGGCTCTCAGGCACGATCCTCGGAGCGAGCACGAGCGCGGCGAGACCGATCGGGACGTTGAGGAAGAAGATGTACTGCCAGCCGGCGTAACGGGTCAGCAGTCCGCCAAGGATTACCCCGACCGTGGCGCCACCAGCACCCAGGCCGCCCCAGATCCCGAGAGCCTTGTTGCGCTCGGCACCCTCATCGAACATGCCCATCACCGTCGAGAGCGCTGAGGGCAGCATCATCGCCGCACCGACACCCTGGACCGCGCGGGTCACGATCAAGAACGTGTCGCTGCCCGCCAGTCCGCATAGCAGCGAAGCGGTGCTGAACGTGGCCAGGCCAGCCATCAGGACGCGCCGGCGCCCCAGCAGGTCAGCCGCGCGACCGCCAAGCAGCAGCAACCCGCCATAGGTCAACGCATACGCAGTGACGACCCATTGCAGGTTGGTCTGCGAGAAGTGCAGGTCGCGGCCGATCGTCGGCAGCGAGACGTTGACGATCGTCAGATCGATGACCGCCATGAAGAAGGACACGGCGAGCAGCGCGAACGCCCGCCAGCGATTGATATGCGATGAGTCGGATGCCATTGGACCTCCAGTGGTTTCGCCGCCCGTTTTGACGGCTTCACGGAGACGTCGCAGCACCACGACCGATTTGGACAGCCGGGGAGAGAAACCCGGAACGGTCCGCTCGCGAGCTGACGGCTGGTGCTCTCGAAGGCTCGGTCGGCCAGCAACGGCTCGACTAGCTCGAGCCCGGCGAGCAGCCCCAACGTGAACCGACCGCAGACGCGCGGTTCAGCTCGATGACCGGCGGCGACATGATCTCGCCGAGCACGCCGGGTTCTCCGCCTTCTGCCGACAGTCCGCTCAAGGGAGTATTGGTTGGAAATGCCACCGCGAGGATCGCGCGCACCGCCCCGGTCAGGAACAGGGTGATTCCCATAAGCGCGGTCAGAGTGGCGATCGTGCTGCCGCCTTACTCGGTGATTGAAATGCTTGGCCCGCGAGGCGTGCGGTTTGTGGCGTCGTGGGCTGCCGCCGTTACACGACTCGCACTAGCAGCTGTTCGCCTACCGCCACGCGATACGACGGCGACAATCCGAACCGCGCCCTCGCCGCTGCGCGGATCTTCAAGGGCAGCGCGCTTTCAGCCAAAACCCCGGATCGCACGACAGCCAGTGCGACCGGGCGACCCACCACGAGCGCGAGCCAGTCGACCTGCCGGAGCCCACCAGATTCCCCGCAGATGGACGGCAGACCCGGACTGTGGGGCCAGCGGGGCCCAGGCATCGCCGCGGCGAAATACGGGTTTGATCCGGCCCAGCAGGGGAACTCTGCGCCTAGCTCGAAGCGTGTGGGCGACTGTCAACCCTAGCCTTGTGAGTGCAATACCGTGCGTGTGCTACTGCCCGCGCAGCCCCTTAGCTTGGTGTTTGCTGCTCGCGGCGATCGAGGACCTCGAAGTGAGCCGACGTTGCGTCAAAACGTGAAAGAACGTCCCGCGCCCGCTCGGGCACGTGGGCAGTTTCGTAGTCCTCGCCTACGAACGCCTTTATCGCGTCAATGTCAGCGAACCACATGATGGTCGCGAATTCGAAGCCGTCGGACACCGGTCGACGAACGAGGTCGATCGAGAGAAACCCGGGGATCCGTCGGTCTTCGATCGCAGGTATGACCTCGCCGCGCACGATCTCCTCATAAAGCGGCGAATTCTCTGTTGTCGTCCAGCCATGCCAGATGCGGCAGATCATTAGAGGACCTCCGTTGATTGGGTTTCGCCGCCCGTTACGGCGGCTTCACGGGGGGCGTCGCAGCGCCACGCCCGATTTGGACAGTCACATCGAAACTCGGAACGCTCCGCTAAGCGGCCCGCCACCGTCACTCAGCGCAGAGCGCCGACAGCCGCCGTTGCAGCTCAGCGCGCTCGACCGCGTTCGTACTGAGCGCGATCGCTCGCTCATACGCGCTCGCGGCCGCCAAACGGTCGCCGGCCCGGCGCAGCAGATCGGCATGTGCGGCGTGCAACGGCTGGTAGCGCTCAAGTCCCGGGTCGGCCAGGAGCGGCTGGAGCAACTCCAGCCCGGCCTGCGGCCCGACGGCGAACCCGACCGCCGCCGCACGATTCAGGTCGACCACCGGCGACGGCGCGATCTCGCCGAGCGCGCGGTACAACTCGGCGATCCGCTCCCAATCCGTCACGCCCGTATCCACCCCGCGGACGTGCACAGCCGTGATCGCGGCCTGCAGCTGGTACTGGCCTGGGTGCCGAAATCGCATCGCTCGGTCGAGCACCTCGAGCCCCTCGCCGAGTCGCTCGCGATCCCATCGCGAGCGATCCTGCCCATCGAGCGCGACGTAGCTCCCGTCAGGCGCTACGCGCGCCTCGCGACGAGCATCGTGCACGAGCATCAGCGCCAGCAGCCCCCACACCTCGGCTTCATCGGGCATCAGCTCGCACAGCAGTCGTGCCAGGCGGATCGCTTCGCCGCACAGCTCGCTCCGCACTAACCGCTCACCTTCGGTCGCCGCGTAGCCCTCGTTGAAGATCAGATACAGCACCCGGAGCACGCCGCGCAGACGGTCGGGCAGCTCCTCGTCGTCGGGCACCCGGTAGGGGATCCGCGCGTCAGCGATCTTGCGCTTCGCGCGGACGATCCGCTTGCCCATCGTCGGCTCCGCCACCAGGAACGCGCGCGCGATCTCGCCGGTCGTGAGCCCGCCGAGCGCGCGCAGCGTCAAAGCGACCCGCGCTGGCAGCTCCAGCGCCGGATGGCAGCACGTGAAGACCAGACGCAGGCGGTCATCGACGATCGCACTGCCCTCGCCCCCGTCAGGGTGCTCCTGACGATCGAGCCGCATCAGCTCCGCCAGCCGATCTGCTCGGTCCGCGACCGACCGGTTGCGGCGCATCCGATCGATCGCCCGGCGCCGCGCAGCGACCGTGAGCCACGCACCCGGCCGGGCCGGAACCCCGTCACGTCGCCACACGCTAACCGCGTCGGCGAACGCGTCCTGCACGGCGTCCTCCGCAAGCTGAAAATCGCCCACATGTCGAATCAACGTCGCCAGGACCGCAGAGCGCTCCACCCGGAACGCCGCCGCAACCGCGACGGCGACCGGGTCATGCTCCGCAGACGGCCGCTCGGCGGAGCTCAAAGGCGGTCGGACTCTCGGTCGGGCCGCGGGATCTCTTCGTCGGCCACGATCGGTCGAACCTCCACCGACCCGTAGCGCGCCCACGGCAGCCTCGCTGCGTGCCTGATTGCCTGATCCAAATCGGCGCAATCCAGCACGTAATAGCCGGCCAGAACCTCCTTGGTCACGGCAAACGGACCGTCCGTCAACTCAGTCTCATCGCCCCGCACGCGGACCGTCGTCGCGCTCTGCACCGAATGAAGCGGCGCGTGAGCGACCAAAACACCCGCCTCCCGAAGGCTCGCGTTCACCTGATCCCACAACGGCATCTCCGCCCATCGCTGCGCCCGCTCGGTCTCGTCAGCAGACTCGGACCCATAAAGCAACAACATGTACTGCGGCACGATCGCCTCCTATCGATACAGCCGCACGATACGCGGCTACTAACCCAACGTCGCCGCATGCAAGCCGATTTGGACAACGCGGCGCAGAGGAGGCTGTCGCGGATCGTCCTGAGGACCAACCGCGAGGGCATCGGGCGCCGCTCCTGAAGGAACCTAGAACAGGCTTCCTCCTGGCTCCTCGCCGCCCCCACTCGGCTCCGGATCGCTTAGCTCCCTCAACTGTCCGGGCGCTCGGCGAAAGCGCCTGACCAAGCTGATTGTGGCCTCAGCCGCCCTTCGCGGATGAGGAGGTGGAATAGCGCTTTCGGGAGGAAATCTCGGGAGGCAATTCCAGATTGCCCGAATCTGAGCAAAGAAAAACCCACCGGATTTCCGGGGCTTTTCTTGATAGCGGGGGCGGGATTCGAACCCGCGACCTTCGGGTTATGAGCCCGATTTGGCCCGTTCGGGTGGTCCGGACTGGTGATGCAGAATGCCGGTTAATGCAGGGGATTCGGGTCCTTGGGCCACCTGTCCTGACGGCTCGGAATCGGCCTGTTCGGCGCCGTGCGTTTGACAAATGTTTGACACGGAGCGCCCGATCGACGTCGGCCTGTTCGTCGATTACTGGGACTTCGTCGGTGGCCCCGGACGTGTTCGCGTCGATCAGTGCTCAACAGAGAAGAGATCCACCGCGAGATTTCCGCGTCTAGGCCCTCGAGCGCGGCTTCAGGCTCGGGGGCATCCGCGAGACGTGTTGTTCGGCGAACACTTCAGTTTTTAGACAGGTTGTCGAGGTGCGGACCAAGCCAACCAATATGTACACGGCCGGTTGGCCCAGCCGTGTCGTCGAAGAAATGAATGCGGGGGGATGGATACCCGCCCTTCTCGAGCTTGATGTGGGCTGGCATGTAGATCCGTCCACTTCGATCGACCTCTGGGTCGACTTCGAAGGTCCGCAGGGCCCGGAATTTTGGATTCTGGTCGGTCGTGTCCGACTCTTGCATGGCGAGCCACGAAGTGGGAACCACCGAGAGCGAATCCGTGCGCTCGCAGAATGTCCAGAAGTTGCCGTCCGCCCCGCCCTCTTTGGCTTCAGCGTACGCCTGTAGGGCTTCGAACGCACGCAATGCCTTACGCGCCCACGACGGCTGAGCGTGGTCATCGAGTTCTCTAGCCCCATCAAGCACGCGCGGACCCACCGTGAGCCGATCCAAATGCGATGTCACGCGCTGAACGACCTCCTCGCAGAAGTCTGGGACGAAGCCCGAGTCGTCTTGCGGAGCCACTGCCGCGTCACCATGTTTACGCAATTCGGCCTCCGCGTAACGCAAGCGACGAACAAGGTCGTCATGTTCGGCGAGCAGCTCGGCCTGCGTTTCGCGCTCGAGCTCGAGCGCAGCCTCGGCCTCGCTGGCGCGCTCATCAGCGTCCTGAGCCGCCTTGACGGCGACCGCGAGCTCGGACTCAGCAAGATCGACGAGCTCGGTAAGTTCGGTGTCTCGTACGCCCTGCCCCGCGAGCTCAGGAAGCTCGCGCACGGACCGCCAGATCGGAGGTGGCGGTTGATGCGACGCCGCGCGGAGCAAGGAAGTCGCGACGAGTCTTGCCGCGGTGTCAGGCGGTCGACGCGCGATCCGCGAGTACGCCACAAACCGGTGTCGCCAAGGAACATCATGGACCCCGCCAGCGCCGGGGAGGTAGGTGCGCACTGCGCCCGAATGGACGTCCATCTGCTCTCCGGCATTCAGCATCTCACGCGAGAACGCGGTGACCGCACCGCTGCCAAGGAGATACACCGGAGCGATCCCCATCAGCCGGCGCTGCAGCTCAGCTGCGCGTTCGACGGCTGGGGTCAGGTCGCCGGCGAGTTCGGACGCGGTTGGCGTGGCGACCACGATCGGGACCTCGCGGTCCGCATCCACAACCTGGCGGGCGAGCAGGGCCCCTCGATCCCTCTCGAGCACGTGGTGTTCGAGGTCGAGTCCAGTCGAACCTCGGCGACAATCCACCGCTCGGAGCACCGCTCCGACGATTCCCGGCGCAAACGGCACCCAGGTCCTCTCCCAGGCGTCTTCTGACCACCGGTCGAGATCGATCCACGACCACACACCTGACGCGTCACCGATCACGGTGAAAGTCGTTCGAACCTCCTCGCGACCTCGCTTCTCGAATAGCCGGCCGCGAAAAGCGGACGCACCTTCGTGAGTCACGGACACGGCCGCCACTTCCCGTCCGTCCGCCACTTCGTGCGTGTGGCCGTCGTTTTCGAAATCGAGGGAGCTATTTCTTAGCTTCCACCGGATCCATTCTCGAAACAGGCCGGAGGCCCGATCTAAGAAGCCTTCGTCCTCGATCTCGAAGATGCTCCGGAACAACAATGCCACAGCTCGAACTCCTCTCCTACGCGCCCCGCTGCATGGCAACTGTCGTAGACCCTTCGCCCAGGTTAGCGCCTCGCGCATCGGTCGTCCGTCACGACGGGGCTGAACTCGGCGGCGGGGGAGGCGCCTAAGAGCTGGCCCCCTTTGCCAGATTGCAGTACCGGTGCATCAATTGGCCGTTGGCCTTCTCTGTCTTGCCGCCCTGCGAGTACGGAGCCTTGTGATCGACGTGTGCATCATCGAAAAGAAGGATCTGCTGGCCGCAGCGGGCACACGTCTTGGATTCATTCCAGAGCTCTTGCTTGATCTCGTGAGGGAATGCTCTCGGACCTTGCTGGGAATCGGCAAGTACATCGTCAAGCATGGCCTTCCACATCTCGAAGCGTCGCTCGACTCCTGCTTTTCCGGAGGTGTTCTCAACGATCAGGCGCTCAAACTCGGGATCGTTGCTAAGGACTATGGACGCATCACGTATGGCGTCCGCGTGACCGACGATCTGACCCTTGTCAAATCTCGTCATTCCCCAGAGTTGAACATCTTCCAGCGCCAGCGTTCGCTTGGACTCCCACTGTCCGTCCGGGCTGGTGGGGTTGCCGGCCTGGAAGCGCTTGAACGCATGGTTCCCGAAGACCGTGCGACAGAGCGCCACGGCCTGCTTAAAGTCAGTCTCGGCCTTATCGAGATCAACAGACACGTTTGGCTGGTTGCTCTCCATCTGCCTATTCAAGAACTTGGTGAGCTTCTTGTCTGGAAAGTGCAGGTAAGTCTGGTCGCGGAAGGCCATGAACCGAAGAACCCACTCCCGATCCGCCATACGCTTGTGGCCATCAGGCGGCAAGTTATGCAGCAACTTCCAGTCCTCGCTAGTGGCAAGCCTCGCGATGAAATCGTTGTATTCGCCGCGATAGACAGCGTTACGGAGCTCTTGTTCGTTGAGCCCAGTGGCTCCGGTGTTGAGGCGCTCGAACAGGTCGTACCGAAGCTCAGGATCCGACTCTTTCTGGATGAGCACGGTCGAGAGCGTGGTGTTGCGAATGTGTCGCTTTTCCTCCTTGCTCAGCGTTGACCAGCTGCTCCCGTTGTGTTCGCCCAACGTCTTCAACCCTGTCAACTTGTATTTCTCATCCATAAACTGGAAGAGAGCTAAGAGTCGTTGCTGACCGTCGATCACCTCCTGCGTCCCGTCAGGATTTTCGGCGAGGTACAAACGAGGTAGCGGGAGGCCTAGGAAAACCGACTCAATCAGCTTGCTCTTCTTGCTGTTCGTCCAGACGTCGAACCGCTGGTATGGAGGCCGCACATCCAGATCACCATCGTCCTGGAGCCCCTTCAGGCTGGCAACGGTTGGGGTCTGCGCGTCCGTGTATACGTTTCGTGGTTTTTCGGTGGAGGATTCAATTTCCGGCTCTTCATCGTCGTCCACGTCGCCGGTCGCATCGTCTTCTGTCGGATCGTCCACCCCCGGGTAAACCTGAAAATGGCTCTTTGTCGCCTGGCAGTTGGGGCAGACGAACTCGTCTGGTTGATCTATGAGGTCGACGCCCTCGTTCTCGGCTGACCGGTAGACGAACTCACAGACGTCGCAGCGGTAATCATTAGTTGGGAGCTGTGACTCGGTTTCGACGCTCATAAGGCGCAGTCTACGGCGCCAGACGGACTGGAGTTCGCCCGTAGCGCCTAGTTTGGTGGCGCCTTGAGGTGCTCGCCTTCCTTGACCACCCGTCGCCCGCTCCCTCTGGCGACTGCGAGACTTCGGAAGACGGCACGGCTACTCGGCCTCGAAGTCGCTCTGGTCGAACTTGAGCGTCGTCGCGTTCTCGGACACGGTCCGGATCTTCGCGTCGTCGAAGCCGTCGGCGGTGGTGGCGTCAATCTCAACTGTCACCGTTAGGTTGATGCCCGGCGTTGCCGCGAGTGGACTAAGCACCTCGTCGAGGAGTTTCTTGAAATCCGACGCGTGCCGATCCGCCTGCAGCCGCTTCGTCCCGAAGTACCGGCGCAGCCGAGGCGGCCCGGCGGTGGCACCCGTACCGCCGGTTTGGGCGGCGCCGTCCTGACTGGGTCTAGCGAGTGAGTCGCCTGCTTCGTGGGCGCCGGGGACGGGGGCCTCGCTCGCTTCTGCGGCGCGTTGCGTCTTTGCTAGCTCCGGGCGGACGATCAGAGTCGCATCGGTGATGTGCACGGTAACCAAGTCGGTCGGGAGGATAAGCCCGCGGTACTTGCCGGTCGCCCCGTCGTACCCATCGGCTAAAGCGAAGCCCTCCTGCTCCCACAGGAGCTGCGCGCCGATCAGTCCGGCGTTGAGGACCTGGCGATCGCGGAGGCGTGGCATGTACGGATATTCGGCGTAGAGCCGCCATAGCGCGCCGACCGACAGATGGCCTGTCTCCCAGAGTTTCGCGGCGTTGGTGTCGAGCTGGTGGCGGATTGCCGGAGCGGCGTGTTGGGCCGCCAGCTCGCCGTCGTTGCCAAGTCGGCGGCCCACGCGCTGCGCGAGCGAGTCGGATTGACCCTCGACCTTGATCGCTTTGATCTCGATCGGCTGACCATGGGGGACAAGCGCCCACTGATAGGCGGCGAGCATTCGCAGGTCGATCGTCTCGCTTGCCTTTGCCTTGCGCTCCCTGGCCTGGTTCTTCTGGCTGGCGGTGAGGTCGAGGTCATCCTCCTTGTCGAGCACCTCCTTCCAGCCGAGGTACTCGCGCACGGCGTGCTGGAGCTCGGCGATGCGGTCAAGGTCTCCGGCGAGGTACACGACCATATTCCGATACGTGCGGTTGGCAGTCCCACGGTGATCGGTCGCGTTCCGTGCGAACGTGAGGGCCTCGGAGTCGTTGACGCTGCGCTTGTGGGTTAGACGGGGATGGAGGATGACGAGCCGTGCCTGGTCGAGGTCGGTGATGTCGGCGGCGTCATCGGGGCAGACGTGCACGCCCGCGAAGTCGCCGCGATCCTGCGTGTGGCGCTCGAGCCGCTCGGCGATCTCCCTGTATACCTCCTCGACGTGCACGCGCTCTGCCTGGTCCTTTGCGCGGCGCGAGATGTTTGCCTGTAGGTCGTACCAGTACTTGCCCGAGGCGCTGTAGAAGTAAGTCGCCCGGTCCCCAAGCGTCGCGAGCGCCGAGTGGAAGTTCCCCGGCTGGTCCCCAGGGGTCGCAGTCCCGAGGAACACGCGTTGGAGCTCGAGGCCCTTGTGCGAGCCACCGATCGTCGGCGCTGCGCCGAAGAACACGGTCCGAGCCAGCCGGCGGGTGACCGATCGCTGGCCGAACAGCGGCTTGCCGGCGTCGAGGCGGAGCGGCTCGGAGTTAGGGCCGTCGACGTCGGCGTCGATCACTGCTTTCCACGAGTCCTGTAGGTACTGGGTGAGCTCGGCGTTGACGGATGCGGTCGCGATCGGGATCGAGCCCGGCATGATCAGCGGCGACTGGTCGTCGCCGACCCACAGCGCGTGGATCACCGTGTTCATCACCCGCAACACGCCACGGGTCCGCTGGAAGCGCTCCAGGCTCGACCAGTCCTCGTAGAGCCGGTCGAATAGCTCGGGGTGGATCGGGTACGTCTGCTTGATCCGGTCCTCGTACCCACCGCCGCGCGACTCCTGCGGAAAGTCGTCGGTGTGCTTGTGGTACATCTCGACGAAGCCCCGTGCCGTCGCGTTGATCGCGGCCAACGCCCCCGCGTCCGGGGCGTTGAATAGTCGCTGGCGCACGATGTGGTATGCCTCGTTCGAAGATGCCGGCCGCCATTGATCGGCGACACGCCGGACCACGTTCTGCAGGCGGCGCAACGCCTCGAGCCCGTGTGCGCCCCCGACCTCCTCCGCGTTCCCGGCGACCGGCGCAACATCGTCGCCGCTCTCAGAGGCGGGGATCGAGATCGCCAGCAGAACGCCCGGAGTCCCTTTGACCGCCTCCGTCAGTAGCTGCGCGAACGTGAACTGATCGTCGAACGTCCCCGCCGCGAGGTCGTCCCTGCCGACAAGGCTGCGCGCATAAGCGACCCACTCGTCGATCAGGATCACCGCCGGCGCGTTCGCTGCCAGCAGCTTGTGCAGGGCCTCGCCCGGCGGCGTGCGATCGGCGTCAGACTGCGCGACCAGCCCGAACCCTTCCTTCCCGTCAAGCTGCCACGCAAGCTCACCCCAGATCGTGTTGACCCGTGTCCCGTCGGGCTTCCGCGATCCCGACGTCGCGAGGTGATTGCCGACCAGCGCCACCCGCTTGACGTCACCGAGCGACACGTACGGCGTCTCGCCAAGCAACTCCTGAAGCTCCTGCGGGAACCGTCCGAGGGGCGTGCGCGATGCGAGGTGCCACAGCGCCAGCATCGAGTGAGTTTTGCCACCACCGAAGTTCGTCTGCAGGTTGATCACCGGCGACGCGTTGCGATCGCCACTGAGCCGGCGGACCGCGCGGCCGATCAGATCCTTGAGGCCCTCGGTCAGGTACGTCCTCGAAAAGAACTGGACCGGCTCGGCGTAATCGCGGCCGGCGTCGTTGGTCGCAGAGACCTTGTAAAGGTCGGCCGCGAACTCCGCAGCCTGGAAGTTCCCGGTAGCGACGTCGTCGTGCGGGGCGAGCACCTCACGCCAGGGCCGCAGCCCAGTCGACTCCGGCGTCGCGACCGCCGACATCAACACCTTGCGGTCGTCCTTCTCCGCGCTGAGGCGGCGCAGTCCAAGGCGGATCGACTTCACCTCGTCGGCTGCGGAAGCCGCTCCGACTAGCACCAGTAGTCGCTCCGCTGTATCGAGACACCTATATGCGTCGTCATCGCTGAATGGCTTGTTGTGCGCCCAGTCGTTGCGGTACTCGCGCAGCTCCTTGGTGTACCCCTGCCCGACCCGGCCGATCGCATCGTCGAACGGATACCACCCCTTGCGAAGCCCGGCCGTAATATTCTCGGTGAGCATCCGCAGCTGCACCTGTGGATCGAGCCGGGAGTAGTCCTTGCCGTCGATACCCTTCGACTCGTCCTTCAGCTGGACGAACACCGTCCAGTCGGCGCCCTTGTTCAGAGCGGAAGCCACCGACCGCGTGATGAACTCGTCGAGCGCCGGCGCAAGCAGCTCGAACATCCGCCCGATCCGGTCGCGGTTCGACGTCGCCATCTACCCCTCCTCTAGGTCAAAGCTGGTCTGCGTGCCGGGCGCCCCCGTCCCCGACCTAGCCGCGTCGACGATGTCGGGCCAAGCCGTCGCGACCGTGTTAAAGGCCAGCGCGTCTTGAGTCCAGCCGTTCTTCTCCGCAATCGAGAACAACAGGAACGCCAGCTCCTTTACCAGCTCGACATCGACCGCTGAGTCGGGCCGCGCCTCGACTGAAGCGAGAAAGTCGCCTGCCGCCGGCAGACCGTCACGTGCGAGCCGCGCGATCAGGCGGTGCAGCACCTCCCAGGCGCCGACCCGATCGTCATTCAAAACATCGTAGTCCCCCAGCAGTTCATCCGGCGCGAATAGTTCAACCTTGCCGGCAGCGCTTGTGAGGATCCCCTCGTGGACCATCGTCTCGACTGACGTGTTCCGGGCCCGCGCGATGTTGTCAGCCCCACCGAAGTCACCCTTCACATACCCATGCTGGCGATACCAGGCGATCGCGAAACGTGTGGCATTGTCGAAATCTCCCTCCTGCTCATTCAGTACCTGGTCGAGGATCTCGTTAATGTGCGCGAGCGCCGAGCGGACCGTCATCGTCGACCCGTCGCTCTCGATCACCTTGGAGTACCGTGAGAACACCGCCATCCCCGGCCCGATCGCCGCTTGCGGCAAGTCAACTGGCGCGATCGCCCCCTGCTGCAACCTACGCAGCGCATCCGGCAGCTCATCGTGCAACGCCTGGAGCAATCCACGCCGATCAGAGGTGGGCGCGTCACCCGCGCGGGGGCGCAGTGAGAGCACGATCGACGACGCCAGCGCATTTGTCCCCTGACCGAGCATCCGGTTCGACAGCTCGCTGCGCATGGGCCAGGTGGCCGTTATCGCCCATCCGGATTTGATCATCGCGTCCAGCAGGGTTTCCCAACCTGTCGATGCACTCCCGTCGTCACCCGCCTCCGATTGCTTGAACGCGTAGTAAACGGTGATTGGGAAGTCCGCTCGAGCCGCGTCCCGAGCGCGGGCGAAGACCCTACGGAAGCCGTCCTCGAAGAACGTCCGCGCGCCAGCCTTTCCGTTGTGGCGGTACGGGTTGGCGACCAGCTCCTCTGCCTTTGGCACTAGCATCGTGCTGAGAAGCTCTGGATAGACGCCGCGAAGGGAGCGGCGCAGCCAGACGTAGAAGAAGTCGGACAGGTCTGAGTAGCTGATGTTGTCGTAGTAGGGCGGGTCGGTCGAGATAAGCCCACGCGACAAATCCATCGACGATGCATCGAGCATCGCCACGTGATCGACGCCATTCGCGGGTAGAGCCTCAAGCGCCTTCACCATCCCACCGAGCGACGTCAGGTACCCGCCGGCGTGCCTTTCGCTCAGGGGAGGAGTCTCGGGGAAGTCCCAGGTCATTGGGATAGCCTGCCGTTTGAACAGGTTGATTGCCTGATCCATGCTCGGCTTCCACGTCGTGAGCTTGTTGTTCATGTCCGTGGCCTTGCTCAACGCCAGACCAAGATATGTGGCCACAGCATCGGCGTAGGCGTCGGCGTCAATCCCGCCCGTTTCGAGGCGAACGCCAGCGGCGGCACCCGTAGCGTACGAGTCATGCAACACACGCCCGCGGGCCTCGCCGACGAGATCGCTGAGCGTGGTCAGCGCCAAGAGTTGCCGGCGTGTGAAGGCGTCGCACCAACGAGGCATGCCGTACATCGGCAGCCGATCAACGTCGTGGTTATGCGTCGGGATCTGCTCGGTCGGCACGTCACCCGGTGCGGCGACCTCGGCGGCCGCGGCGTGATCCGCACGCGGTGACAGGTACACGCGCTGCCGAACCCCTTCAGCAACGATCGCCATGAGCCGAACCCCGAAGCCGGGAGTGTGTGCTTGGGCGCGTACGTACTTCGGGTCCGCCGATGATCCACAGGCGACGCACACAGCGACGCCCCGATTCATCGTGCCATCTAGCCTCGGGCCGCCGGCGCTGTGAGCGATCTCGAAGTCGACCCGCCTGCCGCTCGGGTGCTGCGGGTCCGGGACGATAAGCGGCTGGACCCAGGCTTCCTTGCCTCTTTTCTTGCCCAGCCACCAAGAGCGAACGAGCGGCATCTCAATTCCACACGCTGGGTTCGGGCAGGTAACGGTGCGCGCCCAGATCCAAGCGATCACCGCAGCTTCCTGACCGTTCGGCAGCGTCGCCTTGGGGTAGTGATGGCCAATCCGCTTCTCGGCCTCGTCGCGCAGCCAGTCGCCGTAAGCGCGCACGTCGGCGGCGAGTCCAGTTGCGCCGGCCCAGTCCATCTTCGTCGCGGCCAATCCCGGGAAGACCGGTGGCCTGCCCGCGAACTTGGCCGGAATCTCGATCAGCGCCTTGTTGATCAGGACCGCAACGGGGTTGAGATCCGAGGCGTGGGCCTCCAACCTGAGCCGCTGAGCCTCGAGCGGGATCGTGCCACCGCCAGCAAAGGGGTCTAGTATCGGGGGTGGGTTGCCATCCGTTGACTTGAGAATCTCCTGGTGAGCCTCATCGAGTAACGCAGTGTCACGAACGTTCTCCCAGGCGACGAGCCGCTCGACAATCCGGTGTAGGCGCTCGCGTTCGGCGCGTTGTAACGCTTCGGTCGGAAACCGGTCCGGGTGTGACGAGGGGTCGTCGACAAGCTGCGCAAACAGGACCGCCCTCGCGGCCGCCAGCGGTCGCCGCGCCCACCATAGATGAAGGGTCGAGGGGTGGCCGTGCCGGATCGACTTCTCCCGAGCCGACTCGCGGTTGATCACTTCAAGCGGGAGTGCGACCTCGATCAGCTTGCGCTTCGTTGCCGTCGCGTCGCCATTGGCGCTCGATTCGCTCATCGGCTCAGAACGGCTCCTTCCCGCGCGACCAGGTCTTCCCCCAGTCGCCGTAATGGCCGTTGGCGTTGAAGTCACCGACGTCGAAACCAGCGAATGGGTTGTCGACATAGCGAACCGTGTCGTGCTCCGGGCCGTCGGGTGACACGCGGACTAGGGCGAGGCGGTAACGCGGCGCGCTGTTGAGGCCGACGATCACCTCATTGTGGGTCACGAAGAAGTCCTTGGCACCGGCGATCCGGCCCTTGACCTCGATCCGGATCGGGTCGCAGTCATACCGCGCGGAGAGGATGTCGAAGCCTGGGTTGTTGTGTGCCTGCTCGACGGGATCGCGGCCGAGGTCCTTCTCTACGGCGAGGACGAAGTCGATCGCGCGCCGCTCCACTTCCTCGGTCTCCAGGCCGCGGATTGGCGCGTCGGCTGGCAGCCCGTCGTTGAGCGCACCAACGGGCAGGACGACGGCCGCGGTGAGGATCCGCGGCGGCCGCGGCTGCATCTGCAGCTGCTGGTCGAGGAGAGCGAGGCGCTTCTCGCGGCGGACGTCGAGCTCGCCGGCCTTTTCAAGCAGGCTCACCTCCGTCTCCTTCGGCTTCTTGCCCAGGCGCTGATCCTCAGCGGCCTTCATCGCCGCGCCAATCAGCCGCTCGTGCTCCTGGTTGAGACGCATGCTCACGTGCTCCCGCACACGCTGCAGCTCGGGCTCGCGCCGGCGCTTGACCTCGGCGAGGAACTCCGAGAGCCGGCGCGCAGAGATCCAACCGGCGGCCCTGTGCTCGGCGTCAGGAAGCCATTCGAGCTTGCGTGCCTCGACGACCGTCCCCGAAAGCGGTGCTGCGACGCAGTCGAGGTACGGCGCCGGCCCGGCGTCCTCCACACTTCCCTCGCGGTCAACGTAGGCGTAGGAGAACCGTTCAGCGACGGTCGTCTCCGTCGCGTCGGCGATCTCCTCGCGGACCCCGACGAGCAAACGCGGTGTATCCACCTTCGGTGAGACGAGCACAGTGCCCCGTTCAAGCGCGGGTCGCAGCTGCTCGATGGTCAGATCCGCGACCGCGTCGTGCAGCGGGTGACCCGGGGCGAGAAGATCCGCGCGTGCCTCGCCGTCCAGATCCACGTGCTCGGTGTCGAACGTCACCCTGTCGTAACGAGTGGCGACCGGACCGGTCGCTGCCTCGCGGACGCGGGCAGGAACATTCGTCACCTCGTAGCGCCCGGACTCGCGCCTCGGCATTCGCCCGCCAGCGCGCGCGAACGCAGCCTTAAATGCGCCCTCAATGTAGTGCGGCTGGAGCCGGCGCGTTCGCGCCTCGTCC
>Ga0335074_10002953_pt1 | contig 23192 bp, 21 predicted proteins | sample Lox_Sample_23_FD_206715 | JGI IMG/M metagenome (GOLD analysis project Ga0335074, IMG submission 206715) | Soil microbial communities from Loxahatchee National Wildlife Refuge, Florida, United States - Lox_Sample_2.3 | ecosystem: Environmental > Terrestrial > Soil > Wetlands | place: USA...
CTGCGGCCGGTCAGGACGAGCCGGCGCCGCCCCCCGCAATCTCCCCGCCGCCCGTCGCGGCGCCGATTGAAGAGCAAGCGCCTGGCACGATCCAAGGCACTGTAGTCAGCGGGGCGACAGGGCAACCCCTGCGGCGCGCTCAAGTTCTGCTGCGGGCCGCCGATTCCAAGGGCGCACCGCTCTTCCAAACTACCGATGAAAGCGGCGGCTTCTCCTTTCCCAAGGTGGCGCCGGGGAGCTACATCATCACGGTGCAGCGCGATGGATATCTGCCGCTCTCGGCAGGCCGCATTGGCAGCTACAAAATGCCGCCGATTTTCACCGTCACCTCTGGCCAGACCATCAGCTCTTTCGTCTATCGCCTGACGCCTGCGGGCGTGGTTAGCGGCAAAATCAAGTTTGACGATGCCGAGCCGGCCGTCAGCGTCACGATTCAGCTCTATCGCTCGTATTACGACCGCGGACGTCACGGCTACGCCATGGCGGCTAGCGCATTGACCGACGATCGCGGCCAATACCGCGTGCATGGCCTCGAGCCGGGCACTTACTACGTTGCGGCCTTATACCAAGCGCCGCAGCATCCGCCCGGCGCCCAAGAACAATTACGCACCGACGCACAAGGCAATCCCCTGCCCCAGTTGAGTTATGCGGTCACGTTTTTCCCGGAAGCGCAGAAGATGTCCGATGCGGTTCCCGTGAAGATCGCCCCGGGCGACGAAGTCGATGGCATCGATATTTTCCTCACTCTGGTGCACACCGTGCACGTCCGCGGGCATGTGATCGGAGCATCTGAGGGGGGCGTCGTCACCGGCGCGAGCGTAGCTCTGCGTTGGAACGATCCCGATAATACCGCTTCGGTCAGCGCGCCGATTAGCGTTACTGTCGACAAGGATCAGAACTTCGACATCACCGGCGTGACCTCAGGCCCCTATTTACTCATCGCCTCGGGCGTTGAAAATGGAGTAACGCTCACGGGCCGTGTTCCCATCAATATCGGCGAATCGGACGTCTCCAACGCCGACATCCTGGTCGGTCCAGAAAGCAAATGGAACGGCAAAGTCAGCATGGAGGGCGACGACGCGCCGCTCCCGAAGGGTCTGGTCGTTTCCCTGGAACCCCGCCGTCCCATCGCTTCGGTGACGCGCGCGCAGGTCTCGGCGAACGGCGAGTTCACCATCCCCTTTATCTCGGGCGAAACGTACGATCTGTTTGTGCTGAATGGTCCCAAGGATTCCTACTTGAAATCAGTGCGCGTGGCCAACGCCGAGCGGCTCACAGACGGTTTGGAGGCTTCCGCGGGCGCTGCGCCGGCGGACTTGGAGGTTGTCCTGGGCATCGAGGGCGGCCAAGTGGTCGGGCGCGCCGTGACTTCGGATCCGAAGATTGTCGCGAGCGGCGCGACTATCGCGCTCATTCCCGATCCCGCCACCGGCCACATTCAGTCCTATCAAACCACGCATGCCGACGAATACGGCAATTTCTATTTGCAGGGCCTCGCGCCCGGCAAGTATCTGCTGCTCGGCTGGCTCGATCAGGCTCCGTGCGATCTCTACAATCCGAACGATTTTCTGACATGTCAGACGCAGGGCGTGGCTCTCACGGTCGCCGAAGGCGAAGAACAGACAGCACAAGTGACGGCCAACTGAATTTTCATCAGCAGCACAACTTGTATGTGGTGTCTCCAATCGTTTTAAGCTTTTGCTTGGGGCTTGCCGATAGTACTGTTGCGTGCCGGACACACTCGATGAAGCTCAGCGCGGCACCCTGAGCTTTCAACAGGACGCCGATATATCACGTTCCTCTCTGCCCGGCATTTGTGCCGGTCTAGGGCTCGCACAATTCGTCCTTTTGGCGGGAAGCTACTCCGGAAATCCGATGTTCGCGGTGGCCCTTTTCGCGGCCGCCACCATGACCGCGTATCTTGCGCGCCTTGTTCTGGTGCTTCGAAAAAATCAGATCTACGGACGCAATCCGCGGCGTTGGCGGATTGGCTTCTGCGCATCCCTGATCGTCTTCTCCGGCGCCTGGGGACTGCTGAGCTGCTACAGCTACCTCTTGTACGGATTTTCCAATTGGAACTCGCTGCTGCTGACGGTCTGCGTTCTGGGATTAGCTTGCGGAGCGCTGGTCTCGCTAACTCCTCGGCCGCTCTATCTGTACTGCCATGTCCTGCCGCTGCTGGTCCCGCCGATCACCATGGAGTTGTACCTGCGCGGAGACGGGTACGGGCTTGCGCTGATTAGTCTGGTTTGCCTCGCGTTTATGCTCGCTCAGGGAAGGCAGCTCAGCGCGCAATACCGTAAAGCTGCCGAGGACCGCCGGCTGCTGGAATCCGCCAAGAAACTTGCCGACGCCGCGAGCGAAGCCAAGAGCAATTTCCTCGCGAACATGAGCCATGAGCTACGGACGCCGATGAACGGGATCATCGGCATGACGGAATTGGCCCTCGATACCGACCTTTCGCCTGAGCAGCGGGATCTGCTCGAAACCTCGCGGGGGTCCGCCATTTCTTTGCTAAGTCTTTTGAACGACGTTCTGGATTTTTCGAAAATAGACGCCAAACAAGTGGAATTGGAATGCGTTCCGTTCCCGATCCATAAATTGGTTTCCGAGACGGCTCGCGTTTTTCAAATGCGCGCCGGGCAAAAGGGCCTGAAGTTCGAGTACCAAGTGGCGCCTGAGATTCCTCCCGAGCTGATTGGCGATCCAACGCGCTTGCAGCAGGTTTTAGAGAACCTACTCGGGAACGCGCTGAAATTCACGCCCGAGGGCGGCGTGTCGCTACGCGTGGGCGTGGATTGGCGAACCCCGGAACAGGTTCAGCTGGTTTTTGCGGTCAGCGACACCGGAATTGGCATACCGAAACACAAGCAGCACATTATTTTTCAACCGTTCTCGCAAGTCGACGAATCGATGACGCGCAAGTACGGCGGCACAGGCTTGGGCCTGAGCATCTCATTGCGTCTGGTAGAGCGGATGCAAGGCCAGCTCTGGGTCAGCAGCGAAGCCGGAGAAGGCAGCACATTTCGCTTTTCGGCGCGCTTCGGCTTGCCGCAGCCGGAATCTGCCGCTGCGGCGCAGGAGCCAGCGAGCCTGCGCGTACCCGCAAGTCACAGCAATTGAGAAAAAACTCCGCACGGATTTTCTCCCGTTTTTCCTAAGGATTTCCCATTAAAAGCTCCCCTTGGTGCGGCCCGGACACGCGGAAATTTGAGAACCCGGTGTAGACTCCGTCCAGAGCTTCAGCGTGCAGTCCAGGAATGCAGGAAAACCCTCCCGCAGTTGAGATGCCCCGGCCCGGCCCCGCCTGGATGGCTGCGCCCAATGAACGCAGCCCGGATTTTTTTCCCGCGTTCGCCCGCGTCTCTATTGCCATTCAGACCCTGTTGCGGGAGCGCATCCCGGCGCATTATTTCCAAAGCCCGCAAAGCTACGCGAATGTAAAGACCGCCTATCCGATGCTGGTCTATCAAGCCAGCCGTCCGTTTCGGGGGAAAGTGCGCGCCGAGTTATGCTACGACGTTTTAAATCCCACCACGCTCGCCGCGTTTTTTCGAACCGTCCGGCCCGTATTCGCGGGCGTCCTGGAAAGTGTCAAAATCCGGCTGCTATTGGACGCGCCTGATTGGGCCGCACAGTATCAGCCCGGCCGCGCCAACGCGATCCTTCAGTCTGTTCAAAAATGGGCCAAGAGCCGCAAGTGTCTGTATGTGCTGATCCGCGCCGAGGGGGTTCTGGTGAATACGCTGATCGATCTGGCGGGTTTGGGAAGCCTTCCAGCACGCCAGCAAGCGCGCCGCATCGCGGCCTTCCAAAAGAAGTGGCGATTTCAACTTCGCAGGATGTATCCAGGGACTGATTTCACGTGGCTCGCGCCGGAGCTGCTGGAAGCGGCCACCGAGGCACTTCTACAGCCCGATTCCCCGCCCGCAGAACTGGGAGCAACTATTCCACAAAACCCAGAGGACGCAATGTAGCCGCCGGCTCGTTTACTTTATCAAAGCCGCCGACATCAACGACTCCTTTTTCATGGCCACGTACCAGGGCCACGCCGTACGGCCCGTTGGCGAACTTGAACGTCTTGGTCAACAGAGCAAGATCGTTTGACGTTCCAGCCTTCAACCCGGTGTCGTGCAGGAAGGACGCCGCAAATTGCGGAGTGTCGGTCGGAACCGCAACGATAGTGGTATCGTTCCATTTCAGCTTAGCCAGCTTGCGCGCCGCGGCCTCGCAATGCGGGCAGGTGGGATCGTAAAAGAACAGGAAAACCTTCCCCTCTTGCAGCGAAAACGGCTTGCCATCCACCGTGATGGACGGCGGAGCTTGCAGACCCGACGCGCGAGCCGAATTCACGCCGAACGAGACGCCGCCGAAAACGATGACCGTGCCGAGAATCACCAGCGCGGCCCGCAGATTCTCCGAACTTCGCGCCCACATCCCGGCCAGAACAGCCATCACCAGCATCGCGCCGTCTTCGAAGAAAAACGCCGGCCCGACCGCACGTTTTACCAGCGGGAAGCAACTGCAATCCTTACCCGCGAGGGCTCCGTAATTGGCGCCGATGTAAATCATGAACACTACCAGAAGGAACCCGATCAGCCAGGCCCCCCAACGGCGGAAACGCGGCACCAGGATGAGCACGGCCCCCACCATTTCGCCAGTGCCAACCGCGAGCGCGCCAGGCAGCGCCAGCGCTGAAGGCAGGCGGAACTCCACCAGATATTGCGACCACGTGAAGGGATCGGTGAGCTTCCAGGCTCCGGAAACGAAAAACAGGATAGCGAGAAGCACGGCGCAGACGCCGCCAATTCCCTTTTTCCATGCGGGCAAATCAACGCGAACGAGATCCAGCCCTAAGTGAGCCGGGCTCGCTGTAGTGTCAGACATAGGTACCTATAATTTTACCGAAATCCTGGGTTGTCAAAAGGGCCTGTCAAACTGCGGGGCGCGAGGCGAAGAACTCGCGCGTGCACGCCACAGTCCGGGCGATGTCGTACTCGGTGTGGGCCGCTGAAAGGAATCCGGCCTCAAATTGCGAAGGCGCAAGATAGACGCCGCGCTCGAGCATCCAGTGGAAGAATTGGCGAAACCGGCTGGTATCCGAACGCTTTGCCGATTCCCAATCGGTGACCGGACCTGGCGCGAAAAAGAACGTGAACATGGAGCCGACACGATTCACCGTGATCCCTTCCGGAACATTGGCCGTCAATTGAGCGCCGCGGTTTTCCACGATCTCATAAACTTCGGGGTGCGATTTCAAGTACCGCAGCATCGCGATTCCGGCGCTTACCGCCATGGGATTACCCGATAACGTGCCAGCCTGATAGATCGGACCCACCGGCGCGATCTTGCTCATGATGTCGGCGCGCCCGCCGTACGCCGCCAACGGCATTCCCCCGCCCACGATCTTGCCGAGCGTGGTTAGATCCGGCCGGATGCTGAAACGCTCCTGCGCACCGCCCAGCGCCAAGCGGAAACCGGTCATCACCTCATCGAAAATCAGCAACGCGCCATACCTGGCCGTAATCTCGCGCAAGGCTTCGAGGAACCCCGGAACCGGCGGCACACAGCCCATATTCCCTACCACGGGTTCGACGATCACGGCCGCAATTTTCGTCCCGTGCTCGCCGAAAGCCGCCTCCACCGTTGCGATCGAGTTGAACGGCAGCGCGATCGTCGTGGCTGCGAATGCCTCCGGCACGCCTGCTGTGTCTGCGAGACCGAGCGTCGCCATTCCCGACCCGGCCTTCACCAGCAGCGAATCGACGTGGCCGTGATAGCAGCCTTCGAACTTGATTGTCAGATCGCGGCCCGTGAATCCGCGCGCCACACGTAGCGCGCTCATGGTCGCTTCCGTCCCGGAATTTACCAGGCGCACCATCTCGATGGAAGGCACACACTCGCGAATTAACTCCGCAAGCTCCAGCTCGCGCTCGGTTGGCGCACCGAAGCTGGTTCCGATCGCGAGCACTTCGCGCAGCGCCTCCATCACGGGCGGAAAACAATGGCCGAGGATCAGCGGGCCCCAGGACAAAACATAGTCGATGTATTCGTTGCCGTCGACGTCGTAGATCCGCGATCCCTCGCCGCGGGCAATAAAAGGCGGTGTGCCGCCCACGCCACGAAAGGCCCGCACCGGAGAGTTCACGCCGCCGGGAATCAGCTTTTGCGCACAGGCGAATAAATCTTCGGATCGGGAGTGTTTCATCGTGCTGCTGCTAGGCTTGTGTTTTCTCCGGAACCACTCGGTGCAGAAACAGATTCATGATCACTTCCTGCATCGTGCCGTTCAGATTCTTGAACAGGCGGCTCCGCAATCCAAGATAAGGCTGGGTACCTGCGAAAAGATCCTCAATCAACGATTGAAAGCGCGGGCTGCGCCGGATAAAATCGATCATCCTCGCCGGGACGGTGCTGAATAAGAAGCGTCCCAGGAACACGCGCTTGGCGAGCGTGGCGCCAAACTCCAGGTCCGCCATAAAATCGCGCCGCAGCAAATTGCGATAGGTCTGCGCCCACTCGGCCGGGCAATGCGATTCGCTCAGCACCACTTGGCTCGCCAAATCGCCGGACCGCATCGCGTAGTACAAACCTTCGCCGGTGATCGGATCCACCAACCCGCCGGCGTCTCCGACCGCCAGCCATCCGTCGCCCGCCAGCCGATTGTTCTTCCAGCCGGAATGTTCGAGCGATGGCAACATGTGACCGTAGAACGAAGCATCCTTATACGAAATGCCATTCTCGTTCATGTAGCGCTCCAAGCGGCCCCGCAGCGATTGCGCCGGCTCGCCCTTGCCGCAGATGCCGACTGACAAATGCCCACATCGCGGAAACACCCAGATGTAGCCTTCCAGGTTGGGCAGAAATTGGATGTCGATATGTTCCTGCGCCGAAGGCACAAAATAGCCGAGCGCGTACATGGTATCGGAAGCGGTCCATTCCGTGCCTACGCTGCGCAGAGAATTGCGCGCGCCGGTGGCCACAATGCAGAAATCCGCGTCCAACACGCCGTGCCGGGTCTTCAGGCGCCAGCCGCTTCCGCCGCGCTCGATTCCGAGCACCCGGGTCTTCTCCAATTGGGCCCCGGCCTGCTCGGCGCGATCGAGCAACATCCGGTTCAAATCCATGCGCGAATAAATCAACAGCGGCCGCGCCAGATCCATCTTCACCGCGCCAGCCCGAGGAGCCGCAAGACACGTTTGCTTGACGATCTTTTTCGGAACGCTGTTTTCGAGCAGGAACGGATAGCGTGAATAGGCTTTGTACGTTAGCCCGCCGCCGCAGGGTTTTTCCCAGGCCAGCTTTTCATCGAGCACCACTGTTTCCACACCCGCGCGCGCCAGACGTTCCGCCGCGAAAGCTCCAGCCGGACCGCCACCCAGGACGGCAACTTTCTTCATTGCTGTGTTCTCACTTCTGCTGGCCGGGATTAATTGCCGGATGTCCCGGCGGCAGCGCTTGCGAACCAATGGCCGGATGGCCGGGCGGCAAGGCGACGGAACCACCTCCGGACGCGCCTCCCGCTCCGGGAATGGCGGGCATGCCATCCAGCGCACCGGGGGATGTCCCTGGTTGAGGCGCTGCGCTCGGCGGCTGGCCATTCTCACCGTGCGAAGCGTTCGCGCCCGTTCGCCCTTTCACCACCCACTGGCTGCCTTGGCGCTCCAGCACATACTGCATATTCATCCCGGCGTTCGGTGAAGTGTTCCCCTTGGCTTGAAAGTGCACGTCGGCGGTGGCTTCGTTCTTCTGAAAATTCACCGACGCAATGCTCACGTCCATGTCGAGCAAGCCGGGGCGCTTGGACAGATAATTCAATACGCCTTGCCGCACCGCCTCGGTGTTCTGAATGTCTTTCCTGCAGCCGCAGAGCAAGACGACGCTCAGGGTGGCAGCCGCGATGCATATGGAACGATTCACATATCGATGATAGCCGAAAGATCGTTGGTCCACGTAAAGCGCCTGCGGTACACTAGCCATGTACCCGCGTTGCTATCGCCTGTCCCGGCAAAAGGGGCCAGACTGACACGTGGAACAGCCCAGCTTGCGAGACGATTCGTTGGCGACCGACCTCATTCAGATCGATCAAGACCACCCGCTGCCGGAGGCAATCGAGCGCGCTGCGGCACACTTGCGGCGCGGCGGGATCGTCGCCATTCCCACCGAAGCGCTGTATGTCCTGGTGGCCGATCCGCTGAATCTGCACGCCGTTGGCCGGGTTTTCGCCGCCAAGGGACGCGAGATCCATCGCTCTCTGCCGATGCTGATCGGCGGAACGTTCATGGCTGAAGACCTCGCTCGCGATTTATCGACCCGGTTTCACGTTTTGGCACGCCATTTCTGGCCGGGACCGCTCACCATGATCGTCCCAGCATCGGCCAAGGTGCCGCTTAAAGTGACGGGTAACACCGGACGCCTGGCGGTCCGCCAGTCGCGCTCGCGCGTGGCGCAGGCCTTGCTCGATTGGCTGGATCAACCGCTGATCGCGACCAGCGCCAACATCTCCGGGCAGCCGACCTGCCGCAGCGGCATTGACGTTTTCGGCGTGATGGATGGCCGCGTGGATCTGATTCTCGATGCGGGCCCCATGGCGGGGATGGGCGCGACCACGGTGGACATCACGGAACCTTATTGGAAGGTGATTCGCGAAGGCGCGATTTCGGAAAAAGAAATCGCCGAGTGTTTGAAATCGGCCAGCGCCTAGCGCCGCGTACAATTCTTTAGGCCGCCTCTACGATCAAGGAGGACGCGAATGCTCGAGAGCCTTTGGGAAGATGCCCGGTTCGCGCTTCGCAACCTGCGTCGCGACCCATTTCTGGCCTTGACCGCCACAGTGACGCTCGCGGTTTGCATCGGCGCGAATACCACGGTGTTCAGCGTGGCGGATTCGATACTGATTCGGCCGCTGCCCTACCCCAAATCGGACCGTATCGATTGGATTAGCGAACGCTACCGGTCAGGTGAATTAGAAATCGGCGCTGCGCCGGATTATTTCATGCTCCGCGATCAAAACCGGATCTTCGAGGATATCGGGACGTGTGATCCAGCCACCGTCAATTGGACCGGAATCGAAAGGCCGGAGCGGCTGGATGCCGCCACTGCATCACCTTCATTCTTCCACCTGATGGGCGTGCAACCTTTGCTGGGACGCACTCTGACGCCCGAGGAAGTTGGGGCAAAGGCGCCGCCGGTCGCCATCTTGAGTTATGAGTTCTGGCGAAATCGTTTTGGCGCCGATCCTCACATTCTCGGCAAAACGATCGCACTCGATCGTCTGCCGCGCACCATCGTCGGCGTGATGCCGCAGGGCTTCGACTTTCCTCGTGGAGCTAATCTTTGGCTGCCCAACGGCTTGCTCGATAGAGGCAGCCAAAGCTTCCCAGTCGCGCCGGATAAGCCGATCCTGATTGTCTCGATGCTGGGGCGGCGCAAGGCTGGAGTGACGCAACAGGAAGTCATCACCGAATTGAGGCGCTTGAGTTTCGCGATCCGTTCCGCATATCCGGAGCAATTGCGCAAGAACGGCTTCCGCCAAGATCTGACCCTGAGCACGCTTTCGCTGCAGGAGCATCTTGCGGGTCCATTGCGGCCGGCGATTCTCGTCCTGAGCGGCGCGGTATCGCTGGTGCTGCTGATCGCGTGCGCGAATATCGCGAATCTGCTTCTAGCGCGCGCCGGGAGTCGCAATCGCGAGATTGCCGTGCGGATGGCGCTCGGGTCGGGCCGCAGCCGCATCACCCAGCAAATGCTTACCGAAAGCCTGGTGCTCGCAGTGCCGGGTGGCGCCGCTGGGATCGGCCTGGCTTATTTCGCGGTACGTGTCCTGAATTCCGCCAAACCAGCCATTCTCGTTCGCTATCCAGCGATTTCTCTCGACTGGCGCGTGCTTGCTTTCACCCTCGGGCTAACGCTCGCGACGAGCATTTTGTTTGGGATCCTTCCTGCGGTCACCGCGGCGGGAATTCATATTCAGGACGCACTGAAATCTGCCGGTCTGACACAAAGCGCTGGGCGCGGCGCAACCCGCTCACGGAAAACTCTCGTCGTGGCGGAGCTCGGAGTTTCGCTGGTGTTGCTGATCGGCGCTGGTCTGCTGATGCGCAGCTTCCTGCACTTGGCGCACACCGAACTCGGCTTTTCCCCCGAGCATCTGCTCACTTTTCGAGTGAACCAGATCGGCTTCTCGTTCGACCGGAACGACAATGCTTTTTATACCGAAATCCTGGACCACGTGCGCCATCTGCCGATGGTGCGCTCGGCGGCGCTCTCGACCGACATTCCGTTGAGCCCGATTGGTCTTCCGAACGCCTCCGCGGTTCAAGTAGTTGGGCGTCCTCAGGTACCCATGCGCGATCGCCCCATGATTAGCAACAGTTTGGTGAGTCCGGAATTCTTCCACACGCTTGGAATTCGGCTCAACCACGGTAGGATTTTTGACGCGCACGACTACATCGGAGTCAGCGCTGGGCCACGGCCCGACCTTTTGGCTCGCGAAGCGGTTATGGTGAATGAGGCTTTCGTGCGCCGAATCTTTCCCAGGGAGGATCCGCTGGGCCGCCAGCTCGCGATGGGCTCCGTCGAAAAACCCATCACGTGGACCATCGTCGGCGTGGTGAGCGACATACGCAGTGAGGCACTGGGCGCGGACCCGCCGGCTATGATCTATCGCTGCACCTGCTCAGGCGTCCCCTTATATCGCGGCGGTTTTTTCGTCCGCACGTCCGGAGCTCCCGAATTGGCCATTCGCGCCATCGAACAGCAGGTCCGCGCCGTTGATCGCGACCAGCCGATTTCCGACGTCAAGACCATGGACCAACGGCGCGACGCCGCTCTCGCTCCCGATCGCTTCCAGCTCATGCTGCTCGGAACCTTCGCCGGACTCGCGGTTCTTCTGGCCGCTGCCGGAGTCTACGGAACAATGTCCTATCTGGTGGCGCGCCGCACGCGCGAGATCGGCATTCGCATGGCCATGGGCGCCGAACCGGCCGATGTACTTCGCATGGTGCTGGGCGAAACGTCCGTGCTGGTGTTTTTGGCAATCGGCGCGGGGCTCGGAGGCGCGTGGGCACTCACGCGTTATATCCGCTCCATGCTGTACGGCGTGACGGCGCTCGACCCCGCAACGCTCGTGATCACTTCGATCCTTCTGGCTGCGATCATGTTGATCGCTTCTCTCGGGCCCGTGCGCCGTGCCGCGCGAATCGATCCGATTACGGCTTTGCGCGAGGAATAAAGGGCGCCCGAACTACCCCCAGACCTTGCGCGCAGTCTCCACCACCAGCTCCAGCTTCCGCCACTGATCGTCGGTCGATAACAGATTGCCCGCCGCCACCGACGCAAAGCCGCACTGCGGACTCAGCGCCAGGTTTTCGAGTGGAACATAGCGCGCCGCTTCGTCGATGCGACGCCGCAGCTCATCTTGCGATTCGAGCTTGGGCTCCTTCGTGGTCACCAGTCCCAAGACCACCATTTTTCCGCGCGGGACCAGCCGCAACGGCTCGAATCCACCGGCCCGGTCACTATCGTATTCGAGCAGGAACACATCCACGTCCAGACGCGGAAACAACTCTTCGGCAATCTGCTCGTACCCACCTTCCGTGTACCAGCGGCTGCGGCTATTTCCGCGGCAGACGTGCATCCCAACGGTCACTTTGCCGCGCGGAACTTCCTTCAGCGTGGCGTTGTCGGCGGCAATCGCGCTCACCAGTTCCTTGACCGGATTGACGCCCGCGGCACGCATGCGGTCGCGCTGTTGCAGGTCCAGATAATGCGAATAATAAGGCGCATCGAGCTGGATGTAGCGCGCGCCTTCCGACACCACCCAGCGCACTTCATCGCGTATGATGTCCACCAAATCGCGCAGCAGGTCGGCATGCGTCGGATAAAACGGATCGGTCACACCCGGCTTGTAGCTCGCGAGCACGAAGTTGCTCGGCGCGGGCAGAGTGATCTTGAACGGACCGCCGGCGGATTGCTTCAATAGCGGAAGTTCGTGCGTGGTAAGTTTGCGAACCTTGCGGAGTCTTGCGCCTGCTACCTGCGCCGTGCTGCCTTCCTCGCCGCCGCCTGGCCCCTTCCATTCGAGCGTCACTTTTTCGCTGACGAACCCCTCCACCGCGTCCGCCATGTCGGTAAGCCACGACCCTCGCCGCAGCTCGCCGTCCGACAAAATGTCAATGCCGATGGCCCGCTGTTTTTCGAGCACCGCGAGAATAGCCTGGTCCTCCCGCGCGCGCAGGTCCTCCATCGGAAGCTGTCCCGCCTTCCAAGCGGAGCGTGCTTCGAGCAATTCAGGCGGCCGCAAGAGGCTGCCCACCTGTTCGGCGCGGAAACGAGTGGCCATTGCCACGCATTGTAACGCGGCTCTGTTAGTTGACGTTTTTGTTCACGAAGTGTTCGGCGAGGATTCGAAGCAGCAGCAAGGCCGAGGAGACCGCCAGTGTCATCGGAAGGGAGAGCTTGTGTTCGGCCAGGAAGCAATAGGCGGTGAAGCCGAGCGAAATGAGAAACACCAGGTTTGTCAGCGCCGAAACCGGGCGCCGCTTCACCGCAACCTTGGCCTGTTTCTGGAAACTGTCGCCGCAGATATAGCAGTAGTCGTCATCTTTTGTGACCACGCTGTGACAATATACGCATCGGCCCATATCCACATTTAAGGTCCTGACCCTAAGCGGCGTCGATAGAACACCTGTACTTCAGGGGCCGGTACCTTCAGGGTTACCAAATGCGCCAGCGTACTAAAGCCTGCACGATGAGATAATCGAGCTAATGCGCTCCTCCTGGCGCCGGTTCGCTGCCGCGTGCTTTCTTTTGGTACTGGTATCGGTGGCGACGCCCGCTCAGGAGGAAACAACAGAGCCGACGTTTTCCACCGAGGTCAAAGTGGTCAACGTGCTGGCGACCGTGCGGACCAAATCGGGTCAAATTATCAACGACCTGAACAAAGACGATTTCTCGCTCACCGAAAACGGCCGTGCGCAAACGATCAAGTATTTCTCCCGCGAATCGGACTTGCCGTTGACCATCGGGCTGCTGGTGGACACCAGCATGAGCCAGGCCAAGGTGCTCGAAAACGAGCGCAGCGCGAGCTTTCAATTTGTAGATCAGGTTTTGCGCGAGGGCAAGGACAAAGTCTTCGTCACGCAGTTCGACATGGCGGTGCTGACGCGGCAGCCGCTGACGTCGTCGCGCCGGGACCTGGAGCAATCGCTGCCGTACGTCGACACGCCGAGCCGGAGGGACCTTCAATCCCAAACCGGCGGAGGCACGCTGCTGTTCGACGCAGTGGTGAAAGCTTCGCGAGAAATCATGAGCACACAGGGGAATCGCAAAGCCATCATCATCCTCTCGGACGGCGGAGACAACGGCAGTGACGAGACGCTGGAATCGGCGATCGAGGCCGCCCAGCGCGCGGACACGTTGATTTATTCCATCTTTTACTCGGATCCCGGCTTCTACGGGGGCTTCGGTGGCGGCGAGGGCAAAGACATCATGGAGCGCCTGGCCAAAGAGACGGGCGGCAGTTTTTTTGAGGTTTCAAAGAAGCACGATATCAGCGAGATTTACGGGATCATCGAGCACGAACTGCGCAGCCAATATAACTTGGGGTTTGTTTCCGATGAGCCGGTGCGGGTCTCGGAATTTCGCAAGCTGCAGCTTTCGGTCGACCGCAAGGGCTTGGTCGTGGAAGCGCGCACTCGATACTGGGCGCAGCGGTAGCTGCCGTACCGTTTGGGGTCCTATTGCAACTGGATTCGTTTTGCGGAGCGGCGATCTGTGACGATCCTGGCCGTGAACAAAATCCCCGCGAGCGCCCCGCTCACTGCCACGGGCATTTTGGGAAGCAGCACAAAGCAGACCACAGTCAGCACGAGCGCGGCGGCGAACAGCACGTTGCTCAGCGGCGTCACCGGCGTTGCTGGTTTGTCTTTCGGCTTCCCCTTGGCCCGCCGCGAAATTTTCGCACCCGGGACGGGCTCGCCGCAGCTGTAGCACTCCGCATCGTTTCTGGTGATTACCCCGTTACAAGAGTTGCATCGCGTCATGCCCAATTAAAGTCCGAAAGTCCCGGGCTGTCTATGGTGCTTGTGTACCGCTTTTTCTTGGTACTTTGGTCCAGGTGGGGCCGCGCGGGCTCAGCTCAGCGAGAACAGACGCGCCGCGTTTTCTTTCAGGATCAGCGGCCGCACTTCATCGCGAATCGCGATCGCCGCGAAATCGGTCATCCAGCGATCCGGCGTGATCAGCGGATAATCGGAGCCGAACAGCATTTTCTTTTTGAGCAGCGTGTTCGCGTACTGAATCAGGATCGGCGAGAAATACTTGGGCGACCATCCGGATAAATCGATGTAAACTTGCGGCTTGTGCAGGCAAACCGAGATCGCTTCGTCCTGCCAGGGAAACGACGGATGCGCCATGATGATGGGCATGTCCGGAAAATCGACCGCCACGTCATCGATGTCCATCGGATTCCCGTATTTCAATCGCACGCCGCCGCCGCCCGGCATGCCGGTCCCGATGCCGCTATGTCCGGTGTGAAAAATCACCGGCATCTTCGCTTCATTCAGGACTTCGTAAAACGGATACGCGGCTTTGTCGTTAGGGTGAAACTGCTGCAGCGGCGGATGCAGCTTGAACCCGCGAATGCCGCCCTTCGCGATCAGCCGCTTCGCTTCCTTCACCGCGTCTGCGCCGCGCATCGGATCGACGCTCGCGAACGCCATCACGATATCGCTGTTCTCCGCCGCGAATGCCGCCACTTCATCGTTGGGAACCTGCGGGCGTCCGGTGAGCCGCTCGTCCACGGAAAACACCACGCAGCCGATCTTTCGCGAGCGGTAATAGTCGGCCAATTCCTTGCGGCCATAACTTACCCCCGCATTGCCGAAGTACTTGCGGGCCGCTTCTTCAGCGGCGTTGCCGGACGGTTCCGGCTCAATGTGCACGTGCGTATCGATAGCAACCAGATTGTCGAGTTTCATCTTTTCTTAGATTACGATGGTCCGGGCAGAAGCTTCGGGCGCATACAGTTCTTTGACCAGCTCCGCGCGATTGCGCAGCACCGCGCCCTGATTGAACGACCCTTTATCGGTGACCTCATGCTTGTCAATCGACGGCGGCTCTTCCATCAGCATCGCCCGGGCCACGCGAGTGGAACTGCCCGTGCTCGCTCTCGCGAGTTCGCGAAGCAGACCCATGAATTTTGCGCGGACACGCTCGCTCCGCACGACCTCCAGATCCGACCCGCCCGCCACTAGCGTCCGGCATGCCTCCACATTCGGGAAAATCAACGCCGCGACGTAATCGCCATCGTGCCCGGCGAACACGATATCGCGCAGGTACGGAGCGCAATGCGCGAGGAACTTCGCGCGCAGCGGGCCAACACTGACCCAGGTGCCGGTCGCGAGCTTGAAATCCTCCGAGATTCGCCCATCAAAAATGAATCCTTTGCCCGGATCGCCGGGATCGACAAATTGCAGCGCGTCGCCCAGGCAATAATAGCCTTCGTCGTCAAACGCAGCGCGAGTTAACTCGGGCTGCCGCCAATAGCCGGGACTGATGCTGGGGCTGCGCAGCCGTGCTTCATTTTTCTCTCCCGCCTTCACGAGTTTCAACTCGACGCCTGGAGCAGGCAAGCCGACGTGCCCGGCGCGCTCTTCTTCCCAATACGGGAACATCGCCGACGGTCCGGTTTCGGTTGAGCCGAGTCCGGTGAACATCAGGATCCGCTCGCCGCAGGATTCCACAGCCAACTCCTGCAACTCATCCCACACCGGTTGCGACAATCCCGCGCCAGCGTAATACATGAGGCGCAACCTACTGTAGAACCGATCGCGAAAATCACGCCGGTCGCGCAAAAATGGCAGCACCATTTCGAATCCGCGCGGCACATTCAAATAAATAGTTGGCTGAACCTCGTCCAAATTCCGAATTGTAGCGTCAATGGCCCCCGCCACCGGACGGCCATCGTCGATGTAGTACGATCCGCCGTTATACAGCACCAGGCCGAAATCGTGATTGCCGGCGAAGGTATGATTCCACGGCAGCCAATCGCAGAGCACGGGCGGTTCGTCAATCACGAACGGCAGCATGGTTCGCACGATTTCCTGGTTGCTGCACAGCATGCGATGTGTGTTGATCACGCCCTTGGGCGTGCCAGTCGAACCCGAAGTGAACAGAAACTTCGCGATGGTATCCGGACCGACCGCGGCATGCGCGCGATCCACCGCTGAGGTCGCCACAGTTCGTTCCAGCTCCCAGAACGGCGTGGACTTCAGGCCGGCTGAATCACCGCTGGTTACCAGCTCGGCGTCGCTCGGAAGGACCGCCTCGATGGCCTTGCGAAACGGCGCGCCTGCGGAAACAAAAACCAGGCCGGGCGTCAGGATATCGAAAATCAACTTCAGTTTTCCGAAATCGGAAGAAATCAAGGAGTAAGCCGGCGAAATTGGAGCAAACGGAATGCCTGCGTACATCGCACCGAGGGCCAGTGCCGCATGTTCCAGATCGTTGCCTGAGAGAATCGCGATCGGCCGTTCAGCAGATAAGGGGCGTGCGAGCAGGGCCTCCGCCACATTCCGGGCCGATGCCCGCATCTGCGCATAAGTTGCCTTGCGCCACTCGCCTTTTTGATCGCGCTCGGCCAGAAAGACACGATCCGGCGTAAGCCCGGCCCAATGGTCCAGGCGATCCGTCAGTTTGTCCGCGTATGGGCCTAGCGGAAACTTCGGACGAACCACCAGACCGCCATTCTTGGTGGTCCAGTAATCGACGTCCGCAGGCGGAAACTCCACCCGGCGCACCGGCGCCGAAAGATAACGTCTGGTTGTGGCCGGGGTCATTTAGGCGACGGCCATTTCGTGCTCATGGGCCGCGTCCCACGCCGCAAAAGTTTGTCCCTGATCCGCGAGCTTGTCGAGCAACGGCGCCGGCTCCCACCATTCGCCGTGCTGCGCGCGAAATTCGCGGATGCGATCGCGAACCCGCTTCAACCCGACTGTGTCGGCATACCACATGGGTCCGCCGCGATAGCCGGGAAAACCGTAGCCAGTGAGATAAATTACGTCGATATCGGCGGCGCGCAGCGCATATCCTTCCTCCAGAATCTTCGCGCCTTCGTTGATCATGATGTATATGCAGCGCTCGATGATCTCGTCATCCGAAATGTGCCGCCGCGGGATGCCTGCCTCGTGTGCGGTCTTTTCGATGATCGCGTGAACTTCCGGATCCGGAATCGGCTTGCGATTTTCGTCGTAGCGATACCAACCCGCACCCGTTTTCTGCCCGTAGCGCCCCATATGGAACAGCTTTTCGAGCACCAGCGGCATGCGCATGCCGGGTTTCTCCAGATGCTTGTACTCCTGCCGCACGCGATACGCGAGATCGATGCCGCCCATATCGTCGACGGCGAAAATCCCCATCGCCATTCCAAAGTTGTAGAGCGCGCGATCCACCTGTTCGGGCGTCGCGCCCTCTTCCACCAGCAACTGCGCCTCGCGCATATAGGGCAGCATCATTCGATTGCCCACAAATCCTCGGCAATTCCCAACCACCACGCCGACCTTGCCAAGCTTCTTCGCCAATGCCAGAGCGGTCGCGACCACTGGTTTGCTGGTCGCTTTGCCACGCACAATTTCGACCAGCCGCATCACATTCGCGGGACTGAAGAAATGCAGCCCGATCACCATGCGCGGAATCCCGGTGACCGATGCGATCTCATCGATATCCAGCGTGGACGTGTTGGTCGCCAGCACGCAATCCAGCTTCGCGATCTTATCGAGCTCGCCGAAAATACGCTTCTTCAGGTCCATGCTCTCGAACGCCGCTTCGAGGATGAGATCGGCCCGCTCGAAGCCTTCATAGGTGAGCTGCGGATGGATGAGAGCCATGCGCTGATCCATCACTTCTTGGGAAAAGCGTCCCTTTTTTACCGAATTCTCGTAATTTCTGCGAATTGTGGCCATGCCGCGATCGAGAGCCGCCTGTTCCACTTCCTTGAGCAGCACCGGGATTCCGGCGTTGGCGCACGCCATCGCGATCCCTCCGCCCATCGTCCCTGCACCGATAATAGCCGCCTCGCGGATGTTATAGACGGGCATGTCCTTGGGAATGTCGGGGATCTTGGCGACCGCCCGCTCGGCGAAGAATGCATGAATCAACGCGCGCGCCTGATCGGACTGGATGCATTCGACAAAGATCTCGCGCTCTTTTTTACAGCCCTCCTCGAATGGGAGCGTGGCAGCCGCTTCGATCGCATCCACCACCTTGAGCGGAGCCAGCATATTTCGGCGCGTTCGGCGAGCCTGATCGCGCCCCGCCACGTAAATCGACGCGTCCACCCATTCCGATCCCAGCTTTTCCGACAGCTCGCTGGTCTTGCGCAGGGGCGCGCCTTCTTTGGCGATCTCGCGCGCAAAATGAACAGCGCCCTTCAACAAATCGCCCTCGATCACTCGATCGATCAAGCCGAGTTTCAACGCCTCAGGCGCACGGATCGGTTTGCCCGATACGCACAGATCCACCGCTGCGGCGACACCCACCAAGCGCGGTAGACGCTGCGTTCCTTCGGCGCCGGGGATGATCCCGAGATTCACTTCCGGCTGGCCGATCTGCGCATCGGGGACCGCGACGCGATAATGTCCCGCCATCGCGACCTCATTGCCGCCACCGAGCGCGGTCCCATGAATCGCCATCACCACCGGTTTGGCCGTGTTTTCGATGCGCGCAAGAATCCCGTGAAACTCGGGCGGTCCGCTTCCCCGCCCCGCGGCCGCGAGCTCCAGTTCCTTGATATCGGCGCCCGCGATAAACGTTCGCCCGCCGCCGATGATGACGATCGCATCGGCCGACGGGTCCTTCTCTGCGGCGTCCAGTGCCGCCACCAGGCCTTCGGGAACGCCAGGGCTTAACGCGTTCACCGGCGGATTATTGATGACGATGACAGCGACGCCATCGTGTGTCGTCAGGTTTACAAGTTGATCCATAGCAGTTCCGGCTCCTTACGTTCGCGACTCGAGCGTTGCGCGCGTCGGCAAGCGGATTATATCGCGGCTTAGACCGCGGCTGGCATCTTGATGAGCGACGCGCCCGGCACGCTACTCAGGATACTCACATCGGAGAGCGCCAGTTCCACGTTGCGGCGGCTCATGCGGGCGTGTTCGCGAGCCATGGCTTCGGCGCGCGTGCCTTGCCGTTTCTCAATCGCCTCGACAATCGCGCGATGATGTTCGTGCGAGATGGCGAACATTTGCGGGCCTCGGGGCAGTTTCGAACGCGCATACAGCAGCGCGCTGGGTGAAGCAAACGGAACGGCCGTCACCTGGTCCAGCGCACGCCGCAGCATGGGGCTCTTGGCCAGTTTGACGATTGCGGAGTGAAATGCCTCGTTCAAATCCAAATAATGCGCAAACGAATCGATGTCCGGCTCGCGAAACTTGCCGGGCTCATTCTCCACTTGCACCATGGCGTCCATCTCGTCGCGATAGTCCCGCAATTGGTTCAACTCGGCGTCATCCTCCAATCGCTCAGCCGCCAGACGCGCAGCGGCGCCTTCCAGCACGCCACGAGTTTCAATCGCATCCCAAATATCATCCAGACTGAAGGCACGCACCACAAATCCACCGGTGGGGGATGGCTCAAGCAAGCCCTCGTGCGCCAACCGGTCCAGTGCCAGGCGAATGGGAGTTCGCGAGACGCCCAGACGCGCCACCAGCGGCAGTTCCGATAGGCGCTCGCCCGGCTTAAAATCACCTCGCAACAGCAGGCCGCGCAGGTTGAGCAGAGTGCGCCCGGTTTGCGATGCTTCCGACGAATTGCCGCCCTTGGGTTTGCTCTCGGTACTTTGCACTTCTCGATCCTCCAGCCCTATCTGATATTGCACCATGTTAGCATCCGGGTGGGATTGCATGCAAAGCAATTTGAGATCGTCGATCGCGCGCCTTGAAGCAATTGTCTCAATGTTAAAAAAATGAAAAAAAGCAAATTTGTTGACAAGTAACAACGTTCTAATGTCGTCTTTATTATTCCTTAATGAGATTATAACTTACGTCCCGTCTGCGGGAGTTGCGCCGGCAAGACACCATGATGGACGTCATCACCGGCATATTTGAGAACCTGGAGCTGGCGTTGGCGGGCAACCGGTCGTTCCTTACCACGCTGCGGGCCCGCATTACGCCTGCTCAACACATGCGAATCGACGAGGTATGAAGGGCACGTCATCGCCGAGGGGAACATGGACAAAGTTCAGCAGGACCCTCACGTCATCGAGGTCTACCTGGGTGTATGAACGTGGAGCATAAGCGTGCTGGCGATTAATGCCCTCAACCAGTTTTACGGCGGTAGCCACACCTTGTGGGACGTGGATCTCAACGTGCCTGCCGGTGCGTGATGGGCCGCAACGGCATGGGCAAGACCACGCTCTTGAAATGCGTCATGGGTCTGCAGGCGGCCAGTTCCGGCAGCATCACATTCGAGGGAAACAATCTGATGAAGTGTCCCGCCGAGCAGCGCGCCAGGCTCGGCATCGGTTACGTGCCGCGGGGCCGCGAAATTTTTTCGCACCTGACCGTCGAGGAGAATCTGCGGGTGGGCCTCGGTGTGCGAAAGAACGGCCCCCGTGCGATTCCGAACCGAATCTTCGACCTGTTCCCGGTATTAAACAAGATGATGCATCGCCGCGGTGGCGACCTTTCCGGCGGCCAGCAGCAACAGCTTGCCATCGGCCGCGCCCTGGAGCTGCAACCGAAACTTCTCATTCTCGACGAGCCGACCGAAGGAATTCAGCCCAATATTGTCCACGAAATCGGCGACATTGTTCTGAAGCTGAACCAGGAAGAAGGCCTCACCGTGCTGCTGGTGGAGCAAAAACTCCCTTTGCGCGGTAGTCAGGCATTTGTTGGTTGAGCGGATTCTGCCAGTCCATCTGGTAATGGCTCCCCCGCTGCCTTTCTTTTCTTAAAAAGCCTGATCGACGCCTTCAGGGCGATCCTACGCACGGCCAGCGCCCGCAGCTCGCTCTCTGCATCAGCGATAACAGCCTCCCATCCAGGTCGCTCATTTTGACTGTTGACTTGTGATAGTTGTTGTGATAGTTTTGATTTAGGCATGACGTTCAATTACGAGTCCTGGATCAAAGAAGCGCAGGGACGCCTTGAGCTTCTTTACAAGCAGCGTTCCGCGATCGATGACGAGATCGCGAACCTGGAGCGTGGGATCGCTGGATTTGCCCCTTTGGTCAAAAGCGTGTGGGCTGGTCCCGATGCTGGTATTACCGATTCCATCCGTAATATCTTCAGGCGAGAACCGCATACTGTTTGGTATCCGCGCGCACTTCGCGACGAACTTCTTACGATGGGAGTTAAACTTGGCCAGAAGAATCCGTTGGCAACCATCCATCAAGTGATCGCCCGAATGCTGAGGCACGGAGAGATCAAACCATACGTGATTGACAGCAAGACTGGATACGTCTGTGCGGACGAAGCGGCCAAGAAACAAGTAAGGATGCCGCCTCCCACGCGAGACAAGAAATAGCTTTTGCGGTCTCGTTGATACCGCCTGACAAAAACAAACCCGGCGAGTAGTTAGAGCTACCAGCCGGGTTCAGCCTCAGACCGAAGCCTAAGGCAAGGGATTTTCGAGTTCCCCTTCCATTGTGGATCCGGCCTGAAGAAAGTTCAAGGCCAGATTGACGTGTCATAGTTGCCGCTCCGAATGCCGGAAGTTCGGTAAACGCGGAACCCGCCAGCGCTACCAGTGCAACCAATGCCGTAAAGTGTTCACGGACGCGCGCGATTCCACCCTGGACGGCATGTACTTGCCCGTGGAGAAGGCCGAGCTTGTTCTGAAGCTTCTGCTCGAAGGCAACAGCGTTTCGAGCGTGGTGCGCCTGACTGAAGTTCACCAGAAAACGATTCTCAAGCTGTTGGTTCTTGCTGGCGAGAAAGCCGAGCGGATCATGGCCGAGAAAATCCGCAACGTTCCGGTTACCGAAATTCAGGCCGACGAAGTTTGGCAATTCGTGGGGTGCAAAGCGAAGGCGAAGCGTCCTGAACACGACCCCACTTGGGGCGATTGCTGGACCTATGTAGCGCTCGATCCGATTTCCAAACTTGTCGTCAACGTCACCATTGGTAATCGCGACCAACAAACTACAAACGTATTTCTCGAAGGTCTGCGGATGGCTACATCTGGCAACTTTCAACTCACCACAGACGGGTTCGCGCCCTATCGTAACGGCGTTCTTAATACGCTCGAAGATCGCGTGGACTTCGCAATGCTGATCAAGGTCTATCGCGCGACGCCCGAAGGCGAGCGCCGATACTCTCCCGCTGAAGTGGTGAGCACGGAGGTAGTCCCAGTTTGCGGTAATCCTGATCCTCAACGCATCTGTACGAGTCACGTGGAGCGCTCCAATCTCTCACTCAGGCTCGGCGTAAAACGCTTCGCGCGACTCACCTTGGGATTCTCGAAGAGCTTTCGCAATCATTGCGCGGCCACGATGCTTTGGTATTGCTGGTACAACTTCGGACGCCCTCACAAGTCGCTTCGCTGTACTCCGGCAATGCAGGCTGGAATCACCGATCACATTTGGAGCGTGCGCGAGTTATTGCAGGCCGTATGACCATGTTGGGTTATTGGCCGAACTGGCCGCGAGCGCCACCACCATCCTCTGTATAATTACCACTGCTGTCGGATGGCGATTTAGTTGAGGGCCGCGCTTCTAGCTGGCCTTTTCTAGCTCACCTTACTCGGGCCGCTCCCTTGAACGGAGTATTTGCAGTTTTCACACTCCGCTCAAAGGAGCGAGTCCCGCGTTTGGTCTAGCTCCAGAAAGGATACCAGCATGAAAGCTAAACCCAAAGCAGGTTATCGGGAAGTTTTCTGCCGTTACGTGGTCCGTAACGGAAAGAAGATCTATCCGAAAAACGGTAAGGTGTTTCACTTCTTCGTCAAGGAGAAGTAAGGACTGAACCGCTGCTGTCCGATAGCACTAAACCGTGTGAACGCGCGTGGGTGAACAATGGCTCTCTATCAAATCAGCTATGACATTGCCGAACCAGACTCTTCGGAGTACGGTCCTCTCTGGGAACTTTTGCGTCAGTTGGGGGCTCTAAGAATACTCTACTCGCAGTGGATAATAGCAGGAGGATACGGACAATCTGATATCTTCTACAATCAACTGCGTCCACTCGTAA
>Ga0335074_10002954_pt1 | contig 23189 bp, 22 predicted proteins | sample Lox_Sample_23_FD_206715 | JGI IMG/M metagenome (GOLD analysis project Ga0335074, IMG submission 206715) | Soil microbial communities from Loxahatchee National Wildlife Refuge, Florida, United States - Lox_Sample_2.3 | ecosystem: Environmental > Terrestrial > Soil > Wetlands | place: USA...
CATGACAAACCACCCTGGGGGACGCCGCCCCCAAACCCGCACGACGAGCCAGCCAAGCGCCTCGGCAAGGCTCGCCGCGCGCAGCCGCCGCCGGGCGCTCGCGCTCACGGCCGCGCTCGGCGTGCTCCTGGTGCTGCTCGCGGTCAACGCGGGCAGCGCGCAGGTCACGCTTGACCTCGGCTCCGGCCTGACCCACGGGCCCGACGCGACCGGACCGGTCTGGGTGTTCTGCGGGGTGACCGCGCTCGTCTGCCTGGCCGCGACGGCGCTGATCGCGGTGACGCCGGGCGCCGAGAGGCTCCCGCGCAGGGTCAGCGCGGCCGTCGTGGTGGCCCTGCTCGCGTTCGTCTTCGGGCTGCTCGCCTGGGCCGCCCGCACCACCCACGTGAGCGTGGGCGGCGTGCTCGACGTGACCGTGGGTAGCTCGATCGCGATCATGCTGGGCTCGACGTCGGGCGTCCTGTCCGAGCAGAGCGGCGTGTTCAACATCGCCATCGAGGCCGAGTTCCTGGCCGGCGCGTTCACCGCCGCGATCGTCGGCTCGGCCACCCAGAGCACCCTGATCGGGCTGGTCGCGGGCATCGCCGCGGGCCTGTTCACCGGATGGCTGCTGGCCGTGCTGACCATCCGATACCACGTCGACCAGGTGGTCGCGGGCATCGTCCTGGTCACCTTGATAGACGGACTGACCAGCTACCTGACCGAGCAGATCCTCTCACCCGAAGCCGACACGCTGAACTCCCCGCCGGTCATCGGCTCGGTCGGCATCCCGCTTCTCGACAAGATCCCGGTGGTCGGCGAGGCGCTGTTCGACCAGAGCCCGCTGTTCTATCTGGCCATCGTGGTCGTGATCACGGTCGAGTTCCTGCTAAGGAAGACCCGGACCGGGCTGCGGATCCGGGCCGCGGGAGAGAGCCCGGACGCGGCCGAGAGTTCCGGGCTCAACGTCCGGCGGCTGCGCTACCTAGCTGTGTGCACGGCCGGGGCGATCGCCGGGGCGGGCGGCGCCTACTTCACGGTCGGCTCGTCCGGCAGCTTCGTCGCGGAGATCAGCTCCGGTCTCGGCTACGTCGCGCTGGCCGCGGTGATCCTCGGCGGGTGGCGTCCCACCCAGGCCGCCGCCGCAGCGCTGCTGTTCGGCTTCGCGAGCTCGATATCCACCTCGTTCAGCCTGCTCAAGGTCAACATCCCGCCGTCGCTGCTGTTGATGATCCCCTACCTGGTGACGATCGTGGTGGTATGCGGCATGAACACGGCCGGCCGGGCGCCGGCCGCGGCGGGAGGCCGCCTGGACAACTGAGCAGGAGACCGGCCCGGCAACTGAGTCCGGGGCCGGCTCGACAACTGAGCGGTACCGAGAGGAAGCACAGTGCCCTACGTCCCTATCATCGATATCTCCCGGGCCCCAGCCACGGTGGCCGCGGAACTCGACGAGGTCTGCCGTACCGTCGGGTTCTTCCAGATCACCGGGCACGGCCTGGCCGACGGCGTCGCCGACCGGGCCTGGACCGCGGCGACCAGCTTCTTCGACCTGCCGCTGGCCGACAAGCTGAGCGTGGCCTGCCCGCACGAAGGCTACCCGTACGGGTACATCCCAGTGGCGGGCGAGTCGCTGAGCCGTTCAGTGGCCGGCAGCGCCCCGCCCGACCTCAAGGAGGTCTTCAACATCGGCCCGGTCACCGCCCCCGACCACGCGATGACCGACCCCGACGAGGCGTCCGTCTACTCACCCAACCTCTGGCCGGCCGCGCTGCCCGAGCTACGGGAGGCCTGGAGCGCCTACTACACCGCGATGAGCGCGCTCGGCGCCCGGCTCATGTCGCTGTTCGCGCGGGGCCTGCGCCTGCCGCCGGAGTTCTTCGCCGACAAGATCGACAAACAGCCAAACGCGCTGCGGGCCATCAACTACCCGGAACGGGGTGCGCCCCCGCTGCCCGGGCAGCTGCGGGCGGGGGCGCACACCGACTACGGGACCCTCACGATCCTGCGCCAGGACGCGGTCGGCGGCCTCGAGGTGCTCGACGCGAGGGGCGACTGGGCCGGCGTGGAAGCCGTCCCCGGCGCGTTCGTGATCAACATCGGCGACCTGATGGCCCGCTGGACCAACGACCAGTGGCGGTCGACCCTGCACCGGGTGGTGGACCCGCCCGGCGCAGTCGCCCGCCGCCAGAGCATGCCCTACTTCCAGAACGCCAACTGGTCGGCCGAGGTCACCTGCCTGCCGACCTGCCTGTCCCCCGGCGGACAGCCCAAGTACCCGCCGGTGCTGGCCGGCCCGCACCTGATGGCCAAGTTCCGCAAGGCGGTTCAGGTATGACCGCTCCGGTCAAGCTGATCCTCGACGTGGACACCGGCACCGACGACGCGGTCGCGCTCATGCTCGCCGCCCTGCACCCGGCGCTCGACCTGGTCGGCGCGACCACGGTCAACGGCAACGTCCCGGTCCACATGACGACGGAGAACACGCTGCGCGTCTTCGATCACATCGGCGTGCCGGTGCCGGTCTATCGGGGCCTGGCCGCGCCGCTGGTCCGCCCGGACTTCCCGGTGCCGCGCGACACGCCGGTGCCCGGGACGACCCGGGTGCACGGCAACTACCTGGACATCCCGCCGGCCACTACCCCGGCCGCGGACGGCTCCGCGGTCGAGTTCCTGATCGAGACGTACCGCGGCGCCACCGAGCCGGTCATCTTGGTGCCGACCGGCCCGCTCAGCAACGTGGCGACGGCTCTGAAGCTGGAACCGCGCCTGGTCGAGCTGATCCCCGAGATCATCCTGATGGGCGGCGCCCACTATTGCGGCAACATCACCCCCACCGCAGAGTTCAACGTCTGGGCCGACCCGGAGGCGGCCAAGGTCGTCTTCACCTGCGGCATCCCCCGGCTGACGATCGTGCCGCTCGACGCCACGCACCGCGCGCTGCTGTCGCTGGCGGACTGCGATGCCCTGGACGCGCTTGGCACCCCGGCGGCGACCGCGTGCGCCACGTTCACCCGGCGGCGGATCGCCGGCTACGACAGCGACCAGCCGATGGAGCGCCCGGGCACCGCCCCCCTGCACGACGCACTGTGCGTCGCCGCGATCATCGACCGCTCGGTCATCACCACCCGCCGGGTCCACGCCGACGTCGAGGTCCGGGGAGACCTGACCGTCGGGCAGACCGTCTTCGACGTGGCCTTCCGCGGCGGCCAGCCTCCCAACGCCGACGTGGCGTTCGACGCCGACCAGCGCGCGTTCGTCCGGCTCTTGCTGGACACCTTCGCCCCCCGGACATTCACACCGGCAGCAGAAGTCGCAAGCAGCAGTTGAAAGGAACAGCAGTGAACGAGATCCCTGTCATCGACATCGAGGGCTTCGTCAGCGGAGCGGATATGGTCACAGCGCCGCGCGCGGTGGAGGCCGCCGCCTCTTCCCTCGGCTTCCTTCAGATCGTCGGCCACGGCGTTCCCGCGGCTCCCGTCAACGCCGTGTACGACGCCATGGCCAAGCTGCACGCGTTGCCCGAGCCGGTCAAGCAGGAATACGTGAGCCAGGGCCACCCGTACCGGGGCTTCCACATGAACCGGGACAGCCAGGGACGTGTCCGTCAGGAACGGTTCCTGGTCAGCCGGTTCGAAGACCAGGCCGACGCGATCGCGGGCGGCGTGCCCGCCGAGCTATCCGACTTCTTCTACCCGAACATCTGGCCCGCCATCGACGGCTTCAAGGACGCCGTGACCGGGCTCTTCACCATCACCAACGCGCTCGCAGGCCGTCTCATGGGGCTGGTCGCGGTCGCCCTCGGGATGGAGGCCAGCTGGTTCGATGCGATGCTGGAGCCGAACGCCTCCACCTTCGCCGTCAACCACTACCCGCCGCGGGCCGAGGCGGCCGGCGACGGCGAGCCGGAGCTGCTGTTCGCCGAGCACGCCGACGGCAACACGCTCACCGTCCTGCATCAGCGCGGCACCTACAACGGGCTGCAGGTCCAGCCGCTCGACGAGCCGGGCGTCTGGATCGACATCCCCGTGGTCGACGACGCGTTCGTGATCAATGTGGGCGAGCTGATGACCCGCTGGACCAACGACCACTGGCCGTCCACCCGGCACCGGGTGCTGCCGGCCGAGGGGCCCGGCGACAGTCGCACTACCCTCACTACCTTCCACATGCCCGCCCTCAACGCGGTGGTCGCCCCACTGGCGAGCATGGGCGGCGAGCAGGACCCGCACTACGACCCGGTTACGCCGTACGAGTGGGAAAAGGCGTTTATGGCCCGGCAGCGCAACCGGCAGGCGCTGAAGGTCGACCAGAAGGTCCAGGATTTCCTGACCGCGCTCCGCCCCTAAGCCACGCTGGGTGCCCTGGCCCCTGGCGCCACCAGCTCTGGTGGCCGCCAGGGCCGACCTTGCGAGCCACGAAGCACGAGGCACCCCGGGGCCGGCGATTAGCCGAGACGCTGATCCGAATTCGGCAAAGACACAGATTGCTCAGGTCACCGAAATCATGGGTCAGGAGACGGAAGACAGTTTTCGTCACCGCCCACGTCAGCGTCGGCTCTGCCCCAGAGAACCGACCCGCCTCCCCGAGACATGATCGGTATATGCGCAGGTCAGCGCTAGCGAACGTTGGGCCCGGTGACCGTCCGCCCGATCAGCATCCGCTGGATCTCGGACGTGCCCTCCAAGATGGTGAAGATCCTGGCGGTAGCGGCAGTTTATGCAGCTCAGCGGCCTGCGGGACCGCCGGTATCAGCACGAATTCAGCACGCCCCGTCCGAGATGAATGTCGGTTCGGGCCAGCCCGGATCCGGTTTCGATCGTGGTACGAACGCACGCCCAGTAGGCACCCACGCCCCCCGGGGGTCACCGTCAGCAGCCTGCTCCTCGGCAGGTACATCTGAGGTACATTCTCATGCTGACCTGCGATTATCTCGGCGTCCGCGATACCCGGCCGCGCGTGTGCGGCGCTATCGTGCCGCACGCGGGCCGGGCGACCCGGAACGCCAATATTCCCCGGGCTGGCCGTTGTCGTGCCGACACGGCAGCGCTACGGGCCGGACAGGCCGTATCCCGCCAATGCCGGCATGCTGGTTCCCGGATGGCCGCTTACGGGGGCAGCGGTTCATGCCTTGCTTGCGGAGGGCTTCGGCAGCATGTCGATGCGTTCCACCTCGATGCCCAGTCCGGTCTCCTCCCGCACGGCAGCGGCCTCCTCCTGCAGCGCCTCCCAGCGCTTCGTCGCGGCCGGGGTGTCAGAGTAGCGTATGGCCAGGAATATCGCGCGCTTGACCTCCTGCCCCCTCATGTAGATGGGGGTCTGGGCTTTCAGCCCGTGCCAGAAGTCGGTGTTCGACAGCCTCTTCATCTCGATGAGCACGCGCGCGCGCCGGTCCCCTGTGACGGTGAAGTCTACCGGCCCGCGACCCGTCTCCACTTCCCTATCGAGCCGGAGGCCGGCCATCTTGAAGTGCTCGTCAAGGACGCCCAGGAAGATGAGCTGCATCTTCGATTCCGGCATGACCCTGCCCTCGCCTGGCTTGCCCTCCCAGAAGACCTGCCAGCCGCCCTTGCCCTCAACCCAGAGGCGGAACTTCCCGACCATCTCGGAGCTCTGCTCCGAACTGCCGGGAGAGCAGCCTGTGCTCACGGGCCCGGGGATCACTGCGCCGTCCCCCACGGCCGCACCCAGCTCTCCGCAGATGGACCAGGGCAGCGAATTCTTAACTCGACATTTTACTGGCACAGCAATTCCCGTCCAGGGCGCGGCCTGCCGATGGTGCTTGAGTGAGGTCCCTGCTCGAGGCGAGCGAAGGGCCGCTCCTTTCTCCAGGCTTGCGTGCCGACGGCGTTACAGGTCGAGACCGAATGGGTCATGGAATCCAGCGGGCTGACCGTTCAGGGTGACTATCACGTCCGCCATCGGTCGAGTGGCGGTGATGAGTTCTGCGTTGTCCTGGTCGGGACCTAGTGCCCACTGGCGGGCCTCCTCCTCCGATTTGCCGTACCGGCGGTGCCGGGCAATGAGGTTTTGCAGGCGGAGATTCTCGTCGTGCTCGCAGTACCAGACCTCGTCGAGCAGGGCGCGCACCTCAGTCCACGGCGACTGCGGGACTAGCAGGTAATTCCCTTCCACCACGACCAGCCTGGTCGAGGACTCGATCGGGAGTACCCCGGCCACCGGCTCTTCAAGATCGCGCCGGAACTGCGGCGCATAGATGGTCGATTCACCGGGATCGCGCAGCCTGCGGATAAGCGCGAGGAATCCTGCGCTGTCGAAGGTGTCGATTGCCCCCTTGCGGTTCTGGCGTCCAAGTTCGGCCAGACGGGACTGGGCCAGGTGGAAGCCGTCCATCTCCACCAGCCGGGCTCGTTCCCCAACGTTGCCCGCGATTGCCTGTGCGAGCGTTGACTTTCCCGATCCGGGCGCGCCGGTGATCCCCAGCAGCGTGCGACCCGGGGCGGCAGCCATTTGCAGTGCCCGGTCTCCGAGTTCCGCAAGACTCACTGTCCCCTTCATAAGAATCCTTGTCTCTGCGTCATCTTGGTTATGGCATCGGGCAGCCCGCTTGTCGGTTTCCCATGATGGGCGACGCGAGAAAAGCACCCGGGGACCTCCTGCGGCACTCGCTGCCGCCCGGGCTGGGCCGGATCCTCACTGTGCGGGACGTGCCAGGAAAAGCTGCTGGGCGATGAACAGGCGGGCCTGCCGGGCCAGGTCCGGCCCGTCTGACCACAGGTTGCGCCATATCGCAAGGTCGTGTGACAGGCCGGCGGCCACCACGGCGGTCGAGAAGCTCTCGAAAGTTATCGGGCCCGTGTAGCCGACCTGGGCCAGCGCCCGGAAGAACGACGCGAAGTCGATGTGGCCTGAGCCCAGGTAGCCGCGGTGGTTCTCGCCGATGTGGACGTAGCCCAGCCGGTCTCCCACCTCGTGGACGGGGCGGGCCAGGTCGTCTTCTTCGATATTCATGTGGTAGGTGTCGAGATGAATGCGGACGCTGTCGGAGCCGATGTCATCGGCAAGTCGCAGCGCGTCGCGCGCAGTGTTGACGACGTTTGTCTCGTACCGGTTGCAGATCTCCAGTCCCACCGTGATGCCCCAGTCGCCGGCCTGCCTCGACAGGCCCCGGAGAACTGCGACAGCATTCGCCCGGCCCGCCCTGGTGAGCGGGCGGTCGTACTTTCCCAGCGCGCTGTACAAAGCGCCGGTCAGGCACGTCCCTCCGAGGGCGCGGGTCGTCTCGAGCGAGGAGGCAAGCAAGGCAGCACCGCGCTCGACGACTCGCGGGTCCTCGGAGGACACGTCAGCTTCGAAGGCCAGGCCGCGGGAGCAGGCCACTGCCAGGCCGGCGGCGGCCAGCTCGCGCCGGGCCCGGTCCGCGTCGAGGCTGAGCGAGTCGTGCAGTGACAGCTCGAGCAGGTCGAAGCCAGCGTCCTTCGTCTGCTCAATGGCGGCCGAGACCGACTCGGGCGCGGCGTCGCCGGCCCAGACCAGGGAATGGATGCCTACCGGGTTGCCCGCTGCCGGGACACAGGTGTCCTTCACAGTTATCCTCCTCCGTTACCTACCTGATTTGCGGGTGCCACTGCCGACCGGATCGCTGCGGGGATGACAGGTAGCTCGACGTAGGTGGGCTGGCTTGCCCGGTGGGAGAATTGCTGCCTGGCTGCCTGATAACGGGTACCGCGCTGGTCTCCGGTATTCAGGTTGCGGTCCCAGCGGGGGAATGAGCTGCTGGTGACCTGGACTCGTATCCGGTGCCCGCGCAGGAACACGTTGCTGGTCGACCACAGGTCGATCACGTGACGCTGGAGGCGGTCAGCGCCCGCGGCGACCCGGACTATCCCGTCGCACAGGTTGAGGGAGCGGCCTTCAGGGTCCACGTCGCACAGCCTTACTACCCAGTCGGTTGAGGACGCAGAGCTGGCAGCGTGCAGGACGGCCGTGACACGTCCAGTTACCTCTAGGTCTTCCCGCAGCGGCTCTGAGGTATAGACCAGCACGTCGTCCCGTGACTCGACGGTGCTCTGGTCGACAGGACCCCCGGGATACCCAGGCCGCAAGACGCCGTTTCCGCCGAGCGTGGGGGCGGGATCAGCCGGGTCGTAGGTGAACTCGCTGGCTGGCGTGTCATCTCCCCGCTCGGCTGTGGGCCTGAGCGAGTGGTCAGAGTGGAGGAACCACTGCTGCCGCACTGCCCGTGCCGGGGGCCACCCGGTCTCGTCCCGCCACTCGTTCCGCCCCATCACGAAGATGCGGACCGGTGCCGCCGGAAGCTCCTGTTCGGGGGCAGGCAGCAGGTGCCGCCGGAACCACGCAAGCTGCAGCCCGACTAGGTCATGGCCGGCGTGAACAGCAGTGCCGTCCCGCCCGGCGCGCATGCCGAAGAACCGCTGGCCGATCGGATCGCCGAACGCCAGGTGCGTCCACGGCCCGACGACCAGGCGGGCCTCATGCCCGGCGGCCACCATCGCCTGGTAGTTGTCGAGGGTTCCCTGGGTGAAGATGTCGTACCAGCCCGCGGTATGAAAGCTGGGCACAGCGATACTTCCGTAGAGACCGGTAACCCGGCACCGGTCACCGATTCCGGGGTCGTCCAGGGCGGGGATGGCACCGAGGTCGGAGACGTTGTGCCGTTTCAGTACCGCGCTGCCGGCGACGGGCAGCTCCCAGTACCCGGCCTCGCTCAGGCGGTCCCACTCGTCCATCAGGGCGCTGGCTCGGCGCGCGAGCTCGCGGGTATCAGGCTCGGACCGGCGCAGGGAGTCGTACCCGTTCTCGAGTGCCCACCGCAGGGCGACCCCGAGCTCTACCGCCCCGCCCCGCGACAGCAGCCCGTCGGCGGGATCTGACCAGGTCTGCGAAGGCGCGATGGCCGCCAGCGAAGGCGGGCGCCGGGCCGCAGCAAGCCACTGGTTGTTCCCGTGATAGCTGCCGCCGTACATTCCGACACGGCCGTTGCACGCTTGGAGTCCTGCCAGCCACTCGACCGAATCGAAGCCGTCGCAGGCTTCGGTTCTGTACGCTTCCCAGTCCCCGTCGGATCCGAACCGCCCCCGGGTGTCCTGGACGGCGACGATGAAGCCCTGGCTGGCGGCCTGCACCGGGTCGAGACCGGGCCAGCTCGTGGCCGCGATTTCGTCTTTGCCGTAGGGCGTGCGGTTCAGCAGCGCCGGCCACGGACCCGGCCCTTCTGGACGGTAGACGTTCGCTCGCAGCGCTACCCCGTCACGCATACGGGCCGGTACATCCAGTTCGACAGTTATCTTTCTCGGTCGTGTGGCTGGCATGCCCATCAGCTGCTGGCCTGCCCTTCCACGGTCGGAACGCTAGCCATGCCTGATTGCTCCCTTCCCGGTCACCAGCACTTCGGGACCGTGGCAGGCGGATGAACGGTAGCACTGAGCCCGCCGGTGAAGGCGAGGTTGCAGGCTGGGCCGGCGGCGAGCCTGGCCTGCCGCATGGCCGGAGCCGCCGCAGGCCAGGCTCGCGCTGTTCCGGCCTAGCGCATGCCTCCGACGGTGATGAACTGCTGTACGTCGGCCTTGTCGATCAGCTTGGTAGGTGCCAGGTAAGACACCGGGACGTGCTTTCCCTGAAGGACGTCGGCCATGTACTGCACGGCGACGCGGCCCTCGTCATACGGGTCATCCGCAGCGTTGGCGCCGACAGAGCCGTTCTGCACGGCCGGCATGTCTACGAGCAGGCCACCTGTCGCCAGCTGCACGATGCTGTGCTTGCCGGCCAGCGCCAGGTTGGTGCCGTCGCCCAGGTAAGGATTGGCGGAGAAAATGCCCGCCAGACCGGGGTGCGCGGTCACCAGGTTCGTGACCAGGCTTCTGGTCTGGTCGACTGTGTTAGTGCTCACCACGGATGCGACCAGCTTGTAGCCCGCTGCCTCAACCGTCTGGACGAACCCGCTGACCCGCAGGTCGTTCGATGAGAACAGCCCGGGCTGCTGTTCCACGACGGCAACCTGCTTGCTGTTCGGCGAGGGCGGATGCGCGATCAGCCACTGGCCGTCTAGCTGCCCCTCTCGGTAGGCGCTGACTGTCTCGAACGAGACGTCGCACTTCACCCCATTCGCCTGCGAGTCTACGAAGATGACCTTGGCACCCTGAGCGCACGCCTGGTTCAGGAACGGGGTCTGAGCGGCTACGCCGTTCGGGAACACGATCAGGCCAGCCGGTTTCAGCGCAAGACTGGTCTGGATGAGGTTGTTGAACCCCTGGGTGTCTTCGTAGTTAGTTCCCGTTTTCACCTCGAGCCTGAACCCAGCCGGGAGCTGCTTGGCTGCCGTGTCCGCTCCGTTGCACAGGTCTGATGCGTACTGGTTGAGGCCGCACGGGAACGGCATCTCCAGGATGATCAGCTTGGAGGCGGTGCTGCCCGCGGCTCCGACGGTCCCGGCCGTTCCTGAGCCCCCGGAACTGGTGCAGGCTCCCAGCAGAAGGGTAAGGAGCACAACTGACGCGCTGCCGACGGCAGCGCCGATCCGGCGTCTGTGCCTGAGCGCCGCCACGATGCCTGTTGACATGGATCGTCCTTTCTCTGGTTCGAAGATCATTCGTCCGGTCGCGCGGCCTGGGCCTGCCCGTTGCGGGAAGCCGGCTGGCCGCCGACGATGAGGGAGACGATGGTCTCGTGGTTTTCCTCGGCTGCCGGGACTTCGCCGACCTTCTTGCCCTGGCGCAGGACCACGCAGCGGTCGGCGACGGAGATGACTTCCTCCAGGTTGTGGCTGATCAGGATGACCGCGATGCCGTTGCGGGGCAGTTGGCGGACCAGGCGCAGCACGTTGGCGCGCTCCCGCAGCCCGAGCGCCGCGGTGGGCTCGTCGAGGACCACGATCTTGCGGGCGGACATGATGCCCTTGGCGACGGCGATCGCCTGCCGCTGGCCGCCGGACAGCAGCCCGGCTGAGGTCTTCAGGTTGGGGATCCTGACCTCCAGCCGTTCCAGGGTCTGGCCGGCCTCCTCGAGCATGGCGCGCCTGTTCACCACGCCGGCCCCGCCCAGCCACCGGGGCCAACGGGGCTCTGAGCCGGCGAACAGGTTCTCCGCCACCGACATGTTGTCGAACAGCGCCAGGTCCTGGTAGACGACCCCGATGCCGTGCGCCCGGCTGCCGGTGGCTGACCCGGAGTGCAGCTGCTGGCCGTCGAGGTAGATGCCGCCCTCGTCGGGGCGGGTGACCCCCGCGATGCACCTGACGAGCGTCGTTTTCCCCGCCCCGTTGTCGCCGAGCAGGGCGACCACCTCGCGCTCGCGCACGGCGAAGCTCACCGCGTCCAGCGCCGCATGGGTGCCGAAGCGCTTGGTCAGCCGGTCGACCCGCAGCACGTCATCGCCGGCCATCACGCACCACCCGCCTGGACCTGGGCGTGCCTGACGCGCAGGCGGCCTTCGATGGTACTGCGGAGCGCGTCCAGGCCCACGGCGGCGATGAGGACGGCGCCGACAGCGAAGGGAGTCCAGTTCGGGGAAACCGACAGCAGGGTCAGGCCGTTGGTGATCGTGCCGAGGATGACCGCGCCCACGAGGGTGGCCCACACGCTTCCCCGTCCCCCGGTCAGCCGGGCACCGCCGATCACGACCGCTGCGATCGCCAGCAGGATCGAGTTCCCGCTGTCCGGTGCCCCGGCATCGTTCAGGCCGGAGACCAGGACGCCGCCGATCGCCGCGAACAGGCTGGCGATGACGTAGACACTGAAGAGCACCTTGCGCACGGGGATGCCCGCCCGGCCCGCCGCGTCTGCGCTGCCGCCGATCGCCACGATCCAGCGCCCCCATACGACACGGTTCAAGACGAAGGCAAGCAGTCCGCCGGAGAGCAGCACGAGGATGACGGGACCCGGGATGCCGGCCAGCTTCCCGTTCGCCAGGGTCAGCATGTAGCCGGGGACGCCAGGGACTTGCGTTCCGCCCGAGGTTACGTAGGAGATGCTCTGGACGACGTAGAGCATCCCGAGGGTGACGATGAACGCGTTCCCGATCCGCAGGACCACGATCACCAGCGAGTTGACAAGGCCGATAGCGAGTCCCGCTGCGAGGGCAGCGGGGATGACGAGCCATCCCAGCGACGGGTGATCGCGGAACATGACCGCGGCGACGATCGTGCACAGCCCGGTGGTCGATCCCAGCGACAGGTCAAGGGAGCCGACGATCACCACCACCAGCGCGCCCAGCGCGAGCAGCGCGGTGGAGCTCGACTGGACAAGGATGTTCGTGAGGTTGGACGTGGTGAGGAAGTACGGGCTGAGGAGGGCGAATACCACCCAGATGCAGGCCAGGACGAACAGCGGTCCCGCCGCGATCAGGCGCAGCGATACCGACAGCACCACGGCCCGGCGGTGAGACGGGCGGCCGGGGCCCGCCGGGGCCCGCCGGGGGCCGCCCTGGCCGACCAGATCAGGAAGAACAGGGGCGCCGGGCACGCTCCGTTCCCGCAGGAACGCGCGGTACAGAGCGCGGACCTGCGGGTGCCACGTACTGCTGGCAGTCCCCGGGTGCCGGAGGCGCTCATCGACCGTCACACCGGGCCGCTTGCCCGTCAGCCCGGACGCGGATGTATCTCGCTGCTCGCCCATAGCTCTCCTTTGCGCCGACGCGGGATGCCAGCGACATCCAGGCGGTAAGACTCTGCAGGTGGCCCGGCCAGTTTCGGTATCCCGGGCGGTATTGGAAGCTTGTCCCCAAGCGATGGTGTAATCGATACCACATCAAGGCTTCGCCTGTAAACCCTGTGCTAACCCGGTATGTCGGCCGGGTAGCTGCCGGAGTCCTTCCGTAACCGGCCGTTCACGAAGAGCCGTCAGGTCCGGGCAAGGCTGCTCTCCGCGGAAGCGGAAGCCGACCCGCCGAGCCGGGCCAGCCCTGCGTCGGCTCCGGACCCCGGGCCGGGGCCCGGAATCCTCGCGACAGCCCAACCTGCGGGCATTTCCGCAGCCAGCACACGAGAAGAGACTGCTGACGCGCAGTCAGCGCAGATTCGCGCCCCGCTTGAGCCCTTCCGGCATCACATGGATCCAGGCTCGGCCGCGGTCCCGCGAATCCCGCCGGGCCAATCTTGGTTGCAGCCGCCAACCGAGCATGGTATCGATGACACATAGGATATGACCGGAGTTGTGCGCAAGGATGCGAGAGGACGGCGAGATCGTGGAGATCAGCGGGTATGTCGCGCCCGGGTTCGGGCTGGTAGCCGAGGAATTCGAGCGCAACTTCAGCGAGCGCGGCGAACTCGGCGCGGCCTTCACCGTGGTCCGCGGCAGCCAGCCGCTCGTCAACCTCTGCGGGGGAACCGCTGACCGCGCGAGCGGGCGGCCGTGGACACCTGACACGCTCACGATCTTGTTCTCCGGTACCAAGGGCATGGTCTCGGCCTGCATGTCGCTGCTGATCGAGCGCGGGCAGCTCGGGCTAGACGTGCCCGTCGCGGAATACTGGCCTGAGTTCGCCACCGCCGGCAAGGCCGGCGTCCTGGTCCGCAACCTTGTCACGCACACGGCCGGGCTGCCCGGCCTGCAGGTTCCCCTGACGTGGCAGCAGGCTCTCGACGCGCGCCACATGGCATCCCTGCTGGCGCGCCAGCCGCGCAGCGCAGACCCGCGGGCTGAGCACACCTATCACGCAGCCACCTTCGGCTGGATGTGCGGGGAACTGCTGCGCCGCGTCGACGGCCGCAGTATCGGCCGATTCTTCGCCGAGGAGATCGCCCGGCCCCTGGACCTGGAAATCTGGATCGGCCTGCCCGCGGAACTCGAGCCCCGGGTCTCAACTATCGAGCTGGACCGGACATGGGCCGGCGGCATCGGGGACATCGCCGGCGAAATGGCCGACGACCCGCTGCGGCGCGCCGTCGACAACCCCCCACGTTACGACCCGGAGAACTTTCCCTGGAACGAACGCGCCTGGCACGCAGCCGAGGTGCCGAGCTCCAACGCCATCGGCACAGCACGCTCGATCGCGCGCTTTTACGCCGGGCTTGACCGCATACTGTCGCCGCAAACGCTCCGCCTCGCGTCAACGCCGCTCAGCACCCGCTACGATCCGCTGCTGGGCAAGCCGATATCGTTCGGCGTCGGGTTCGAGCTGCAAACGGGCAGGAAGCCCCTCGGCCCTCCGGCGGACGCCTTCGGGCACGGCGGGGCGGGCGGCTCGAAGCACGGCCGGTGGCCGACCCAGGGGCTCGGCTTCTCCTACACGATGAACCTGCTGCACGACGAGGCAAACGACGAGCGCGGCCCGGCCCTGCTCAGCGCACTGTACGCCTGCATGGAGAGCCAGGCCGCCGCATGACCCGGCATACCCGCCGTCCGCCGCCGACGGCGACCGGGCCGGGCACGCCGCTGGCCCGGCCCGGGATGTGCCTGCAAGCGCGTGCGCGCACCCCATGGCGCGCCCTCGGGCGCTGGCCGGGGCGGCAGGGTCACTCTGCCAGACTTGACGGATGCTCACGCCTCACGGCATACACCCCGGCAGCCGGAGCAGACCCGTCAAGAACGTCCCTTACCTGGAGCGCTCACTGATCATGCAGGAAATTCGGCTGAAGGATGTTGCTGCTCTTGCCGGGGTTTCAACGGCGACCGTCTCCCGGGTGATCCACAGCAACGGCTACGTCTCGGCCGGAGTACGGGAGCGGGTCGAGTCTGCCATCCGCGACAGCGGCTACCGCATGAACGCTGTCGCCCAGGAACTGCGGCGGCGCAAGACGATCACTCTCGGCCTGGTCCTGCACGGCGCGCTGTCGCACCCGTTCGTCGCCGAGGTAGCGGTAGGGGTCGAGCAGGCCGCAGCCGAGCAGGGATTTACGGTCCTGCTGTTCAACTCCCAGGGCGATCCCGACCGGGAGCGCGAGAGCGTCGAGGAACTACTCAAGCGCCGGGTAGACGGGATCGTCTTCACCACTGCCGTGCAGGGTAAGAACGTTCAGCTTGCCCTTGACGCCGGCATCCCAGCGGTAGAGATCGAGCGGCGGCTGTGCGACGCTGCTCCCGCAGTGGTAGTCGACAACTACGCCGGCGCCTCCGAGGCGATGCAGCACCTGCTCACCCTCGGGCACCGCAAGATCGGCTTCATCGGGGAGCCCTTTCTCGACGACGAGGCGCCGCGCCTCCCGGCTCTCGGGATCCCACGGGAACGCTTCGAGGCCTACCGCGATGCCCTTCACGCCGCGGGCATCCCGTTCGACGAGTCCCGGGTCGTCCTCGGCCCTTATCCGCGGGAACTCGGCGGCTGGGGCGGCCTGGAGACCGGTGCCGCCTACATGCGGCGCCTCCTGACCCAGGCACCCGATATCACCGCTGTGTTCACGGTGTCGGACCTGGTGGCCGCGGGCGCGTACCAGGCCCTGTACTCGCGCGGCATACTGATACCGCGGCAGATCTCCGTGATCGGCTTTGATGACACGTTCGCCCCGTATCTCGCTCCCCCGCTGACCACGGTGCGCCAGCCCATGTTCGACATGGGATTCAAGGCCGCGTCGCTGGCCATCGCGGCCGTTACAGACGCGGAAGCCGGATCGGCCGCCCTTGACGCAACAGTAGGCTCCCCAGTCTCCACGAGCCCGGGGACGGCGCTTGAATTCTGCCCGACACGCCTCGTCGTCCGTGAATCAACCGCCCGTGCTCCGGCTGAACCGTGATCAGCGGACGATTTCGGTGGCTAGGTACTCGCACCGACCCGCGCAGAGGGAGCCGAACCCGGCATGATCAGGATTTGCCGCCGGCCGGCCGGGTGATCCTGCACCCCGCCCAACTGGCAGCCGCCCACCACGCCTACCGGGGACAGCACCCGCGTGGAGTGGCACCAGCAGGTCGTCGCCGCGTTCGAAGAGGCGGAACGGTCCGGGCTCGCCTCGCTGCGGCTCAGCGGCCAGTTCATCGACTACCCGGTCTACGCCGCGTCCCTCCGCATCCTGGAAAAGGTCCATGCCCCCCACGCCGAAGAGCCGCCCGGACGCCTTTAAGCACCGCGTCCTGCTCGCCCCTGACTCCTTCAAGGGCACCTTCAGCGCGCACCAGGTCGCCGAAGCCCTGGCCGCGGGTGCGCGCCAGGCCGGGGCCGTGCCCGACCTGTGCCCGCTCGCCGACGGCGGCGAGGGGACCCTGGCGGTCCTGCACGACCACCTAGGCGGCCAGCTCGTTACGGCACCGTACGCGACCCGCTCGGCCGGTCATGCGCAGCAGCCGGAACCGCCAGCCCGGCCCCTCCGGCAGTTGTTGTCGACGCTGCTCAAGATCGCGTTCGCATCGACCACGCCGAGGAAGCGAGAGGCCGGCGAGCAGTACGGATCCAGGCTCGGCCTCGCCGCTATCTTGGTGACCTGCTGATACTCCACGCAGATCACCGTAGCGGGCGGGTCTGACATTCCACGCCGTCCGGAGCCTGGGCGGGTGTGCGACACATATGTAGGGGTCCCGCATCTTCCCTGGTTATCATGGGAGTCTGGTTTTGACAGTCAAAACCAGACCCGCGGTCCTGCCTGGACGGCGAAAATCACCGCTGCGGGCACGCGCCTGCTGAAGGAGCAGGCACGCCGGGTCGAGGCCGAGCGCGAACGGGAACGCCGTGAGGCGGAGGCCCGTGCCGAACGGGAGCGCGAAGCGCAGCGACTGCGGGCACGCTCGCTTGAGCTCCTCGATGCCGTCACAACGGCAGGTGGACGCCTTGCCCTCAAGGTCGACTGCAGTGAGCGCGAGGTCACCCAGATCACGGACTTCCTGGCGAAAGAGAACCTGCTGCCCGACGGGCAACGGCTCGCCCATGAGCCGACCCGTATGGACCCCGTCCTCGGCGTGACCGCCTACCTTGAGCCTGACTTCGCGAAGCTGACGCCGACGCGGGCTTTCAAGGTTCCTCAACAGCTCCGCGGACCTCATCCAGCGGTGACCGCGTTCCAGGAAAAGCGCGAGCACGTCTCCCGAGCCCAGATCCCCCGTGCCGCCCGGTACCTCCAGGGACTGGTGAACGCCGTGACCGAGATGGGCTGGTCAGCTCCGGCGAAGGTCCAGGCCGGCTATGCGAGCCGTGGCGAGCCAGGTCCTGACCTGTCGATCAGAGTTGCCTCTCGCGAGTTTCAGGTCGTAATCCGTGAACTAGACGAGCGTGGACGCCCAGGCCGCGCCTTTATCACCCAGACCGATTACCTGACCCACGCGGAGCGCACGATCGCCAATAAAAGCTTCTCGGCCTCCGGCAAACTGGAGGTGACCCTGACACGGGGCTGGGAACAACACCCCGTCCTCAGCCAGCGCGATACCGGCAAGTCCACACTGGAAGACCAGTTGCCCGCCCTCATCCGGTCTCTTGAGATCGACAAGGCCGAGGCCGACTGGGCGCGGCAGGAGGAAGAACGCCGCTCGGAGATCCGTGAGGAGCGCTGGAAAGAGGTCAAGAGGGAGGCCTTCGTCCACGTGGCCTACCAGCGCAATGCCGACCGCCTCGTCTCCGATCTCGCCCGCCGCGACACCGCAGCGGCGATGCGCGCATACGCCGACGAGATCGCCGCGCACGCCGCTGGGCTGGAGGCCTCCGACGCGCTAGCGGCACGCGAGTGGGCCGACTAGATCCGCCAGCATGCCGAGCGCACCGACCCGCTGAACGGGCCGCTGCGCCTAATGCAGGTCACCTCCTGCAGTCATGAAGAACTCCAGCTCCACATGAATGGCTGGAGCACGAGCGGGCCGTACCGACGCTAGCTGCAGCCTGCAGCGATGGCGCGGCGCGGTTTTGGTAGCAACGAGGGGTACCCGATGGCGATAGTCAGTGCGGGCGAATGCGCTAGCGTGAAGGCTATGAGCGATCGCGAGCGCCGTCCCGCCTACGAGCCACTGACCGTGGCCCGCCTGGGGGCACTGATGGCCGACGCGGATGAGTCTCGCCGGTGGCGCCTCGTCGCCGAGTTCCTGGAGGACTACCGGTGGGAGCCGCCGGAAGCACGGCCCGCCCTGCTGTCAGATGCGCCCCCGCCGACTGGTGACGAGCACTGGGACGTCTTCCTCGCAGCGCTGGCCGAGCACATCGCGGCCCGCGATGGGCACCCGGCCCCGGCCTGGACCGAGGAACGGGTCCTGCGGCAGTTCTGGTTCCCGTTCAACACCCGCTCCGCCCGGGCCGACGCCATCGTCCACGCCCCCGCGGCCTTCCGCCGCCGCGGAGTTTACGTCTCCCCCCAAGAGCTGGAGGTCGCGTGAGCGAGGCCGACCCGCTCCTCGACCGCGCAGCCATCCAGGACGCCTTCCGCCGCCTCGGCGAGCGACTCGCCCGCCGGGGCGTCGTCGCGGACATTTACGTCATCGGCGGCGCGGCCATGACCCTCGCCTAGATGCCCGCCGTTCCACCCGAGATATCGACGCGGTCTTCCAGCCACACGGCGTAGTCCTCGAAGAAGCCTGGGCAGTCGCAGATGAGCTGGGCCTGCCCCGCTGGTGGCTCAATGAGCAGGCGAGTTCCTACGCCGCCCGGGGCGGCGACCAGAACGCCCCGCACGTCTTCGACCACCCCGGCCTGCGCGTCTCCGCCGCCTCCCCCGAGCACCTCCTGGCCATGAAGGTCCTCGCCGGCCGCCGCCGCGACGGCGACGACATCACGTACCTCGTCAAGCACCTCGGACTCACCAGCACGGCCGACGTGCTGGCGGTCTGCACGGCCGTATTCCCCGACGAGCCCGTCCCTGATCGGTCCCGGCTCATCCTGGACGACCTCTTCGACGAACGCTAGCCAGCAGCGCCCATCCCCCTCCCAGGTCAACCTCAGGTACAGGCGAGGTCCTAGCACAGACAGGCACCAGGCCTTGTTGTTGATTTGCCCGAGGCAGGCTTATGACGCTCTGGATGGCGTGAAGTTTGTGCCTGGTCCGCCAGCGGCAAGATCGGCGAGGAGCCAGTCAAGGACAGTCTCCTCCTCGACTGCCATGAGGTGGTCGTGCATGGCGGGCACGAGGGCGGAATCCCACGAGGCCTGCGCCCCACCGGACGGCGCAAGAAGGGGCTTAGGCCGGGTGTTGAGGGCAAGGCCGTCCTTGTAGTCGGGGTGAGCAGCAGTTCGTTGCGCTCGCGGAGCGGCAGGCCCAGCGACTCGGCGAGGCGGATGACCATCTCGCGGCCCGGCACCGAACGGCCGCTTTCGATGAAGCTGAGGTGCCGCTGGGTCGTTCCGGCCAGCAGGGCCAGCTCGAGCTGGATTAGCCGGCGGGAGGCGCGGCGTTCTTTCAGCAGGGCGGAGAAGTCCACGCGTTCCAGTTGTAGCCGTCTGTGCGCGCTCGCGCGATTCCCGGCCGGGAATTGCCGGACCGCGCGGCAGCTCGCAGGATGGCCCGCATGGACGACATCGAGCTAGGCGTGCTGATCCCGGTCGGGCAGGCGCAATGGGGATATGACGCGGATCCGCGCGAGCTGCCGGGCTTCGCAGCGCGGGCTGAGGAACTCGGCTACTCGTCGCTGTGGGTGAACGACTTCCTGCTCACCCCGCGCGTCGAGGCCCCGACGATGCTGGCCGCGGTGGCGCCTCTGACCAGCCGGGTGACGCTCGGCACGGCGGTGCCGCTGCCGGCGCTGCGCCGGCCGGTCCAGGCGGCGCAGGCGCTCGCCTCCATTGACCTGCTGTCCGGCGGGCGGCTCGTGCTGGCAGTGGGCACCGGGTTTCCTGGCCGGTTCGGCGTGCCGCAGTACACATTGTCGGACGTGCCGTGGGAACGGCGGTTCACCCGGCTGGACGAGACCATTGCGCTGTGGCGGGAGCTGTGGGCCGCTCCGGAAGGAGGCGGCTCGTTCCAGGGATCGCTGCTCCGCTTTGAGCAGCTGCCGCCAATGATCGCGCCGACTCGCGCCGGCGGTCCGCCGGTGTGGCTCGGCGCGGCATCGGAGTCGGCACTGCGGCGCACCGGACGGCACTACGACGGGTGGATGCCATACCCACCATCGGCGGACCGGTACGCCAGCGGGCTCGCCGCCGTGCGCGCCGCGGCCGCCGCGGCCGACCGCGGCGCGGCCGCGGTGACGCCCGCGCTGTTCGTATCCGTGGTGGTAACGGACACCGTCGAGCGGGGTCGCGACCTGCTCGCCGCGTTCGCCCAGGCGAGCTACGGGATGCCACTGGAGCAGCTGGAGCAGATCCAGGCGCTGGCCGCGGGACCCGCGGACGTCGTCACGGAGAAACTGCGCGAGTACGTGGCGGCAGGCGCCCGGCACCTGGTCGTACGGATCGCCACCACAACCCTGGAGTCGCAGCGTGAGCAGCTAGAGCACATCATCAAGCTGAAGGGATACCTGTGATGGACGCCATCGAAGAGCTCGCCGCGCGATATGTCGCGGTGTGGAACGAGCCGGACGCGGCGGTGCGGGACGCCGCCGTCGCCGGGCTGTGGAGCGCGGACGCGCGAGCCTATACCGCCGCCAACGAGTACGCAGGCCTCGACGCGATCACGCAACGCGTCACAGCGTCGCGGGGCAACATCGCCCCCATGCGGCGCGGGACGGTGCCAAGACGGCCGGGTGCGGCGGATGTCATCAAGCCCGCGTTTCCAACGGGCACGGGCAAACGGTGCCCGATGAGCGCCACGCCATCAACACGATCGCCGAAGCGCCCACAAACCCGACTCAACGGCGCACGTCGGGCCAGAACACGCCTTGGCGCGCCCCGTCCGTGGTCGTCCGTGCAAACGCCTACGGTGCGCACCGACCGACCTAACTGTGTGGACCGAAGGTCCTAACCGACTGTCCTAACTGGGCGCACCGACCGGCCAGGTGTCCTGGGCGCCGCGGACGGCGATGAGGTCGCCAATGCCGACATCTCGGGAACCCTGGCCGAACATGAAGCAACGGAACGTGCCGGCTAACCCTGTGCGTCCTGTTCTGTCCCCTGATCGCGGCGCGGAGCTAGCAGGAGTTACTTGCGTCCCGGATGGTAGATGTCTGACCTGTCCGCGATGTCGATCACTATGATCGCGTGCTTTTCATCGTCGATCTGGTACCTGACACGGTAATGCCCGCGCCGAGCGGACCAGTCGCCCTGAAATGGCGGCGAGATGAGCTGCTTCCCGACGCGCTGCGGATTCTCCACCAGCGGTCCTGTTATGAATTCCCACACGGCGAAAGCGGTCGACGGCGCGAGCTGGTACTCAAGCGCGCGACGCGCCTGCGCCTTGATAACAAGGTGGTAGGGCTCACTCACGCAGCCCGGCCTCCCTGCGGCGGCGATCCATGATCGCCGCCATCTCGTCGCCACTGATGTCAGGGCCGTCCGCGCCCGGCTCGCCAGCGCGCAGCCGAGCGATCTCGCGCTCCAGCCAAAACACGGTCTCTTCCAGGGACTCAAGGTCATCGACAGGCAGGACAACCGCCACGGGGCGACCATTGCGCGTGATCGTGTAGTGCTCATGAGTCGACGTGACATCGTTCACGACGGCGGAAAGCTTGTCCTTGGCCTCAGCCAACGAGAGAGAAACCATAGCCAAAGTATAGGCTAGATTTATAGCCTACTGCTAGGCCCACGCGAGAGCAGACGTGGCCCCCGAATAGAAAGAGAGGCCACGTTCATTCAGCCGGATGGTCAGGGCCTGCAAGGGACGAGAGCCTCGCGGGAACCTCTGCACTTCCTGCTGACCAGACGCCGGTGCCAGGCCAGCAGGATGCCCGGCGTCACGCTGAGATCTCATGCCGTAGAACCAAGATCTCCGCGTCCTTAACAGCGTCGCTACGAGCCAGGAGCGCGAGCCAGCCGGACTCCCGAACCATGGGGAGGCAGACGAAGTTGCCGCCGACGTCGCAGCCGCCATGAGCCAGAGCCGGAACTGCCTCGTCCTCACCAACTGGACCGGCCACCTGGAGACGATCGCCGGCGCGCTGCGCGCACTGGCACTGACCCGGCGCGGTGGACGTGGCCGGCGCCGCGAGTCCGAGCCGCACCTGTGGACCGCTGGGGAGATCCGGCGGCTGCTGGCCGTGATCGACCGCCAATCCGCTGTCGGCAAGCGCGACTACGCGATGATCCTGCTGACCGCGCGGCTCGGCCGGTCTGCTTATGTATCAGTGACTACAGAATCGCGCGACTACTCTGAAGTGTCAGATCTATGACTGGGAAGCATCGGAGCTGTAGTGGAGGTGTATGTCACTTCGATCCGACTGCTCCAGAGCATCTGTGGGAGGTCAATGCCCGATCACGGCACGACCTAGCCATGTGCTGGTCGGCACCCAGCGAATCGAAGAGAGGTCCGGGGCAGCCAAGATCGCCTCTGGGCGATCTTGGGTAAGTGGACGCTGATGACGGCGAACAGGCTAGCTGCAAATCAGCGCAGGCTCACTCCGAAGGGGCGGGCAACCCGCGACCGAATCGTTGCGGTGGCGGCGCAGCTCACATTCGAGCATGGCGTGGGCAGCACGAGCCTCGCGGGTGCCCAAGAGGCGGCCGGAGTTGGTGCTTCGCAGGTCTACCGCTACTTCGGAGACAAGCAGTCCCTGGTCAAAGCCGTGATCGCGTACGACACCGACGCTGTCCTTGGAACAGTGCGACCCCGACTCGGGTCAGCTGGGCAGCATTGACGCGCTGCGAGCTTGGCGGGACCTGCTTGTCGAGACGCAGCGTGACAGGCACTGTGACGGTGGCTGCCCGCTCGGATCGCTGGTCGCGGAGCTGGCCGAGAATTTTCCTGCGTGCCGGACTCACCTCGCCGGGAGATTCGACCAATGGGAGGCGGGCCAGCAGAGGTGTCCCGAGCTCTCGTCGGCCTCCTGGTCGACTTTCGGCCTGATGCTTGCTCTCGACGGACCGACTCGCCCCGGAGGATGCTGCTTCACTAGAATGTAGGGCCTGATACAGTTTGTCGCATGCGACGTGCGAACGGCTCCACCAATGAGGAACGGGCGGTCGGCGATGAGTGGCGCTTTGCCCTGTTGAAGGGTCCCCGGACGGCGAGGAGGTCCGATGACGACACTTGAGGAAGCGGCAGCCCTCGCCCGTCATGACCGCGGACTGGTCGTGATCTCGACGCTGCGAGCGAACGGGACGATCCAGGCGTCCCTTGTCAATGCCGGCGTGATCGCTCATCCCGCCTCGGGCGAGACCGTCCTGGGACTGGTCACCGCCGGCCGGGTCAAGCTGGCCAACCTCCGCGCCCGTCCCCAGGTGACGGCAACCTTCCGCGACGGCTGGCAGTGGGCGGCGGTCGAGGGGCACGCTGACCTCATCGGGCCCGATGACCCCCAGCCGTGGCT
>Ga0335074_10002955_pt1 | contig 23186 bp, 24 predicted proteins | sample Lox_Sample_23_FD_206715 | JGI IMG/M metagenome (GOLD analysis project Ga0335074, IMG submission 206715) | Soil microbial communities from Loxahatchee National Wildlife Refuge, Florida, United States - Lox_Sample_2.3 | ecosystem: Environmental > Terrestrial > Soil > Wetlands | place: USA...
ACCCTAACCCTAACCCTAACCCTAACCCTAACCCTAACCCTAACCCTAACCCTAACCCTAACCCTAACCCTAACCCTAACCCTAACCCTAACCCTAACCCTAACCCTAACCCTAACCACGAACGACACGTTGGACACCGGAGAGTTAGGGTTCGCGCACCCGAGAGGGAGAGGGCGCTTCGCGCCCCCATCACTAACCATCCCATTCTGGTTAGGGCCGCTCAAGGGTCCCCGGGTTAGGGTGGCCCAGAGTTAGAGCCGAGGGCAGCCTGCCGCTTATAGGGTTAGGGGGCTTCACGTTAACCACCAGCCCAGCCTTAGGGTCGGGTGCTACCTATATCACGCCCCTGCTTAGCCCGTTAGAGGGTTGAAGCCCGTTACAGTGAGTGGCTTTCAGCCTTAGTACTAAGAAGTAGTCAGCCGCTCTTAAGCTTAAAGGGTCTAGGCCAAGTAGCGCCCGAGGATTAGCGCGCCCGTCCCGTTTCCCCGTCATTAGTTAGCTTAGCGGTTAACCTTCGCCCCCTTAAACCTTGCTGTGGGACGTGCTCCATATCTTGGTCGCCTTCCCAGTCAAAGAATTGACGTATTTGAAATACTCTAACCCTAAATGCCGTCCTCGCACCCGCCCCGTCACTCGCCTCCCTCCTTCTTATCATACGCTAACCCCCTTTTCTCTAACGAATCCCTAGCCGTTAGTCCTCCTCCTGAAACTCCTTTTCAACCCACTCTACCCGTTAGCCTTAAGCCCGTCGTTATGAACCATCATTGATATGACTTCTAGGGTTAGGGGGGCCCTACGTCAGTCATTAGCCTAGCCTTAGTTCGCTCTTCCCGTTTCCCCGTCATTACTTCACCATTAGAGACCCATACCTTACCTACTAGCCATGTCTTAGCTCGCCCCCTCCGTTTCCCCGTCAATAATCCAGAATTAGGCGCCCTTACTGTCACGAAATCCGCGAGATAGTATGACCGCCTGACCCCCGATTACCCCTCCTATGTGACGTCTTACCAGAAGTCGATTCAACTATCTAATACTTATACTACAAGACAAACAAGCTAGAGAAGAGGAGGGAAGAAGGGGGTAATAGGCCGAGTCAAATACCCCAAACAAAGGGGTAATACAAGGATAACATAGGGGCAGCTCGGTGGCCCATCGAGGGATAGCCTCGCCGCCGCCGAGGGCGCGCGTACGGAGTGTGAGGACCGCGAGCCCGCCGAGGCCGCATCCAGTGAAACCCGCTCACCTGGCGCAGCGCCAACCCAATCAGGCCGCCGGGGGTCAGGACACTGATAGCGCATCGAGCGTAGCCTCGTCGCCCGCGAGGACGCGGGTACGGAATATGGGGGCCGCGAGCCCGCCGAGGCCGCATGCAGTGGAGCCCTCTCACCTAACCCAGTGCTAACCTAGCTCGCCCTACTGCCCTCCGCATTCTCTCCTCTTCTTTGCCTTATTTGTCTTGTAGCATAGCTATCAGATAATTGAATACACTCCTGCTAACCTCGAGTAATCCATCTTACATGTGCTACATTCGAGTTAAACAGTATGCTGCCTGCGGTCATCAAACCTCAACTGATTATCTTCGCTGCCTAAACGCCTTCGCCACCCCCGGTCAAACCCCATGTCTTCCCTTAACTGGCAATATGCGCGACTCACCACGAGCTTTGGATCTTCAAGATCGGAACCTCCCCGGCCGCTGTCCAGCTTGTAAAAATATGACCCCTCCAAGCTCTGCTGGTTCGCAGTAATCGAAGTGGCCAAACTTATTCACCTCAATGAACGACTATAGCAAACCACCAAAGGCGAGGACGTACTGTCACAAGCTCATATACATGGGGATCAGAAGTTGAGGTTAAAATGAATCCATTCATATGATTCAAAGGCGTTCGGAATCCGTCGCTGACCGCCGACTCGGCCGTCACCTCTCGCCTTTAATAGGACAGGACAAGGGCGATACGATGGCAGGCACGGAGGTAGACTACAGGCACGGAGGTAGGCTACAGGCACGGAGGTAGACTATAGTCTCGGAGGTATACTACAGTCTCGGAGGTATACTACAGTCTCGGAGGTAGACTACAGTCTCGGAGATAAACTATAGTCTACCTTCACCTCCGCGTCTACCAGACTGTAATCTACCTCCGCGCCTACCAGCCTGTAGCGTCTAGGGCGCTTTAACCTTTCCATACCTATTCACCACTGTACACGTAAGCTTTTACGTACTTGGCGTCGGCTTCTGCGAGCGCGAGACGGTCACTCGGGCGACACGCTGGCCTGGCGTTTACGGGAGGTCCGCTTCGACAGAATGACAACCTCAATAATTATAGGTCTGACGGGCTAGACGTACTCGACAGGCTCTCGGCGGGGACATGTTAACATATTGGGGATGTACGGATGGAAATGAGCCTCGGCTAAGATTTTCGAAAGTTGAACGCGTCTCCACCCCTAGCGACCGGGCCAAGATGAGATCTTACGAGGGGCTGACGGTGTCGGGCGGCCCGTCTTCATCGTGGAAGGATGAGAGAGGGATCACGGAAACGGCCGGTGGTGGTTAAGACGAGAGAGGCCATGAAAGAGAGAGATCAGACATTAAGGGGTAAGAGGGAGGGAATGGGAGACCGCGGCGGTCAGGATAAAAGACGACCGGGGTGGGGAGAGACGGGCGGAGTCCCCGCAGGCGGGTCGGATCACGTGAAACGGCCCAAAGAGGGTTGGGATGATATTGTCAGACAATACGGCGAGAATCCTAGGGAAAATCGACGATTGCAGTCTACCTCCGTGTCTATTAGTTTCGTCGGTCCCGCCATCCACCGGGGAAGATATGACAGACACAGACGTAGCCTACAGTCCAACTAAGTAAAACCCTCACATTGTAGTCTACCGCCATAGCTGCCACTGTCATCGTTATCCTACCGCTAAATAACTAAAACCCTCAGACTGTAGTTCGAATATTCTACGCTAACATTCCCCACCAGTATTACTCTCACCGTGCCGGTCGGTCGCTGACTCCCCCACTCTCAATAGAACATGACAGGAGCGGTAGCAGGCACAGAGGTAGACTGTAGTCAGCCGCTTTCTTCGCCCCAGACTCCAGTCTACATCCGCGCCTGCCAGGCTGCAGCAGGCTTGGCATAAATACCCGCCATACCGGTATAATCCAAATATGGCGCTAAAATAGCGATGCTCCATCCATCCCGATACTAGTATCGATGCCGACCTCCATACTTGGTGCCTAAGGCAAACGCCTATAAGATGCCCGCTAACCACGCCTATAGCGCCTATAAGATGCACGTCTATGAGATACCCGTCTACACGAGATGCACGCCAACCACGCCTATGACGCCTATGAAATGCACGCCTATGAGAGATACGCCTATGAGATAGCCTGTCACGGGACTGACAGATATCGCCGGCGCACACCGCATCAACCCGACTTCACAGGTGTTCTGAGTGTTATGGCATAACTATGACACTTTGAACACCGGTAGTACCACCAGGAATGGTACAGCCGGTGTTTTATAGCATCTAGCGTTCGACCTTATTCTGACGACTTTACCGTACAACTTAGCGTGTACGGCAAACTCCTGGGATACATACCCTGTGAGATGCACGCCTATGAAGAGGCACGCCTAGATGCTAGACCCAGGCTGGCAGCCTGTAGGCTAGCAGCCTGCAGGCTACCACTCCCGCTCGCCCTCTTTCTCAGCCTGCAGACTACGCTTAGGTGCTAGATGTACAGCTAGGTGCTAGACCCACGCCTAAATACCAGACCCCCGCCTAAGTGTCATGCGTAGACCTAGATAGTAGGTGTAAAGATGGAATGGATGGATCATGTTACATCATTTAGGGCCTCTAAATGGCCACACTCGTCTGCTTATATGACTATTTGGTTCAAAATCCCACTCTTTTTCCAGTGTTTTATACATTCTACCATCTCAATGGTTGTAGGCTCCATTTGTGCTTTCTCTTATGAGATCGTACGACGTGCCCCCGAAAAGACTCGCTCTACTTCATCTCTCATGGCTGGAATTAAAAGAATGTCAAGTGCCATTAGAGAGAGCCTCGGCCAGCGCTTTCTTTGTGGCTCTTGACCCTACCACACAAGTGCTGACATTTTGCCAATATCGTACGGCGGTTGGTCGGTGTAATCTCCATATTCATCTTGGCTAGAGGGTCGTATATACTTCCCAAGGTCTTGACCAATTCGATCAAATATATCGAGCTCCTTTTCTTCCTCCGGCTTACGTTGAACCTCGTCATACGATGTAGCTAGCGAAGGGGTAAGAGCCTTCTCCTGGTAATCCTGCCAAAGCTTTTCCACTTTCTTGAAATTAGGCTTTACCCACAAATGTCATGTCTAGGACATGCATCTCACAGGGCATGCATTGTTGAAGTTCTACTTCACTCACAATTGCCGATAGCAGAGGTTAATAATCTGCTTAGTATGTTCTATTGCGAAACACCTATTATCTAGCTTTTCACGATCCAATATTGGGCCTGATTACCCGTCGACCATGTCTGCAGGATTATCTTTCCCCATTTTCCGTCCTTCCGGGAGGGCTGACATTGGTTACAATGACCTAAGACCTTGCTGCGGCTGATTGTTAGGTACGGGCAGTCATTACAGCTGTAGCCGTTGAAATGGAGAAGTTGCGGAATAATACTGCTCCCATGCGGAGGTAATGTTGATTCTTCCGAAAGAGAGAACGAAGCCGTATACGCGATCAGAGCCTGGAGCTCCGGCCCTTTGGTGTGGTGGACATTACGGAAATGGGTTTCGAAGGGCCGGTCGGGGGGATACTTTCCGTCCACACGGGAGGCAGACGAGGACACGATACTGTGGTTGAAAGTAAACTACCTGGGTGGGGTCGTCAGTAACCATAGGAGAACTCAACCCCGTGTCCTTTGCGGACGAGGACGTGGTAGCTATTAGCGGAACTAATGGCTCCGGAACGGGCTTGCGAACGGGCGTGGGAATGGGCGTGGGAATGGTAGCTGTAGGAAGCGCCTGATTCGAAGATCTGTGCGACAGTTTCGGCCTCTTTCCCCCCGTCGAGGGTTGGGACGGGTATCCTCGTTTTCGAGGCGGGTGCGGTAGAGCGCCTTTTGATAACGCCTCAACGTCTCTTCCCGGGGAGGGAAGATAACGTGACTGGTCGACATCATAGCCGGCGTGCACTTGGCCGGCGTGCACTTGGCCGGCGTGCACCTGGCCGGCGTGCACCTCCTTGATGTGCACCTGTTGGGCGTGCGCCTAGACGGCGTGCATCTGGCTGGCGTGCACGCCAATATGTACGTCACTGGGTACGCCAGCCTGTACGCCACTGTGTACGCCAGTATATATGCCGACGTGATCCAAAAAAAAAACGACATCTCTTAACAGATTCCTTATAGAAACCTGTTAATAATACCGACCGGAACCGGGCGCCTGCTGTTATCTATTTTGATTTCAGCAGACACCGGAGCATTACAACCATCTTACGAAAAGATGCGGACAGCCCTGCCCGTTAATTCTAGACTATTGTCATAAATTAACGCCCTCAATAGATGGCACCTCACAGACATACGCACGAGCAATTTAGAGCAAGCCCTAAACCCTATCAAACGTAGCCCTCAAGTGTTTCCCACCGTCAGTATGTGTGAAAACCACTCGACCATTTGGCCGATTTTGCAATACTTTTCAACTGACAAATATATAAACCTTAAATTTCTGCCAAAATCTACTTGTATGTGCACCTGGACGGCGTGTTCCTGGCCAGCGTGCACCGCGTTCACCTGGCTTGGCGTGTATCTGGCTGGCATGCACTCGCTGGCCGTGCACCTGACCGCCCTGCACCTGGCCGGCATGCATCTGGCTGGCGTGCACCCGTTGGCTGCGCACCTGCGTAGCGTTCACCTGGCCGCCGTGCACTTGGTTGGCGTGTACCTGGGCAGCATTCACCTGGGCAGCATTTACCTGGCCGGCCTGCATCTGACAGGCGTGTACCTGCGGGCCATGCGCCTGCTGGCCGTGCATCTGGGCAGCGTGCATCTGAGCACTGTGCACCTGGACGGCGTGCATCTCTCGTCTAGCGGGGTCTCTCTCATCGGTGGGTTCCTTAGCGGACTTGGCATGGTGTAATAACTTATTTGGTCCTCGCCCGGATCGGGCGATCGCTCGGGAGGTCGCACGGGCGGTCGCATGGGCGGTCGTATGGGCGACGATGTCTCGCTCTTCACCGCTGCGGGGAGCGGCATAAGCTAGGCCTAATGCGGTACGTCGGCTTGGCATTTCTGCTGGTCGGCGACGAAGGGTTGGATTTTGTGTAAAAGTAACGAGGGACACGCACGCAGGCCTTGAGACAAATAGACAGGGTTTCCATAGATTCTAATATATCGGCTTTCTAGCCGTGCGGTCGGGTTCCGTAGCCCATTCCCCGCCTCCCGAGCGTGCAGCACCCTCTCCCCCGCCTTCCCGCCTCTCCATGGGATTAGACTCTCGACACACGTCTTGATCACGCTCTTCAAATTCTCCCTTCGACAGCATGAGGCTCGACGCGGTATTCAAAAATCCCAGTGGAAATTGTCTCTTAGGTCGCCGCTCTCTTCCTAGCTCGGCGGCCATGCGAGGTGACGTAAGCTTGCATGGCGGGGCTGACGTGTCACGTAGCACAGAAGAGTGGAAGAGAGAAAAGGTGGGTCAGTACAACGTCGTTGCTTCGTTCGCCATTGAAATACCTCACAAGAGAACCGAGAGGAGGATCACGCCGATAAAAATCCATCAAGGAACGTCAGACTGGAAAGATTTGTGGGACTTGACCACGCACGGCGTCTCACCTGACCTGTTTTGGGGGGGCTGGCGGGGTTGAATTTTCTTCATTGTGTCGCTCTTCCTGACTCACATTGATAGATGGAAGCGTGGAAGGAGCTTCTTTGTATTCTTTTCGTTCTTTGTCCGTTGGTTTGACAGCGGAGAGAGGGTCAAGGAAGCGGAATGCAACTACAAAAGAGGCTCGGAACCCGTGTTCTTTACACGGGTGTCTCAGGTTGAGAATTCGCGTCTATGTCAGAAGGCTTAAAGGTCAAGTACTAACTATTTAGCTTCCGCACGCCCTGACTAACCTACCATGCTGACCCCAGCGACTCCACCGCCGGAGAGGCGGCCATCCAACGCCTTGACCATTCTGCAGACGGTTCAAAACCGTCAGTTCAGCTCGCTGGCAGAGGCCTCAGCTTACCTGAAATCGCTATGCCCCGAGGAGCGCTTCGAAGTCGTGAACAGTCAAGCTGTTAAGCTCGTCGCCGTGCAAGAAAAGGTGGACCAGTGCATGGAATACCTGGAAAGCTTCGTGCAGGGGGATGATGCATTCAAAGACCGTCTGGTCCGTGACCCAGAGGTCTGGACGAAGATAGCAAACGGCGCCAATCGAGCTCGAACCTCGGCGAAGAAAAAGCAACAAGCGATAGACCGATGCTGCGCCCGCTGGGGCTCAGAAAACGTCTACCATCACTTTGATCACCTCCTTGACGCGGGAGACAATACCTGGTCCAAGGTTCGTCGCGTTGCTATGAGAGAAGCGGACATTCACACGGCGGTGAGGCGCATTCGGGACGCTATTTTTTGGCGGGTCACGCACAGTCGGCCCGGCCGCTCCGCCGACCTTTACCCGCTGGCCGTCGATTTCGAAAAGATCAAGGACGGCGATCTACCGGCAGCGGACCAGGCCGCCATCTCGGCAGCGGGATATGTCGTGGACGGAAAAGGCTGGCTCGCAAAGGCCGTCGGGGGCCGGTCGATTCGAGAGACGGGCGGGAAATGGGACGCCTCACCGACTTCGTGGTCGCCCGACGTTAACACAGAGAAGGGCTTACTGAGCTCGTCAAGTTCGTTGAGTTCGCCGCCGTCCGACAGCGAGGAGGGGGAGGACGGGTGGGCTGACGAGACCGAACCTAATCGCAAGCCGGGCTTGCGATTAGGCTTAGGCAACTTAGCCGAGGGCGCTAGCCCTAATAGGGTTAGCTCTACAGCGGACAACTCCGTCGACGGCGACGTAGTAACCGCCGGCGATCAATCCTCGGTGGATGAGTACGAGGCTGACGAGGAGGAGGAGGAGGAGGAAGAAGAAGAAGATGGTGACGAAGGTGAGAGCGATCAAGAGTGGGACGAGGAAGGCCGCTCAGCTAAGAGACGAAGAACGGGCCTAGCGGGTTGGCGGCCACGTGCGTGCTGCTGTTCGGGCAGGGTGTCGAGAGCATTCCTTGTCAGATGTTCCTCGAAGAGAGCCGCTCACCCCGGTAATCAAGTTCGATTGGTCAAGGAATGGGCGCGGTACATGAGAGAGGGGAGCGACGTATGCTTCTACCATAGTAAGAGCGTCGCCTCGGCCATCGGCATGCAGACGAGAACCCTGAATGCGGCAACGGTCAAACAGCGCCTGCGCCGGTACCACCGGGCTATCCTTCAGAACGCCGTCGGCGACCTGAAGACCGGAAACGACACCTACGCGTGGTTCCGCATGGCGGACCGACCCAGCCGCCCCTCGGACGGCCTGGGACCTTACAGTCTGATGCCTAGGGGGTTTGCCGTCGCCATCAGCGCGGGCGACCAAGCGCGTCTTTGCCGCTACTTTGGGATTGATGAGCAGGAATGGAATCGTTGTGGGTCGGTCGTAGTCGACTGCTTCGGCTGGTGGGCCACCGAAACGTACACCGGCCCGTGCATGACGCTGACCAAGAAGACCATTCTAGACGTGGTCCTGGAGGAGTTCGAGATGTATCACGCCCATTTGCGGCTCATCAATCGAAAGCCCAACTACGGCTGGCTCCGCAACATGTACTACAGCCTCGGCCAGCAGGCCATGCGTCAGGACCCGAAGTACTTCGCCATCTACTGCGCTCTCCGGCCCGACCGGAACACCAACCTGGTCTCATACCCCTACTACGCCAAGTACGCCCATGAGGGAGACAATACCTTCTTTCGACACATCGACGTCAACGTCAAGGAGCTCGCCACCTCCGGTCGCGGCGCTAGTATGATCCAAGGCTCGCTGTCGCTGGACGACGAGAGGGAGGACGACTGCACGATGATTCTACCGGGCATGCACAGGCACATCCAGGCGTGGGACGAAGCTCTGACGGCGCGTGGCCGTTCCACCGGGGCGCTGGTTCACCGGATTCGCGACGACATGTTCACTCCCGACGACGAGAAGCAATTTGACACCCGGTGGACGCCGCAGCCGTGCCAACGTGGGCAGGTGCGCGTCACCCTGCCACATCTGCCGCACGGCGCGTACGGGCCAGCCAAAGGAACTCGCCGCACGATGCTCCCGTGGTTCTGTGGCCTGCAAAGCGACCTCGAGACCCTGGAAATCATTGAGGGTGGCACGTGGGAGGATCTTCAGGCGGCGCACCGGGACAAGGTGGCAGCTCGCCTGTCCCCTTCTGGCCTACCCAATCGCTACGGAGCCATTCCGTTTGCCTTTCCTGCCGCCATCGACATCGGGGGCCTCAGCCCGCTGTCAGACGCGCTGGTCTGCCGCCAACGCCACGACCGGCACGACGTGGTGGCGGAGAAGAGGCTTCTCCTGACCGGCGCGGAGGCAGAGGTGGACGCGTACCTGGAGCAGTGGCGTAAGGCAGCGGTGAACCGCGTGTGTGAAGCATTCGAGCGCGTCAAGAAGGCAGAGGTGGAGAGTTTTGGGGAAAAGTCCTATTTCTACCGCAAGTCCCGTGGGCTCCCACCAGCTGAGCCTGACGATGACCCAGGCCTAGGGATGGGTGAGTGGGGTGAGTGTGGTGAGATGCGCGCTCATGGCTTTGAGGAACCAGAGGCGGAGGGGATGGACGTCGACGTCGATGACACGCGAGGCGCGCAGGCGGGCGAGGCTCTCGGCGCCATCGCTGATACTTCTCGGACAAATGTAGGGCTAGTGGTGGGGCCAGTTGGTCACTAGCCCCTTATGGGCATGGGGACTGTCTTTCGAGCTTCTATTAGAGATGCTGAGTACACACACAGATAGACATCAAGCAAGCTTTCTACTCCAAACATGTCTTTGGGTTTTACCTCCCCACCGTTGCCATGTCCCCCCCATCCCACAACCAGCCTTCTGGCACACCCTTATCCCTTTCACACTGCTTCCGTATCTGCTAGTTCCGTAACAGAAAGACGGAAGAAAAGAGACGGGAAAAAAGAAGAGGCGCCTCTCTTACTCTCCTCCTTAACCGCCGGCCTAAGCGCGGGATTATATAGAATCACGTGACAAAGCCAATCAAGTTCCAGCATTCACCTACGCGGTCAGACCGTGTAGCTTAATGGTTAGAGCGCCAGGTTGACGACGCTGGTGGCTGCGGGTTCGAGTCCCGTCACGGTTAGCGACATATTTTTAGTTCATTTAGGACTTTTTTTCTCTACACCATCGTGGGTTTTACTTTTCCTTCCTAGTTAAGTATGGAATAGCTATTCTGTAGGCAGGTATACGATCACGGCAACGACATCACGACCAAGGCTCATAGACATGGGTCAACTAAACCACCCAAGCGGCCACCTCTCAACCGACGTCGTCTCTTATGGTGAGTTGCTGCAGTCTTGTAGCCTTATAGATTTGGTTTACTCGGCGACGAACCCGGTAAGGTTTGCTGTCGTCTTACTACCGTAGGGCCATTCATCCGAGCTAGAGAGAGAGGGAGACTGCAGGTTGAAAGAAAAAGGCGAGACTACAGTCTGCCGCCATCACTGTAATGCGTAGACGGGATAGGATGCAGGTTCTCACGTGTGCGATGACGAGGTTATGACCGGCACAGATTCAGCATAGACCGCAGTCTATACATAATGAGCTCTCTTGGTGGCTTTCCACTGTCACGACGCTGGCAAGTGACCTTCCTGTCACGAGAGATCTACCTAAAAAGGGAACCGTCTCCCAAGTGGCTGCCGATGTGAACCCAAGCCGAAAGAGGCCCGACCCGCCAATAAACCCGCCATGGTCATTCTAGTCGCCGCCACGGCCGTCTAGCCTTCTAGTCCTCTAGTCCTCCCCAGCCTTCATCGTCTTCCTCACCCTCTCCTCCACTCCCTTCCTCCCCCCCTTCCTCTTCTTCGCCCTCTTCTTCGCCCTCTTCTTTGCCCTCTTCTTCACCCTCTTCTTCACCCTCTTCTTCATCCTCTTCTTCATCCTCTTCCTCGCCCTCTTCCTCGCCCTCTTCCTCGTTCTCTTCCTCGCCCTCTTCTTCAACCTCCCCCTCGCTGTCCTCCTTCACGTACTCCTCAGACAGAGTTACCTTCTTCTTAGTCTTCTTCTTTTGTCTAGCTCGCTGCAGCTTAGTCTCGGAACGCGCGACCCTCCCCTGCCTCTCCTTGTCTTTGACCTCCTTGGCCTGCTCTTCCCGTGCATGCCGCGTCGCCGCCTCCTGCTTCCGCTGCTTCGTCACTGCTAGGCGCTGGGCAAAGTCGATGCTGGCCTGGCGATTCATGTCCGTCTGCCGCTCCGCCATCCGCTGGCTATCCTCCTGCTGCTGCCGCTTCCTCTCCTCCTTTGTCGCCGCTAGCCGGGCTAGCTGTGCACTCACTTCTTCCGCCGTCTTGCCCTTCGGCGTCTCCTTCGGTGTATTCTTCTTGTCTTGCCGTGACGAGCCCGAAACGCCCGCACCCAGATCGATGGGAATCGCACCAGCTTTGACCTCCTTAGTTCTTACTCGGGCAGGGGTGCTCGTCGCAGCCTCCAGGGCATCTTTCTTGGTCAAGTCATGATCACCCCACTGATCTCGAGGGCCCCGCTGACCCAGCAGCTGCGTAATGATCTTGTTTGCCTGCGCCCGGATGGCGTCATCCTTTGCCTTGTGCGCCCGGTCCCGCATCTCGACTTCTTTGGCTGCCTTGGCTTTGGGGTCCCCCAGTGTTTCAATCTCCGCCTCAATGGCATCCTCATTGACGTCAAACATCGACTCATCAAAGGCGATGTCTCCTTCCCCAGCAATCTGTTGCAACTGTGCGTTTCCGTTAGCACGGCACCCGAGGCCGGGGACAGGGTTGGGGGGAGAGGGAGACTGTAGTCTGCTTGCTTACCATTTTCGTCGTCTGAAAGCACTGTAGAATCTGATCATAGCTGTGATTCAGCGTGATGATCCAAATACGCTGAGGGAGCCTCTGCCCGATACGGTGGACGCGACCTAAGGCCTGGAGCACTTGGTTAACATTGTCTGCGACGCAGCAGATGATGATGTCGGAGCAGTTGAAGTGGAGGTTTAGGCCCGAACACGATGACTTGATGTTCAGTAAAATCGCGTGAAGTCGGCCCTGCGGGTTGTTGAAATCGTCGATGATCTTCTTGCGCTCAGAGGCGTCTAGGTTACTCCGTAGAGACTCCACAGTAAAGCCCAAGTTCTAAAAATGAGACGAGTTAGCATGGGGTTAGGGTGGTGGGTTGGGGAAGGGAGGGAAGGAGCCTGCAGTCTGCGTACGTACCGTCAGGAAGCCTTCAATGTTCCAGACTGCCATGGGCCAGTCCGAAAAGATGATGGTACGGCGGGGATCCTTCTCGTCGAGACAGATCTCTCCCATCAACTTTGCAAGATACAAGAGTTTGGGCGAGTCCTTGGCTAGATATCTGGCCATGCTGAACCGATCGGCGTAGAGAGGTAAGTTTCTCTCCGCCTTGGTCAGATCGAAGTAGAAGCTCATGCCCCGGTCCATGAACTTGTCATACCACTGATGGACGTGAGACACTAGGTTCTTTTTACCAGTCCGTAGTAGCATCTTGTGCAGACCTGGATTGAACGTCATGATGGACAAGATGCGATGCACCCAAAAAGACCGCGTGCCGGCATTCCCCTTTACCCGATTCTTTCCCTTGCCAGTTCCAGGAACCTGGAAGCGGAGAGCCCCCTTTTCGGTCGAAAAGCCGGAACTCAGGTACTTCACATAGTCTTGGAAGAGCTTGTTGTATTCCCGGAATTCCAAAGCGCTGCCCCATTCTAATTCGACAGTGCAGATGCGATGCGGGGGGATACTGTCGCCGATGCGGATCCAGGTGCCATTGACTTCGAGGGTGCTGGCTTGGGTTCGGCGCAGCATGATGATGGGAATGACAGCACGCAAGGTCCGGTAGGCACTTAGGCAACGACCCTCGTCGTCCTTAGTGCTCATGGCACTCCAAAAGGTCCTGGGGTGGAGCCGCCACAAGGGTAGATGGTACCGATTGTAGTCGAGCTCGCCCCCTGGTCGATAGATGGGGGTGTGCTCGGGAATGTGAGTCTCCTCGTAGTAATCGAAGAAGAAGTCGCCGTAGGACTCGGTGTCGCTGACGTGGAACTCGTCGCGCCAGAACATGGTCAGGTAGCCGTAATAGTCAGAGCCTCGGTTCAGCATGGGTGTGGCAGTAATCAGATGAATGGTCATTTCAGCCTCTTCCGCCTCTACGGTTTGAGGTTTGAGTTGGCGGACCGCCTCAGCGATCTTGGTCTGAGGGTTGCGAATCTTGTGGGCCTCGTCCAAGACTACCCGGCCGAATTTGCCCACCAAGCGGGAATAGTACTGCTTGGACCGGTCCAGTGCGTTGCCTGTCGACGCGTCTTCGTCATCCGATTCCTCGGCGTCGTCGTCATCGTCATGGTTATCATCATCGCCATCGGTGGGCTCTGTCGTGGGGAGCGGGACCGGTTTTACTATCGCCGAGGTCAGTGAGGGGGAGGGCAAGGAGACTGCAGTCTGGGAGCGTACCTTTGGCTTTGCCCGCAGCCATCTCTTGCAGAGTCCGGAGCGTGAACGTCTCGTAGGCGGTCACAATAATCTTGGCCGAGGTGCGCGGGTCATCAGGGTTACAGTTCTCCTCTAACCACGCCACTAGCCTCTGGTCGGTGCCGGGGAGAGTGCGGGCTTTCATGGCGGGGTTCGTAACCTTGTCCTTGGTCTCGTAGAAGCGCCAGATCTCGAGCTCGGTAGAAAAGAACCGCTGCACTTCTTGAAACCAGACGTCGACGACATGGGGAGGGGCGATGATAAGGGTGGGCTTCCACGGACCAGTGGCGCCATCTGCGTGCGCCCGCATGGCCCGTCGATGTTGCTCCAAGATCACAACGAGCATGATGATAGTCTTACCGGTGCCACAGTCGTCGGCGATCATGCCACCTCGAATGGGAAGACGTTCCTGCTGTAGAGCCCAGGCGGCGCCGGTGACTTGCCAACCGTTTAGCTCGAGAACTTCGGGGATCCGTTCAATGGCCACAGAGGCAATTCCACCTTCTGCTCCTTCACCGGCGTCGCCATCCTCCTGAGTAGTCACTTCTCCTGCCTTTCGGTGCTGCAGCTGAGCCTGTCTCTGCCGCCACAAGTCGGGAAATGGACTTGGGTGAGCCGGTTCATATCCCAGCTGTTGGCAGGCTTCGGCAAAACTCGGGGTGGTTGCACTGACAGTACTCAAGCTGCTCTGCGTCTTCCAATACTGCTCACGCTCTTCCTCCGTCATGTCATCAATCAACTCGTCCACGCAGACGTCAGCCTCACCCACATTGATGCCGCGAGAGACCAGCCCCTAGTAAAAAAAAAAGTCAGTATCCTCTACTCAAAGGAGGGAAGGTGAGGTAAGCCGGGCGGAGGGATAGCCTGCAGGCTGGGAAAGAACGCGAGCGGGAGTGGTAGCCTGCAGGCTGCCAGCCTACAGTCTGCCAACCTACCTGAGCATGTTCCATCAACTGGCTATTCTCCTCCAAGGCTTTCTGTTGCGACTCCAGGGCGTCCTGCATGGACGGGTCGTCGTGCTTGACCTTGACCAACCTCCCCAAGTGTGCACAGGCCTGGCGCAGCTGGTTTTCGGTCATACGGACTCGCTTGGCGGTGCGTCCAGCAGACCCCAGAGTGGGCGCATTTCGGCGTATGTCCTTGTCGACTGTATCCACCGCTTGCTCCCAGTCTGCGGCCCTCCCTTCGACAAACTCGGCGTAGCCGATCACATCCTTGAACTTCTGAAGCTCGGGCTCTTCTGTGGTAGCTATCTCGTCATTGACCTCAGCCATCTGCTCACCCGGAGTGCGCTTATCCAGATCACCATCCGCCTCTTCGGTCTCCATCTTGTCTAGCCCTTGTACATCTTCAGACGAGAAATATTCCATCACTCGGGGATTGAGCCTGCTCTGATCCTTGGACAGAAACCCGGTCGCCTTTTTGGTCTCGCTGGTATGACGATGGTAGAATCTGAGCAGCAGAGCGGCGCGGTACCAGTCCTCTGCCGGGATGTCCGTCACACCCACACAGTGGAGGCGCTCCTGGCGGGGCAGATGAGATGCCAGAAAGATCTGGGGGTTGTGGTGGATCAGGAACGACATGGCGGCAATATTGACGGCGACGGCGTAGGTATTCTGGCCCTCAGAAAAGCCACTGTCTTCAGGCAGAGGTAAGTTGACGGTGGGGGTAAAGAGCTTCTGGTATTTAGCGTCGGTCTCATTGAGGGCGAGCCAGATCTGTTTGTTGCTGATATTCTTCGCGCCGACACCCTGCCTAGCTCCAGGAGCAGTGCTAGCAGATTTGCCGTAGCCGCTGGCCCGGATCGTGATGTAGTTCTCCAAGATGGAATGGGTCAGTTGAGACTGGCTTGGTGGAGCTCCCGTGCCCAGCAGGAACTGGCGGAACCCTTCCAGATTCCCGTTCCACCCCAGGTATCCGGCCAGGGCCGCGGCATTGTCTACCCAGTTATCCGTTGGTGGTCCAATGATGAAGACATTCTCCGGATTCTTGTTCAATGACTTCTTAATGTTGGCTTGGCGATCTTCGGCACTAGGCTCTTTCTTGCCCTTGCCCTTGCCCTTGCCCTTGCCCTTATCCGCTGTGGAGCTGACTTTGGTTTTTTTGGTCACAGCATTCTCATCACCACTCGATGGCTCGGCATGGCGTTTCTTGGTCGCCATGGTGAAGGTGATTGCGAGTCCTGCAGGAGGTTGAATTAGCATGTGCTCTCCAGTTTCTTTCACTCGAACGAGGGAGGGTAGTAGCCTGCAGGCTACCTATCTGCCCACCCGCGGTTCGGCGTGGAGTCTTGGGCAGTGGCGGAGAGGGAGGGCTGAGGTCAAACAGGAGAACAAAGGTGTTGGGTGCAGTGATCGTGATGGTGGCCAGCGAGTGCACAAATGGTGGGGTTTTGTAAAAATGCCAAAAGACGGAGAAAAAGCACAGACTCAAGTGAAGGAAGCCTGATCACCGCGGCCAACGCAGCGATAGTAGGCAGGCAGGCAGGCAGGCAGGCAGGCAGGCAGGCAGACTACAGGCTTAGCTCAACTTTTCAACCAGCTCTCACCGCTGGCTCAGACCGCCCAGGCAAAGCTGGCCGAGCCAGAAAAGACGCGATAATTGACAGCGCAGCTGGACAGGCCAGGGAAGAGCTTCACCTACCAAGAATCAGGGCAGAATGGTACAAATCAGAGCTCAGCGGAGCATTTTTGGGATATGTTGAAGCTGAAGGTGGTCGTCGCGTTCGAAAAAAGTTATTGGGAAGGGGAAAAGATGAAATGTGGGAAAGATGAAAAAGTAGATGAAAATAAAGTGGGATGAAAACAGGCGCCAATATGTATTCACTGCAAGTGAATGAACACGCCAGGAGGTGAATAAACACACTAGCGCTCGCTGGTGTTCGTGACCATTGTAGTTAGCGCGCCCAGGCAAAACTTTGATGCCAAGCCCGGTGTTTCTGTTTCTTGCCGGCCTGCAGTCTGCCTGTCTGTCTGCCTGCCTGCCTGCTTGAGCTGTGTTTTGTGGCGCAGTGGGGGGCGTGCGGGCGGATAGGGTGGTCCAGGTTGCCAAGATTGGTGCCGAGGGTGACTATACCAGAATGAGGGCGGGGGGTGGAAACCCGCGGCGGGAGCGGTGAAAACAGCTCCTACACACCGGTAGCTCTGGAGCACCGCTTCGCCGTTAGAGGCAGGTTGCTTTGGTCCACCCAACCCGTCGAGGCTGAGGGCCGGAGCCTGCAGTCTGCACACTCTCCTACCTCTTCGACGCGGGTGGAGTCAGTGGGCCAGAAGAAGAGAGGAAGGACAAGGTTAGTACGAAGAATGATATTCCAGAGCGGTTCTTGTGTCGGGCGCCTGTAGACTGCAGTCTACCTAGAAACCCCACTGATTTTCTTGTCAACAGCAACGCCACGGGTGAGCGAATCTCAGCCTTCCTCGGAACCTTCGGCGTCCTCCGAGATCGTCACCGGCTAGGGCCTTCGCCCGGGTTTCAACCTGCAGAGCTATTTCCTCGGCTTGGGCAAGGTGCAGATCCATCCCATACCAGGGGGCGTATATGAAGCCGGCAGAGAGCCACTGCGGGCCATTTCCGATGTTGCTTTTCCAAACCATGCCGGCGCCGGTGAGATGGGTACTCTCATCACAATTGATCGCCCGTACACAAAGATCAGCGCGCTTGTCCATAAATGACGTAATGTTATACCAAATTCTGAGTTCTTAAAGTTTTTGGCTCCCGCTGGAGCAGATTAACCCCGAGGCTGGCGCCCCACCCGGGAAGATTCTTGCCATAGCTCTCGAGGTTCGACAACCACCTTGGCTTTTGGCGTTCCATATACATTGGTTGTATATCTAGACCCTGGCAGATACGGCCGGGCTTTGTGTGTGGGGTCGACGTTGCCGGGCATTAGCTACCGCTGCCGGGTTCACGTGTGTTTGATTCTTAACGCTCTGGCGCACCGGAAAATGGGGATGCATGGGGCTTACCTTTTCTCTACTTACCACTTAGGCCTGATGCTTGCTGCAGCATAGGAATGTTTGATGGGATCAACCCAGAAGTTCAAAGTGAAGGTCGACCACCACTTTGTTTCCCTTCCCCGCGTGACGTGGACCGGCATTAGGGTCAACTATAACCCGGGTCTTGGCACATGAGGCCGCCTCACAATCCGAGTTTTGTGCTAATCGCAAGCCGGGCTTGCGATTACTAACCGCATATGGAAGCTTTGCCGAGGTCGGGTCGCCCTGTCGGTGCACGACCACTCTCGACATTTCCGTCTGTGAGCTTGACACCTGTACATTGAACGATTCACGTCACTATTCTCACCATTCCGTTTCATTCACGATTGTCTCTTATCGGGCATTAATCAGATGTTCTATGTCACCACACCCACCCATTCCGTTGCACCCACCAATACCCGGCGGCCCTTATGCGGTTCAAAAGCGCTGGAAATCCGTCACTGACCGTCGACCCGGCCGTCACCTCCTACTTTTGACAAGACCAGACAAGAGCGATGACAGACACGGAGGTAGACTGCAGTCAGCCGCTTTCTTCGCCCCAGACGCCAGGCTACGTCCGCCCCTGCCAGGCGTAAATGTCATGCCTAGGACATGCATCTCACACTACTGGCTGTGCATCTACTGGCTGTGCACCTGCATGACATATACCTGCTGGGCGTGTACCTGCACGGCGTACACCTGGCCGGCGTACACCTGTTGACCGTGCGCCTGTCCTGCGTACACCTGTTTGGTGTGCACCTGAACGGCGTGTACCTGGCCAGCGTGCACCTGGCCAGCGTGCACCTACTGGCCGTGCACCTACTGGCCGTGCACCTACTGGCTGTGCCCCTGCTGGCTATGCACCTACTGGCCGTGCACCTACTGGCCGTGCACCTACTGGCCGTGCACCTGGCCGTCGTGCACCTGGCTGCCGTGCACCTGCTGAGAGTGCACCTATTGGCTGTGCCCCCTGCTGGCTGTGCACCTACTGGCTATGCACCTGCCGACCATGCACTTGCTGGCCGTGTACCTGACCGCCGTGCGCCTAGCCGCCGTGCCATGATTTCAGATTATCTGTAGACTCAATCATATCCCATTATCTTTGCTCCCTGCCTATCCCCTGATCTAATTTCCACCCAGCCCCAACACCATAGACCTACCTTACTGCCGTTTAATCCAATCTTCCCATTTACTCGTTGCCCAACTCAAATATCTCGGTAACTCAGGGGGGTAACCAGTTCTCCATTTCTTTTGCGCCCATTTCCACTCCGACCCATCCAAATCCTGCAAGTCTATTCCCTGATTTTTACCACCCCTTTTCACCGGCCGAATCGAATACCACATCCGTTGACTATCCTTGGTCGTCCGCACAAGCACCTCCACACTGGGGTACGGTAGAATCCAGTGGAATGCAAATAGCCATCGACATAATCGATCTTGCATTCGACTTACCAATCTTGCCGTCGCCGGTTGTGTCTCTAGCATTGCACAAGCCCGCCGATATAACGTTCGATATGGCTTATTCTCCCAATATATTCGCTTACGCCCGTCGTCGTACCTAAAGAGTGCCTCCTTCAGCTTCAACGGATCTTTGAACACCAACCTGCTACCAGACACGAGGTAAAGCTCATCGTAGTTCATCGTCTCTTTTAGATATGTGTGTGACCAAGATCGAAGCCCGTCTAATGCTGTCTCACGATGGTCCGGGTGAATCTCACTCTTAATCGTCGTCAGCGTATCCATCCGGAATTGTCGAAGGCACAGATGGACAATCCAATCGATCAGCCGATTAGAGATAACCGAAGAACTATGATATTGCTGTAACCATATGAATGCCTGCTCAAATTGTACGAAGTTGTTGTGGAAATCCCGTACTGCCCCACCACGCCGTAGATATTGACGCCGGAGTCTTTCATTCCCAAAGAGGACATGATCCGTAACCTCTATCTGGAATATCAGACGCTCAAAGTCGATCCGGGGCTCAATCCATGCGTACCCATACCGGGGCAGCGTGTTGGAGAATCCTAAACCGTACCATTTACGACGAGATAGCCCTGAGCCCGTTTCTCGCCGACTCCACCATAATGCCGACTCACGAGAATATTCGTGGGAATGGAGCGCAAATCGTAGGCATCGTAGAAACATCGCCATGATCTTCGTCTGTTCCCACGTAACGAAGTCGTCGGCACACCGAGCTAATGCCACTTCAAACCCCGTCGCGAACTTATTCGCATTTCTCCAGAGAAAGTCAGTAAACACAGCCGTGCGAATCGCCCACACGTAGTTTGGACAATTAACCAATGTGACTTCCAACCCATCCCGCTCCTCGCTCTCAAGCCGACGTCGAAGTGCCAAAAGAAGTGGCCAACATACACGGTGCTCTTCACGGATACCAAATGACTTTTGACGAGAGTCGGTAAGCGTGAAGTGCGTGCGGCTTTTGCTGGCAAGGTAAGCCTTCTTGATCACATTAAAATTGCTACCCCCGGCATTACCACCGACCGTATAAGCGCTTTGACGGATCTGGGGATCGAGTGATAACTCTTCCAGCCCTTCATTCTGGAAGGGAAATGATTTAGCCGCGTCTATCGTTTCCTTGACAGAGTTGTAGAACTGGCTATAAATCAGTCCACCTTCCCGTAACCGTGACCGTTTGGGTGTAAGACTGGTTAAAGAACAGGCATCCCGTAGCATCGACGTGTTATAGAACGTCTGCCCACTTTTAGGTCGATTGCCATCGTACAGCCAACCCAAATGATGTTCAAGGCAGCATCGTCGCCAGAGATAGACCTGAGCCTCGTCATCTATTGTGCCTTGGTTATCCGCCAGCAGCCCTACTGAAGGACAGATCTCCTTTCCCAAGTCGACATAAAACCGGTCTAGGAAGACGTATTCTAGGTCAATGACACGCTCGAAATACTCTTGGAAGTTTTCAATCATGTCGAGCATGGTTGGCCGGAAAGGACTGGTCTTGAACTGAAGCTTAGTTCCCCTGGCAGAGAAGAAGAGTTGAGGGTCACGAAAATCCTGAATACCCGGCGTGTGTGTCGTCGTCTCCAGAATCTTTTCCCACACGCTATGGAGATACTCTGGTTGTAGGAAGTAAGACAGGTATCGTTGAGCCTGATAATTGCCGCCCTCGGTCTGTCGATTTTCTACTTGCCAGGCCTTACTACCACCGAGGGCATGTCGGTGACTGGCAGGGAGATGCTGCGTATAATGAGCCCCATACTGCTGATATACCGCCGGATGAAAGACCTGGTCTAGCCAGCGAGAGTGTTGCTCATTGGTCAAGCCAATGAACTTACCCTGACCGACCGAGAGGTGGGGAAAGAGGATATGGAGGGATATATCGGTCGCGCCTTCGACACGTCCCAAATGGAAGTGAGCAACATCCTTAAGCATCGCCATTCTTGATCGTCGAGGGAGGTCGGCATCGTCATCACTCTCATAGACCCTGGTGTTGATATGAACGTCGGTCTGGAGGTTCTGCCGGACCTGCGGAGCCGCCTGATAGCGTAGACCTTGACGAGCAGCAGCGAGTGAACTGGCGAAGAAGAGAAAGCTATCCACGTCGAATGCTACCTCGGGCCGAACCTCTCGAGTTTCTTCAACGTGAAGGCAGACTTGGCGAGGCCGGCGATCTGGTCCTTCAGCCGGAATTCCACAGAATATATCCGCCCATTGACGACAAGTAGGTATTGGTTGACGCTGGAGACGCTCATTCGTGATATATTCTGAAAGCGAAAGGACCGAAGGAAAGGTCGGATCAGAGAAAAGGGCGTCTAAGCCGTGATGGTTATTTCCATGTCTTGTCATATGCTTCTGTAGCTGTACGGTATGTTCATCTGTCGAACAGCCATGGAATCCGTCTTGTATCATCTCAAAGAGCTTCTCCGCCGTAAAATCCAGCGCCGAGACTTCTATTTCTGGTGTATTATGACCGGACGAGTGCTCGGATCGCAAATCATGAAATTCATGCTCTTCTTCGCCTTCTCCCTCTACCTGTTGTTCCTCCATAGTGTGTGCCGGCTCTTCATCTTCCTCCTCTTCCTCCTCTTCCTCCTCTTCCTCCTCTTCCTCCTCTTCCTCCTCTTCCTCCTCTTCCTCCTCTTCCTCCTCTTCCTCCTCTTCCTTCTCTTTCTCCCCTCCTTCCTCCCCTTCTTCGACAGCTTGATTGGCATTACTTTGAAACGAATGAGAGTTAAGATGGGACGTCAAAAATTCGACCGGGGGACGTTGGCGAGAAAATAAGCTAAAAATTCCCGCTATAGAAGGTTGGCGAGAAGAGGAAGCCGGCCGGCTGAATTGGGGAATAGATGCGTCACTGCTCTCTTCGGCTGACGTATCGGAACCATTAGTGGACGAGGGTTGAACGTCAGTATGGTAGAGTGCATGATGATCGTCCACTTCGATGGATTGCTGCTGAAGCTCCTCATCCGCTGGGTCTTGCTCCAGTGTCAGACCGAGCACCCGTAGCCCGAGATGGACTGCCGTAGGTGGTACGTCCTCCTCAATAAACGGTCTCTGTACGATAAGATTCTGCTGCTCATCCTGCTCAACAGTTGGTTGAATAACTACCGCTCTGGCCTCTCTGAGTCTTTGACGTCGGGCTTGTTGGCGTTGTCGTGCAAGCTCGCGGTTCCGTTGTATGCGAGGGTCAGGATCAGGGTCGGAAAGAACACGACCTCGTTTGGTAGACATTATGGGGGGTGCCTATTATACAGAACAAGCAAGCTGGGAGAAGAAGATAAAGAAGGGGGGGGAACTGCTAAATAGACGGCCGTAGTGGGTAGAACTCACCTCCTATAGTGGACCCGGCCTCCACCAGTCCCCACCAGCCTCACAATCCCGAGTTCCCCACGGGAACTATCACTTAACGGCGTCTTGGCAGAGATAGGGGGGAATTATCACACTCTTGGCATCGGCGACGTTGAGGTAGATATAGGTGTCGACGACGACGTCGAGATAGACATGAGTATCGACGGCGACGTCGAAATGAGTATAGGTGTCGACGACGACGTCGAGATAGATATGGGTATCGACGGCGACGTCGAGATAAGCATAGGTGTCAACGGCGACGTCGAGATAAGCATAGGTGTCGACAGCGACGTCGAGATGAGCGTGGGCATAGGTGTTGACGGCGACGTCGAGGTGAGCGTGAGCGTGGGTGTCGACGGCGACGTCGAGGTTGGCCTTGAGCATGGGTGCTGACCACGTGCCAATGGTTGCCTAAAAGGGAATTGTCACGCTCTTGGCATTGACAGGGGGGAATTGTCACGCTCTTGGCATCCCTCGAGAATGCCCCCAACTTCAACCATCATTTCTCCACTTTCTACTAATGGAATCCTCATCAATTTGGTATTGTTGTCATCGCCACACTCTGCTCTATTCGACCCGGCAAAAATCTGCCCGGCTTTCTTAGAAAAACTTCCTAATCCCAGTGCCCGCGCCGGGTGTGGAGTGAGCCTCGGCGTCTACGCCAGCGTGAACGTCAGCGATAGCGCCAG
>Ga0335074_10002956_pt1 | contig 23182 bp, 20 predicted proteins | sample Lox_Sample_23_FD_206715 | JGI IMG/M metagenome (GOLD analysis project Ga0335074, IMG submission 206715) | Soil microbial communities from Loxahatchee National Wildlife Refuge, Florida, United States - Lox_Sample_2.3 | ecosystem: Environmental > Terrestrial > Soil > Wetlands | place: USA...
GATGTGCCCGACAAGCTTGTCCAGCACGTGATCGACGAGTGGGGCCGGATCGACATCCTCGTCAACAACGCCGGCTACACCATCGACGCACCGATCCACAAGATGAGCGACGACGCCTTCCAGCGGATGCTGGACATCCACGCAGTCGTCCCGTTCCGGATGTGCCGAGCGGTGGCGCCCCACATGCGCGAGCCGGCCAAGAAGGAGCGCGAGGAGGGCCGCGAGGTGTTTCGCAAGATCGTCAATGTCTCCTCGATCTCGGGAACCATGGGTAACGCCGGCCAGGCCAACTACTCATCCGGCAAGTCGGCCGTGATCGGCCTCACGAAGACCCTGGCCAAGGAGTGGGGGCAGTTCAAGATCAACGTCAACGCCGTCGCCTTTGGCTTCATCGAGACGCGGCTCACCGCCGTCAAGGAGGACTCCAACACAATGGAGGTCGGCGGCCAGACGGTCCAGCTCGGGATCCCCGAGCAGCTGCGGAGCATGGCATCGATGCTCATCCCGCTCGGGCGCCCGGGCACGACGGACGAGGCCGCCGGAGGCATCTTCCTGCTGTGCAGCCCGTGGTCGAACTACATCCACGGCCAGGTCCTCAACGTCACGGGCGGTCAGTTCGGCGGCATGTACTCGTAGCCGGCCGCCCCGCCGGCGCCGCCGGGCGCCTGCCGGCACCGCCGGCGCCTGCCGGCACCGCCGGGCGCCCTGCCGGCACCGCCGGCGCCGATCGAACCGAGCCAGCCCGGACCTACAGACCCAGCGTCTTGGCGATGATTTCGCGCTGGATCTCGCTGGTGCCGCCGTAGATCGTGGTCACGATTGACACCCGCAGCATGTGCTCCATGTCGTACTCGACCGCGTAGCCGTAGCCACCCATCATCTGGACGCCCTCGAGGGCCACGCGCTTGGCCAGCTCCGTGGCCTTCAGCTTGCACATCGACGCCTCGCGCGGGAACAGCGCGCCAGGGTTCTCGTCCACGCGCGCCGCCGTGTCGTAGACCAACAGCCTGGTCGCCTCGAGCTCGGTGGCCAGGTCCGCCAGCCGGTGCGAGAGGGCCTGAAATGACCCGACCGGCCGCCCGAACTGCCGGCGCTCCTTGACGTAAGCGAGCACGTCGTCGAAGGCCCGCTGGGCGATCCCGAGCGACTGGGCGGCGATGATCAGCCGCTCCGGGTTGAGCCCCGCCATCAGCTGCATCCAGGCGTGGTCCTGGCGCCCGACGAGCCGATCCGCCGGGACCTCGCAGTCGGTGAAGAAGACGTCGTTGACCTCGCGCCCGCCCATCGTCTCGATCCCCCGCACCTCGAGGCCGTGGATTCCGGTGGGCACCGAGATCATGCTGAGTCCCTCGTGCTTGGATCCGCTGCGATCGGTCCGGCAGACGAGCAGGATGTGGTCGGCGGCGTGCGCACCGGTGATCCAGGTCTTCTGGCCGTTGATCACGTAGCTGCCGTTCACACGCTCGGCCCGGCAGCTGAGCGCGCCGACATCCGACCCGGCCTCGGGCTCGGACATGGCCACCGCCTCCACCCGCCCTCGTGCCACGCCGCCGAGGATCTCCGCCTTCAGCTCCTCGCTTCCGAACCGCTCCACAGCGCCGGCCGTGATCATGCTGACCCCGTAGAAGCCCATCGGGATCAGGCCCCGGGCAGATTCCTCGCACAGCAGGCACAGGTCGACCGCGCCGCCACCCGTGCCTCCGTACGCCTCCGGGATGCAGACGCCGAGCCACCCGAGGCCGGCGACGCGCTCATAGACGGCCTGATTGTGCGGCTCGCGCCCGCCCGCCGTCAACGCATCACGCTGCTCGCGCGTGCCGCACTCGCGGCGGGCGAAGTCGCGGATCGACTCCACGAAGGCCTGCTGCTCGTCGCTCAGCGCCTGGCGGGACACGTACGTCTGACACTACAGTGACCGACCGCATGGAGATACGCCACGCCGATCCCCACCGCGACGCCGCCGCGTGCGCCGCCATCTACGCCCCGTTCGTACGCGAATCGGCGGTCTCGTTCGAGGAAACGCCGTCCGGGCCGGCGAAGTTCGCCCACCACATCGAGCAGATCGCCAGGCATTACGCCTTCCTCGTCGCCGATCAGGACGGCGAGGTGGCCGGCTACGCCTACGGGGTTCGTCACCGCGAGCGCGCCGCGTACCGCTGGGCGGTCGAAACCAGCGTCTATGTCCACGCCGACCATCGGGGCCATGGAGTGGGTACCGCCCTCTACGCAGCCCTGCTTCCGCGGCTGACCCGCCAGGGCCTTTGGGTCGCGCTGGCGGGGATAACGCTCCCCAACCCCGCCAGCGTGGCGCTTCACGAGCGATGCGGATTCGAGCCCATCGGCGTCTACCGCCGGATCGGCTGGAAGGCCGGGGCGTGGCGCGACGTCGGCTGGTGGCAGGCGCGCCTGCGCGACGGCGACGGACCCCCGTCCGATCCCGGGCCTCCGCCCCGCCTCGACGATTCTCGCGACTGAACCCAGAGCTCATAAATCCCTGCCGCCCGCCCACGGGCACTAGGGTGCTGCGCTGGTGGGTGCAAGCCAAGGAGGAGTCGCATGCTGAAGCGCCTGGGTCGCTGGTCGGCGGCCACCTCCGCCGTCCTCACCATCGCCGTCCTCTTGCTCCTCACCGTCCCCACCCTGGCGCTAGCCGCCACCACCCCGGCGTGGCCGACCGCCGGCGAGCTTCAGGTCCCGGCCGGCGGATCGTCGCCCAGCCTCCTCGGGGTCTCGTGCACGTCGGCCCATAACTGCCAGGCGGTGGGCGGCTACTTCGTCGCCGGAGTGGGACACGCCCTCCTCGCCACCGAGACGAACGGCTCGTGGACTCCGACCAGCCCGATCTCGCCGCCGAGCAGCGCTGGCAGCGGTGTTTCGCTCGACCTCGACGCGATCACCTGCCTCTCAGCGGAGAACTGCGTCGCAGTCGGAAGCTACTCCATCCCCAGCGCGGACTCCTACGTGTTCGCGGTGACCGAGACAGACGGGACGTGGGGATCGGTGAATACGATCACCCTGCCGGACAACGCGGCGGCGCAGGCACTCCCGGAGCTTGCTTCGGTCGCCTGCACGAGCCCGGGCAACTGCGTGGCGGTCGGTAGCTACGACAACAGCGACTCGACGTCGGACCCTCCTACAGCGACGCCATGATCGTGACGGAGACCGACGGCAGCTGGGGCAGCGCGACCGAAGTCACGGATCTGCCGGCCCGCGCCACAGCGGCCAACGACGGGGGCTACGACTACCTCCAGGCCGTCAGCTGCCCGAGCGCGGGGAACTGCGTAGCCACCGGCGGCTACCAGAGCGCGGGCTCCGACGCGGACGGCACCGAGACCATCGACCCGATGGTCATCCAGGAATCGAACGGCAACTGGGGGCAAGGCCAGGCCCTCGAGCCGCCCTCGGCGCCGGCAGCCGGTTCCGACGACTACGAGATCGCCCATCTGGACTCGGTCGCCTGCCCATCGGCCGGCGGCTGCGTCGCCGTGGGGATCTACCGCGATTCGAGCGACAACCTCCAGGCGATGGTGGCCACCGAGCTGAACGGTGTGTGGGAGGCCCCGGCCGAGCTGACGCTGCCTGCCAACGCCGACCCGAGCCTCCCCGATGCGCAGGCCAGCTCGGTGTCCTGCCCGGCGGCGGGATCCTGCACCGTCGGCGGCGCCTACTGGTCGCTGGCCCAATCTTCGCTCGAGCCGATGGTCATCCAGGAGAGCAACGGAGCCTGGGATCAGGCAACCGAGGTGGGCGTACCGTCCGGAGCGAACGCCGCTCCGCAAGCATCCTTCTATGGCCTGTCATGTCCGGCAGGGGGCGCCTGCGTTGGCGTCGGTGACTACCAGGACGCCAGCAGCCAGCCGCAGGCGATGGTCGACGACGAGTCGGGGCCGGCGCCGGCAATCTCAAAGACCTACACCGTGGACGTACCAGTGGAGGGCAGCTGGCAGGATCCGGTGAGCTCCGGCGTGCTGCCCTGGCTGTCGGTCAGCGGCAGCGTCACTGGCACGGTGACGCTGACCTCGAGCACGACCCCCACGTTCGGCTACGTGCTCCCCGGCGCCGGCGCTCCCCACCAGACGGCGCTGCTCACGATCACCACGTCGGCCGGGAGCACCGCGCTGAGCCTGCTCTCCGGCGAGTCATTCATCAACGAGAGGCCCGGAGCCGGTTCAAACCCCAACGGCCCCGCGGCGGGGACGACCTCCGGCATCCCGATCAAGCTGACCGGAGCGAGCTCGCCCAAGCTGGCCGAGCAGACGCTGGCCATCTCGCTCGGACATACCGCCACGCATTGGAACTACAACGACACCGCCAGCTCGGTCAACGCCTCGTACACGGACGACCTCACCTTCACCTGGACGCTGTACCCCGGCGCGTTGACCGGCCTCGCCCAGGTCGCCGGCACGTCGAGCAACGCGTGCAGCGCCGTCAGCTCCGACATCTCGCTCGAACCGGGCTCCTACGACTTCTCGCCCGACGTCAGCACCGCCCCGGTGTGCTCGGTCCTGAAGTCGGGCTTCACCAGCCTCGGGAGTGCCTTCGACGAGGTGCCCGACGCGATCATCCATACGGTGCAGACCGACTACGCGCAGGTCACTCATCACGCGCATCACGTGGAGAGCGCCCCGCCGACCGCTCCGAACGCCCCACTCGACCAGAAGGCCGACGTCCAGCCGCTGACCGGCGCCTCGGTGCAGCATCTGGCCGCGCAGTCGCTGACCGGGGCCGCCTTTGGCTCGGCCCAGGAGGAGATGGTCACGATCTCCGCGCCGGTCAAGAGTGGTCCGCTGGCGACGAGCCAGATGCTCGCCGGAAGCAAAGAGATCACCGTGCTCGGCGGCAAGCTCGACGGCACCAAGGTGGAACTCGTCATCTCCGGGCCCGGCTACGGGGCCACCCGGGAGATCCTCATCCGCCACCATGTGGCCGGCGTACGAGTCAAGCTCCCGCGCCACCGGCGTAAGGGCCGCTGGTTCATCGGTTTGTTCGACCTCCACGGCGTGCACCTTCAGGGAGGCAAGCTGCACGGAAAGGCGTTGCTCGAGTCGTCCACCTGGGTGCAGGGCTAGCGCTCGTCGAGGAGGAGCGCCAGCGTCGGGCACGCGTCGGCGGCTCGGCGCGCCAGCCCGACCAGCTCCGGCGGCACCTCGCCGACCTCGATGATCGGATAGCCCCAGTCGTCGAGGCGGATCAGCTCGGGCAGCAGTCCGGCGCACAGCCCGTGCCCGTCGCACATGATCGGATTGACCCGCAGACGGGCGCTCACGCTACACGCCCCGGGTTCGGTCGCCGGCGCCGGCTTGGGGCTCGGCGCCGTCGGTCTTCTCGGGTCCGAGAGGCAGGCCGGCCGTCCGAGCCCGGCATTCGGCGTGGCCGTGGGTGCCGAACACCCGCAGCGTGCTCTCGACGAGGCGCACGACGCCGTCGGGGTGATGGCAGGCGCCTCGGCCGCGGACCTCGGAGCACCAGCGCCGCAACGTCCAAGCCGTCTCCGCATCACCCCGGCCGTCCGCCAGCGTGCGCAGCGCGGCCGCGATCGCGGCCAGCCCGTGCAGGCAGGGCCCGCACTGCCCGGAGGACTGGCGCGCGAGGTAGGCGACGATCCGCGCGCTCTCGTGCAGGCCACAGGCGCTGCGCCCGAGCGCGATGACCACCCCCGCCCCGAGCGAACCGCCCGCGCCGCCGAGCTCCTCCCGAGCCAGGCGCAGTCCCGCCGCGGCCTCGGCCCCCATCCAGGTCCCGAAGTAGCCACCCATGAGCAGTGCCTGAAGCGGCTCGGTCTCCCCGCCTGCCGCGGCGAGAAGGTCGGCCATGCGGGTCCCGAAGGCCAGCTCGTAGACGCCGGGGTTGCGCACCGCCCCGGAGATCGTCACGAGCGCCGAGCCGGGGTCGGCCCAGGTGCCTAGCTCGCGGTACCAGTTCGGCCCGTGGCGTGCGATCAGCGCGATGTGCGCGAGGGTTTCCGGGTTCTGGATCAGCGTCGGGCGCCCGCGCAGACCGCGCTGATACGGGCGTGGCGGAACGAACGTCGGCAGGGGCGGGCCGCCGCTCAGGAAGTTGACGACCGCGCTCTCCTCGCCGGTGACGTAGCCGGTAGGCCCCGCCACCAGGGCGATCCGGCCCTCCGGGCGCTCCGCGATCGCGGCCCCCATGGCCGCGATCGCCGGCGAACCATTTCCCACCTTCACGATCACCTGCGGTGCACCGACCGAGGAGGCGGCCACGAGCGCTCCGTCGAGCACCAGGTGGGGTAGGCGGGCCAGGAGCAGGGCGTCCTTGGCGCTGGCCGGTTCTGTCTCCGATCCGTTGACGACGAGGGCCGCGGCTCGCCCGGCAGCTGCGACCGCGTGGAGCTTGAGCGAAGTGGGAAAGTCGGCACCGCCGCGACCCCGCAGGCCACTGAGCGCCACGGACTCGATCAGCTCCTCAGCCGAGATCGCGGGGAGAGGCCCGTGGATGCGCTGATGGCCGGCCCAGGTGATGGCACCGCTGCGGTCGCCGAGCCCGGCGAGCAGCCGCGGCAGCCCGGCGGGCCTCATCCCGCCTTCCCGAGCAGCGAGCCGGTGACCGTGCCCGCCTGTGGATCGATCTGCAGGTCGGCGGTGAGCTCGAGCGTCGTCTGCGCCCCGCTCACGCGGGCGGTGACGGTGTCGCCCTTCAGACCGGTCACCTCGCCCTGAAGCGCGCTTGGGACGGCGTTGAGGAGCAGGTCAACCTGGCTTCCCGTCAGGGCCACGGTGCTTCCCGAGGGCGCTCCCGCCATCCGGATCCGAAGGCTCCCACTGTCGGCGCCGCTGAGCCGGAGCTCTATGTCGAGGATCGTCCCCGAAGCACCCGCCGTCTGCTCGATGGTGCCGGCGAGCTGATCGGCGAACGGCAGCTTCAGGCGGGTGTCACGGGCCGCAGCCGGGGCCAGGCTCGCCAGCAGCCGCGCCGGAGTCCCGGCGCGCCGAGCCCAGTCGGGCGCCAGAGGCCCGACCGCCGTGAACACGGCTAGGCCGGCAGGCGTGAGCAAGGTGGCGGCCAGCGCCGCGGACCGTCCGGAGCCGCGGAGCGCCGGGCTTCTCATGATCCGCGCCAGCACCGCGGCGGCGACGATCACGACGCAGCCCAGGGTGAGGCTGAGCGCCCACACCTGGCTCGAGTCCGAGCCGGTCCCGAGACCGTGGAGCACGGCCAGCGGCCAGCTGGCGTAGGCCAGCCAGTGCACAGCGCGCCACCAGCGCAGGCCGAGCCGCCGGCGGAGCAGGCTGGTGATGACCAGGGCCAGCATCAGGTCGAAGGCCAGCGCCCCCAGTCCCAGCCACAGCGGCCGGTAGGCGGACACGAAGGGGACGACGCCGTCGATCAGCCCGATTGGGGCGAATCCGTCGAGGACGCTGACGACGACGTGCAGCGCGATCACAACGACGGCGAGCAGAGACAGATCGCGATGCAGGGTGTCGAGCGCGAAGCGAGGCCAGCGCTCGCCACCGGCGATCCGCATCGGCCCGAGCACGCCGAGGAGGATGATCGCGGTCAACAGGAGCAGGGCGACGATGCCTGAGCCACGGGTCAGGTACCAGTACGCAGTCGGCCCGAGCGTGACGGCCGCCGCGGTCATTCGTGCTGCGCAGCTGCGCTCGTGGTGGCGACCAGCTCGAGCTCCTCTCCCCCGGCCGGCCAGCCGGCCACGTGCTGGACCTGCCCGGAGCGGAGCACAAGGCGGGCGGGCAGACCCTGCTGGGCAAGCCAGGCCACTGAGGGCTCGCCCCGGATGATCGCCGCCGTGCTGGCGATGTTCGCATCCAGACACGATCCGGCCGCCACGGAGACGGTACGGAAGTGGACGGCCGCCGAGCCGCCACTTCTGGGGTCGATCAGGTGGTGGACTGCGCCGTCGCGGCGGACGGTCGTGCTGGACGTGGCCAGACCGCCCGAGCGCAGGGCGATCCACTGGCCGGGGACCTGCGCAGAAGAGCGGTGGTCGTCGGTCACGCGGATCCGCCAGCCGTCCTGCGGCGGCTCGCCGCGCAGCGCGATGTCCCCGCTCAAGCTGACCAGCACGCCACAGCCGCTGGCGTCGGATGCGGCGGCGGCGGCCTCATCAGCGGCCAGTGCCTTGGCCGTGGCGCCGAGGTCGAGCCGGACGCCCAGAGGGACCCGGATCGTGCCCGTCCGGTGGTCGAGCTCGACCGCGCGCCAACCGGGAACTGCGCGGATCTCCGGGGTCTGCCCCGAGCCGGCCCCCGGAATGAACCCGAAGGCCACGAGCGCCTCGCCGACCGTGGGATCCACGTCGCCATCCGTGAGACGGGCGGCTCGCAGCGCCGCCGCGACCGCCTCGCGGAGCGTTGGGCTGACGGGCAGGGGTTGCCCGCCGGCGGCGTTCAACGCGCTCAGCTCCGAGTCATCGCGAAAGCTCGAGCATGCAGCGTCGAACCGAGCCACCGTGGCCCGGACGGCGTCAACCGCCGCGGGCAGCGCCGGGCGCTCGGTGACCGCGATCACGGCATGCCCGCCCCACACCGGGAACTCGGCGCTGGCGGTCGGGTTCGTCATGTGGGCGGAGGTTCTAGGAGCCGCCCGACACGACCGGCGAGCTGCTCTGAACAGCTACCGTCGGCGCCGGAATCGACGCTGGGGGTGAGGGCGAGGCGCTCGACGGAGCTGCCGAAGGACTCTGCAGCCCGAGCGCTCCCGCCGAGGCGGCCGGGGGCAGGCCCTCACGGCTCCCGGAGCCGACGGTCGCTTTTGCCTGCGCCGTGCTGATCGTGCGGCCCGGGGCCAGTACGGACACCAGCGCGGCGAATCCGGCCGTCAGGCCCGCCGCCGCGACCACGGCCAACCGTCGCGCCCGCCGCACCCGGGCGAGGACGGCATCGCGCTGCGCGATGGCTCGGGCACGGCCAATCCGAGGGTCGGCCTGGTGCATCGTGTGCCGAAGATCACCACGCCACGCTAAGAAGAGCGTGAGAATCGGGCAGAAGGGGGTGAGAATCGGGCCTGAGGCGGTTATTCATCCAACTACGGCCCGAATTGCGCGTTTTACCTGAATACGGGCGGAGCGGCCGGTAAGCTGTCCTGCACGCACGGGACAGGACTGCGCTCGTGCGAGGAGCAAGGCGGCGCGTGGCCATAAAGGGGGCCCGACGCGCAACAGTGCAGGTAAAAAATTGAACAGGCCGGACACAACCTACGACGCTAGCCGGGCGGCCAGAGGCAGCCCGGATGAGCCCCTGCACGTGCTCCTGGTCGAACCGGACCGCAGCGCCGCCTCGTTGATCACCGAGATGCTGAGGGCGAGCTGGCAGCGCGGTCTCACCCTGACCTGGGCCGACCGAATCGAAGACGCCACCCAGCACCTGATCGGCGGCGGCGTGTCAGCCCTGCTCCTGGGTGACCCCGAGCCGCTGGCCGTGCTCGCCGTGGCCCGGCCCGCCGCGCCCAACATTCCGATCATCGTGCTGAGCCCTCATTACGACGAGGAGGGTGCCATCGATTTGATGCGAGGCGGGGCCCAGGACTATCTCTCGCGGGATCAGCTGACGGCGCTCGAGCTGCGTCGGGCCGTGCTCAAGGCGATCGAGCGCAAGCGTCCCGAGGCCGTCCTGGCCCGGCGGGCCCTCCAGGACCCCCTGACGGGACTGCCGAACCGCACGCTGTTCCTCGACCGCCTCGGCATCGCCCTGGAGCGTTCTCGCCGCACGGGCGCTATCACCTGCGTGCTGTTCCTCGACGTCGACCATTTCAAGCTGATCAACGATTCTCTCGGTCACGCCACGGGGGACCGCGTGCTCAACGATTTGGCCGAGCGGATGCGATCGGTGCTCCGCCCGATGGACACCGTGGCCCGTTTCGGGGGCGACGAATTCACCCTGTTGTTCGAGGATTTGTCAAACGAGGACGAGGCGCTCACGATCGCCGAGCGCGTCCGGCGAGCGGCCACGCTCCCCCTCGACCTGGAGGGCCTGCCGGAGAACGAGCTGAGCGTGTCGATCGGCATCGCCACCGCCGCTGAGGCCAGTGCCTCCCCTGAAACCCTGATCCGAGAGGCGGACGCCGCCATGTATCGGGCCAAAGCGCGCGGCGGCGGAGCCGCGACGCGGCTCGACCAGGCACCAGCGCTGCCGGAGGACACCGGCCCTGCGGGGGTGAGCGCCAATGACGTCGCCTACCGCGCCGGACGTGCCCAGCTCGCCACCCAGCTCCGCGCCGCCATCGAGCGGGCGGAGCTGCGTGTCGTCTACCAGCCGCAGTTCGGGATCGCGGACAACGAACACGTCGCCGGGTTCGAGGCATTCGTGCGCTGGGAGCATCCGGAGCGCGGGTTCATCCCGCCCCGTGAGTTCATCCCCCTGGCCGAGGAGAACGGCCTCCTGGGGTCGATCGACCGCTTCGTGCTCGAGCACGCGCTGGCGCTGCTCATCCGGCTGCGCACCTCGCGCCCCGATCTGACGGCGTCGGTCAACATGTCAGTGGCCCAGCAGGGCGAAGGGGAGCTGGCGGCGGCTCTGGCGGCCGTGAGCGAGTCGGGGGTGGATCCCTCCGCGGTGTGCGTCGAGATCCCCGAGACCAGCGTCTCCCACAATCCCGACCGGGCGATCCAGGTCGCGCGGTCGCTGCGCCAGGCCGGAGTGCGGATCTCGATCGACGACTACGGCACGGGCTCGGCATCGCTGCAGAGCCTGCGCGAGCTGGAGGCCAGCGAGCTGAAGATCCACGAGAGCTTCGTGACCGAGTTGGACAGCGAGACGTCGAACGGGAGGATCGTCAGCGCGGCCGTGCAGCTCGGACACGCCCTCGGGATGGAAGTCGTGGCAGAGGGCGTGGAGACCGATCACCAGCTGCTAGAGCTGCGATCTCTGGGGTGCGACGGGGCCCAGGGCTATCTCCTTGGACGGCCGGTCGACGAGGACCAGCTCGCCCAGCTGATCTCCGCCTGATCGCAACCTTCAGCCGCCGGCCACGTCTCGGCGTAGGAAGATCAGGAAGGCGCCGGCCAGCGCCGGTATTCCATAGAGGGCGCAGACCCAGACTGCGCGGACAATCGGTTCCCAGTCGATCGGGGTGCGCAGCAGGCCCTGCCACGCGTTGAATTGCGTGCTTAGGAGGTAGGGCGTCGTGCCGCTCAGGCCGGGGAGCACCCCGACCAGCTGGATCAGCAGCGAGAACATGAGCGTCCCGACAATGGCGGCGGCGCTGTTGCGCGTGACCGTCGAGAGCAGGAGGCCGAGGCAGACGATCGCGGCGATCGGGACCAGGTACACGAGCAGGCTCACGTACACGAGCTCGAGCGCCTTGGGCGCCGAGACGATCGTGCCCGACAGGCTCTGCAGCGAATTGAATCCCGACTGGACGGTGCCGGCGATGATCGCCACCGTGCCACCCAGCAAGACGGCGACCGCGGCGTAGGTGGCCGCCACGAGCGCCTTGCCGGCGAAGATCTGATGGCGCTCGAGCGAGCGGGTCAGGATCGTCTTGAGCGTTCCGTTGTGGTCCTCGGAGGCGAAGATGTCGCCGGCCACGAGGGCCACGATCAGCGGGAACAGCCAGATGGCGCCGAACAGGAGGATCACCAGAGGCAGGGCGAGCCCGCTCCGGGATAGGTAGTCGGAGAACGCGAAGCCGCCGCCCCGGTGGCGGTTGTGGTGGAAGTGAATGGCCAGGGCGAACAGAATCGGCACCAGAATCGCCGCGCCCAGGCCGAGGTATGTGCGCTTCTGGTAGCGCAGCTTGGCCAGCTCCCAGCGGTATACGGTCCCGACCCCGGGACGGCGGCGCTCGACGCCGGCCGGTTGCGCGCGCGCCGGTCCGGAGGCGACGGTGGCGCTCACCGCGCCGCCTCCACGGGTCCGGGGGTCTGCGCCGGTGGCGCCGCGGCGAGAGCTTCGGCGTCGGCCAGGAGGGGGCCCGTCCCGTCGCCCTCGGTCAGCGAGAAGAACAGATCCTCCAGGTTGACCATCTGCGGCGCCAGCTCGTGGATCAGGACGCCGTTCTCCACGAGCGCGCGGGAAAGCTCGTCGACCGCCGTCTGCCCGGCGATGAAGGCGACCTTCCCGTTCTCCTGGCGCACGTCGACGAGGCCAGGCTGTTTGGCGCAGATCTGCTCGGCGTGCCCATCGTCGGTGGTGGCGAGGTGGTAGATCGTGCCCTCTCCCCGCGCCAGCGCCGCGATCGTGCCCTGGTAGACGATCCGGCCGTTGCGGATGATGGCCACGCGGTTGCAGATCTCCTGCACCTCGCCCAGGAGATGGCTGGAGAGCAGCACGGTCATGCCGTCGTCGGCCAGACGGCGGATCAGGCGGCGCATGTCGCGCATCCCAGCCGGGTCAAGACCCGTGGCCGGCTCGTCGAGCAGCAGCAGCTTCGGCTCGCGCAGCAGCGCCGCCGCGATCCCGAGGCGCTGGCGCATGCCGTGGGAGTAACCCCCGACCTTGTCTCCCGCACGCCCGACCAGGTCCACCGTGGAGAGCGCGCTATCGATTCGCGTGCGAGCGCCGGCGCCATCGAAGGCGGCCAGCAGCTCCAGGTTGCGCCGGCCACTCATGTACGGGTAGAAGGCGGGCGCCTCGACGAACCCCGCCACCCCGTCCAGGGCGCGGACACTGGCCAGAGGGTCACGTCCGAACAGGCGAACGGTGCCGGCCGTGGGCTGGATCAGCCCCAGCATCATGCGCAGCGACGTCGTCTTGCCGGCCCCGTTGGGGCCGAGGTAGCCGAGGACGTCGCCCACCTCCACGGTGAGGTCGACCCCGGCCACAGCCACGATCTTCCCGTAGCGCTTGACCAGGCCGCGGACCTCGATCGCCGCGAGCGCTGAGCTCATAGGCCGCGCGCGACAGCCTCAGCGGTGCTCGCTGGCACCGAACCGAACACCACGTAGCCAACGCCGCCACGCTGGAACTGGAGCAGGGTCCCGATCTCGGTCGAGAGCTCCTCGGCGGGGACGCCGTTGATCGACACGGTGGGCATGGCCAGCTCGCCGGAATCCACTCCGCCCGCCCCGGGGCCGGCGGATCCGCCGGAGCCGGCCGCCGATCCGTGGACCTCCTGCTCGAGCACCTCGACCCCGGCAAGGCCCGTCCCGTAGGTGAGCAACTCGGCATCACCGAGGCGGCGCGAGGTGGCCAGGGAAAGGCCGCCGGCCTGCTTGGGGGCGCTCGCCGTGAAGCCCAGCGGCGGCGGCGTCTTGCCCTTCGAGGCCGCCCTGGAGGCGGTGGTGGAGCCTGAGGCCGCGGCGGAAGATCCGCCGAGCTTGATGACTTTGGCGCCGGTCGGGGGCGAGATCGCGAAGTCCGACAGCGGCACGCTGCCATAGGAGATATCGGTGGCCTGGAGCTCGAGGACCGGCGTGGAGTCGCCGCGGGCGTACAGCCCGATGTCGAGCGGGACCCCGCGGATGGCGTCCCAGGCCAGGCTGATGGCGCCGACGAGCCCGCCGGAGCCCTTGGGCGAGATCTGGACCCGGTAGGCGGCCTGGCCTGCGACGTCCGTGGGGTCAGGACCGGAGATGCGGAGGTGGGCGACGAGCTTGTTCAGCTCGCTCTGGATCTGCGTGATCGACGGCACGGTCTCGTCCGTGGTCGCCGAGCGCGTGGCCGGCACCCGCTTCCCCTTGGCGCCAGCGGCCGGCAGCGTTCCCTCGTAGACGGTGTTGGATGACGGGTCGTAGATCCACAAGGACCGGCCGTCGACAACGATCTGCCCGTCCCCGGTGTCGGACTGCAGTTCGATGCGCAGATGGTCGCCGGTCAGCCACAACCGCCCCGACGCGCCGGTCAGCAGAGGGTCGCTGACGCCCTCGAGCTCGGTCGCCCCGATCAGGTTGTCGGTGAAGTTGATCCGGGCACTGATCCCCGCCGGAGCCTTGGCGCTGAGCGCCTCGTGGATGGCGTTGGCCAGAGAGGTCGGCCTGGGGACCGGTCCGTTGCCGATGGCGGCCAGGGCGATGGTCGTGCCGCCCACCGCCGCGATCAGCAGCCCGGCGACCATGGCCAGGAGGCGGCGCGTCGAGACGGTACGTAGGAATCTGGTCATCGGAGTCCTCCCGGGGTGACTAGCCCAAGAGTAGGCGATGGGAATAAGCGGCCTCTCATCCTGGATCTCCGAGGGAGCGGCGCAGTGGATGAGCGTGGGGGCTGCCGGCGATCGCCCGCCGACGATCAGGCGCTCGCGGGCTGCTCGCGGTGAAGCTCGCGCAGCCGGCGCTTGAGCACCTTGCCCGAGGGATTGCGGGGCAACTCGGGCAGGAACACCACGTCCCGGGGCACTTTGAACCGGGCCAGGTTGTCCTTGACGAAGGCGCGCACGTCGTCATCGGTGAGCTCCTGGCCCTCCCGTAGCACTACGAAGGCGGCCAGGCGCTTGCCGAACTCCTCGTCGTCGACGCCGATCACCGAGGCCTCCTCGACCGCCGGGTGGGTGATGAGCAGCTCCTCCACCTCCCCTGGGAACAGGTTCTCCCCGCCGGACACGATCATGTCGTCGTCACGCCCGTCCACGAACAGGCGGCCGCCGGCGTCGAAGTGGCCGACGTCGCCCGTGCTCATCAGCCCGTCGATCACCTCCTTGTTGCCGCCACCGGTGTAGCCGTCGAACTGGAAGTTGTTGCCGACGAAGATCCGTCCGACTTTTCCGGGCGGGTGGGCCGGTATCCGGCGGCCGTCCTCGTCGTAGAGGCGCACGATGGCGCCGAACGGGGGCCGCCCGGCGCAGCCGGGGGCCACGCGCAGATCCTCCGGTGTGGCGAAGGTCGCGTAGGCGACCTCGGTCGAGCCGTAGAAGTTGTAGAGCTTCTCGCCGATGGTGCGCTGCGCCCGGCGCACGAGCTCGGCCTCGAGCTGCGACCCGGAGACAAACACCAGCCGCAACGAGCTCGTGTCGAAGCGGCTGGGGTCCTCCTCGATCAGCGCGACGACGCGTCTCAGCATGACCGGCACGACGACCAGCGCCGTGGGCCGCAGCGTCGTGATCGACTCGAGCACCTGCTCGGGCTTGAACCGCCGGTGGGTGATCGTCGTGCAGCCGAGCGAGACCGACAGGATCATCTGCGTGTAGCCGACACCGTGGAACATGGGCGGCGCCACATACGTAGCCTCCCCGGCCCGGTACGGCACCTTTGAGAGCAGTGCGCCGATGGGCGCGAGGGAGCGGCTCGAGCTCCGCGGGGCTCCCTTCGGGCTTCCGGTCGTGCCGCTCGTCAGCAGCACTACGCGAGCGTGCTGACTCGGACGAGGCGCAGCGCGACCGGCCCCGGCGACGATCAGCTGCTCCAGCGTTTGCAGCCCGTTCGGGTCGTCCTCCGTCCAGGCGAGCAGCCGGCCGTGGCGAGCCGGCACTTCGCCGACCAGCGGGAGGTACTCCTCATCGTGGACGAGCAGGGTGACGCCCTCGCGGGCGCACACATCGCGCAACTGCGGGCCCCCAAAGTCGGTGTTGAGGTAGAGGGCGCGGCAGCCGAGCTTGCCCGCGGCGAAGGTGATGTCGAGGAAGCCACGGTGGTTGCGGCAGAGGATCCCGACGCAGTCCTCCTCCCCCACTCCCCGGTCGCGCAGGGCCCAGGCGAGCGCGTCCGAGCGCTGGTCGAGCTGCGCGAAGCTGAGCGCGCCACGCTCGTCGATCAGCCCGGTTCGCTCCCCGTGCCGGATCGCGGCAACCGGAGCCGCGGCGCCGAGCTGGCCCAGGTCACCCAGGACCCTGAGCGCTCTGGCCGTAGTGGCAGGCGAACCGCCTGAGAACATGCCGGCCCGCCACATCTCCCCAACGGCCCGAACCTCGATCGCTCCACGGCGCGCGAGGCCAGCGCCAGCCTGAAGCTGCTCCCTGAACGCGGACATCGCGCCGAAATGTAGCGTTAGACGTCTGCGATCATCCGTCTCGGCGCATGGCACCTGACCGCAAGCACGAGAGCCGGCTCCCTCCGGGCCCGCGTCTGCCCCGGCTGGTGCAGACGATGGGGTTCCTGCTCGGAGGGCCCCGCTTCCTCGAGGCCTGCCGGCGCCGCTATGGCGACGCGGTCACGTTCAGCACCTTGTTCGACAGCCGTTTCGTGATGTTGTTCGACCCCGGGCTGGTCAAGCAGCTGTTCCAGGGCTCGGGCGCGCAGCTGCACGCGGGGGAGGCCAATGCGCTGCTCGGTCCGATCCTGGGCGAGCGGTCCGTCCTGCTGCTCGACGGACCCGAGCATCTGCGCCACCGTCGCCTGCTGCTTCCCCCGTTCCACGGCCGCCGCCTTGCCCTCTACGAGGACGTGATCGTGCGCGCCACGGACGCCGAGATCGAGCGCTGGCCGATCGGCGAGCCCTTCCCACTGCAGCCCAGCATGCAGTCGATCACGCTCCACGTGATCCTCCAGGCGGTGTTCGGCTACGCGCCGGGTCCGGCCGAGGAGGCCCTCGCCGTGCGCCTGCGCGAGTTCATCGGCCCCCTGGCCGAGCCGCGCAACGTCAGGTTGCTGGCCATGCTCCGTGGAGGCGGCGCCCAGAGGGAATTCGTCCGCCGTCGCCAGGCGGTGGACGAGATCCTGTTGGCCGAGATCCAGAGGCGGCGCGAGCTGCCCGATGAGGAGCTGGCCGAGCGCGACGACGTCTTCTCCGCTCTGCTCCTGGCCCAGGACGCTCCGGATGACTCGGGCGCCGCCCAGTTGGCGAGGCAGGATGCCGAGCGGGCGGCCAGCCCGAGGGACGAGCGCCTGTCCGACCAGGAGGTGCGCGACGAGCTGGTCACGCTGCTCATCGCCGGCCACGAGACGACCGCCACCGGCCTGGCCTGGACCTTCGACCTCCTGCTGCACGCCCCGCCTGTACTCGAGCGCGCGCGCCAGGGCGACGACACCTACCTAGATGCCGTGGCCAAGGAGTCCCTGCGCCTGCGACCCGTCATTCCCGGCGTCGGGCGAGTGGTGCGGGGCGAGCCGTTCCCCCTCGGGGAGTGGTTGATCCCGCCCGGGGTCGAGATCAACCCCTCGATCCGGATGATCCACCGTCGCGCCGACCTCTATCCCGAGCCCAAGCGCTTCCGGCCCGAGCGCTTCCTTGGCGACGACCAGCCCGATACGTACACGTGGGTCCCGTTCGGGGGCGGCACGCGACGCTGCCTGGGCGCCAGCTTCGCGCTGCTGGAGATGCGCCTCGTGCTACGGCGCGTCCTGCAGCGCGCCGCCCTACGGCCGGCCCAGCCCGAGCCGGACCGCGTGCAGTTCCGCGCCATCACCCTCGCGCCCCGCCACGGCGCCCTCGCGATCCTCGAGCGCCCACCGACCCCAGTCGCAAAATTGCCCGCACCGGTCGCGGCTTAGTCGCCGACCACATAGTGTTTCCCGGGCATGCTCGACCGTGACGCCCCGAGCTCACGCCACGCGGCGATCGCCTCGGTTCTCCGCGGGCAGATCCACTCCGGAGCGGTGGCGCCTGGCTCCGCGCTCGCGTCCGAAGCCGAGCTGTCAGCGCAGTTCTCGGTCTCGCGGGGCACGGTCCGCCAGGCGCTGGCAGCGCTGCGGGCCGAGGGGCTGATCAGCGGCGGGCGGGGGCGCCGGCCGGTCGTGGCTCGCCCAACGCTGTCCCAGAGCTTCGACGAGTTCATCTCGTTCTCAGCCTGGGCCGAGCGGCTCGGCCGGGTCCCCGGAGCGCGCACGCTCGAGCTGGCGCGCCGGCCCGCCGACCCGGGGGTCGCGTTCCAGCTCGGGCTCGAACCGGGGGCCACCGTCTTCCAGTATCGCCGCCTGCGCCTGCTCGACGGTACGCCGGCGATGATCGAGCTCAGCACGTTCGTCGAGCCGGTCGGGCGGCTGCTGCTCGACTGCGACCTCGACCACGCCTCGGTCTACGCCCAGCTCGCGGAGCACGGTGTCGAGTTCGCCGAGGCGCAGCAGTCGATCGCCGCGATCGCGGCCGGCTCCCAGCAGGCCGCCGTCTTGGGGGTGCCCCGCCGCGCACCCCTGCTCGAGGTCCGCCGTCGCGTGTTCGACCTCGATGGCACGCCGGTCGAATGGTCGATCGACACCTACCGAGGCGACGCGTTCGCGGTCACCGTTCACAACCGCCTGGCGCTCCCCCGAGCGGGCGTCGAGCTGACCCTGGTGTCCTGAGTATCAGCACACCCGTCGGAGGCCAAACGGACTGACCCTCCGACGGAAATGTATAGACAACATCAGATTCACGGGTCGGTAACAAAGACCCGCTGACGGACCAATACTTTGCCGCGAACCGGGTCTGGCTCTGCGCCTCGGTGGGCGAGCGCACTGTCCGGTGTACACCTATCTCCTGGAGGAGGAACAATGAGCACCACCAGTCGCCGCGTCCCCAGGCGGTTCGGTAGGCGGGCCATCCGGTTCTCGGCGGTCATCGCCGTCGCCGTCGGTTCCGCCGTCGCCGTTGGCGCCTGCGGTAGCAGCAGCTCGAACTCGAGCTCGAGCAATAGCGCCTCAACTAGCAATTCCGCCAAGAGCGTCAACTGGGCGACCGCGACCTCGGCGCAGGCCGGCGGCGGGATGGCCGCGCTGGTCGCCGCCGCCAAGAAGGAGGGCCAGCTGAACGTAATCACGCTGCCGTCCAACTGGGCCAACTACGGCACCCAGATGAAGGAATTCACCCAGATGTACGGGATCCACATCACCGACGCGATCCCGTCCGGCTCCAGCGCCCAGGAGATCCAGGCGATCCAGAGCGGCCGCGGCAGCTCCACGGCCCCGGACGTCGTCGACGTCGGCGAGAGCTTCGCGGTCGCCGACTCGGACCTGTTCGCGCCCTACGAGGTCCAGACCTGGAACGACATCCCGGCCGGCAACAAGGCCGCCAACGGCGATTGGTACAACGACTACGGTGGATACGTCTCGTTCGGCTGCGACCTGAAGGTCGTTCCGAGCTGCCCGACCACATGGGCGCAACTGGAGAGCCCGGCCTACAAGCACGCGGTTGCTCTCAACGGCGTCCCGGGCCAGGCCGGTGCGGCGACCGGCGCCGTGTTCGCCTCGGCGATCAACACGGGCGGCAGCCTGACCAACGCCAAGCCCGGCGTGACGTTCTTCGACAAGCTGAAGTCGCTGGGCAACTTCGATGCCACCGACTGCAGCTCCGCGTCCCTGATCGAGGCCGGGCAGTGCCCGATCATCGTCAACTGGGACTTCCTCAACGTCGCCGGCTCGTGGGGCCTGCCCGCCACCGCGAAGTGGAAGGTCGTCGTCCCGACGGGTACCCCGCTCGGGGAGTTCTACGCCCAGGCGATCTCGAAGACCGCCCCGGACCCCGCCGCCGCCCGCCTGTGGGAGGAGTTCCTGTACTCGACCCAGGGTCAGAACAACTTCCTGAAGGGCTTCGCCCGTCCGGTCGAACTCGCAGCGCTGGTCAAGGCGGGCACGGTCGACAAGGCAGCTTATGACGCCCTGCCACCGGTGCCCGGCCACCCGGTGCTGCCAACCCCGGCGCAGACCACCGCGGCGGCGAAGCTCATCGCCGCGGGCTGGAGCTCCTAGCCATCAGCAGTACGCAGGCAGTTCCTGTCGTGCCCAGCCCCGCGGCGCCTGCGCGCCGCGGGGCTCGGCGCGTCCCGATCACGTGGCTGGGGATGCTGCCTTTCCTGCTGTACATGGTCGTGTTCCTGGGACTGCCGCTGTACGTGGTGGTCCACGGCGCGCTGACCTCAGGCGGCCACTTCACGCTGTCCAACTTCTCCGCGATCTTCAGCCAGTCCCAGTACTTGATCCCGCTGAAGAACAGCTTGATCCTGTCGCTGTGGAGCTCGCTGGGGCCGGCCATCATCGGCGTCTGGTTCGCCGCAGCAGTGGTGGCCGGGCCCCGCGACAGTCTGCTGCGGCGAGTCGTCTCGAGCGCCTCCGGAGTGTTCGCCTACTTCGCCGGCGCGCCGCTCGCGTTCGTCTGGGTCGCCTCCCTCGGCACGCTCGGCGTGATCACGGTCTTCTTCAAGAGCACGTTCGGCTACGACCTCAGCCAGCACTTCGACATCTCCTCGCAGGTCGGCGTCGGCATCGTTTACTTCTACTTCCAGATCCCGCTGATGGTGATCTTCATCACCCCGGCGCTGGAGGGGCTCAAACCCGAGTGGGAGGAGGCCGCCCGGAACCTCGGCGCCACTCGCCTCTCCTACCTGCGCCACGTCGCGGTGCCGGTGCTGGCGCCGTCCTTCATCGCCGCCTGGTTGATCCTGTTCGGCTCTGCGTTCTCGGCCTTCGCGACGATGCTCGCGCTGGACGGCTGCACCGAGGTAGTCGTCCCGTGCAAGATCTACTTCGAGATGTCCAACAACGTCCTGACCAACTCGATCCCGTTCGGGCTCGCGCTCGGCACCGAGATGATCCTCGTGGTGGGGATCGTGATGCTCGTCTACTGGTACGTGCAGCGGCGCGCTGGGCGGTGGTTGCGATGACCGCGCTGGCGGACGCCGTCGACACTCCCTTCGGTGGGGGCCAGGCGGCGCCCAACCGACGTCCGGCGCGCCGCGGGCGGCCACGGTCCTGGCGCATCGTGGTCCTGGCCTTCACCGCGATCTTCTACCTGCTGCCGGTGCTCTGCAGCGTCAAGTTCAGCCTGATCAACCAGAAGGGCACCTACGGGGTCCAGAACTACACCGCGATCGTCAACAACGGCGCGCTTCGCGCCGCGCTGTTCCTGTCCCTGGAGATCGCCGCGATCACCGCGATCGTCGTCGTGCTGCTCGTGTTCCCGACCACGGTGTTGGTGCGGCTGAAGCTGCCCAAGCTGACGATCCTGATGGAGGCGGTCACGATCCTGCCGATCGTGGTGCCACCGGTCGTCCTGGCAGCCGGGTTGCTGCAGATGAAAGAGACGGCACCGCTGTGGATCGTCAACGCGTTCTTCAACCATCCGGTGACGGTGCTCACGCCGATGTACGTGGTCCTGGCGATGCCGCTGATGTACCGCGCAGTCGACACCGGCCTGCGGGCGATCGATCTGCACACCCTGGTCGACGCTTCACGCAGTCTCGGCGCCGGTTGGCCGACGACGCTGTGGCGCGTTGTGCTACCGAACGCCCAGACCGCCGTGCTCGGAGGCATGTTCCTGACGATCGCGCTCGTCCTTGGGGAAGTGGTGATCGCCAACCAACTGGACCAGAGTAAACTCACCTTCCCGCTGGAGATGATCGAGTTCGCGTCGCAGGACAACGCGCCAGGCATCTCGGTGGCGATGACGCTGACGGCCCTCGCGTTCACCTTCCTGCTCCTGTTCATGCTCACGTTCGTCGCGCGCCGTCGCCGCACCAACACCACTGGAGCGATCTCATGACGACGGAAAGCCCCTCGCCTCCGGTCGATCCCCAGATGGCCCCTCCAGCGCCGGTCTCCGCCGCTGGCAGTCCGGTCGGGGTCGAGTTCAAGGGGGTCCAGCGCCACTTCGGCACAGTCACGGCGCTCCAGGGCCTCGACATGGAGATCCACCCCGGCGAGCTGGTTGCCCTGCTGGGTCCATCGGGCTGCGGCAAGACGACCGCGCTGCGGCTGCTGGCCGGCTTTGACCGGCCGGATGCCGGCATGATCACCGTTGGCGGCCGAGACATCACCAAGGTCCCCGCGCACAAGCGCGACATGGGGATGGTCTTCCAGGCCTACAGCCTGTTCCCGAACATGGACGTGCGCACGAACGTTGCCTTCGGCATGCGGATGCGCAAGGCGCCCAAGCTCGAGCGCCTGGAGAGCGCCGACCGGCTGCTCGATCTGGTCGGGCTCGGAAACACCGGCGACCGCTACCCACACCAACTCTCCGGCGGACAGCAGCAGCGCGTGGCGATCGCGCGCGCCTTGGCGATCGAGCCGACGGTACTGCTGCTCGACGAGCCGCTTTCGGCGCTGGACGCGCGCGTTCGCGTTCAGTTGCGCGCCGAGATCCGCAGTATCCAGCAGCGGCTTCGGATCACCGCGCTGTTCGTCACCCACGACCAGTCGGAGGCGCTGTCGCTGGCCGACCGCGTGGGAGTGATGCGGGATGGGCGCCTCGAGCAGATCGACACGCCGGAGAACGTCTACCGGCATCCGGCAACCGAGTTCGTGGCCGAGTTCGTCGGGGCAATGAATCGCCTGCCCGGCCGGATCGGCGACGGCGGTGAAGTGGTCGTCCTCGGCCAGCGCCTGCCCTTGACAGAGCCGGACCGGTACCCGCCTGGGACTGCCGTCGACGCGATGTTGCGACCCGAGGCTCTGCAGCTGGCGCCGGACGCCGGGGGCCTGGGGGAAATACTCGAGCGGACGTTCCTCGGCTCGTCTGTGCGCCTCCGGGTCGCCCTCGATGGCGGTCAGACCGTCGTAGTCGAGGCCTCCAGCCACGGCACCGACCTGCCGCTCGGCGCCCGCGTCGGGCTGACGGTCGTCGCCGACCGGGTCGCCGTGGTGGAGCAGGCCACGCCAGCGGTCGCCCTCGGGCCGGCCTAACCGCCTCTGAGCCTCAGCGCGCCTGGCACCTCGTCGGTGATGACGCCCGCCACACGCGGATCGTGCAGCAGCTCGGCGTGGCCAGCGGTGGAGGGCATGAAGTCCCACACCAGGCACTCCAGACCGGCGCCCACCGCCTCGTCGAGTAGCGCCTCGGAGACGAGCTGGGCCTGTAGCACCAGCGAGGCCGCGCCACACGCCCCGGCCCTGTCGACCGCTCGGGCGGACGTGGCCCCGATTAGCAGCCCGCAGCGCGGCGGCGCCTCGAGCCACCTCAGCTGGGCCAGCACCGGATCGGCGAACGAGGTCACCAGCAGCCCACCCCCGGCGTCCTGGAACTTCACCAGCAGCTCCGCAAGCCGCTCGACGTAGCCGTCCTCCTTGAGCTCCACGTCCAGCGCGACCTGCCCGCAAGCCCAGTCCAGCACGTCTGACAGCCTCGGCACATCGGTCCTGGCCCGCTCGCGGAGCTCGGGCAGGCCGAGTGATCTGACCGTCTGCCCTCCCACCTCGTGGTCGTGAAAGACGACCAGTTCGTCGTCGGCCGTGCGCCGGACGTCCAGCTCGATCATGTCCGCACCCAGCGCCACCGCCTGCTCAAACGACGCTAGCGTGTTCTCGGCTACGCCTTCCCCGTGCGAGCCGCGGTGGGCGATCACGAGCGGACCAGATCGCACCTGTCGGCCTTCCTAGACAGCGAGCGCGGTCCCGCTCGTGAGCGCATCGAGCGTGGCCGCCGCGTGGCCGAGCGACATCGTCATCCCGAGACCGGAGATCACCTCGACGACCCGCGCTCCCGGGAAC
>Ga0335074_10002957_pt1 | contig 23181 bp, 23 predicted proteins | sample Lox_Sample_23_FD_206715 | JGI IMG/M metagenome (GOLD analysis project Ga0335074, IMG submission 206715) | Soil microbial communities from Loxahatchee National Wildlife Refuge, Florida, United States - Lox_Sample_2.3 | ecosystem: Environmental > Terrestrial > Soil > Wetlands | place: USA...
ACCTGATCAGCGCCAACCGGGGGAACGGCGTGACCCTGCTTCGCTTCACCAGTTTCAACCGGGTGGTCAAGAACTTCATCGGGCTCGACGCGACCGGGCGGCGGCGGCTGCCGAATGCGGGCCGTCCCGTGCTCAACCTCGGCCACCACAACGTGATCCGGGCCAACCGGACCTAACGAGGGCCCGGGCCCACCCCAGACGGGGCGTAATGGCAACTGGTCGGGCTGAGCCAGTCGATCCAGTGGCCGGATGGGTGGGCCCGGGCGAGCAGTCGCCCGCGGTCCGTGCCGCGGTGGAAGGTGCGGGCGCCGAGCAGGGCGAACACGCCGTCGCGCCGGTAGGCGTCCGCCACCGCGGCGGGCACCGGGAGGTCCTGGACGCTGTCTCGCCCGGCCGGCCCGAGCGGGATCAGCGGATCGAGCGACAGCCAGGTCACCGGGCGGTCCCGGCCCGCCTCGGTCAGGATGCCGGCCAGCCGGGCGCGGCGCTCCGGTTCGAGGAACACGGCCAGGTAGGCGTCGACCACGATGACCCGGCCGGGCCGGCCCGCGAGAACACCGGGCCGCAGGCCCGCGAGAACACCGGGCAATTCGTCGACGGCGTCGCCGGCCACGATCGCGGCCGGGTGACACCGGGCCACGGCCATCGCCGCGGTCAGCCGGGACAGCGCCGACGCCTCCGGCGGCGTGCACGCCTCGAGCCAGGCGCGGGCGTCCGCGTCCCGCAGGTCGACCGGGTGCACGTCGATGCCGACCCGCTCGGTGATCGGGGGGAGACCGGCGGGCGGCGGCCGGCGGTCGCCGCGCACCTCGCAGCGCAGCCGGACGCCGGCGGCCGGCGGCCCCAGCGCCGCGGCGCCCGCCTCGTAGCGGTAGCGGTCCAGGTGCAGGCCGAGCCCGGCTCCGGTGCCGAGGTCAACCAGCGTGACCGGCTCGGCGTGCGAGGCCGTCGCGGCCGCGATGCCCAGCGTAACCTGGATGCAGCGGGCCACCTCGTTCATCTGGTACCGGCGCCCGGCGCAGACCGCCGCGATCTCGTCCCCGCGCCCGGTGATGTAGTCGCGGGCCGCGGCGAAGAAACCGTCGTCGAACCGGGGTTGCGGCGCCCCCGGCACCGGGAAGTAGCCGGCCAGGGGCTCCGGCCGGTCGCGGTGCACCAGGAACCTTATGGCCGCGCTGGCCAGCAGCGCGGGCAGGCGGTCCGGCGGCAGGCCGGCCAGTCGCTCGCGCAGCCCGTCGTGCGCGGCGATGGCCTGGAACAGGGCGGCCGTCAGCCGCCACGACGCCGGAGCGTCCGGCCCGGACCAGCCCGCCGCCACCTCGAGTGCCTGAGCCCGGATCTCGTCGGCCCCCGCCGCGCCCATCTCGCCCCCCGTAGTTGACCAATCACTGCACGCTATATCGCGGCGCTCGGGCGGCGTCGGGCCGCCCGCTGGCGGTCCAGGCGCACAGGCCGATCGGGTACGCGAAGTAGCCGAAGCGGGTGACGGGGGAGAGCGCGAACATCAGGGCCAGGCCGAGCGCGATGCGGCGGGCCGCGGCGCGGGTGTCGGCCGGCGGCCGCAGCACCAGCGAGACGGCCAGGGCCAGGCCGGAGATGACCAGCAGGACGATCGCGGCCTGGTGCCCGGCCGGGCCGAGGGTGGCCAGCGCGTGGCCGGGCAGCAGGGCGGCCGTCAGCGCGGCGGCGGCCCCGGTCAGCAGCGCGAACCGGACGGCGGCGCGGGTGCCGTCGCGCGCGGCCAGCATGGCGGCCAGCGCGGCGCGGCGGCCGGCCCGGCCGGGCCACCAGGCGGCCAGCGCGGCCGCCGCCGCGTAGCCGAACGCGGCCCAGATGCCCCAGGACCGGTCGTCGCCCCGGCCGCTGAACACCGCGACCGCGCCCGCGTACAGCGCGAACGCCGCGTACAGGGCCCACACCCGCCGCCGCCCGAGCCAGGACTCGAACCCGGCGCCGAGTGCGGTGGCGAGCGCGGTGTGCGTTCCGGGCCGGGCCGGGCCCGGGGGCGGCGGATGCGGGACATCGGTGATCGTTTCCGGGGCGTCCGCGGGGGCGGGGGCGGCCGGGCTGATGGTCATGTCTCCTTCACCGGGTTCGTCTCATCGGTCGGCGGCATCGGGGTGACATCAGCATCGCGGGGGCGCCGGGCGGCGATCGATGGTCCTGGACCCCGAACCGGAGTGGGGCCTGCCCCCCTGCGGGGCGGAGGCACATCCCCCCGCCGCGGTGGGGTTGGTTGCGTATCGTGACTGGTGTGGGAGAAGGCCCGTCGGTGCAGGCAGCCCCCAGGCGTGCCCTGGACCTGCGGGAGGAGCCGTTCCGCACGATGACCATCCGCCGGGCGATCCTGCTCGGGCCGATCTCGCCGCGCACCTGGCGTTCCGTCTTCAGCCTCGTGGTCTCGCTGGTGACCGGCGCCGTGTTCTTTGTCGTGCTGATCCTCGCACTGCTGGTTTCGGGCGCGCTGTCCTGGATCGTCGGGCTCGGGATGCTGGTGCTGTCGTTCACGCTGCGGCTCGCGGCCCGGATGGCGGGCCTGGACCGCCGCCGGGTGCGGCGTTTCGCGGGCGTGCCCGTGGATCCGGCGCCGCTGCCCGAGCCCGCGGCCGACCTGTCGTTCCGGCAGCGCCAGAAGGCCTGGGCCCAGTCGCCCGCGGTGCGGCGGCTGGTCTTGTACCAGTTGCTGCGCCTTCCGGTGACGGCCGCGTCGCTGACCGCGCTGGGCTTTACCGTGGCCGGGGTCTTCGCCGTGTTCAACCGCGGCGAGACGTCCTACATCCGGTTCGCGCTGACGCTGGTGTGTTTTTTCGGCTGGCCGCTGGTGGCCAGGCTGGGCGCGGCCGTCGACGTGAGCCTGGTCCGCTGGCTGCTCGGGACGAGCCGGAGCGGGCAGTTGTCCGCCGAGGTCCAGCGCCTGGGCGAGGCCCGGACCCTCGCCGTCGAGTCCGCGGAGACCGAGCGCCGCCGGATCGAGCGCGACCTGCACGACGGCCTGCAGCCGAAGCTGGTGTCGCTGGCCCTGGAGATCGGCCTGGCCAAGGCCAGGTTCGAGCGCGACCCGGAGGCTGCGAGGTCGCTCATCCACCGCGCGCACGACGAGGCCAAGACCGCGATCGAGGACCTGCGCAACCTGGTACGGGGCATTCACCCGTCGGTGCTGGACGAGCGCGGCCTGGACGCGGCCCTGTCCGCGCTCATCGCGAGCTGCCCGGTTCCCGTGCACGTGGAGGTCACGCTGAGCCGCCGACCGGACCAGACCCGGGAGGCCGTGGCCTATTTCGTGGTCGCCGAGGCGATCACCAACGTGACGAAGCACTCGGGCGCGACCGGGGCCTCGGTGATCATCAACGAGGGCGGCGGGCTGCTCCGGGTCGTGGTCGAGGACAACGGTCAGGGCGGGGCGCGGACCGATCCCGGGGGCGGCCTGGCCGGCCTGGGCGCCCGGGTCACGGCGATCGACGGAACCTTCACCGTGACCAGTCCCCCCGGGGGCCCGACCTATATCGAGGCGGTGATTCCATGCGCGCCGTGATCGCGGACGACAGCGTGCTGCTGCGCGAGGGGATCACCCGGCTGCTGGCCGAGGACGAGATCGAGGTCGCGGCCGGGGTCGGGGACGCCGACGCGCTGCTGACCGCGGTGGAAACGCACAAGCCCGACCTGGCCGTCATCGACGTGCGCATGCCGCCCGGCCACCGGGACGAGGGGCTGCGTGCGGCGATCGAGATCCGGCGCCGCTGGCCGGGCGTCGCCCTGCTCGTGCTCTCCCAGTTCGTCGAGGAGCGGTACGCGACCGAGCTCCTGGCCGGGGACACCGAGGGCATCGGCTACCTGCTCAAGGACCGGGTCGCGGACGTCGCGGAGTTCATCGAGGCGGTGCGGCGGGTGGCCGCGGGCGGCACCGCGCTCGATCCCGAGGTGGTCCGGCAGCTGCTGGCCCGCAGCCGTCAGGCCGACCCGCTCGCCCGGCTGACGCCCAGGGAGCGGGAGGTGCTCGCGCTGATGGCCGAGGGGCGGTCGAACTCGGCGATCGCCGAGACGCTCGTGGTCTCGATGGGCGCGGTGGAAAAGCGCGTGGCCAACATCTTCATGAAGCTCGACCTGCCGCCCGACGATGAGCAGCATCATCGCCGGGTCCTCGCGGTGGTGCGTTACCTGAACTCCTGACCGCGTCGTGAGCGAGGTGCCGGCCGGTGAGCCGATCATGACCCGCCTGCCCGGAAGGCGTGCGCGCCGCCGCGTCCTGGCCGCGGTCGCGGCCGTCGCTCTCGCCGCGGTCACCGCGCTGGCCGGGGCGCTCATGCCGGTCGGGGGCGGCGGCCGGGCCGGGGCCGCCGGGGGCGCGGGGGTTGCCGACCCGGCCGGCCGCGCCGTGGTGACGGGCCGGGCCGCGGGCCGGGCACCGGCGCTGTCCCGGGTGCTGGCCGGGGCGCTGGCCGTCCGGCCGGCGGCGGTTCGGGCCGCGTCGGCTGCCCCGGCGGGGTCGGCGGGGTCGGCCGCGTCGGCCGTGGGCGTGCCGGCCGCGCCGCCTGGCTGGTCAACGGTGTTCGCCGACGGCTTCAACGGCCCGGCGGGCAGCGCGCCGTCATCGAGCTGGCGTTATGTCGCCGGACCCGCGGTTGTTTTCGGCAACGGCGAGGTCGAGACCCTGACCGGCTCGACGCGCACCGCATACCTCGATGGCCACGGTGATCTCGACATCACCGCCCGCGAGCACGACGGCCGGTGGACGTCCGCACGGATCCAGACGGTCAGCCCGGACGTCGGGGCGCCGCCCGGCGGGAAGCTGGAGGTGGTCGCGTCGATCGAGCAGCCCGGCCCGGCCGACGGCCTCGGCTACTGGCCGGCGTTCTGGATGCTCGGACCCGGACCGTGGCCCGAGCACGGCGAGATCGACATCCTGGAGGACGTCAACGCGCTCTCCGAGCACTCGGGCACCCTGCACTGCGGCATCCGGGACGGCGGCCCATGCCGCGAGACCTTCGGGATGGTCAGCGGCCTGCTGCCGTGCCCGGGCTGCCAGACCACGTACCACACCTATGCCGTGATCATCGATCGGGCCGACGCCGCCGATGAGTCGGTCACCTGGTATCTGGACGGGCGCCCGTTCTACCGGGTCACCGAGGATCAGGTCGGCGCCGGGCCCTGGCGCGCCGCCGTGGATCACGATTTCTGGATCATTCTCGACCTGGCCATCGGCGGCGCCTACCCGGACGGCGCCTGCGGGTGCACCACCCCGTCCGCCGGGACCACGCCCGCGGCGACGATGCGGGTCGCCTACGTCGCCGCCTACCGGACCGGTTAGCCGGGACCGGGTGGGTCGGCCGCGGCGTCGTCAGGTGCGGCAGGTCACGGCCCAGGCGGTCGCGTCGATGTCGAACGGGGCCGGTCCCAGCAGCCCCCGGCACCGCTCGCGCAGCAGGCCGCGCCGCCCGGGGTCCAGCGAGCCGACGTAGTCCCCGGCCGGGCCGATCCCGAGCGTGAACGGCTCCCACCACTCGTCGAAGGTGGCGTAGCTGGACCGGACGGCCAGCGCGGCGACCTGCGCGTCGGCGAGCCCGGCCGCGGCGAACCGCCGGGCCAGATCGCCCTCGCGCGCCCCGGCCAGGTCCGACTCGTCGCGGGCCGCCGGGTCCAGGTCGCGCACCGCCCGCCAGAACGCGGTCAGCGGGCCGCGTTGGCCGGCGTGGTCCCACACGCAGGCGCCGATCGTTCCGCCGGGCCTGGTCACCCGGGCCATGTCCCGCAGCCCGGCGGCGGGGTCGGTCATGAAGTGCACGACGAGCTGGGCCAGGCTGACGTCGAAGACTCCGTCCGGGAACGGCAGCTGCTCGGCCGCGGCCCGCCGGACGTCCACGCCGGGCAGCCTCCGCGCCGCCGCGGCGGCGAACGACGCCGACGGCTCCACCGCGCTCACCGCGCCCGCGCCCAGGCGCCGCACCAGCTCGGCGGTCAGCGCACCGGGGCCGCATCCCACGTCCAGCGCCCGCTGCCCGGCCTCGACCCCGGCCAGGTCGGCGAACTGCGGCGCCAGCGGCTCGGACAAACGGCCCATGAAGCGCAGGTAGACGTCGGCCCCCACATTGAAGCTCACGCAGCCGAACGTACTCCGGGAGCGCAGCTCGTGACGCGGTCGCCGACCCCGCCGGGGCGGGCGTCACGGGACCAGCGCACCCTCCAGCGCGGCCCGGCCGCGCCCGCGATCGCCGAGCCAGCCGATCGCGGGGTCGTCGGCATCCAGGCGTCCCCACAGCAGCAGCAGGAGGTCGGCGGCGGTGCCCTGAATCGTGGCGACCGGATCGCCGGGTCCGCCCAGCAGCCAGGCCGAGCGGGTACCGGTGGCCTCCAGGCGAACGGGGTGCGGTGGCGGGCCGGTCCGGCCGAGCCGGATCTGGCGCGGCAGCATGGTGTCGAGCACCTCGGCCACCCCGTCCGCAGCCAGCGCCGGGTCGATGAGACCCCCGGCGCCGAGCGCGTGCTCGGCGTCCCACCGGTGGATCAGGGTCTCCATGCAGCGTCGGCGCTGCCAGAAGCCGACGGTGGGCGGCGGCGCCAGCGTCCAGGCGGGCGCGCCGGGGTCGGCGTCCAGCGCGCCGAGCAGCACCGCGCCGGTCTCGCTCAGCCAGGCCGCGAGCGCGGCGCGGTCACGCGGCGCCGGGGCGGAATCGAAGTCGCCGCGCCGCTCGGTTACCGCGGCCGCCGCCCACAGATTCCCCCGGCCAAGGTGGTCGGCCAGGTCGTACAGCGTCCAGTCGCCGCACGCCGCGACCGGCGCCGACAGGTCGCCGGCCAGGCAGGCCCCGAACGCGTCAAGATCATGTCGCAGGTGCGCCAGGTAGTCGGCGGCCTTCATGCGCAGACCCTATCGACGGGCTCAGGCGACGATGAACCGGCCCATCACGCCCAACGCGCTGAGCAGGCCGATCAACGTCAGGGTCGCGGTCGCGGCCAGCGCGGTGCCGGCCCACCAGCGGCGCGCCCGCGACCGGCCGAGCGCGATCCAGCCGAGCGCGCCCCAGAGCAGCCCCTCGGCCAGAAACCACGTCTCGTTGAACGCCAGGTCCTCGATGTCGGCGGCGTGGCCGTTGAACGAGGCCCACGCCGACGGGTCGGCGTAGCGGATCGGCAGCGCCCCGGCCAGGCTCAGCACCCGCTGGACGTCCATGATCAAGCCGTGCATGACCAGCCCGCTCGCGAGGATCCAGCACAACGCGAGCAGCATCGTGCGCGGGCGCGGCCGGTGCCAGGCGGCCAGCCCGGCGACCGGCAGCACCGCGAGCACGAGCAGGACGGCCGCCGCGCCGAGGTTGATCGCCCGCCATCCGGCCGGGGAGGCCATCCGGCCGATGAGGCCGACGGTCCCGCCGAACCCGTAATAGCCGCGGTACAGCGCGTACAGCAGCCCGCATCCGGCGGCCAGCAGACTCACGGCCACCCGGCCGGACGGGCGGGGCCGTGGCTGGGGCACTGGTCCCGGCCGGGGCCGGGGCGGCGGTCGGAGCAGCGGTCGCGGCTGGGGTGAGGTGGCCATGCTGGCGATCCTGGCGCACCGGGACGGAGCCGGGCATCCCCCCGCGTCGTGAAGCGCCTCCCTCGCGGGAGGGAGAGGCGCGGTGCGGGAAGGAAACCGCGCCGCCGGCCGCGGGCCCGCGATGCTTGGCATAATAAGCACCGGACGGACCGATCAGACCGGGAGCAAGGACACGGAACCCCTCAGCGGAGTGTTCGGCCGCCGGACGTGGAGGCGACTGCTGCACCTGCTCGTCGGCGGCCTGCTCGCCGTGCTCTACCTCGTGCTGGCGACGATCCTGGCCAAGCTGCTGGGGATAACGGCCCGGCCCGGCCCGCTCATCGCCCCGGCCGCGGTCCCGCTCGGGGCCGCGCTCGCCGTGGCCGTCGGTCTGGTGCACGCCGTCGGCGATCTGGAGACGGCGATCGCCAGGGCGCTGCTCGGCCTGCCCGCGGATCAGGCCACCCGGACCAGGATCAGGCCGGCGGTATGGCATGTCGCCCACGTGACCGCCGGGGGCCTGGCCGGCCTGGCGATCGCGACCCTGCCCGTCCTGGCGTACATCGCCTGGACCCCGGCCGGCGGCGTGGCCGTCCTGCTGCTGGTGCTCGGCGCCGCCGGAGCCATCGGCGCGGGCCTGGCCCGCCTCGCGCCGCGGCTGCTCGGGCCGTCGGCCACCGAGCGGGCGGCGGCGGCCGAGCGCCGGGCCGCCGAGCTGGCCGGGCGCAACCGCGTCGCGCGGGAACTGCACGACTCGGTCGGCCACTCGCTGAGCGTGGTGACCATTCAGGCCTCCGCGGCGCAACGGGTGCTGGACACCGATCCCGCCTTCGCCGACCGGGCGCTCACCGCGGTGGGGGAGACGGCACGTCAGGCGCTGGAAGATCTTGACGACGCCCTCGGGGTACTCCGCGACGCCGGGGACGCGCAAGAATCCTCGGCGTCGCCCGCGCTCGGCGATCTCGCCGGGCTCACCGCGCAGATGGAACGGGTCGGCCTGGCCGTCACCTGCGAGATCACCGGCGATCTCAGCCGGCTTCCGGTCCCGGTCTCGCGCGAGGCCTACCGGATCGTGCAGGAGGGGCTGGCCAACGCGCTGTGGCACGGCGGGGCCCCGGCCGCCACCCTGCGGATCGACGCCGGCCCGGCCCGGCTCCGCATCGAGATCGTCAACCCGCTGGGACACGGTGCTGAACGACACGGTGCCGAACGACACGGTGCCGAACGACACGGTGCCGAACGACACGGTGCGGGACGACCAGCGCCGGGCGGCGGGCGCGGGCTGCACGGCATCGCGGAGCGAGCGGCGGTGCTGCGCGGTCAGGTGAGCGCGGGCCCGGCCGGGCCGGGCCGCTGGCGGCTGCGGGCGGACCTGCCGCTGCGGGCGGACCCGTGACGATCCGGGTGCTGCTGGCCGACGACGAGAACCTGGTTCGCAGCGGCCTGCGGGCGATCATCGGCGCGGAAGGCGACATGGAGGTCGTGGCGGAGGCGGCGGACGGCGCCCAGGTCAGGCCCCTGGTGCGTCGGCTTGAGCCGGACGTGGTGCTGATGGACATCCGGATGCCCGAGGTGGACGGGATCGAGGCGACCCGGCAGGTCGCGGCGATGACCACGGCCACGCCCGTCCGCGTGATTGTGCTGACCACCTTCGAGCACGACGACTACGTTTTCGGGGCGCTGCGCGCCGGAGCCAGCGGGTTCCTGCTCAAACGGGCCAGGCCGGACGAGATGCTGCACGCCATCCGCGTCGTGGCCAGCGGCGACTCGCTGCTGTTCCCGGCCGCGATCCGCGACCTGGCCGCCCGCCGCCATCCCGATCCGGGGCGGAATCCGGTCTCGGCCGCGCTGACCGCCCGCGAGCGGGAGATCCTGCGCCTGATGGCGGCCGGCCTGAGCAACGGCGAGATCGGCGAGCGCCTCTACGTGAGCGTCGAGACGGTCAAGACCCACGTCCGCGCCATCCTGCGCAAGCTAGGCGCCCGGGGCCGCACCCAGGCCGTCATCATCGCCTACGATTCGGGCTTCGTCTCCGCGCGAGCGGGCTGACCGGTGAGGACCAAGATGTTCCTGTGCTCCGACCCGGTAGGACTCGGCCAGCCAGGCGGTGAACTCCCGGTCGACCTCGGCGGGGGAGGCCAGCCGGAAGGTGTGCACGACGTTGCGCCGGGACATTTCGTCGATCCGCAGGAAGCGCGGGCTGTCGATCCGCCGGGCCAGGACGAGGTGGCCGCCGAGCCAGTTCTGGCGGGGCCACAGCGCGGCGAAGCTCATCCGGACGTGCAGTGCGATCCGCGTCTTTTCCGGCAGGACCTCAACCGGCCCCAGGGCCCTGGCCTCGGCCAGGATCCGGTCGAACGTGACCCGGACCAACGGCGCGGCGCGCGCGAAGTGACGGTCCAGCGAGCCCAGCGGGGCGCAGGCGTGCGACTGGTTCCGGTTGGCGAACGTGCGCCCGCAGGCGGGGCACGCCCACAGCGACGTCATCGCGAGGGCCGGGCCCTGATGCCGAGAACGGCCGGGGTGGGGCCGGTGCCCTCGGCGAACCGCTCGAGTTCCAGGCCGGCGTCGAGGAACGCGTGCAGCAGGGCCGGCAGCGGCAGGTGGGTGGCGCCGACCTTGTCGCGCACGCCCTGGTCGGTCCAGGACGAAGTGGTCCAGTGACCGTCGATATAGCCCGGACGGATCACCACCGCGCCGGGGTCGCCGCGGTCGGCGAACCCGCCGCAGAAGCACGGATGCACGCCGACGTGCACGAACACCCCGTCCGGCCGGAGCACCCTGGCCGCCTCGCGCAGCACCGCCGGGTAGTCGGGCATGTCGGTGTGCGCCATCACCGTGATCACAGCGGGCAGGCAGCGACCGGGCACCGGGAGCCGGGCCGCGTCGGCCAGCGCGACCGGCAGGCGGCCGCGAGCGTACCGCAGCATCGCGCCCGACAGGTCGATGCCGGCCGGGGCCCGGCCCAGCCCGCGGACCAGGTCCGCGCGCACCCCGGTGCCGCAGCCGATCTCCAGGCACGGGCCGCGGCCGGGGCCGAGAAGATCCCGCAGCACATGCGCGACGCCGAGCGGGTCCCGGCCGGGCCCGGCATCCCGGGGCAGGAACTCCCGCTCGTACCAGTCCGCGATCTCGTCGTAGGCCGCCACCGGTGCCATGGGTCACCCTCCCGCCCTCGTTACCGGATTTAACGCTACTGTCGCCGCTGAATGCCGGCAGCGAAGGAGTCAACGTGTCCGCGACCTTCATCACGACCTTCCCCGTGACCGGAACCGGCCCGCGGGTGGCGGTGAAGGACCTGATCGACATGGCCGGGGTGCCGACCACGGCCGGCTCGCGGGTGCTGGCCGGCGCCGCGGTTCCCGCCACGCGCGATGCCGCCTGCCTGGCCGGGCTGAGGGCGGCCGGCGCGCAGGTCGTGGGCCGGACCAACCTGCACGAGCTGGCGCTCGGGGTGACCGGGATCAATCCGTGGTTCGGGACGCCGGTGAACCCGCTGGACGCCTCGCGCGCTCCGGGAGGTTCCTCCAGCGGGTCGGCGGTGGCGGTGGCCGCGGGCGAGGCCGAGGTGGCGTACGGGACCGATACCGGAGGATCGATCCGGATTCCCGCGGCGTGCTGCGGGATCTGCGGGCTGAAGACGACGTGGGGCCGGATCCCGGTCGCCGGGGTGCGGCCGCTGTCGCCGAGCCTGGACACCGTCGGCCCCATGGCCGCCGACGTGGCCGGGCTGGCCGCGGGCATGCGGCTGCTCGAACCCGGGTTCACAACCGGACCGCTGCCCGGCTCGCCGCGGGTCGGCCGGCTGCCGATTCCCGCGGCGCCCGAGGTGGATGATGCCGTGACCGCCGCGCTGCGCGCGACGTCCTGGGACGTGACCGACGTCGATCCCGGCGAGTGGCTCACCGCCACCCGGTGGACGGCCGAGCTGCTGGTGGCCGAGGCCTACCAGGCGAACAAGGAACTGTTCGAGCGCGACGCCGACCGGATCTCGCCGGACGTGGCGCGGCGCCTGGACGTCGGCCGCCAGCTCAGCCAGGCCACGATCGCCGAGGCGACCCAGGCGCAGGCCCGCTGGCGCGCTCAGCTCACCGCGCTGTTCGACCGCTTCGACCTGCTGGTCTCGCCGACGCTGCTGATCCTGCCGCCGGAACTGGACGACGCGGCGAAGCTGCTGGAGGCTCGCTGCACGATGCCGGTCAACCTGGCCGGGGTGCCCGCCCTCTCGCTGCCGGTTCCGGCCGGCGGCCGGCTGCCCGCCAGCCTGCAGCTCGTCTCGGCCTGGGGAAGCGAGGAGAGCCTGCTCGCGGCGGGCGCGGCCGTCGAGGCCGCGGTTGCGGGAGATCGATGACCCGGCAACTCGGGGAGTCGCTGCGGGCCGCGCTCGGCGTCCCGGTCGTCATCAGCCAGCTGCCCAGCAGCCCCCGCTCACGGGTATGGCTGGTCGAGTTCGACGGCGAGCCGGCCATCGTCAAGCAGATCATCGACCGGCCCGGCGCCGGGGCGTGGTACGCCCGGGAGGAAACGGCGCTGCGGCTGGCCGCGCGAGCCCGCCCGCCCGTCGTGCCCGCCATGCTGTCATCGGATCCGGCGGAGCGCGTTCTGGTCCTGGAGTACCTGGCCGAACGCCCCCGCAGCCGCGAGTGGCTGACCGACTTCGCCGTCGCGCTGGCCCGGCTGCACGCCTGCGGCGGACCGGCCGACGCCGGCGCGCTGCAGGCCTGGACCGGGCCCGGCGCGGCCGACATCGCGGCGTTCACCGACCTGGCCGAGCGTCTGCGGGTACCGATCCCGCTCGGGCTGCCGGACGAACTGCGCGCGCTCGTCGGGCGGCTGAGCCCGGCGGCGAACCATGCGCTGCTGCACGGGGACCCGTGCCCGGACAACGCCATCCACACCGCCGCCGGGATCCGTTTCATCGACCTCGAAGCGGCGGCGCTGGGCAGTGGCCAGTCGGAGCTCGCCTACCTGCGGATCGGCTGGCCCACCTGCTGGTGTGCCACGTCAGCGCCCGAGCCGGATATTCGTGAGGCCGAGGCCGCTTACCGGTCGACATGGCGCTCGGTTACCGGCACCGACCTGGCCGGGAGCCGGGCCGATGCCTGCGCCGGCTGGCTCATCCGGGGCGATGCGCTCGTCGAGCGGGCCGAACGCGGGGGATCGGTGCAGCTGATGCGGCTGCCCGAGGACGACTGGGAGTGGGGCACCGCGAGCGCCCGCCAGCGACTGCTGCACCGCCTGGCCGTCGTCGCCGCCGTGGCGGGCGGCGACCCGGCTCTGGACGGCCTGGTCCAGGTGTGCCGGGCCATGCGCGACCGGATCCGGCAGGGCTGGCCGGGCACGGCCCCGCTCCCGGTCGCCCGGGGCAATCCGCTCCCGCCGTAGCTCCGCCCAGGCGCGATCGCGTAGCGTGACGAGGCGTGACAGCACGCGATCAGGAGCGGCAGGCCAAGCGGGGGCGCAAGCGCTCGCGCCCTAAGCTGCCGGTTCGCGAGATCCTCGCCGAGGCGGCCCGCTCCTTCCGGGCCGACCCCGGGCGGATCATCGCCGTCGCGGTGGCGGTCTCGCTGGTGACCGAGGCGATTGAACTCGTCGCCACCGAAGTGCTGGGCGACACCAACGTTCCGCTGGCGATAGCCGTCGAGGCGACCTCCTGGGTCTTGAGCGTCCTCGGGGCGGTGTTTCTTTCCGGGTTCCTGTGCCGGATCGTCGACCAGAACGAGCGCGGCGAGCCGCGCCCGGCGCTGTGGCGGGTGGCCCGGTCCCTGCCGTGGAGCCGCCTGATCCGGGCCGACATTCTGGTATTCGTCCTGGTCGTGCTCGGGGTCATCGCGCTCATCATCCCCGGGCTGATCATGTTCTGCCTCTTCGCGCTCGCCGGCCCGGTCATCGAGATCGAGAACCGGCCGGTCCGGGCGGCGTTGCGCCGGTCCGCCTACCTCGTCCGGCCGCACTTCTGGTGGGTGGCGCTGCTGTCGGCGGTGCCGCTCGCCCTGCCCGTCGACATCGGATCCGACGACCCGCACGGCTGGGCGCACATCGTCGAGGCGATAGCCCTGCACGGGTTCGTGGCGGCCGTGATCGAGGCGGCGGTCTCGCTCGTCCTGATCGAACTCTGCCTCCGGCTCATCGCCCAGGACAAAGTCCGGCAGCCTTGAAGAACGTGTAGCAGAACGTGCCGTCGGACTCGGCCGCGCGGCCCAGATCCCTGATCGCGCTTGCCCAGTCCGCCGGGCTGATCAGCCCCTGGCCCACCGCCTGCGGGCCCACCGCCTCGACCATCGCCGTGAAGGTCTTGCGGGTAAATCCGTCGGCCAGTCCCGGCGTGCTGGCATCCACGTATACGAAGACGTGATCGAAACTGGCCGGCCCGAACGGCAGCCGGAAGATGTCGGCGTTCTGGAAGAAGACGTTCGTGGCGCCCGCCTGCCGCACCTGCCGCCGCGCTTGAGCCAGCGAAGCGGCGGAGACGTCGACGCTGATGAAGGCGGCGTCCGGGCTGTTGCGGGCCAGGATGACCGTCTGGGCGGCGACCCCGCAGCCCGCCTCCAGCACCAGGCTGCCTGCCGGGTAGCGAGTGCCTTCGTGCAGCAGGCTGGTCAGCGCGGTTGCCTGATCGGCGAGCCTGGTCCCCTCCCTGGCCGAGTAGCCATGGACGTAATCGAGACCCACCGGCTCAGCCGGAACGGACGTCGCGGCCGGCCAGGATATCCCGACCGCGCCCGATGCGGGCCTCAAGATCGTTCAAAAAACTGTCGAGCGCGGTGCGCTTGGCTTCGACGGTGGCGCGCAGGCTCTCCAGCAGGATCAGGCACTCGCGGGTCAGCCGGAGCCGCTCCTCCTGGCTGGTGGCCTTGTCCGTGTACGCCCGGCGGATCTCGGCCAGCCGGTCCTCGTTGCGCAACACGATCGCGATCTCGTCGAGGTTGAGGCCGAGCAGGGTCTGCAGTTCCCTGATCCGCGCCACCCGGGCCAGGTCGTCCGCCGCGTAGCGGCGCAGCCCGCCCGGGGTGGTGCAGGCCGGGGTGAGCAGGCCCAGCTCCTGGTAGTAGCGCAGCGCCCGCTCGGACACCCCGGCCCGGGCGGCCGCCGCGCCGATGCCGAGCAACTCCTCGTGCCCGGGCGCCTGCTCGGCAGCGCCATTCCGGGCCGTGGTGTTCACCGTTCAGCTGCCTCCGCGCGATACGTCAAGTTCCTCGCCGCCAGGACTGCCCGACGTGGCCAGCCTACCGTTGGGCGCGGACGAGGCCGCCCCGTCGAGGTCGGCCACGGCCTCCGACTCGTCGAGCCCGAGCGCCGCCGCCGAATCGGCCGCGCCCTCGGCCAGTTCCTCGGTCAGGCCCCCGCCGGCGGGAGCGGCCGGGGCGGCCTGGTGGAAGTACTGCTTGCCCCGGACGGCCGATGCGATGATCGCGATCGCGGTCGCGATGGCCGCGAACGTGAACGCCAGGTGCAGGCCGCCGGCGAACGGCTGCTCGATCAGGTGCGGGAAGAACGACCGCCCGGTGACGTAGGCGGCCTGCTTGGCCGGCATCTTCTGCAGCGCCCCGGTCGGGCCGAGCAGCTCCTTGACCGGGTTGTAGCCCAGGAACGCGGAGAACAGGCTGCCGATCGGCGGCTCGTTGGAGACCAGCTTGGCCGCGCCGGGGGCGACGCCGGCGGCGGTCAGCCCCTTGTACAGCGCGGACGGCAGCCGCGACGCCAGGCCGAGCGTGACGATCGTGAAGAACAGACCCATCGACAGCACGGTCGCCGAGTTCTGGAACGTGTTGAGCATCCCGGCGCCCGCGCCGCGCTGGTCGGGCGGGAGGCTGTTCATCACCGAGGCCTGGTTCGGCGCGAAGAACAGGCCCATGCCGACCGCGAACATGAAGATCAGCAGCGCGAACCAGATGTAGCTGAAGTTGATCGGCAGCAGTTGCAGCAGCAGGAAGCTGGCGCAGGAGACGGTCAGGCCGCCGGTGGCGAACGGCCGGGCCCCGAACCGGTCGGACAGCACCCCGGCCAGCGGGCCGACGATCAGGAACCCGACCGTGAGCGGGATCATGGAGATGCCCGCCCACAGCGGTGTCTGGGCGAAGCTCTTGCCGTGCTGGGGGAGCCAGATTCCCTGCAGCCAGATGATCAGCATGAACTGGATGCCGCCGCGGCCGAGGGCGCCGAGCAGGCCCGCGATGTTGCCGGCCGTGAACGCCTTGACCTTGAACAGGCCCAGCCGGAACATGGGCGCCTCGACCTTGGTCTCCACCCAGGCGAAGACGACCAGCAGCACGATCCCGCCGATGATGGCGGCCAGCACCTTGGGGTTGGTCCACCCGGTCGGGTGACCGCCGTACGGCAGCAGCGAGTACACGATCCCGGTGAGCAGGGAGATCAGCCCGACGGCGAACAGGGTGTTGCCCAGCCAGTCGATCTTGGCGTGGATGCGGATCCCGTTGTCGCGCAGCATGAGGTAGGCCCAGATCGTGCCGAACAGGCCGAACGGGACCGACACCAGGAAGACCAGCCGCCATTCGATCGGCGCCAGCACCCCGCCCAGGATCAGGCCGAGGAACGAGCCGGCCACGGCGGCGATGCCGTTGATCCCCATCGCCTTGCCGCGCTCGTCCGGCGGGAACGCGTCGGTGAGGATCGCCGTCGAGTTGGCGAACAGGAACGCGCCGCCGACGCCCTGGAACACCCGCATGATGATGATCCACAAGGCTCCGGCCGGGCCGGTGAGCCAGGTGACCGAGAGCAGGATCGAGAACAGCGTGAAGACCGCGAAGCCCAGGTTGTACATGCGGACCCGGCCGTACATGTCGCCGACGCGGCCCAGGCTGACCACGAGCACGGCGGTGACCAGCATGAACCCGAGGAACACCCAGAGGAAGTACGAGGTGTTGGACGACACCAGCGGGTTCAGGTTGATGCCGCGGAACAGCGCCGGAAGGGAGATCAGCAGGATCGACTGGTTGATCGTGACCATCAGGATCCCGAGCGTGGTGTTCGACAGCGCGATCCACTTGTAGTGGACCCCACGGGCGCCCGTTCCCGAAGGTGCCGCCTGCTCCTGTCCGACCGCCGGCATGACTCTCCCCACTGTGACCGATGACCTGGTTGGGCCCAGGGAGAGCATAACCGACCTTAACGTCAACGTCAGAGTCCGGCGGCGGGCTCCCGCGGCGCGCCGGCCACGAAGTCGATCTCAGCCGCGATGCCCCAGCCCGGAACCGCGGCGAGTATGTCACGCTTTGGTGGGAGTGGCGGCCACGGCGAGAGGGAGCTGCGGCGTGAAAGCGTTTGTCGTCACCGGCCCGCGGCGGTCGGAGGTGGCCGAGGTGCCGCGCCCGGCCCCCGCGCCGGGCCAGGTGGTCGTGGACATCGAGCGGGTCGGCGTGTGCGGCACCGACGTCGAGCTGTTCACCGGCGACATGGAATACCTGAACAACGGCCACGCCGCCTACCCGATGCGGCTCGGGCACGAGTGGTGCGGAACCGTCACCGCGGTGGGCGACGGCGTCGACGCCGGCTGGCTGGGCCGCCGGGCGACCGGCGACACCATGCTGGGCTGCGGCACGTGCGATCGCTGCCGCGGCGGCCGGCCGCACGTGTGCGAGTTCCGCTTTGAGATCGGCATCCGCGGCGGCTTTCCCGGCGCGCTGGCCGAGCAGCTGGCCGTGCCGGCGGGCGCGCTGCACGAGCTGCCCGATGCCGTGGATGAGGTCGCCGGGGCGCTGGTCGAGCCGGGCGGCACCGCCCTGCGCGCGGTGCAGGCGGCAGCCCTCAGGCCGGGCGACCGGGTCCTGGTCCTCGGCCCGGGCACCATCGGCCTGCTGGTCGCGCTGTTCGCCCTCGCGCACGGCGCCGAGGTGCACGTGCTGGGCCTGCCCGGGCCCTCACTCGGCTTCGCCCGCGGGCTCGGCGTGCACGGCGCGTGGACCGCGGACGACCTGCCCCGGGTGCCGTTCGACGCGGTTGTCGACGCGTCGACATCGCCCGACCTGCCGTCGCTGGCGCTCGACCTGGTCGAGCCGGGCAAGCGGGTCGTTCTGATCGGCGTGGCCGGGCGCCGCAGCCTGATCGACGCCCGGGCGGTGGTGCTGAAGGATCTCACCGCGGTGGGCATCCTGGGCGCCTCGGCCGGGCTGGCCGGGACGATCGCGAGCTACGCGGCCGGGTCGGTGGACCCGCGGCCGCTGGTGGCGGCCACGGTCGGCCTGAGCCGGGTCGGCGACGTGCTCGCCGGCTGGCGCCCGTCCGGGTCGGGCCCCGGACCGAAGGTCCACGTCGACCCCCGGGCCTGACCCCCGGATCTGCAAACCCGGTTTAGCCGGAGACAGCGCGGGCAGGGCCCAGAGCCTCCCACCAAATACCTACGTGGAGCGAGGTGCTGACTTGCTGACGCTAACCGACCGGGCCGCGGAGACTATCCGCACCCTTACCTCTCAGCCGGGTATCCCTGCCGACACCGGCCTGCGGATGTCCCTGCAGGACAGCGAGGCGGGCACGCTCGCCCTGTCCCTGGAGGGGCCGCACCCGGACGACGTCGAGATCGAGGACGGCGGGGCCAAGGTATTCGTGCAGCGCGACGCCGCGGCGATCGTGGAGGACCGCGAGCTCGACGCACAGCTCGATGAGCAGGGCCGGGCATCGTTCATGCTCGGTAACCAGAACGACCAGAGCGTGTAAAAAGCGTCACCGAGAGCCCGCCGCGGCCAACCCACCCCTGGCCGTGGCGGGTTCATTCCCGCCCGGGTATGCCCAGCCGCGGGCGCGCAGCCGGCGCAGCATCCGGGCGTCCTGGAACCCGGCGGCCCGCGCGGCCGCCTCCACCGTGGCGCCGTGCCCGATCAGGTGCTCGGCCCGCTCCGCCCGCAGCAGCTGCTGGTAGCGCAGCGGCGTGAGGCCGGTCGCCTGCCCGAACAGCCGGGTGAGGGTGCGCTGGCTCACCCCGGACGCGGCGGCCAGACGGGCCAGCGGCAGCGGCTCGCTGAATCGCGCGTCGATCAGGTCCTGCACCCGGTGCACCGTGTCGCTGAGGTGGGCGCGGTGCCGCAGCATCGCGCTGGCCTGCGGCTCGTCGCCGTTGCGGCGGGCGTAGACCACCATCTGCCTGGCCGCTCGCGCGGCCGCCCCGGGCCCGTGCCGGGCCGCGATCAGGTGCAGGGCGAGGTCGATGCCGCTGGCGATGCCCGCCGATGTGACCACCCGGCCGTCGACCACGTAGAGCACGTCGCGGATCACGGTGGCCAGCGGGTAGCGCCGGGCCAGCTCGTCCTGCAGGTCGTGATGGGTGGTGCAGCGCCGCCCGTCGAGCAGGCCGGCCCGGCCGAGCGCGTCCGCGCCCGCGCACACGCTGGCCACCGTCCCGCCGGTCGCATGGTGCCCGGCGAGCCGGCCCAGGGTGACCGCGCCGAGCGGGCGGCGGCCCGCGAGCACCGGCCCGCGCCAGCCCGGGACCATGATCATGTCGTCCGGGCCGAGCTCCGGCCAGCCCGGCCCGGCCCGGACGGTCAGCCCCTGCGCGGTCGCCACCTCCGGCTGCTCGGCCACGTAGTGCAGCTCGTAGCCGTAGCCCAGGTCGGCGGCGGTGGAGAACACCTGGGCCGGCCCGGCCAGATCGAGCAGGTGCAGCCCCGGCACCAACAGGAACGCGACCCTGGGCACGATGTGGTCAGCCTCCGGCGGCGGCGCCGGTGAGGTCGGCGCTGGCGAGCTCGGCGACGGTGGCGATCGCGGCGAACCGGCCGGCCAGCGCGTACTCGGTCCGGGCGATGATCTCGTCCACGGGCAGCGTGCGGGGGTCGGCCAGGATCTCGGCCAGGTTCCGGCCGCGCGGCGCGTCGCGATGCTCGATCGGGGAGGTCGCGGTCGCGTCGATCACGAACGTGACCCGGTAGCCGAGATCGGCCGCGACCCGCGCGGTCGTCTCGCAGCACTGCTCGGTCCTGATGCCGCAGAGGGTCAGGTCGGTGATCGCCCGCTCGGTGAGCAGCTGCTGGAGGTTCGTCGTGGTGAACGCGTTGTGCGAGGTCTTGGCGATCACCCGCTCGCCGTCCCGCGGGACCAGGCCGTCCATCAGCCGGACGTGGCCGCGGGCGGGGTCGAAGACGGTGCCGGTGCCCGGCTCGCTGTGCAGTACCCAGACCACCAGGTCGCCGCGGTCCCGTGCGGCCTCGACGAGCCGGGCCGCCTGGCCGGCGATGCCGGGCTCGGAGATCGCCGCCCAGGACGGCATCTGGCGGAACGACTCCTGAACGTCGATCACGATGAGCGCTTTGTTCATAGGTCAACCCTGGCTGGCGGCCGGATGCCTGTGAAGTGTCATTTACGCCCTGGTGCGGACCGATCTGGTCACGACAGCGCGGGTGCTGGGCTCCGGTCATGCGCGGGCCGGGCCCCGTAGGTCCGCTATCGTGTGGGCAATGATCAAGAGGCTCCGCGGCGAGGGCGGCTGATGAGATACGGGGGCATTGAGGCGGGCGGCACCAAGTGGGTATGCGCCGTCGCCGAGGAGCCCGGCCAGCCGCTGGAGGTCGAGAGGTTCCCGACCACCGCGCCGGCCGAGACCGTGGCCCGCGCCGCCCGGTACTTCAAGGAGCACGGGCCGGTCGACGTTCTCGGAGTGGGCGCGTTCGGCCCGGTGGACATCCACCGCGACTCACCCACCTGGGGGACGATCACCACGACGCCCAAGCCCGGCTGGGGCGACACCGACCTGGCCGGGGCGCTCACCTCCGTGCTCGGGGTTCCGATCGCGCTGGACACCGACGTGAACGCGGCCGCGCTCGGCGAGTGGCGGTGGGGCGCCGCGACCGGGCTGGACACGTTCTTCTACATCACGGTCGGCACCGGGATCGGCGGCGGCGCGGTGACCGGCGGCCGCATCCTGCATGGCCTGCTGCACCCGGAGTTCGGCCACATGCGCATCCCGCATGACCGGGCCCGCGATCCGTTCGACGGTATCTGCCCCTACCACGGCGACTGCGTGGAGGGCCTCGCCTCCGGGGAGTCGATCCGGCAGCGCTGGGGCCGCCCCGGCCCGGAGCTTTCCGACCCGGCCGTCTGGGAGCTCGAGGCCGAGTACCTGGCCCTGGCCCTGGTCAACGTGATCTGCATGCTGTCGCCGCAGCGGATCATCATCGGCGGCGGCGTGGCCAAGCAGCCGGCCTTGCTGCCGCTGGCCCGGCGCCGGGTCCGCGAATTGCTGGCCGGCTACCTGCGGGCGCCCGAGCTGACCGACCCGGACGCGACCGACGACTACATCGTGACCCCCCGGCTGGGCGACCGGGCCGGGGTGATCGGCGCGATCCAGCTCGCGTGCGAGGCGCAGGACCTGATCGCCGGCTAGCAGGCCAGGGAGACAGCCGAGGTGATGACCGCGGACTTGAACGATCCGGCCAGCCTGCGCCCGGCCTTGACCGGCCGACCGGGTGACGATCCTCGGCCAGGTGCAAGGCCGCGATCTGAGGTTCCAGGCCCAAGGCGACGATGAGGCCCGAGCGGAAATGAGCGCGACGACGCCCGCTCCGTACGTCGACGCGTTCTTCAACGTTCAGCTGACGCCTTCCCGGGTCGCGGCCGCGGCCAGCCCGGCCCGGGAGGTCACGCCGAGCTTGCGGAAGATGCTGGTCAGGTGGGTGGCCACGGTGCGCCGCGAAATGAACATCCGCTCGGCGATCTGCGGGTTGGACAGCCCGTCGGCCACCGCCCGGGCCACGGTGAGCTCGGTCGGCGTGAGGCTGGCCCAGCCGCGGGCCGGGCGCTGCCGCCGGCCGCGGCCGCGGCTGCCGTAGCCGGCCGCCTCCTCGAGCGTCATGCGCTCGCCATCGGCCCAGGCCCGGCTGAACTCCTCGTCGCCGAGTCCGGCCCGGGCCGCCGCCGCGGCGGCATCGATCAGGTCGGCGACGGCCGGCAGCCTGGTCAGCCCGGTCTCGCGCGCGAACGCGGCGGCCGCCCCGGCCAGCCGGGCCGCGACGTCGGGGCACCCGGCATCCGCCTTCACCGCGGCCAGCACGGCCAGGCAGGTCCAGACGGTCAGCCGGCCGAACGCGTCGGCGGGGGAGGCGGCGGCCGCACCGGCCGCCAGTTCCCCGGCCCGCGCGAGGTCGCCGTCGGCCCGGGCGATCAGCGCGCGGACCGCCAGCGGGCGGGCCAGGCCGGTCCGCACCGGGTCGGCACCGGCGATGAAGTCGTCGAGCCGCTGCCGGGCCGCATCGCGGCGCCCGGCCAGCAGCTCGCACCAGGCCAGGTTGCCGGTGAACATGCCGCGCAGCGCCACCGACGCGTAGTAGTCGAGCTGCTCGACGTAGGCGTCAACCGCATCCGGCCACCGCCCTCGGCAGAAGGCCAGCCAGCCGCGGGCCTCGGCGGCGAAGTACAGCCGGGCGCTGCCCATCGCCGCGGCGATCTGGTCCAGCTCGGCGCAGGCGGCCTCGGCCGCGTCGACGTCGCCGAGCAGCGCGTGGTCGTGCACCAGCGCGACGAGGCAGAACGACAGGAAGAAGCCGTCGCCGGCCTCCCGCAGCCCGGGCAGCGCCTGGTTCAGCCGGGTTACGGACTCGGCCGGCCGGCAGTCCAGGGCGTCGAGCACGCCCAGCAGGAACACCGCGATGGACGCCGCGTCGGTGTCCCCGCAGGCCCGGGCGACGCTCAGGCTCCGGCGCAGCGCGTCCCGGCCGGCATCCCGGTTGACCGCGCTGTTGACCGCGGTCCGGCCCAGCAGGGCCAGCGCGTAGGCCAGGGCGGGCTGGTCGCCGGTCTCCTCCGCCAGCGCCACCGCCTGCTCCAGGTACGGCCGGCCCGCATCGCGCTCACCCATGATGGTGGCGCTCGACCCCAGGCTGGTCAGCGCGAGGATCATGCCGTCCTTGTCGCCGAGCCGGCGCAGCAGGCCGAGCGCGGCCGTGCCCGCCGCCATCGCCGTGGGCATGTCCGCGGCCAGGCTCGCCACCTGGGCCAGGCTGCCGAGCGCCCGGGCCCGCAATGCGGGGTCCGCGGCCCGGGGCCCGGCCTCGGCCGCCTGGTCCGCGGCGGCGCGCAGCCAGAAGCGGGCGTCGGCCAGGTGGACGCTCAGCGACCAGAACGGTCCCAGGCGGGTGGCCAGGCCGAGCAGCGGCCCCGGGTCGTCCCGGCCGGCCGACCACTCCAGGGCCTGCCGGATGTTGTCGTAGTCCGCCCGCAGCCGGTCGCGGTAGCCGTCCTGGTCCTCGTCAGGGCGTCGCTCGGCGAATTCCAGAAAGAACTCGAAGTGGCGGCGCCGGGTCCGGTCGGTCTCGCCCGCATCGTCCAGTCGGCGGCGGGCGTAGTGCCGGATCGTCTCGAGCATGCCGAACCGGGCGTCGGTCTCGTCGCTCACGCCGATCAGCGATCTGTCGGCCAGCCGGGACAGCAGCCCGAGCACCTCGGCCGGCTCGATGCCGGCGTCCGCGCCCGCGCCAACCGCCTCGGCGGCGGCCGCCGTGAACCCCCCGGCGAACACCGACAGCCGCCGCAGCAGTGCCTGTTCGGGCCCCGACAGCAGCTCGTAACTCCAGGCCACCGACGCCTCGAGGGTCTGCTGGCGGGGCAGCGCGGTCCGGGATCCGCCGGTGAGCAGGCCGAAGCGGTCGCGCAGTCCGGCGGCGACCTGCCCGGTGGACAGCACCCGGGTCCGGGCCGCGGCCAGCTCGACCGCCAGCGGGATGCCG
>Ga0335074_10002958_pt1 | contig 23170 bp, 23 predicted proteins | sample Lox_Sample_23_FD_206715 | JGI IMG/M metagenome (GOLD analysis project Ga0335074, IMG submission 206715) | Soil microbial communities from Loxahatchee National Wildlife Refuge, Florida, United States - Lox_Sample_2.3 | ecosystem: Environmental > Terrestrial > Soil > Wetlands | place: USA...
GTCTCTGCTCCTCCATAAACCACTGGCGAAAATAGCGCCACCATCGCCAAAAGCAAGACAGAAGCTGCTGCCAGGTTCAATTTTGATAACATATCAGTACGTCTCTCCACTGAGCGCCCCATTGCCACGCTTTGCTTCCGGGGAGCCATATGTCGATCCATTGGTCAGGGTTCAAATTGCGGCCATCCCTGTTCCAACCTGCTCCCGTATCGCGTGCAGTACCAACATAAGCGGAGCTCCCATTTGGATTTAGGACATTGAACGTTGTTCCATAGGGATAAGGTTGTGGACTAGAATTGGCTACTGCAACGGTCCCCGGACCTGCACCCTCTGGATGGTTTTTGTAGTAGGGCCAATCACTTCCAGGTCCGTGGTCATTATAGGATGTGACAAATAGCTTTTTTGTAGTGCAGCGAGGTCCACACGATCCTGACAACCCTGTAGGATCTATATAACCTTCGGGATCATCTGCGATATATGCGTAAGTATTCACTCCGCCCCACAACCCAATCGGATCGCTCTCGATATACCGCCCGATGCTCGGATCATAATCGCGGTGCCAGTTCTGGGCGAGCTGGGTTTCGCTGTCCCAGTACTGGCCGGGGAAGCCGAGCAGCATGGTGAGCGAGCCGGTGATGCCGGACGGGTTGCCGAAGGGATCGAACACCCCGTCCCAATCCAGATTGCCGGACTGGTCGGTCACCTTCTGCGGCCGGCCGAGATGGTCGGTGTGGATGTCGTAGACTACGGGGCTCGCGCCCGTGTCGTCCACCATGGCGACGGGCTTGTCGTCCATCCAGATATATTCCCGGATCATCGCGCCCGTGGCGTCGTTGGCTTCGGCGATCATATGTCCCGCGCGGTCGTAGACATAATCCGTTGTCGTGGCCGCAGCCTTAATTGCACGCTGGTCGAGACCGTTCCAGGTGTAGGTGGCCAGAGACGAACCGTTGAGGCTCGCATTCGTCAGATGACCATAGCCATAATATCCGAACTGATAGTCGTTCGTTGCGTTGTGCTGGTCGCTCGAGACTTGGCCGCTGGGCCAGTATTGGAAGTATCGTCCGCCGCCCGAATCGCTGGTATTGCGGGCGGCATGCGCGCGGCAGAAGCTGCATTGATCCGCGCGGAGACCGAGCCTTTCCAGCGGCGCCGATGCGTCGAAGACGAATTCGAGATTTCCGCAATGGCAGCTGCCTTCATGGCGATGGGGCGTGTTCATTCGCGATTTCTATCGCAGATTGGTGCATCTCGGCACAACTGCCGAATGCGCGTTCTCCAGTCCCGGCGCGGAATTCCCTTCCCGCAGGTTCCCGCGGATTTGTCATTGAAGCGTCATGCCGCGTTGCGCTTAATGCGGCCCAGGCATTTCGCCTTCACCTTTTGATCCGAGGGAGGATCTTCATGCGTATCAGTCCGTTACTGTTTCACAGCGCGCTGCTCGGCACGACGCTCGCGGTGGCCGCTTTGGCTCCGGCGTCGGCCTCGAATTTGTCTTTCGCCGACAAGCGGGCGCTTGCCGCCACCGGAAAACCCGCGTCCGCCATGCACGGCAGCGCGGCCATAAAGCCGCTGGCGGGTTCCACTTACACGGTGCTGCACAATTTCGCCGGTGCGCCCAATGATGGCGAGGACCCTACGGCCGAACCTACGCTGGACGCATCCGGCAATATCTACGGTGTGACCGAATATGGCGGTGCGAACAGCGGCGGAGCGCTCTACGAAATCGCGGGCGGAAAGGAGAGCCTGCTCCATTCCTTCGGCGCCGGGAGCGACGGCGCGGAACCCGACGGCGCGGTGATCTTCGACGCCAGCGGGAACATGTATGGCACGACCGATTATGGTGGCACGTCGGGCGACGGCACGATCTGGGAAATTCCGGCGGGCGGCTCCTACAGCGTCCTCGTCAGTTTCGCGTCCAACCAGGGCGACCTCGTCAGGGGCCGCCTGGTCGAGGACAAGAAGGGCAATCTCTACGGCACCGCGCTTTTCGGCGCCGCGAACGACTACGGCTCGGTGTTCGAATACAGCACCAAAAGCGGGACGCTTACCATCCTGCATTCCTTCGACGGCACGGATGGCGAGTTCCCGGAACACGGCGTCGTCATGGACAAGAAGGGCAATCTTTACGGCGTGACGGCGTTCGGCGGCTCGAGCGACGACGGCTCGGTATACGAAATCTCCAGCAGCGGGACGTTCACTTCGCTTTACAGTTTCACCGGCGGCGACGATGGCAGTTTCCTGTATGGCGGCCTGGCCATCGACAAGAAGGGAAATCTTTACGGCAGCACGGTCGACGGCGGCTCGGGCAATCAGGGCACCGTGTTCAAGATAACCTCAAAGGGCGTATTGACCACGCTTTATAACTTCGCCGGCGGCAGCACCGACGTCGGCCAGCCGGAAGGCGATATGCTGCTGGTGGGCAAAAAACTGTATAGCGCGGCGACCAGCGGAGGGGCCAACGGAGCCGGCGGTGCCTACGAGGTCACGCTCAAGGGCAAGGAAACGGTGCTTGCAAGCTACCCCGCGACCAGCGGCGATACTTACTCCGCCGGGATGACCGCGAGCGGCAAGACCTTGTACGGCACCGTCGAGAGCGGCGGCACCGCCGGATATGGCGTTGTGTTCAGCCTGACAAACAAGAAATAACGACTGGTTCGCTTCGCAAGGCATGGCAACAGCGTGACGGGAATAACGATCCGGTCCCGGCCGGCTCTCCAGCCCCGTCACGCTGTTCTCACGAAATCTTGAACCCCAAGGCGTGCAAGAGCCCGATTCGAAAATGAGAGAAGAATTGACACGGGCGTAGCAAACGATAAGTTGCGCGCCCGGTAACCGGGAGGCAATCTGCCATGTTCATGGTGTTACGGAGCGCGCTGCTCTGCACGGCGGCGACAATGGCGTTCGTCCTGCCCGCGAATGCCGGGTTCAAGACGCTGGTGACGCTCAAGGGATCCAACGGCTATGACGTCGGCCCGCCGATGATACAGGGAAGCGACGGCGACATCTATGGGACGACCGACTACGGCGGACCGAACGACGAAGGCGTGATTTACCGGCTGACGCCGAACGGCAAGTACAAGGTCATTTACGATTTCTGCTCCCAGAACGACTGCACCGACGGCGCCACCGGCGAATGGCTCACGCAAGGCTCCGACGGCAATTTCTATGGCCAGACGCTGGCCGGCGGAAACGCCGGCCAGGGAACGATTTTCGAGATCACGCCGGGTGGCAAGTTCACCTCGCTTTACAGCTACTGCCAGCAGCAGAACTGCACCGACGGAGCCTTTCCGGTTTCGCCGCTCCTGCAGGTGAGCGACGGAAGCTTCCGGGGCACGACCGGGGAAGGCGGCGCCAACAACAAAGGCACGATCTTCAAATTTGTGCCCGGCAGCGCACCGCAGATCCTCTACAGCTTTTGCGCCCAGGCCGGCTGCAGCGACGGGGCGTCTCCATTCTCAGGCCTGGTGCTCGCAAGCGACGGAAATTTCTATGGCGAGACTTCGGAAGGCGGGTCCGACGGCACCTATTGCGGGCTTAGCGGTTACGGTTGCGGCACAATTTTTCGTCTCACCCCGAGCGGCAAGTTCACGACGATCTACACGTTCTGCACGCAATCGGGCTGCAAGGACGGCGCCCTCCCGCAAGGCCAGCTGATCCAGGCCAAGGACGGCAATATTTATGGGACGACCGACGCGGGGGGAGCCGAGCAATACGGGGGATACGGTCAGGGCACCGTCTTCAGAATCAGCCTGAAAGGAAAGCTGACGACGGTTTACACGTTCTGCCCCGGCGAAAGTTGCACGGACGGTGATACCCCTTACGCCGGCGTCATTCAGGCAACCGACGGCAATTTCTACGGCACGACGGCGCTGGGCGGGCCGAACGCCTGGGGTGCAGTCTACCGGCTGACCCCAAAAGGGCAGGAAACAGTCATCTACAGCGTCAACCAGGCGGACGGCGAGGACATCGGCGCCAGCCTGCTACAGGCCAGCAATGGAATGCTTTACGGCGGAACGATCGAAGGCGGGGGAACGAGCTGCGGCAACGACTCTGGTTGTGGCGTGATTTTCCGCGGCCCGCTGAAGGGCGGGAAGTAACGCTTTCGGCCGCCCATGATTTGATCAATCGCCGAGCGCGAGGTTCACGACCTGCGTCTCGGACAGTTGTGCGCCGATACGAGCGAATTGTTCGATTTCCGAATCCGCGAAGGAATCTTTGAGAAGCAGCGCCAGCCGCTCGACCGCCTGCCGTCCGATCGGATCGCGGGGGCGCCCGAGATCGCGAGACAAAGCGTCGGCGTAGCCGGAAATCAACGCGGCGTCCTTCGCCTGGCCGGCAAGCACCGCGCGAAGCGCCAGATGATCGAAGAACCAGAACAACATGCCCTGCTCGCGCAGCAAGGGCACCGCCTCTTTTGCTCGCGGCAGGGCCAGTGCCGCTTCGCCCATCAGCGTCAGAGCGGCCGCGACCAGCGCGAGCACATTGCTGAAAATATCGATGTGAGACGTGCCGCGCAGCCTGGTAATCAGTTCTTCGCCGCTTGCAATCGCCTCGCCGAGATCGCCCATCTCCATGAGCGCTTCCACGAGATTCGACGACACGACCAGAGCGGAGCGTTCCGCGCCGACCACTTCGCACAGGCGAATGGCCTTCAGGCCCGCTTCGCGTACGGTCGGCGAACGCGATCGCGATTCCTCGAAAAATTTCACCATATAGGCCGCCGCGAGGGATTTCGGCCGTTTTGCACCCTCCACCAGCGGCAGCGCCTCGACGATTGCCCCATGTGCTTCTTCCAGATTACCAAGCATCAGCGAAGCATGCGCGAAGGCCGCAAGCGCGCCGCCGAGCTGGGCCGTGTCGCCGAGCGACCGGAAGAGGCGCACGGCGCGCTCCAGTTCCGCCAGCGCAGGTTTCACGGCGGCCGTGTTGAAATACAATGCTCCCAACCCGCGCCGCAGCTGCGCCTCGAGAACCGGCGAGGTGTCCGGACCCAACAACGCTACGGCTGCGCTCAGCCAGCGCCGTCCTTCCGCGCGCGCGTTCAGGTCCCGCCACAGCAGCCAGGAGTTCGCCGCGAGCGAAACGGCTTCGTCCGCGCGCCGGCCCATGGTCCATTCGAGTGCGCTGCGCAGATCGTCGAGCAGCGGCCCATAACGTTCGCGAAACGCGCTGTCGCTCATGGTTTCCCAGTCATTGGCCGCGTGGCGCAGCGTGCGCAGCGTACGATCCGCATGTTTCTGCCGTGCCGACTCCATGTCGGGCGAGGCTGCGAGCTTCTCCAGCATGAAACTGCGTGTCGTCTCGAGAAGGCGGTAATGCTGTTCGCGCAATCCCGGAACGACGGCGATCATCGATTTGTTGATCAGCCGGGCTATGTGCCCGAACACGTCGCCTTTCGGGATATCGCCGTCTGCGACAACCGACTCCGCCGCAGCCATCGAAAATGCGCCCGCGAACACGGCAAGGCGCCGCAGCACGATCTGTTCCGAAGCCGACAACAGATCGTGGCTCCATTCGAGCGTCGCCGAAAGCGTGGAATGACGCCGGGGCCCGGTCCGTCTTACGGCGAGCCAGCCGTTCAACGATCCGTCGAGTTTCTCCTCGATCGCCTTCAGGCCGAGTATTCCGGCCCAGCTTGCAACCATTTCGATGGCGAGCGGCAGACCGTCCACGCGGCGGCACAGCCGCGCCGCGATCGCGACATCCTCGTCGCCGAGCTGAAATTCCGGATTGAGGCCGCGCGATCGCTCGACGAACAATTCGAGCGCCGGTGTTACATGGACCGGATGTTTCGCTTCGTCGTCGGGAATCGCGAGTGGAACGACTTCGAACACCTGCTCGCCCCGACACGACAGAGGTTCGCGGCTGGTGGCGACAATTCTTACCTCCGGTGCCGCGGCCAGCACCGCTTCGCAAAGCTCCGCGCAAGACGCGACCAGGTGTTCGCAATTGTCGAGCACGAGAAGAAGACTTCGCCGCGTTAATTGCCGCGCCAGATTGTCGAAAGATTTGGCGCCCTCGCCGATCTGGATTCCGAGGGCCGTGGCGACGGCGCCGGCAGTCGAAGTACCGTCGCTCAAAGAAGCGAGTTCCACGAGCCATGCGCCATCCTTGAACCTCGATGCGCTTTCGCTCGCGACCTCGAGAGCAAGCCGAGTCTTTCCGACGCCGCCGGGGCCGGCCAGTGTAACAAGCGCATTGTGCGCGAGCAGTTCGGAGAGGGCGCGACTCTCGGCATCCCTGCCGACCAGACGCGATGGCGCCCGCTGGACGCGACCCGAGAGATAGTTCGGCAGATTGCCGCGTTGCTCTGTTGCCGAGCGGCTGACCTGCTGCACGAAGCTGTAACCGTGACCATGCCGGGTCGCGATGAAGCCCTCGCCGAGCGCCTTCCTGAGCGCCGTTATGTGAACCTGCAGCGTATTGTCGCCGACGATCGCGCGTCCCCACACGCGCGACATCAATTCCTCTTTCGACACCAGCGAACCCGCGCGTTCGACCAGCGTCATCAGGATGCGAAAGTCGGTCGAGCCAAGCGGAATTGGCGCGCCTTCCGCGCGCAATTGCCAGTTTGCCGGATCGAGCGTGAATCGTCCGAAGCGATAGGGCTGCCCACCATCGCCCGATTGCGAATCCAAGTGCGAACCACCTTCAGGAATTTTTCAGGTCCTGAATCAGGACATAGCGGCCATTTTGCGTCAAGTGATCGAGAAGTTGCGCGAAATGTCGCGTCCGGCAGATCGCGTCGCCACCATTAACCTAACGAGGAAACCAACCCACGATGCGTACAATTTTTGTTGTGACACTCTCAACGGCGGCGCTGCTTTGCACGTCGGCCACGGACATGGCGTTGGCCGGGAAGGGCGTTACGGAAACCGCCCTTTATTCCTTCGCCGGCGGCAACGACGGCGGATTTCCGCAGGGCGGTCTTGTTGCCAACGCCAAGGGAACCATGTTCGGCGTGACGACAAGCGACGGCGCCGATCACAGCGGCGTGATCTTCGAAGTCACCAAAAAGGGGGTCGAAACGCCGATCTACACTTTCACCGGCGGCTCCGACGGCGGCGATCCGCAGGCCGGATTGATGATCGACTCGGCCGGCAACCTGTACGGAACCACCTATATGGGCGGCGACACCGAAGCCCCGAACGGCTACGGCACGGTGTTCGAGCTCAGTCCGGGAAAAAAGAGGACCTGGGACTTCAATGTCTTGTGGACCTTCTCGGGCGGCGATGACGGCGGCTGGCCTTCGGGACGGCTCACCATGGATGCCAACGGGAATGTCTATGGCACCACGACGGAAGGCGGCACGGGGGTTGTCGGCACCGTTTTCGAGCTTTCGCCGCCCGCGAACGGCAACAGCGGCTGGACCGAGACGATCCTCTACAATTTCACCGGCAACAATGACGGCGGCGAGCCGATGGGCAATGTGCTGCTCGGCAGCGACGGCAACATCTACGGAACGACCGCAGGTTATGGTGCGGACAACTACGGCGTCGTCTACAAACTTACGCCCGGCAACGGCGGATGGAGCCAGTCGGTCATTCACGCGTTCGAGGGCGACACCGACGGCGGGGCGCCGCGCGACGGCCTGATCCAGGACGGAAACGGCACGCTTTACGGCACCACGGCCGGTTTCGCCAACAGCTACGGAACCGTCTTTTCGACCAATACCGACGGCAGCGACTATGCCGTGCTCTACAACGTCACCGGGTGCCAGTACTGCTACTCCGGTAATGGACCGTGGCAGACGGTGAGCATGGATTCGTCCGGCAATCTCTACGGCACCACCTATGCCGACGGAACGAACAACAATGGCGAAGTGTTCAAGCTGACGCCGGGACAGAACAACCAGTGGACCGCGACCGTGCTCTACGCGTTCCAGGGCGGCGCGCAATCGAACTACCCCTATTCGACCGTGCTGATCGGCAAGGGCAACAAACTCTACGGCACGAGCTATGGTAGCGCCGGCGAATACGGCTTCTATCCGGGCAATATCTGGGAGATCAAACAGTAACTCCCTGTAACAAATGACTCCCGGCCGGGAGGGAGCGATCCCTCCCGGTTTTTTTTATCCGCCGGGTTCAATTGCCGGACACTTCCAATCGTTCGAGATCGGCGATCAGTCCCGGCCCGTTCGGTTCCCACCCCAATTTTCGCCGCGTCTGCGCGCTCGAAGCGGGCGCGTCGCGTGGTGCAAACATTGCGAGCCACCCAAAGAATTCCTGCGCCGCTTCCGGCGCGATGGATTTGACGGGAAGATCGAGCCGTCGGGCAATGGCCTCCGCGATGTCGCGCATCGCCACGCCCTCCTCCGCCACCGCGTGGTATTTCGCCTGCGGTTCGGCCTTTTCCACTGCGAGCCGATAGAGCCGGGCGACGTCGCGAACATGCGCGGCAGGCCAGCGATTGCGCCCGTCTCCGACATAGGCGCACGCACCTTTTTCGCGATAAAGCGCGATCGCCGGCGTGATGAGACCCTGCTTGACCGGGTCGTGAACCTGCGGAAGCCGTACGACCGACACATTGACTCCATTGGCGGCAACAGCGGCGGCGGCCTCTTCGGACGCCGCACGAGGATGCACATTGGCGCCGATGATGGGATTGTCTTCGCGTGCAGCTTCGCCGGGTACGCTATTGGCGAGGCCGGTTCCGGAAGTCACGACCAGCGGCCGGTCGCTGCCGGCCAAACCGGCACCGAGCGCTGCGATCACGCCGCGGTCGTCTTCGCAGTTTGCTACAAAGGTCGAGAAGTCGTGTTTGAAGGCGAGGTGGATGACGCCGTCGCACTGCGCGGCGCCATTTCTCAGACCGTCCAGATCGTCAAGCGATCCGCGATAGACCTCTCCGCCGGCAAGAGCCAGGGCGGGAGCTTTTTCGTCCGAACGGCACAGGCCAAGCACCTGATGGCCCGCCGCGACCAATTCCTTGACGACCGGGAGGCCGATGAATCCGGTGGCACCGGTAACAAACACACGCATGAGCAATGTCTCCGTTTGTTTCTTGGGGAAATCACAGGCGGTTATCGCGCCGTCGCCCGCCTCAACGTTCGAAGTAGGCCGGGTGATCGAGATCGGCGAGGAGCCCGGGCTGTTCCGGCACCCAGCCAAGTTTGGATCTGGTTATTTCGCTCGAGGCCGGACAATCGATGCCCGCAAACGTGGCGAACCAGCCGAAATGCTGCGCCGCTTCTTCCGGCGGCTGAGAGACAACCGGCAAATTCAATCGCCGGCCGATCACGTCCGCGATCTCCTTGAACGCGACTCCATGTTCGGCGACGGCATGAAACGGGCCGCCCGTGCCGCCCTGTTCCAGCGCGAGCCGGTAGACGCGAGCAGCATCAAGCCGATGCACGGCGGGCCAGCGGTTGCGTCCATCGCCAATGTAAGGCGAAACACCCTTCTCACGGGCCAGGCCGATGACGCGCGGCACGAAGCCATGATCGCCATGACCATGGACGGATGGCGGCAGCCGCACAGCTGTCGTGCGGACGCCTTGCGCCGCCAGGGCTGCGATTGCCGCTTCCGGGTTGCGCGGAAACGAGGCGATCGGCCGGACCGGACTCTCTTCCGTCGCAACACTGCCCGGAGCCAGCAACGCAATGCCAGAGGTGACAATGAATGGACGGCTGGAACCCGCAAGCTCTTCGCCGATCGCTTCGATGGAGCGTCGCTCCTGCGCCCCGTTCTCGGCCAATCTTGAGAAGTCATGGTTGAAGGCCAGATGGATGACGCCGTCCGACCGGGCAGCGAAACCCTTGAGCCCGTCGAGATCCTCAAGCGAACCGCGACATATCTCGGCGCCGGCGGCAGCCAAAGCGGCGGCTTTCTCGTCCGAACGACAAAGGCCGAGCACCTTATGGCCTGCTGCGACCAGTTCCCAGACCACGGCCGAGCCGACCCAACCCGTGGCACCAGTTACGAATACACGCATGAGCGGTCTCCATTTTTTCCTGGAGACAAATCTCGGTGCTTCTTATATGCTGTTAAAGTAGTGAGTTTATCATAGTATAGCGGCTAACAGGATGAGCCAAAGTTTCGCGAGCGAGAACCTGCTCGGAACCTATCTGAGGGACCGTCGCACAAAGCTCGATCCGGCGCCTCTCGGCTTTCCGACGGGGCGCCGCCGCACACTCGGTTTGCGCCGGGAAGAAGTCGCGCAGCGCGCCAATATCAGTCCGACCTGGTACACCTGGCTTGAACAGGGCCGCGGCGGCGCCCCCTCGGCCGATGTCCTCGACCGCATCGCGCGCGCATTGATGTTGACCGACGTCGAGCGCGAGCACCTTTTCCTGCTCGGTCTCGGCCGACCGCCGGAAGCGCGCTACCGGAAAAACGAAAGCGTGACGCCGCGGCTGCAGCGCGTGCTCGATGCGCTGGACCCGAGTCCCGCCGTGATCAGGACCGCGATATGGGATGTCGTGGCATGGAATCTGGCGGCGACCGTGATGCTGATGGACTACGCCGCAATGCCGCCGGAGCAGCGCAACATCCTGCGCTTCATCTTTCTCGATCCGCGCGCCCGCGCCGCGCAACATGACTGGGAAAGCGTGGCGCGCTTCGTGTTGGGCGCGTTCCGGGTGGATGCGGCGCGCGCTGGAGCCGCCGCCGACGTCGAACCCCTCGTCGAAGAGCTTTGCCGGCTCAGCCCCGAGTTCCGGGCGATGTGGCGCGACAACGACGTTCGCGGCGCGCATGGCGAGAACGTCAAACACATGCGCCACCCCGTGCTCGGCCCGCTCGCCTTCGAATATTCCGCCTTCGCGGTCGACGGCCGGACGGACCTGACCATGGTCGTCTACAATCCGGCAACGCCGGCGGACGCCGAGCGGATCAAGTTACAGATGGACGCGCAAATGTCCGCGGCCGCCGGGCCGCCGCCGGTTACTCCTTGAGTTCGAACACCGCGCCGCAGCCAGAATCGTAGTCGCAGTCTCCGCCGCCGCCACTCGAGGTGGTGCCGTATAAACGACCATTCCCGCCCATGAGCAATCCGCCCAGCGGTTCCGAACCGTCCGTTCCGCCGGTGAAAGTATAAAGCAGTTTTTCCGTGCCGTCGGGCGCGAGCTTGAAGATGCCGCCGTCGCTGAATCCGTAAGTCGTGCCGTACAGATTGCCTGCGGCGTCCATGGTCAAGCCGGCCATCGGATTCGCGTTCACGCCGGTGTCGGTGAATGTGTAGAGCGTGGTCTCTGTGCCATCCGGCGCGATCTTGAACACCGTGCCGCAACCCAGGCCGTAATCGCAGTTCGCGTCGCCATCGACAGGCGTCGTCCCGTAGAGGTTGCCGGTCGCGTCGATGATGACTCCGGCATAGGGACCACCGCCGTCGCTTCCGCCCGTGAAGGAATAAAGCGTCGTTTCGCTGCCGTTCGGGCTTACCTTGAAGACCGTGCCGTAACGATCCGCACCGCCCTCCTGCGTTGTTCCGTAGAAATTGCCCGCCTGGTCCCGGACGAGGGTGACGGCGCCGATATCGGCGCCGTCGCCGCCGTTGAATGAAAAAACCGGTTTTTCCTTGCCGTCCGGCGTAACCCTGAAGACCGTGTCATCGGTCGTGCCGTAGAGGTTTCCCTTCCCGTCGACGATCAGCCCGCCGCGCGGATTGCCGCCGTCGCTTCCGCCCTGGAAGGCATGAAGCACTGTCTCCGTGCCGCCGGCCGCGAGTTCATACACAGTGCCACATCCGAAATTTTCGTAGCACCCGGCTGCGCCGCCTTCAAACGTGGTGCCGTACAGATTGCCCGCCTTGTCCATGACGAGCCCGTAAGGCTCCGCGCCGTCAGCTCCACCGCCGAAGGAATAAAGCACGCTCTGCGTGCCATTCCCGGCAATCTTGAAAACCGTGCCGCAACCTCCGTCCGCGCAGCCGTTTCCGCCTTCCAGCGTCGTGCCGTAGAGATTGCCCGCCTTGTCCATGATTACCCCGGCCACGGGGTAGGCACCGACCGCGACGTTCGGGAAGTCGTAGAGCACGTGGACGCCTTTCGCATCCGCAGCATGGACGGACAAGGACAACGCGGTCCCGGCTATAAGGACGGATTTGACGAATTGGTCACGCCTGCGCATTGGTTTCCCCCTCTCGCGACAGCGGCAACCGATATTGCGCCGGAGTGAGAACCAACGCAAGCAAATTTCCTGCGCGGACGCGCGCAGCCGGGCGATCTTCCGATGTCGCCCGGCCGTTTCCCGGTCCTGCCATGCGGGCGATCGCGCATGTCGCGCAGCGAGTCCAGGGAGCAAAATTCAGGATTCTTGCGGGTTGGAACGGAAATGTGAACCGGAAACGGCTAGACATTCGCGCCGCCAACAACCAACTATGGGCCCACGCGACTGAGGGAATGTTCGGAGCAAAAAAAAACGACGACCACGTGGCGTGCCACCCATCCCGCACCGCCAGCGTCCCGACCAAGGCAATGGTTTGAAGTTTCTGGCAGTTTGGAGGCTCTTCACATGATGAATCTATTGCTCAATGCCTTACTCTGCTCTGCGATAACCGTGGCGTTGGTCCAGCCCACGGAGGCGGAAAACAAGGTCTTGGTGACTCTCGACGGCACCAATGGGCAGGATGTGGCCACATCGCTCATTCAGGCCGGCGATGGGAATCTCTATGGCACGACGGCCTTTGGCGGCGCGAACAACAAAGGTACGGTTTTCCGGCTGACGCCCAAGGGCAAGTACACGGTGCTTTACGGTTTTTGCTCCCAGGCGAATTGCACCGACGGTGCCGGCGGCGAATGGCTGACGCAGGGCTCCGACGGCAATTTCTACGGTCAAACCAACAGCGGCGGGAACGCCGACCAGGGGACGATCTTCGAGATCACGCCGAGCGGCCAATTGACGACGCTCTACAGCTTCTGCAGCCAAAGCAACTGTACCGACGGCGCGCAACCGTGGTCGCAACTCGTGCAGACCAGCGACGGAAGTTTCTATGGTACGACGATTGGAGGCGGCGCCAACGGCAAGGGCACGGTCTTCAAATTCGTACCCGGCAGCGCGCCCACCATCCTTCACAGTTTCTGCGAGAAATCCGGCTGCAGCGACGGGTCGGCGCCCTACGTTGGACTGACGCTGGCAAGCGACGGAAACTTTTACGGGGTGACCGCGGAGGGCGGAAACGACGCCGCAACCTGCCCGATTCAATCCTATGGCTGCGGCACGGTCTTTCGCATCAGTCCCAGCGGGTCGCTTAAGACACTCTATACATTTTGCACGCAATCGGGCTGTCCCGACGGCCAAATTCCGCAGGGTCAGCTGATCCAGGCCACGGACGGCGATCTTTACGGGACGACCGATGGCGGCGGCAGCGCAAATCAGGGAACCGTTTTCAGGATCACGCTGGAGGGCAAGCTCGCGACGATCCACGATTTCTGCACCGGCAATTGTTCGGACGGAGCGCTCCCTTACGCGGGCGTTATCCAGGCGAAAAACGGCGATTTCTACGGCACGACCGGACTTGGCAACAACATCTATCAGCTGACCTCCAAGGGGGAGTTCGCGAATGTGTGGTACCGGGGCGGCGTCACGGAAATCGAGGCTGCGGTGCTGCAGGCGAGCGACGGAAAGCTTTATGGCGGAACGATAAACGGCGGCGGCAACGCGAACTGCAACGAAGGTTGCGGCACGATCTTCGTTACCTCAACGAAGGTCGAGCCGAATGCGACCAAATTCGGCCGTGTGTCGGAACCGCCCGGCGCGATTCGAGCAGAGATGGCCCGGTCCGCGAGTCTCGTGTCGCCTCTCGGCGTACCGCAGCGCTAAAGACTGCACCCTGCCGTCGCGCTTCGACAGGCGAGCAATGCGGTCGGTGACGCCGCCAAGGCTGGCATGGCCACACCGGGCGGCACCGATCCCAATCTGGCGAGCGCGGCTGCGCGTCCCACCGGGTGAGTCCGTCGGCAAGCTGATCGCCCGCCGGTCTTAAATGTATTGGTACGCGAGGTAGTGCCGGAAGGGACCAATGCTTCCCGGCTCGCATTTTGTGCGATCAAGCCTCAAGGCTGCCGGAACGGGGTGCCGGCGTCGTAGCGGGCTTTGGCGGGGAGTGTGTAGAGCTTGGTCGCGCCGGTGGAATCGACCCAGGGCCAGGTGTAGCCGGCGAAGAATGACGGCGCCTGCGTGAGAAAGAGCGAGGCCGGCAGTTCGTGCGCCTTGTCGGCCCAATGCACCTTGTGCGTCTTGTAGTCGTAATTGCCGTCGACAAGGTTGGTCGTCATCACATTCGGGTCGTAGACCTGGTTGGGCAGATCGTTCCAGCCCATCATCAGAATCTGCGCCGGCCAGTCTCCGTCGCCGAGAACCTCGTCGCCGTATATGAAGTTCTTCATATGGCCGGGAACGCCGAAAACGTTGCCGACAAGGTTGTTCCAGTAGGAATAGGCGTGCGGCGACGCGGCGCGGAGCGGCCCGTTGGTGTCCTGCTGCCTGATGTCGTCGACCACGGTGCCGTCCAGATAATCTTTGAACTTCGCCCGGAAGCCGGTCGTGTGGTTGCGGAAGAAGGTGTTGTAGATCGCGTTGCCGTGTGTCTCGTCGCTCTCGATGTTGAAGGCGTAATTGCCCTCGAACAGCATGTGATGCGAGCCCACCATATGGCTGTTGTTGAGACCCGCTTCCTGCCACGCGTCCGTTCCGCCGTCAAAACCCATGTCCATGTAATTATAGGCGGTGACGGAGCCGGCGCCGGAGGAGCGACCGACCATGACCTTGTTGGCCAGCACTGATATTCCGTTCCAGATGAGGATTTCCGAAGAAGCATTCTCGAGGCTGATATTATATCCGCCGCCGCCCGGAACCGGCCAGACGGGCTTGTGCACATAGAATTCGTTCAACTCCACGCGGAACGAATTCGACACACCGAAGCCGGCGCCGAGCCACAGCGTGCTCTCGACATTGTAAGCCCAGCAATAGGCGCACCAGGTGAAATCGATATTGTCGTCGTCGCCATGCTCGACGGTCAGTTGCTCGAGGCCCGCCTGCTCAGTGAGCGGCGTCTGATAATAGTAAAGCTGCGCTTTGTGACCGACCCGGTAGGAAATCGTGACGGGCGAGTCGAATGTAATCGTGTTTCCGGAGATGGAAGCGATCCGGTGCATCTCGGCTGTCGGACGGTCGCAATTGGAGAACCAGCAGCCCGCCGTTCCCGGCTGCCACGGCCACTGGTTCTTGGCGAAATCGTCGATGTATTGCTGCCACGGCTTGTGTTTCTGCCAGACCACGCGGTAGTCCGGCGCCGCCCAGATTTGGCCCAAACCTTCGACATCGGGCTGCCAACGGGCGCCCGATGTTTCGTCGAGCAGAATGACCTGGCCTACGGAAAACCCTTGCGCGCTCGCCACCTGCACACTGTATCCGCCGTGTTTCACGTCGGTCGCCAGCAGCGTCGCTGTCGTGTTGTTGTTCCAGCGTTCCGGGCCGAGAATAACCAGCGGCGAGGGATTTTTTCCCGGCTGGTCGCTGCCGAGTTTCGCGCCGCCGGTGCGCGTCAGGATAGTTGTACCGGGACCTGCGCCGCGCAACGTTATTCCCTGGTCGATCAGGACATAATTGCCTTCGGCAATCGTAAAAGTACCTGCTGCGAGCGACACGACTTCGCCGGCCGGACAGGAATCGATCGCGTTCTGGATATCCGGAGTGTCGTCCTGGCCTCCGCCCAACGGCGAGACGGTGGCGCAGACCGTGGTGCGATTTGGAATACCGCCCACGGAAAGCATCCCCGCCATCCGCCAGTTCGCCGACGCATCGCCGTCTTTCGGTAGAACGCCGCCGGGCGCGTCCACGGCGCGAGCCGGCTGCACGGCGCCGAAAATTGACAGCAGCAATGCGGCGCGAAGGAAATAAACCATCCGGCGCTTCCTCCTGGAACGGTGGCTTTCCACAACAGAATGCCGGATATTCCTTGACGAGAGATTTCCCTCCTGTCGCGAATTGCAAGAACAGGTATCTCACGCAGAGGCGCAGAGCCGCGGAGGCGCTAGACTCTATTATTGATCGGTGGGGCAACCATTCGCGACGCGCCGGATACCATCCTTGAGACGCGCAGCGCCAAAATTGATAAGCAGTCCTACCGGCAAGCGAAGCAGACGCAAATAGGTGAGCAACTGTTTCGGATGGACTGGTGCCAGCTGCTCGACGGACTTCAGTTCGACCACAATCAGATTTTCGACCAGCATGTCGATTCGAAGGCCGGAATCAAACCTCATTCCATCATATTCGAATGAAACGAAACGCTCGGTCTCAATGTACAAACCCCGGCGCGAAAGATCGCGGACCAGAATGGATTGATAAACCGACTCAAGCAGTCCCGGCCGTAATCCGACATGCAGCTTGAACGCTGCATCGACAATTGTTCCTGTCAGTGACTTGAGTTCGCGTGCCCCTGCGACGTTCATTGAGTGCGCCCGGATATGTTGGCGCACTATTCACTTGTTTTATCGCGAAAGGTTGGAGCCTTCGTCGCAGTCTGTCTCTTCTGAGCCACCGCGACGTTTCCTCGGACAAGATGCTCACGCAGAGGCGCAGAGCCACAGAGCGATTGAGGTGGCCGCCGAGCCAGTTCGACAGGTTTTTCCTCTGTGCCTCTGCGCCTCTGCGTGAGAATTCTTTACGAGCCGACCTTCAGGAGCTGCACGTCGAACATCAGCGTTGCATTGGGAGGAATCGGGCCGCCCGGAGTGCCCGTGGCGCCGTAGCCCAGCTCGGGCGGGATGATGAGCGTGCGCTCGCCGCCGACTTTCATGCCGGCTACACCCTTGTCCCAGCCGGGAATGACCGCACCCGCGCCGAGCGGGAAAGTGAAAGGCTGGCCGTGATCGAAGGAGGAGTCGAATTTCGCGCCCTTGGCGCCGTTCACATAAAGCCAGCCCGTATAATTGACCGTCACCGGCTGACCAGCCTTGGCAACCGCGCCATTGCCGACCTTGATGTCGGTGATCTTGAGCCCGGCGGGCTGAGTCGTGGCGGCGGCAAAAGACGTCGTGGCAGAAGGCGCGGCTGTGCCGAGAGCGAGCAACAGCGCCACGGCAATCGATTTCGCGTGCATGAGAAACCCCTGTTTACGGTGTCGAGAAATTATCCGGCGCTTCCTTAGAGGCTTTACCCGCCTTCCGCCACCCCCGCTTGCGCGTATCGCCTCGGCCCGCGAGGGCGTTATGGTCGGGGAATCACGTGGTCACCCGGAGCCCCCATCATGTCCGATTACGAACTCTATTACTGGTCCGCGCCGTTCCGGGGCCAGTTCGTCCGCGCGGTCCTCGCCTTTGCCGGGCTTTCCTGGACCGAGGCGGGCGACGAGGCGATTTCGGAGTTGATGAGCGGCCCGGTGAAGAAAATGCCGGTTCCGTTCATGGGGCCGCCGCTGCTGATCGACAAGAACGCGAATTTCGCCGTTGCCGAAATGCCCGCCATCATCCTTTATCTGGGCGAGACGCTCGGCCTTATGCCGGACGATCCGGCGTTGCGTGCCATGACGATGAAGATCGTTTGCGACGCCAACGACGTGCTCGACGAGATGACGCTCGATGGCGGCCGGCAGATGTGGACAAAGCAGCGCTGGCACGAATACGTCCCGCGCCTGAAGAAATGGATATCGCTCTGGGAAGAGACCGGCCGCCGCCACAACCTCGAGCCGGATCACGGTTTCCTGTTGGGTGGCGAGGAGCCGGACATCGCCGATATTGTGACGACGACCTTATGGTCGACCATGGCCGATCGTTTTACCGCCATCGCCGAAATTTTCGAGGAAACGGCACCGCTCACCGCCGGTCTCACGCGGCGCGTGGCCGAACTGCCGCCGCTCGCCAAACTCGCCCGCAAAGCGCGCCACGACTACGGCGACACCTGGTGCGGCGGCCAGATCGAGGAGTCGCTGAGGAAGGTGTTGGGGAGTGAGGCGTAACACTTGGAGTAGTTATTGTGGCGCGCGTGGTTTGGCCACACTTCTCAAAATATCTTCCATCTCGTGTATGAGCATCCGTCCCTCTCTGGTCTCGCCGTTTTTGTCGTCTGGATCTGCTTCAAACAGTGTTCGCATCTTGTCAGAGAGTGACCTGAGCTGAGTGTAGTGCTCCTCACCAAGTTTCTTGCGGACGGTAAGGAGCCCCTCGTTCAACGAGAAAAAGGCGGTGTCGATACTACGTTGCGGGAAATAACCAGTCCGGTCTCTAAAGCTTGGCGACGAAAGCATCATGTGGGCGAGATGATCGAGGAGTTCGCTGATATCCTGGGGGATATACGGCTTATACTTCATTGTCCGTCTCCCATTCAACGCCAAATGATGTAAGAGCTATTACTTCCCAACTGGTTGGGCCTGACTATCACCACGCCAGCTGGCTCGAAATCCGCGCTGAAAAACCCTCTAATTTGCGCATTCGATGGCATCTTCGCGGTCAATGAAGTATCGAATGCGAGATTTTCCACGCGAGCGTCGGGAATCCGGTAGGTCACGGCTGAATCTGAAGTATCATACGCTCTTCTGTTAACGCGAATCACCGAGTCTGCGCCGGTTTGTATCTCAAGCCTATTGTAGAAATCGCGTAGATCGTCACGAACGACTCCGTCGACATAATTTCCGATGGGCTCTTCCCTCGACAGATTGGCTTTCAGCTTCCCCGCATCATAAAGCCGCACTGCGTCGTCGTAAGCAGCGTTGGCCACCCTCTGCATGAAATCGAAAGTCACTTCCTGGAGCGGCTTGATATCGCCTTTTGTCCGAAAGATCGCCGCGGCGAGGTCTGCCTTCAACCCATCTATAACATTGAGCCGGCCCTGCCAAGACATCGCCGCGAGACCAGCCGCCGGCTCGATGCTTTGATAGACGTAATTTGGGTCGATTTTGCGAATCTGATAAAGGAGGCTCCTCATTTGCAGCTGAGCCCATTCAAGGTTCGCCTCGTCTCCGGGCTCGCTGATACCCAGCAGATTGTCGACAAATTGTATCGCCGGCCCCGCGGGAGATTGCAGCAGCCGCTGCGGAATAAGTTCTTCGATCGGCGGATGATTGCCGCCGATGCGGAGTCGTGGGTCTCTTTCTTCCTCTTCGTCGGCAGCAGCGAGAAAGATATTCGGCTGGGGATTGGGCGCTGCTTCGGTCGCGCGCACCGCCGCTTGAGCCACCGGATCTGTGGAGACGTCACTCAGACCTGCATCGGCAAGTTGAGCCGCAGCTGGACGATGGTGAGTGTTTGCGTCTGCGTCACCGCTTCCACCACTCGTCCGTCGTCCGCGCTGATCGCGCGGTTCGTCAGGATCGTAACCAACCTTCGCCGGCACCCCATTGACGTCGGCGATGCGGATAGAGCCGCCTGGATCTGGAAGCCGCATGAGTACCGCCACCATCATGGCGCGCGCGGTGTCGCCTTTGTTCAAGGCGTCGGCGACGAGATTCGCGCTGCGAATGCGGCTCTCCCAATTCGTCTCGTCGCCGTATGCCCGGCCGAGAACGTCATGAAGTTCGCCTGCCGGTCTGGCCTCAAATACTCCTCGGCGATCCCGGCGAAGCAACGTGTCGTGGCCCAAGAACAGTCCGCTGCCATCGCAGCGCAGTCCGACGCCTCTCGGGTCTTGATCGAGTTTGAATATCAAAGGCTCGTGCATCCGTGCCCCAAAAGTGAGACTAGCCATCCGAGAACTTATCAGGAACATTCGCAATTGTCAGCCGTATCAGTATCAATAATTGCCAAATCGGTTTTATTGGCAAAATTTGCCAAAGCGCTTATTCTCCGGCCATGACGACGATGAATGTCTCTCTGCCGGACGCGCTCAAATCCTTCGTGGACGAGCAGGTCGAAAAGCGCGGTTTCAGCACCAGCAGCGAATATGTGCGTGAGTTGATCCGCGCGGATAAGGACCGCCAGAAGCTGCGGAATTTGCTGCTTGATGGCGCCGCTTCTCCCGCCGATGGCGTTGCAGACGAGGCGTATTTTGCCGGGCTCAGAAAACGGGTCCGGCAAGCCTGAATCGAATGGACCGGCACCCCATAAATCTGCGCGCGCTCGCGCGGCGCGATGTGGAATCCGCGATTGATTATTACATCGAAGAAGCCGGTTCGGCCGTTGCAGCGCGATTTATCGGCGCGCTGGAAGCGGCGTATCGGCTGATCGGCGAGCATCCATCGTCCGGTTCTCCGCGTTACGCGCATGAGCTTGCGCTTCCCGGTCTGCGATGTCTTCCGCTCAAGGATTTCCCCTGGCTCGTGTTCTATGTGGCGCGCGGTGATGACATCGATGTCTGGCGCGTACTTCACACCCGCCGCGATATTCCGGCATGGATGCATGACCCCGAGAGCTGATGTGCGAATGGGCTCGTCTTCTTCAGAGCCAGATGGCAAAATCCGCGCTCACAAACCGATCCTGCGCGCGGAGTTGCCGTTCGATACGGCGGCGCTCGCCCGCTTTCTCATCGGCAAATTGGTCGTTCGCGCGTTGCCGGAAGGAGTCGCAAGTGGCCGCATTGTCGAGACCGAGGCGTACATCATCGGCGACGAAGCGGGGCATGCCTTTCGTGGAATGACGCCGCGCAACCGTGCGCTGTTTCTCGAACGCGGGCATGCCTATGTTTATCTCGCCTATGGCGTCTCGTGGATGCTGAACGTTTCAAGCGAGAAACCCGGGGTCGGCGCAGGCGTACTCATTCGCGCACTGGAGCCGCTCGAAGGCATCGCGATCTTGGAACGCAATCGTGGCACGGAGCGAGTGCGCGATCTCGCGCGCGGACCAGGAAGGCTTACAGAGGCGCTCCAGATCGACCGTTCGCTTGACGGGCTCGATTTGTGCCGCAAAGGCCCGCTGTGGCTTGCGCGCGATGAGAGCAAATCCAGCGATATCGGAAACAGCACCCGGATCGGCATCACGCGCGACGCGGACCGCCTCCTGCGTTTCTATCTTCGCGGCAGCCCGTTCGTCAGCGGACCAAAATCGCTCAATGTGCGTTGATGCGAAAAGTGTCGGCCTTGGAAGCTTATTAAGGGGAAAGTTTCTTGGAAGGTTGGGCCTGTGGTCTATCGCTGATCGCGCTGACGATCTGCCTGCACATGACCGCAGTGTCGATCCTGGCATTTGGCTTATATCGGTTCCGGGTTCGGCTGGAACGCAGGAACCTTCCCGTAGCGAGGGCAATCGCAATCCTCATCGTCGCCTTCACGGCGATAGGGTTGCTGCTGGCCTTGCTGCATGGAATGGAGGCCGCACTTTGGGCCGGGGCTTATTTGTGGCTGGGTGTGTTCAAGTCCCCAGGAACCGCAATCTTCTACTCCGCCGATTCGATGACCACACGCGGCGCCGCCGGCGCGATGCTGCCGCCGCACTGGCAGATGATGGGGGCGCTGGAGGCGGCCGATGGCATGTTGCTGTTCGGTATCAGCACCGCGTTCATCTTCACGGTGATGCAGTTTTACTACCAGCATCTCGTGCTGCTTGAGCGGCCCGCCGGCAGGATCGGACGCAGGTAATGCGAACCGAAATCGCTAAATCTGCGCTGAAGGTACAAGACGCCGCCCGCGCTCGCAAGCAGCTTTACGCGCATACGGGGTGTTTGGTCCCTGCATGGAAACCGGAGCCGCCAATGACCAATGTGGAAGTCGACAAGAAGACCTATGAAATGCCCCCGAAAGAGGGCTTCACCGTCGCGCATTTTCTCACCGTCGCCGATATGGAGCGTTCGGCACGATATTATGAAAAGGTTTTCGACGGCCGGATTCTGAGCATGGGCGATACCGAGGGCGCGCCGGTGTACATCCAGATCGCGAATACCTGGCTGCTGCTCAATGTCGGCGGCGGGCCGACGCCGGACAAGCCGACGGTCATACTCAGCGTGCCGCCCGACCCGAACCGGCTCAGCAGTTTCATGAACATCCGTGTCGCGGATATCCAGGCCTGCTACAAATTGTGGAAGAGCCGGGGTGCGGAGTTCATCACCGAGCCGATCGACAAATATGGCGAGGCGCGCTGCTACATCCGCGACCCGGACGGTTACATCATCGAGGTCGGCCAGAGCGACCCCGGCGTGAAATACGGCTGACACCTGATCCTCCCCCGCGCGAGCGGGGGAGGCGGCGGAAGCGACTTGTCCGCGGAGGCTCGAAGAGCGAAGGCGGAAGCGAAGCGCCGGACGGGGTGGGTCACGCACCTGGCCCCCTCCGCCTGCTCCGCAGGCACCTCCCCCGCTTACGCGGAGGAGGATCAACAAGTCCGCGCAAAGCGGGGGTCTGGATGCTGCACGAGGTCAACGATGTAGTAATCCTCACAGCACGCATTTTTCTCGCGCTGCTGTTCCTGATTTTCGGCTGGAGAAAAATCCGCGACTATCCGGGCACCGTCAGCCAGATGGCGCAGGATCGCCTTCCGATGCCCGGGCTGGCTGCTGCAATAGCGATCTTCATGGAGCGGCCGGTTTCGATTGCGATCGCGATCGGCTTGTTGACGCAACCCCTGGCCATACTCGTGGCGTTGTACACACTCGGGACTTCGCTCGCCGAACATCGTTTCTGGCGCGTGAGGGATGCGCACTGGCTTGAGAGCATGGAGAATTTCTTCAAGAACCTCGCGATCATGGGCGGCTTCCTGTTGTTGTTTGTTACCGGTGGCGGAAAATATTCGGTCGATTCATGGCTCGGAATCTCCGTGCCATGGTGAACCTGCTCTTCGCCGGCCTCGGCTGGACCGACATCGCGATCACGCTGAACCGCGTCGCGGTCGGGGCATTTTTCATGCTTTCGGGCTATCACAAGCTGTTCAATGCGGATCGCCACCGCACAATCGTCGACGAACTGAAAGCACTCGGCGTTCCGGCCATTGGATTCAATCAATGGTGGGTGCCGCTGGTCGAGTTCAGCGCCGGCGCCGCTGTGCTGATCGGGCTGCTGGCGCCGCTCGCGGCACTTGGCCTGCTTGTGATTATTCTCGTCGCTATCGCCACGTCCGGCCACGCGCGGATGAAAATGTACAAGCCGATCGACGAAGCCGACCGGCTCGACGATTTCCTTTATCTGCCAGAAGTGCTCTATGCCTTCCTGCTGATCATGGTCGTCTCCGCCGGCGCCGGCCCTTACAGCCTCGACGCGCTGATTCTGACTTTGATGGACAAACACGTCGCGTAGGCACCCGAGGAATAGGGTTCACCGCAGAGACGCAGAGGCGCAGAGGCTATGTGATTTGTTTTCACGCCCCGCGCTC
>Ga0335074_10002959_pt1 | contig 23163 bp, 23 predicted proteins | sample Lox_Sample_23_FD_206715 | JGI IMG/M metagenome (GOLD analysis project Ga0335074, IMG submission 206715) | Soil microbial communities from Loxahatchee National Wildlife Refuge, Florida, United States - Lox_Sample_2.3 | ecosystem: Environmental > Terrestrial > Soil > Wetlands | place: USA...
CGCGAGACCAACCTCGTCACCGGTGGACTAACCCTCCTCACCGCCTTCCTCTACGTCGCCGTCTACACCCCACTCAAGCGCTTCACCACGCTTGCCACATTCATCGGCGCGTTTCCCGGCGCTATGCCGCCGCTCCTTGGCTGGACCGCCGCCCGCGGGGTCATCGAATGGCAGGGTGTGGCGCTCTTCGCCATCCTCTTCGCCTGGCAATTTCCGCACTTCATGTCCATCGCGTGGCTCTACCGCGACGACTACGCCCGCGCCGGCATCCGCATGCTTCCGGTCATCCAGCCGGATGGCTGGTCCACCGCGCTCGAGGCGCTCACCTACGCTGTGCTCATCATCCCCGTCAGCCTGCTCCCGTACTGGCTGCACATGGACGGCAAGCTCTACGCCGTCGCCGCCCTCGCGCTCGGCCTCGTCTACCTCGCTTACACCATCCGTTTCGCTCGCATCGTGCGCGCCCGCAGCAACGCCGAGTCCCGCATGTTCGCCCGCGATCTGCTCAAGGTCAGCGTGATCTATCTGCCTCTGCTGCTCACCGCCCTGATGCTCAATGCTGTGGGAAAGTAGACACAGCCATGACCACCGCCACAACCCCCAAACGCTCCGCCTCGGCGCCCATCGCCGTCATCATCGCCATCAGCGCCGTTGCCACGCTCTTTCTTTTCTGGCTCATCTACGTCCACCCGGCCTCCGATGCTGCGGGCCGCCACTATACCTTCCTGCCCGATCTCATCGCGCTGCTCAATGGACTCGCCGCCATCGCCCTCCTCGCCGGCTACTATTTCGTTCGCCACCACCGCATCGCCGCACATCGCGCCAGCATGTTCACCGCCTTTGCCTTCAGCTCCCTTTTCCTGATCTGCTACATCGCCAACCATGCTCTCCACGGCGATACCCTCTACCCCGTGCACAGCCGCGTCTACTACGACGCCTACCTGCCCATCCTCATCAGCCACATTGTGCTGGCCACCCTGGCCCTGCCCATCGTCCTGATCACCTTTTACCTCTCGCTCTCAGGACGCATTCGCATGCACCGCAAGGTCGCGCGCGTCACTTTTCCCCTGTGGCTCTACGTCTCCATCACCGGCGTGGTCGTGCGCGTGATGCTGGTGGCCGCGTTCCACTAGTTCTATGGCAAAATCCTCCCCACCCGCTGCGGTCATGGAATCTCGACTCAGGACACAGAACGACGACGGAACCCGCGCTCTTCTGCGCACCGGCGCCGGCACCCTCATTGCCGGCATCCTCGCCGCCATTCTCACGATCACCGTCTTCGGCGGCATCGGCATCCACGGACCGCACACCAACGGCGGATGGCTCTCCCTCATGGTGGCCATGATGTGCCTGCCCTTCGGCCTGATGCTCTTCGCCCTCGGCTTTGCCAAGTGGCTGCGCAACCGCCGCCTCCGGCGCCAGTCGCTGCAATAGGCACAGCCACGCAGCCGGGTCCTCGTCACTCCGCTATTTCTGATTCAGGTACAGCCCGTTCCCATCCGGATCCTCGAACGGCTGCATCCGCGCCGGAAACTGGGCGGCCCGCACGATCCCGCGCAGCCCCGACAGGGTAAGCGGTGGCGCTGCCCCGCGAACTGCCACGCCCGAACGCTCGCGCGTCTCGATCAGTCCCCGGGCCAGCAGCTCTTCGTAAGTCGCTACCACAACGCCTCGGCTCACGTTCAGCATCCTGGCCAGCGCCCGTGTCGACGGGAGCTTCGAACCCCGCGCCAGCTTCCCGCTGCGGATTGCCGCCGCCAGCTGTCTCTCCACTTGCCTTTGCAGTGGCACCTTCCCCGCGCGGTCGAGTACGATATCCGGCACGGCGAAGCTCCGGCCGCTCATCACTGGTACAGCCCTCTGGACCTGTTCATCGCCCGCGATCTCCATCACTCTGTTGTGCAGGAGGATTCTCCCATGGTTTCAGGCGGAAATGCCACAGTCTTCGTGACCAACATGGATGCATCGATCCGTTTCTATGTGGAGGTGCTTGGACTCAAACTCACCAACCGCTTCGGCGATGCCTGGGCGACCCTGAAGGCCGGCGATACGCTCACCATCGGCCTGCACCCGGTTTCTCCCAGCTACTCTGCGCCCGGCACAAAGGGCTCCATCGTCCTCGGCCTCGAGATCGACACCTCGATCGAAACCGCCGTCTCCCGGTTGCTCCAGCAGGGCGTCGCTGTCAGGGGCACCATCACCAGGAGCGAGCCCGGCAACTTCGCCACGCTCGAAGACCCCGATGGCAACGAAATCTATCTCTGGGAGGTCAACCAGGGCGTCGTTCCGCAACCGGAACATGCCCACGCCGCTGCCGGTTAATCGCCCGCGGCCTTCTTCAGCACACCGACCGTCCGCAGCCATCGCTCAGCCAGTCGCGGCCATCCCGTAATCGGCAGCTCAGTCGGTCGCAGACCGTACCCGTGCCCGCCCTGCGCATAAACGTGCAGCTCCGCGGGCACGCCCGCCTTCTTCAGCGCCATAAAGTACTCGATGACATTCTCCACGTGCACCGGATCGTCCTCCGCCTGCACCAGGAACGTCGGTGGAACCCCTGCCGTCACTGGAATCGCCGGATTAAACTCGAAATCCTTCTCTGCAATCGACAAATACCCCGGGTAAATCACCAGCGCGAAGTCCGGCTTGCAACTCAGCGCATCCGCCCCGTCCACCGCCGGATACAGCCTCTGCTCAAAATGTGTGCTCAGCGCCGCCGCCAGATATCCTCCCGCTGAGAATCCCAGCACGCCAATCCGGTTTGGATCGATGCCCCACACCGCGGCATGCTCGCGCACCATCCCCATCGCCCGCTGCGCATCCTCAAGCGCCTCCGCCGACTTCGGATACGGCCCGGTCTGCGGCACACGATACTTCAGCAGCACGCAGCTCACGCCGATCCGGTTGAGCCACGCGCACACCTCCGTGCCCTCCAGGTCGATCGCCAGATACCGATATCCTCCGCCCGGAAACACCACGACCGCTGCGCCGCTGCGGTGCTGCGCGGCCGCCGCGTAGAGGGTGATGGTCGGATCTGTCACGTTGCCGATCCGCATCACCGGCCGTCCCGCTACCAGTTTGTCGCTCGATGTCGTGAAGTTTCGCTCCGGCCCGTTCGCTGTCACCGGACCCGGTGCGCCGTGTGGCCACAGCGCCAGCGTCGGATGCCCGGGTGCCGGGCGCCAACCCTGTTCGGCCCATGTCGGAGCGGACGCAGCTGCGCCCACCAGAATAATCAGCGCGCAAAGAATCGTCTTCATGCCGGAATCTCTCCCGGCTATCTTAGTGCAGCGCTGGCGCCGGTTTTTGCTATTGCGTCGACGACACAAACTGCTGTGGCTGCGGCGGCGAACTCGGACTCGAATTCGCCTGCGCCGGCTTGCTCGTGCTCGCGCTTCCGTTAGTCGTGCTTCCAGCGCTGGGTGTCCCCGCCCCCTGCGTCTGGCTCGCTGAGGATCCCTGCTGCGCCGTGTTCTGCCCGCTCGCCGAGCTGGAGCTGCTCGGCGGCCCCGCATTGGCCGTACCCGCTTTCTGCGTTCCGCTTCCCGCCGTGCCCGAAGTTGTCGTGCTCGGCGGCGTGTAACCCGGGTCGCCCGGCTTCCGCAGGTCGGGAGGCCAGTTCACCGGCCCTTCCGTCTGATTCGTATCTTTCGGCAGCTTCTCGCCTGGAGTGCGCAGGCTGGGCGCAGGCCCCGTCACGTTCTCATTCGCGATGTCCTGGGCCGTCCGGTCGCCTTCCTCCACCGGATGTTGATTCGCCGCCACGATGGGAGTATTCCCCCAGTAGTCACCCATCTGGTTCGCCGCCTGCACCTGGATCGGCTCGCCAACCCGGGCAATCTCCACCCGCACCACGAAATCGCCGCTGAACCGCACGAACTCCACCGGATCCGGCGTCTTCCCGTACATCCAGATCACCGCCGGCTTTCCGTTTTCCTGCTCTCGAATCTTCTGGATCGGCTCCCCCTTTGCATACAGCACCATGTCCTGGTTCATCCCCACCAGCACCCGGTGCTCCAGGATCGCCTGACGCAGGAAGTCCGGCAGCGATTCCGCGAAGGCCTCCGCCTGCGACTTCACCCCAAAATCGATGATCGGCTTCAGCAGTTCTTCCACCTGCTCGCCGGTCAGGTCCGGCAGCTTCGATGGAAAGACCAGCGTGATCCGCGACCCCGTCGGCGGCGGATCATCCTCCACCACCGGATTGTCGGCATAGGGATCCATTCCGATTGAAATGTGCCGCAGGTATTTGTGCTTGTGCTCCGGCCCGTTGTTCAGGTCGATCACGATCCGATTGTCCTGGACCTTGATGTTCGTCACCACCACCCGGTCTCCAGGCTTGGCCGCAACCCCTTTGTTATGCAGCAGATCGATGTACTTTCCCCCTTCGGGGTCCATCTGTCCGTTGGCGCGCAGCACCAGGTTCGCGATCGGCAGCGGCCGCACCGCAAACCCCTGCTCCGACTCGATATACCGAACCAGACGCTCGCGGCCGACCGTCGTCATCGGTTCGCTCGAGAGTTTCACGTCGGTAGGCGCAATGTTTGCGTAGTGCTGATCGATGTGCGACGGCTCGACCACAAACACCTGCGCTCGCGCCGGACTCGCCGCTGCAAACGCCAAAACGCAGACCGCCGCGGGAATCAGGCGGCGAACCGATGTCTTCAGGCTTTTCATAAGGCCCCCTCAAGGGTGGAGGCTGTCAGCAAACAGGATGGGCCGGATTTGCGGAAATTTCAAGCATGTTCGCGGCTCTCGCCCAGCGGAGCCACGGGCGGGCAGGGGCGGCACACCCCCTTTAGAAGAATAAATATCCCTTTGCGTTGCCGCGGCACCCGCAGTGGAACGACACCGGTCGCCTCTCCGCTGGAGCTTCAGACGCGAAGCGCGCCCCGCAGGATGGGGATTGCGGGCTGAGCGCTAAACGCCGGAATCCTCCATCTGCTCTTCCCGGATCGCCGTTCGTTATTTGCCGCCCGTTCGCTGGCGCGCCGCCTTCTTCGCCGCCGGCCTGGGCTTCCGCCTCGTTGTCGCCGCGCTTTCCGCCAGCCGGTCGCCCAGCACGTGCAGCCGCAGAAAGTTCGTCGATCCGGTCCGCGTCTGCGTGCCCGCTACGATGCCCAGGATCTCCTTTGGCTTCACGAAACCGCCTTCTTCCAGCGACGCTTCTGCCTGTTCCACCATCTGGTCGGTTGTAACCAGCTTCGGGCACTTGATCGGATGCACACCCCACAACATCGCCATGCGATGGATCACCGCCTCCACGCTCGACAGCGCGAAGATCGGCGGCTTCGGCCGGTACTTCGAGAGCTGCCGCGCTGTCGTTCCCGTCTCGGTGAACACCGCGATCGCGCTCACGTCCAGGTCTTCCGCGGCATGCGCCGCCGACTCGCAGATCGTCTCCGCAATCGACAGCCGCGCATGCTTCGGACGCGAATCCCACGCGCGTGTCTCGCGCAGCTGGTTCTCGGTCTCGCTCACGATCTTTGCCATCATCTTCACGGCTTCCACCGGATACTTCCCGGCCGCCGTCTCCGCCGACAGCATCACCGCATCCGTTCCGTCATAAATCGCGTTGGCCACGTCGCTGGCTTCCGCGCGGGTCGGCCGCGGATTCTCGATCATCGACTCCAGCATCTGCGTTGCCGTAATCACCGGCTTGCGATACTCCGCCGCGCACTTGATCACATACTTCTGGATCGCCGGCACCTTCTCCGGGGGCATCTCCACGCCCAGGTCGCCGCGCGCCACCATCACCCCGTCGGCGTTTTCCAGAATCGCCTCAAGATTCTCAATGGCCTGCGGCTTTTCCAGCTTCGCGATGATCCACGTCTCCAGCCCCAGCGCCGCCACCCGGAACTTGACGTGCCGCACGTCCTCCGCCGTCCGCACAAATGACACCGCGACGGCGTCCAGCCCGTGCTTCATCCCGAATTCCAGGTCTTCCTCGTCTTTTTCCGTCAGCGAGGGCACCCGCACCGGAATTCCCGGCAGGTTGATCCCTTTATGCTCACCCAGCAACCCGCCGTTGATCACCTCGCATTCCACGTCCTCACCCGGGATATCCATTACCCGCAGCTCGATCAGGCCGTCCGACAGCAGAATCCGCGCGCCCGGCTCAAGGTTTTCCGCCAGCGTCGGAAACGTCGTCCCGATCGTGGTCGACGTGCCCTGGATGTCTCTGGGCGTGATGATCAGCCGCTGTCCGGCCTTCAACTGGACCGGAATCCGGTTCTTGAGCCGCCCCGTCCGGATCTTCGGCCCCTGCAGATCGCCGAGGATGCAGACGGTTTTGGCCTCTTCGCGAGAAATCTTTCGCACCATCTCGATCAGCTTCAGCTTTTCCGGATGCGTTCCATGCGAAAAGTTCAGGCGCGCGACGTCCAGCCCTGCCCGCAGCAGCTCGCGAAACACCGATTCCTGCGACGATGCCGGGCCCAGCGTGCCCACGATCTTGGCGCGGCGCGGGTTTTCCCCCATGAGGCCGGGCCTTGACGATGAGAGATTCATCCAACCCCCAGATATTGAACGATTGATCGAGATTGCCTTGCGGCGTGGGAAGTGGTTCTACCTCATTTTAGCGTGCGCCGCCGCCCGTCTCACAATGCCGCGAAGGGAGCCGCATTTTGATCGTTCTCGATCGCCGCTGCGGCCGCCGTCGATGCGTCCCGCTCCGGCAGCGGAAACATCTGCGCGTTGAATTCCGCCCCGATGAGCACGCTCAGCGCAATCATGTACAGCCAGATCAGCGTTGCAATCCCCGCTCCCAGCGATCCGTACACGATGGAATAGTCCGCAAACCGCGTCAGGTAGAACCCGTAAACCAGCGTCGCGATAAACCACGTCGCCGTGGCGATCGCCGCGCCCGGCAGTGTCTCCCTCCATCGCCCTCGCACCAGCGCGAACTTCCCGGTGCGCAGCGGCAGCCTCTGCCGCGGAACTCCGTAGTGGTAGATCATGATCAGCGAAAGCACGCTGGCCGCCAGCGCGATCACCCACCGGATCAGCCGCCACAGCACGATCACGTACAGGTGCAGTTCGTGCTCCGAGTTCACGATCATCCAGCGCTCGATCGCGTGACCGAAAGCCAGGAACAGCGTCGCCACCGTCATGGGAATCATCGTTCCCGGCACCAGCAGCAGCGCCACGATCCGCTCCTGCCAGAACCCCCACGTCCCCCGCGGCAACCGGTACGCCCGCCGGAACCCCTCCATCAGCGACAGCAGCACGCCCATCGCTGCAAATACGCTCACGAACATCGATCCTGAAATGATTCGGATCGACCGCGAGTGGTAGGTAATAAAGTAGCTCTGCACCAGCATCATCGTGTCAGGCGGCAACACTTGCCCCAACGCCGCGCGCAGTACTCCGCGGATGTCGTCCCCCGCGGGCGTCATCGCGAACAGCGTCGTCACCACCAGCAACGCCGGAAAGATGCTCAGGATGGCCGAATACGCGGCCGCTTTCGCCATCGAAAGCGCGCTGTGCCCAAAGGCCGACCATACCGCTCTTCGAAAATTGTGAAACAGGCGCAGCATGAGCGTTCCCAGTTTACCCGCCGCGGCTGCGAAGACTGAGCAGCGGTCCCGATTCTTAACCGTTCCCCTTCCACTGCTCCAGGAAGTTCGTCACCTGCGCCGGATCCACACGCCCCATAGCCGCGAACTGCCCGGTGGTCGTGCTGTAGATCACATGCCCCTGGGCACCCAGTACTGCCAGAGCTGGAACTCCGCGCTGCAACGGCACGTCGTATTTGTCGGCAATCTCCTCATTACGATCCATGTGCCCGACGTCGATGTCCACCAGCACGTAATCCGACGCCAGCAGCCCCGCGTTCGGCTGCTGGTGAAAATAGAAATCCAGAATCTGGCAGTCACCGCACCAGTTCCCGCCGAAATCCAGAATCACTCGCTTGTGTTCGCGCCCCGCTTCCGCCAGCGCCTGCCGAACCTGCGCGGATGCGTCGGCGTTTTCGTTGTATATCGCGTGAACCCGGAAGGCATTCGCCGTCTCGGCGGTCTCCGGTGTCTCCGACGAGTTGCACGCCATCACCGCGCCCGTGACCACCATCGCGCATGCCAGGCGTGCCGCAGCGGCTCGAATGTTTCGCATCGTCATCCTTGAGTCAATTTGTGAATCGCGGATCCCATCGTGATGCCACTGTTTGCTGATCGCTGTCTCCCGTTCACTGTCTTCTGCTCTCACGCCAGCCGCGCCTGCGCCAGCTCTTCCAGCACCCGCAGCGGCGATACTTCCGGCCGCACCATCGCCTCCGGCCGAACCAGAAAGGTCTGCTCCAGCGCGTACTGTCCTGCCAGCACCGCGTGCGGCACCGTATCCGTGTACACCATCCAGCTCGACCCCGCCGGAAACTGAAACGAATACTTCGTGCACTCCGCCTGCCAGCGCGGGTTCTCTTTCAAAAAATTATGGAATCGCATCATGAAGTCGTCGTAGGGCGACCGCTTCAGCGACGGAATCGCCGCGCCCAGCCCAATCGCGCGCGCCGCTGCCTTCCCTGCCCGTTCCACCGCCGAATCCGGCTTCGGCGCAATCTCCTGTGGAGCAAACTGCCGCACTGTTTCCGCAAACGGATCGCTCACCACCCAGTCTCGCGTCCGCGCCGGATGGATGTTGTTGAAGAACCTCAAAATCCTGGCCCCATGGGTCGGCCGTGTCGGGAACGCATCCGTGTGCAGCAGGTCGTTTCGCCGCCTCAGCGGCAGATCCCGACCCTGCTCCTCCTGCGGCCGGAAGCTGGCATAATCCAGCTGCCAGTTCGCCTCGTAGGGCGACAAAAACTTCGTCAGGAACGCCACCACCGACTGCGAATACTTCCGCATGATTCCGTGCAGGCGTTCCACCGCTGCCGGGCTCGCCGTCTTTGCGTCGTATCCGCTCAGCCGGTCCACATTCGGCTTGTACGCGATGTTCTTATGCAGGGAGCTGTCCGCCTGCTGCTGCCCCAGCAAAAACCCGGCGTCGCCGGGATCCGGCGGCACCGGCGTCTGCGGGAAGTACAAAATGTCTCCTGCCTCCAGTCGCGCGCACCACGCGCGGGCCTGCTCCGGCGCCGGATTCACCGCCTCCGCCGGAATGGTCACCACGGCCATCAGTGCCCCCCGGTCAGCTTCCGCCGCAGCCATGTCCCCAGCAGGAACACGAATCCGCACGCCATCGCCGCCAGCCCCGCCGGCAAGGCCACGTAGCGATACGTGTCCGTATAGCTCACGTGCCCATGCGTCGCGGTATTCCAGATCAGCAGCCCCACGATGGCTGCGAAACAGCTTCCAAAAAATGTCAGGAATCCCGTCGCCAGGCTCAGCAGCACGCAGGAAAACAATCCAAAATCGCCCAGGGGAATGCCCAGCAGCCGGGCCGGCTCTGCGCTTGCGCTCATTCGGGAACTCCTTCGTCCAGTAGAATACAGGCAGATGGCCGGCGCCGCTCAAACCCCTTTATTTCCCGCTTCCCGGGTAGCCCAGGAAGCCCCTGTCCGCCAGGCCGACAATGGCCTTTGCTACGCGAGCTTCGGCCAGACCAACCTCGACGAACACGACCTGGAACGCATCGTTCAGGCCGTACCCTCGCTGATTGCCGTCGCCCTCCGCCAGCGCGCCTGGTACTTCGTCCCCCTCGCTATCGGCGAAGACGACGACACCAGCGTCGCCTCCGACTACTCCGTCGACCTCAGCGATCGCGCCACCTGCCATCGCAATGTCCGCTTCGGCTCCTCCGAGTGCATCTTCATCTCCACGCGTCTCATGCAGGACCGGTTCGCGCTCGCCTTCGAGTTCCTCATCAACGTGGGTCATCAGTTCGTCGACTCGATCGGCGTCCCTCAAACCTTCGCCGACCTCGTCTGGTCTCAGGCCGAAGCCGACGTCCGCGGCGAAACCAGCCAGGATGCCTGGGAGAATCGCCGCCGCGCTCAGGACCATGGCCGCTCCAGCGACGACGAGAAGGCCAAATCGGCGTGGTTCGAGGCCGCCTTCGCTGACGCCCTCGCCATCTACATGCTCTCCCTCACCCTCGACTTCGACTACGCCGACCTCCGCGAGCGCGAATACCCTCTGCTCGCGCCCGCCGCTCTCGCCGAGCGCCTCCGCCACGTCGCCGAGCTCTTCCCTCCCAACCCCGGCTACGAATTCGACATCCGCTACCGCCGCCGCGCCTAGGCTCACCCATGCGGCCCCGCAAGCCACCCACCGCGCTCGACGAAGACGCCCTTTACACCTATGCTGTCCGCCTCCTCGGCACCCAGATGCGCACGGTCGCTGAGTTGAAACGCCTCCTTCGCCGCCGTGCTGCTCTCGGCGAAGCAGGCCAGGCCGCTCTCGACGCCGTCATCGCACGCCTCAAAGAGCATCGCTACCTCGACGACACCGGCTACGCTCTGGACTACGCCAAACTCCGCCAGGAGAACTCCAGCTTCGGGCGCCGGCGCGTCCAGCAGGACCTTATGCGCAAGGGCGTCCAGGCCGACGTCATCACCAAAACTCTCGACACCGCTTACGAAGGGGTCGGCGAAGAAGCTCTCGCCCGCCGTCATCTTGCCCGCAAGCGCATTGCCCAGCCCGAAACCGACAAGGATGCCGCACGCGTCGCCCGTCTCCTTCTGCGAGCCGGCTTCTCCACCTCGACTATCGTGCGCATCCTCAAAAAATGGAACGTCGACGAAGCCGCGCTCACCGCCTTCGAGTCCGCCGGCGCCGACGAACCCTCGGACTCCTGACTCCGCTGCTGCCCGCCCTCACACTCACGCGTCCTCTGTGGTAAGGTTTCGCGATTCCTCCCTGCTACGATTTCTCAGGCTTCTCATGCCCGTCTTCGCCCTGCTCAGCACGCTCGTTTGCCTCGCTGCGGCCTTCACCCTTCTCAGCCGCCAGGTGCTGCGCCTGCCCGTCACCGTCGGCGTTATGCTTCTCTCGCTTCTGACCTCCACCATCCTCGCCATCGCCGGCCGCCACATCCCCGGCGTGCATGCGTACGTCTCCGGCATCATCGCCCACATCGATTTCTCCGCCGTCGTCCTTCACGGCATGCTCGCCTTCCTGCTCTTCGCAGGAGCCCTCAAACTCAATCTCTCCGATCTCGCTCGCCAGAAGGCCCCCGTCGCCGCGCTCTCCACCTTCGGCACCCTGCTCTCTACCGTCTTTGTCGCCGCACTGCTCCACGTCATCCTTTCCATCACCGGCCTCAAAATCGGATTCATCGGCTGCCTCCTCTTCGGCGCGCTCATCTCGCCCACCGACCCCATCGCTGTCCTCGAAATGCTCCGCCGCGTCGGCGCGCCGGCCTCGCTCGAAGCCCAGCTCACCGGCGAATCTCTCTTCAACGACGGCGTCGGCGCGGTGGTCTTCCTCACCCTCCTCGCCGCCTTTCACTCTGGAACACGCCCCACCGTCGCCAGCTTCACCTGGCTGCTGCTCATCAAAGCCGGAGGCGGTATCGGTCTCGGCTTGCTCCTCGGTTATGCCGTCTATCACCTCCTCCGCCCCATTGACAGCTACCGAGCCGAGGTCCTGCTCACCCTCGCCCTCGCTATGGGCGGTTATGCACTCGCTGACGCTCTCGGCCTCTCTGCTCCCCTTGAAGCGGTCGCCGCCGGCATTGTCGCCGGCGGCCGCGCCCGCGCTGTCGTCATGTCTCCGGTCACCCGCGAGCACGTCGACAGCTTCTGGGACCTAATCGACGCCATCATGAACGTCATCCTCTTCCTGCTTCTCGGCCTCGAGCTCCTGGCCATGCCGTGGAACCCCCACTACGTTTACGCCGGACTCCTCGCCGTCCCCGTCGTCCTCGCCGCCCGCTGGCTCAGCGTCGTCGCTTCTCTGCTCCTGGTCCGCTTCCGCCACAAGCCTTCCCGTGGCGCCGTCACGGTCCTTACCTGGGGAGGCCTCCGCGGCGCACTCGCCGTCGCTCTCGCTCTCTCGCTCGCCCCCGGTCCCGCGCACGATCGCCTCATCGCCATCACCTACGTCGTCGTCATCTTCTCCATCGTCGTGCAGGGCCTCACCATGGACACCCTCCTGCGCAAGCTCCGCTTCGCCTCCCCTGCCCGCGCCATTTCCCAGCGCTCACCCTGAAAGCAACTCCTAACTGCAAGAAACAAGGACCGCACTTAAGTAACCTCGACGAACTGCCCGCAGAGGATTACCATCGGCGCCATGACTTGAGGCGAGGTCTGAATCCCTCCCCGAACTGTGGCCTCGATTCACCCCTCCCACACGCCCCGAGGTGAATCCGATGCTCAAAACTGCTCTTTACCATTTATCGGCGGCCGCAGTTATTCTGGTTTGTCTTCCGTCGCTGTTGCCACAGGAGACGCCTGGTTCGCACTCCGCCAACAACGTGGGCGCGATCCGCACTGAGCGCGGAAATCACTCCTTTCGCGGACTGGATATCCCAGTAGGACAGGTCAGCGCCCCTTTCAACATCGACATCATCAACGGCGGCAGCTTGCCCGTGACCGGCCTGACGGCAGTCACGCACGGCGACTTCGTCATCGCCAGAAATGGATGCTCCCATACGTTAACCGTTGGCACGGCCGCAGAGAGCAGATGCACCATATCTGTATCCTTTCAGCCGACCCATCCCGGCCTTCGCGTAGGCAACCTGACGGTCTCAGCCCCTGGAGTTCACCCCCTGGTGGTGGCCCTGGATGCCGGAACGCCAATCGACTTCGGCAGTTTGCTCTCGGGAGAGACTTCCGTGCAATGGGTCCAGCTTGCCACCGGGGGGCCCCTCACCGGTTCGGTGACCAGCCCTTTCACCATGGCGCTGCAAGGCCCCTACGCCTATGGCTCGATAGATGGCATCACCTTTGCCGGAACGAGTTCCAGCGCGGCCTCTTCGGGAACCCTCTTTCTGGGCGTCCAGTTGCAAGCCGCGGCGATCGGTAGTCTGACGGGAACGGTCTCGCTTTCCGATGGATCCACATATTCTCTCTCTGCCAACGTGTCGGGCAATCCGCAGTTGATGCCGGCTGCAATCGATTTTCGCGACATTCCGCTCCAGAGCCCGAGCGGCGCGGCGACGTTCACAGTTGCTAATGATTCCAGCTCGCCGGTATCGATTGACGCCATCGTCGCGGCCGCGCCGTTTTCCGAGACCAGTAACTGCGGAAGCTTACTTCAGGGAAACTCAACCTGTTCGGTCCAGGTAATCTTCACTCCAACTGCCACCGGGGAGTCGACCGGTCAACTTATGATTTCAACGGGCGCCGGCAACCTGGTAGCCTCTCTGACCGGAGACGGTGTTCCGCAGATGGGAGATTCAAACATCTCTCCCGCCAGCATCTTTCTGAATTATGAAAGCCCGGGCGCTGTATCCCCGCCGCAAACAGTCACCGTCACCAACAGGAATTCGAGTCTGGCGATGACAGTCCAGTACCTGGGTCTCGGCCTTTGCACTTCGTCGGTGACCAGCAATTGTTTTCAGGTGCTTCCGAATGATTGCGCCACAATCGCGCCCAATACCTCATGCGATATCCAGCTTCAATATCTCTTTGGCCCAAGCGAGGGAATTGTTGAGGGCGACTTCAATCTGTTGATAACTCAGGGGAGTGGCGGCTGGGAGTATGCCTTCTTTTACCAGGTAAGTGGCGCTGTGAGCTCGGGGAGCAGCAATTCGCTCGTGGTGTGGCCGGCATCGCTGGTCTTCGCGCCAACTCTGCCCGGGAAGGTCAGCGATGAACAGCTCCTGACCATCTTCAACGAATCAACTTTACCCATGTTCGTCGGCAATACGACCGCGGCCGGTTCGGGCCCGAGCAGTTCGACCTTCGCGGTTCCTTACAACTTCAGCGTCGATTCAGCCTGCGGCGTGCTGGCTCCGGGCGCAGCCTGTACCGCACACGTCCGCTCCTTGCCGGTGGGTAGCGGCAGCAGCTCCTCCGATTATTCCCAGGCATCCGGCCTTCTCATCGGCCCCTCTTCTGATCAGTTTGCGATAGCCGATTTCCAGGTTCAGGGCTACGGCATTCCGACGACTGCGCTCGCCACCCCGAGTTATTTTCCCTTCGGGCCGCTCATTCAGCCCGTCTTCAACGGCGGCCCCGTACCGGACGGCACTTTGGTTCCGTTTTCATTGCCGGTCAGGAACATCGGCGCCGCGCCGCTGATCATCAGCAATGTTTATGAAACTTATCCCGGCGGCTCCCCTCCCCCGGCAGGCGGAACGGGGGTGTTTGCCGTGGATCCCTCGCAATGTGCTGCGCCGATCGCGCCGGGCGACGAGTGCACCCTGAACGTCACCTGGGATGCGGCGAACTGCCCTCCAAACGGGCCCCCAGGCCTGGATTGCTACGACAATGCGACTCTGATCGTTGAAAGCAACGCTGACAGCAGCCCCGACGCTTACAGTTTCTACGGCGATCACTATAACGTCGGCGGCCAGATCCCAGCCACTTATTCGCCTCCTCCGCAGCCGTCTTCGTACTACTTCGGCCGCGTCCAGGTGGGAGAGTCGGCTTCCCAGTCCATTCACTTCAGCGGCACAACCGGTGTCATTCCCTCAGTTTCAATTACCGGAAAGGGTTACTATCTGAGAAACGGCTGTGCGAGGCTCGCCGGAAGTCAGACGGCTTCCTGCACTGTCGACATTATCTTTGCGCCCGACGCTCCAGGCTTCTCTGCGGGCGCCGTGAAATTTGTATCCAGCCAGGGACTGACGACGAATCCGTTGTCCGGAAGCGGCATTCCCTCCCAATTGCGCGTGTTTCCGCCCGTTGTCAGCTTCCCTTCCACCCTCGTTTATCAATCGCCACCGGATCAGAAAGTCACCCTCATCAACATTTCTGATTCGGCCCTGGCCCTCGGAGCCACATACGTCGAACAGATCCGAGGCGTCTTCCAAATTGCCTCTTCGGACTGCGCTGACTTCCTCGCTGCTCACACATCCTGCAGTATGATCGTAAGCTTCACGCCCTATAACTGGGTTGGTGCGAACCAGAGTTCCCTCAATTTCAGTTTTGGCATCGACGATGGGCTGGAGTCGATTCCCCTGAGCGCTCCGGTGACTTCTCTCGTTCTAACTCCACCTTTCTTCGACTTTGGAACCGTGCATCTCCGCCAGTCTGCCAGCCAGACCTTCTCCGTGGAGAACATCGGCACGGCGACTCAGCTATACGGCACGGCCCAGATTCAAGGTGCCGTGATTTCAGGCGTCCATGAATCCGATTTCGTGATCGCCGCGAATACCTGCACATCGGGTGTCCTCCTGTCGGGTTCGCAAACCTGCAGCGTAACTGTGCAGTTTGCACCATCCGCTGCCGGCCGCCGCCGTGCCGTACTGACTGTGACCTCCAGCAACGCGGGCGTAGTTTCCGCGAATCTCGTAGGTGAAGGGGTTTCGCCCGGATGCCGTCCAGCTGCAGTATGGAACGGGAACCAGCACGGTTGTCCCTGCGATCATGTCCCTTGCTTGATTCCGCCTTCCGGGCCGCCAGCTCGCACGGGCGATTATTCCAGCACGCAGTGAGAGCTCGTGGTGCTGTGATCGATGCACCGTTATTTTGCCAGCACCTGTATAGCTGCTCGGCGAGCTGAAGTCCTCTGTGCTATTCTTCAGCGTTCTCTATGCCTGATCGCGCCACGCCCATCCGCGTCCTCGTCGCCAAGCCCGGCCTTGACGGCCACGACCGCGGCGCCAAGGTCATCGCCCGCGCCCTCCGCGACGCCGGGATGGAAGTCATCTACACTGGCCTCCGCCAGACCCCCGAGATGATCGTTAACGCCGCCATCCAGGAGGACGTCGACTGCGTCGGCCTCAGCATCCTCTCCGGTGCGCACAACGCCATCGTCCCGCGCATCACCGCGCTCCTTCGCGAGCACAGGGCACACGACATCCTCGTCGTGCTCGGCGGTACCATTCCCGGCCAGGACATCGAATTCCTGAAATCGCAGGGCGTCGCGGCCATCTTCGGTCCCGGAACCTCTCTCGATGCCGTGGTCAGCTTCATTCGCGACCACGTCCGTCCAAAGAGCGTGGAAGTCTAGAGCTCAACCCCGGCGCTTCCCCCCGCACCCGCAGAACGTCCCCGGCATCATGCACTCAAAATTTCTGAATCGCAGATATATGTATATACATCTTTATCCCATGAACATTTCTTCCCTCCCCGCGCTGGACTGCCTGTGCGCCAGTTTTCGCCGCGCGTCACGCGCGCTCACCCAGCATTACGACCAGGCCCTGAGGCCTCTCGGATTGCGGGCTACGCAGTTCACCGTTCTTCAGGCGCTTTCGATTGCCAAAGGCGTTACCCAGGGGCAACTGGGCCGCATTCTCGCGATCGATTCGACGACTCTGACACGCACGCTCGAAATCATGAGCGCCCGCGGCTGGATCGCAAAAGTCCCTGGGAAAGACCGCCGCGTGCGAAGACTGCGCCTCGCGAAGGCGGGCGAAGACCTGTTCCGGCGTGCTTCGCCTCGATGGCAACAGGTGCAGTCCCGCCTTCGTCGCCGCATGGGAGCCGAGCAGTGGGATCGGCTGCTGGAGTTCACCAACAACGTGACCGCGACGGTCACCGAATAAGGAGATAGGTCATGACAGGATATGCGAAGTTAACCCAAGCTCTGCTCGCAGCGTGGTTCGTGGTCTCCCTGGTTGCGTCGGCCCTGCATCTTTATCGCACCGCGGCGTATCAGCCCCCGCTTCCCCTGGGCCTGGCAGCCGTCACCCCGATCGCCGTATTTCTTGTGTGGTTCGCGGTCTCACCGCGCTTCCGCGAGTTCACGCTTTCGCTCAGTCCGCGGCTGCTTACCCTCGCCCAGACCTGGCGAGTCGGCGGCTTCGTCTTTCTTGCACTGGCGACCTATCGCATTCTTCCCTGGTTCTTCGCTCTGCCAGCGGGGCTGGGCGACATGGCGGTCGGCGCGACCGCATTGGCCGTGGCCCTGAACCGCGACAGTCCCGCGCACCGGACCAGCTTCATCGCCTGGCAGCTCTTCGGCATGGCCGACCTCGTCATCGCTGTTGCCCTGGGCACGCTCGCGGGTATTATCCAGCCGCACGGCGTTCCTACCGCCGCGATGACCGTTCTGCCCCTAAGTCTGATTCCGACCTTCGCCGTTCCGCTTCTGTTCATCTTCCACATCATCTGCGTTGCACAGGCGCGCCGGTGGCCCAGGCAGAATCAGGTTCCATCCCCTCAGCCAGTCAGTGTTCCGGCGGCATAAGCCCGGTGGCCTGAGCCAGTGGCGGTTCAGGCCCCACTCCCCCAACCCGCCGCCATTCGCTCCTTCAGAATGCAGCGGTCCATCACCACTTTGATCCCTGCCGCCTCTGCCCATCCCGCGGCCTCTTCGTGCACTACGCCTTCCTGCAGCCACAGATAAGGAATCTTCAGCCGGATCGCGTCCTTCACCACCTCCGGCACATGCTCCGGTGCGCGAAAGACGTTCACCAGCTCCACTCCCCCGCCCCCCGCCGCCATCGCCTCGCAAGCCGTGTCCAGATCCGGATACGCCCGCTCGCCCAGCGAGCTCTCGATTCGCGGATTCACCGGCACGATCCGATACCCCCGGCTCTGCATAAAACGCGACACCCCGTAGCTCGCGCGCCCTTCGCGGTTGGTCAACCCCACCACGGCAATCGTCCGCACCCGCTCCAGAATCTCGGTGATCGTCTCCGGCTCATTCATCCCTAGACTGCACTCCGTTACCCCTGATCACGATTCCCTAGTACTTCACAATCTTCCCAAACGACTGCGGATCGAGACTCGCACCCCCCACCAGCGCCCCGTCGATCTCCTCTTCTGCCATCAGCGACGTGGCATTCTCCGGCTTCACGCTCCCGCCGTACAGGATTCGCATCGCCGCCGCCGTTTCCGCACCGAGCAGCTTGTTCACCTCTCCGCGGATCACCTGGTGCGCCTCGGCCGCCATCTGCGGCGTCGCCGTCTTCCCGGTACCGATGGCCCACACCGGCTCGTACGCAATCACCACGGGAGCAGCCTCGCCTGCCGTGATTCCGGCCAGCACGCCGCGTGTCTGGCGCAGCAGCACCTCTTCGGTTTTACCCGCCTCCCGCTCGGCCAGCACCTCGCCCACGCACACAATCGGCGTCAGCTCGTGCTTCAGAGCCACCTTCAGCTTTTTATTCACCGTTTCGTCGGTCTCGGCAAAATACTGCCGCCGCTCGCTGTGCCCCAGAATCACGTGGGTTGCCCCAATCGCCTTCAGCATCACCGGAGAGGTCTCGCCCGTAAATGCGCCCTCCTCGGCCGAATACATATTCTGCGCGCCTACTCCCACGCCCGACCCCGTCACCGCCGCAATCACCACGCTCAGCGATGTAAACGACGGGCACAACACCACCTCATCGCGTTCGTGATTGGCCACCAGCGGCAGAAAGACCTTCACATACTCCTGCGCCTGCGCAGGAGTCTTATACATCTTCCAGTTCGCGGCAATCAGCGGTTTTCTCGGCATCGTTACTCTTTCCTCAATGCCGATTGTAGTGGATGCCCGTCCCTGCCTCCGTGACCGTGAATACATCGCCCCGCCACCAGGTAACCGCTATCCGCTACCCGCCAGCCGCTTCCTCCGTGTATTGTGTTTCGTGATCGCATTTCCCCCTTTCGGATGACCACGGAAACCACCAGGCCTCAGGCAACCGCGCTCACCAGCACCGGACGCGTGCGTAACCACAATGAAGACGCCTTCGGCTATCTCGCCGATCGCGGCATCTTCGTCGTCTGCGACGGAATGGGCGGTGCCGCCGGCGGAGAAATTGCCAGCCGTCTCGCTACCGACACTGTCCTCGAGCACATCGCCCAGCGCTCCGACTCCGCGTCTCCTCAGGACCTCATGCACGCTGCCGTGCTCCGCGCCAACCGCGCCGTCCACGACCGCGCCGAGTCTGACCCCGGCCTCTCGGGAATGGGTACTACCCTCGTCGCACTGCTCCTCACGCCCCCGCACGCTCTCATTGCGCACGCCGGCGACAGCCGCTGCTACCTCTTCCGCAACGGCCGCCTCACGCGGCAGACTCACGACCACTCCCTTGTCGACGAGCAGATCCGCCTCGGTACCCTCACCCGTGAAGAGGCCGAGCACTCGCCTTTCCGCAGCGTCATTACCCGCGCCGTCGGCACCCAGCCCAGCGTCACTCCTGAACTCCTCCAGATCGAGCTCGAGCCAGGCGATCTCTTCCTCCTTTGTACCGACGGCCTGACCCGCGAAGTCGACGAGGATTCCATCGCCGGCGTTCTCGAGGTCGGCGCCAACCTTGACCTCACCGCGCACACCCTCGTCGAAGCCGCCAATGAAGCCGGCGGGCGCGATAACATCACTTGTTTACTGGTGCGCATCCCCTGAACCCCGGCCCGTAGCCCGTATCCTGATCTCATGTCCGACATCCGCACCATCGCCGTCCTCGGCGCCGGAACCATGGGCAACGGCATCGCCCACGTCTTCGCACGCTCCGGATTCATCGTTCACCTCTGCGACGTCGAGCAGCGCTTCCTCGACCGCGGCCTCGCCGCCATCCGCAAGAATCTCGGCCGCGAAGTTGAAAAATCGAAAATCACCCAGTCCGACGCCGACCAGGCCCTCGCCCGGATTCATCCCACTCTCGACCGCGCATCGCTCTCCGCCTGCGACTTCTTCGTCGAAGCCGCCACCGAGCGCTTCGAGATCAAGTCGGAGATCTTTCGCGACCTCGACCGCATCGCAGGACCCGGCGTCATTCTCGCCACCAATACTTCGTCCATCTCCATCACCAGGCTCGCCGCGCAAACCTCGCGCCCGGATTCCGTCATCGGCATGCACTTTTTCAATCCCGTGCCCATGATGAAGCTCGTCGAGGTCATCCGCGGCCTCGCCACCTCTCAGGAAACCTTCGAAAAGGTTCACTCTCTCGCGAAAAAACTCGGTAAATCTCCCGTCGAGGTCAACGATGCCCCTGGCTTCGTCTCCAATCGCGTCCTCATGCCTCTGCTCAACGAGGCCATGTACGCGGTCATGGAAGGCGTCGCCACCCCCGAAGCCGTCGATGAGGTCTTCAAACTTGGCATGGCCCATCCCATGGGACCGCTCACTCTCGCTGACTTCATCGGCCTCGACGTTTGCCTCGATATCATGCGCGTCCTGCACCAGGGCCTCGGCGACCCCAAATACCGCCCCTGCCCGCTCCTCATCCGCATGGTCGACGCCGGCTGGCTCGGCCGCAAATCCGGCCGTGGCTTCTATACCTACGACTCGCCATAGACATTGGGCCATGGTGGGTGATACATGCCGCTTCCCCGCTATACCTTGACGGTCGACAACAAGGTAGTGTAGACCGTCATGGTATGAGCTGGCCGAGCGTTTTCTCCCGCTCGGCGACCCAGGAAACGAAATGGGGAGGGCGGCATGCGTTGGTTGGACACGTTGCGGATGCGGTTCGAGATGCTCCTGCATCGCGGACGTGCGGGTCGGCGTCTGGACGCCGAGCTCGAGTTCCATCTCGACCAGCAGACCGCCGAAAACGTCGCTGCCGGCATGGACCCCGGCGAAGCCCGTTACGCCGCATTGCGCAGCTTCGGCAATCCTGCCGCTCTCCGTGACCAGGCGCGCGCCAGCTGGAGCTGGAACCGGCTCGAAACCCTCTGGCAGGATGTGCGCTTCGCCCTGCGCCAGCTTCGCATCTCTTCCGGCTTCACCGTCACCGCCGTCCTCACCCTGGCGCTCGGCATCGGCGCAACCACAGGCATTTTCTCGCTCACGCGCGCATTGCTCTTCGATCCCCTGCCTGTCCCCGATCCCGCCAGCCTGGTGCGCATCTCGCTTGTCGTCAACAGCCCCGGCGGCGCCGTGCCCAATCTGCCACTCAACACCTTCATGATCGATTCCCTCCGCCGCCATGCCACCACGCTCTCCGGCATCTTCGGCTGGAGCCCATATTTCTTCGTTCTCCAGCAGGACAACGGCCTGCACACCTACGACGGTGCCATGGTCAGCGGCAACACCTTCCAGGTCCTCGCTCTGCGCCCCGCTGCCGGCCGCCTGCTCACGCCCGACGATGATCGCCCCGGTGGCGGCCCCGATGGCTGGGCTGCCGTCCTCAGCTACCGCTTCTGGCAGGAGCACTTCGGCTCCGCCCCATCCATCATCGGCAAGCATCTCATCCTCTCCGATCACTCGGTCACCGTGGTCGGCGTCGCCCCGCGCGGATTCGAGGGCGTCGTCGTCGGCGCCCAGCCCGATTTCTTTCTGCCCCTCGAGTACGAGCCGGTGCTGCGCGGCGCAGGTTCGCAGCTTCGCCGGCGCGGCAGCGTCTGGCTCATCGCCTGGGCGCGACTGCGGCCTGGCGTTCACTTCGCGGCGGCTGCGGCGCAAATCCGCGCGCTCTTTCGCCCCGTGGTCGAAGAAGTCCTGCCCCCCAACCTGCTCAATACTCCTTTGGTCGAGCATTCCGGCTTCGCGGTGGAATCCGGTGCGACCGGCTGGAGCGGTCTGCGCTCCACCTACATCCGGCCCCTGCTCGTGCTGCAGATTCTCACCGGCGTTGTGCTCCTCGTCGGCTGCGTCAACCTCGCCGGACTCTGCCTCGCGCGCGCCACCGCCCGCGAGCATGAGTTCGCCATCCGCACAGCTCTTGGCGCCGCACGAGCCCGTCTCATGCAGCAGATTCTGGTGGAGTCGCTGCTGCTCGCCTGCGCGGGTGGCGCGCTCGCCGTCGCCTTTGCCTGGTTCACTGCTGACTGGCTGCTGCGCTTTCTCAACAACAAGGAGGCCGCAAGCGCCCTCGCTGTCCATCCCGACGCCGTTCTGCTCGCCGTCACCGCAGTCGGCGCGCTGCTTTGCGCTCTTCTCTTCGGATCGGTCCCTGCCTGGCTTGCCAGCCATTTCCCGCTCGAGCCTGCGCTGCGCAACAGCGGCCGCAGTCAGACCCACGGCGCGCGCAATCACTTCGTCGTCCGCCGTATGTTCCTGCCTGCGCAGTTGGCGCTCACTCTCGGACTGGTCTCCGTCGCCGCCATGCTCGGCGCGACCGTGATTCATCTGCGCGACGGCGCGCTCGGATTTCACCCCGGCAATATTCTCCTCGCCAATACGGATTTCGAGAGGCTCCCGCAGAAGGGCGAAGCGCTGGTTCATCTCTACCGCCGCATGATCGACCGCATGGCCCACATGCCCGGCGTCGATCATGTGAGCGTGGCCGAAAATACGCCCCTCAGCGGCAATAGTTTCCTCGGTGCTTTCTCGTCCGATGAGAGCCCGGAGCCGGCCAGCAATCCCTTCCGCTTTGAGACCAACGTCATCGGCGCGAATTACTTCGCCACCCTGGGCACGCCCATCCTCGCCGGGCGCGACTTCACCGGAACCGATGCCGATGCCGATGCCGGCACCTGCATCCTCAACTGGACGGCGATGAATATGCTCTTCCCCATGATGCCCGCCCTCGGCCGCACCATCGATCGCAGGCTCAGCAACATGGGCACCGGCACCGTCACCACCGAGACCTGCCGAGTAATCGCCATTGTCGGCGACACTCGCTACGTCAACCTGCGCAGCGCCCCGCCTCCGGTCGTCTATCTTCCTCTCACTGCCGCCAGCGACCACCTCTATTCGCTGACGTTTGTCATTCATGCTGATACCCTGGCCGATGCAGGAGCTGCGTATCGCACTGCGCTCCACGAGTTCGCCCCTGCAAGTCCGGATACGAACCCCACTTCGCTGGGCGAACAGGTTGACGAATCAATGGCCCGCGAAAGCCTGCTCTCCACGCTCTCCCGGTTCTTCGCTCTTCTGACGCTGCTCCTCAGCGGTGTCGGCATTTACGGCCTCACCACGTCCTGGGTGGCGCGCCGCACCTCAGAGATTGGCGTTCGCATGGCTCTCGGCGCTACCCGCGCCGGCATTGTCTCGCTCGTGCTCCGCCAGGTGGTTGCGCTGCTCGCTCTGGGTGTCCTTGCCGGCGCCGGCCTCGCCTTTGTTGGTGGGCGCGCCATCCACACCTTCCTCTACGAGGTCAGCCCCGCGAGCCCGGGCCTGATTCTCCTGGCGGTCCTGCTCCTCGCCCTCGCTGCCCTGGCCGCCGCATGGCTGCCGGCGCTCCGTGCCGCCTCCATCGACCCTACGGAAGCTCTCCGGACGGAGTGATGGCAACCGGCAATAAGACCTAAAATCACGGAAAGATTGCATCTCGCAGGTGACCACCGGAACACCCTCGCGCCCC
>Ga0335074_10002960_pt1 | contig 23163 bp, 22 predicted proteins | sample Lox_Sample_23_FD_206715 | JGI IMG/M metagenome (GOLD analysis project Ga0335074, IMG submission 206715) | Soil microbial communities from Loxahatchee National Wildlife Refuge, Florida, United States - Lox_Sample_2.3 | ecosystem: Environmental > Terrestrial > Soil > Wetlands | place: USA...
TTGACGGCGGCGGCTTCGACGATCCGTCCGACCTGCGCGCGGTGCTCGTCGACGCGGCCGCGCGGCGGCCCGACGGCGGGCCGTGCGCCGTCGTGATCCCGCTGATCGCCACGGTCAACCCGCCGGTTACCCGCAGGCTGCGCGAGGCCGTGGCGGCCAGCGGTACGAACGCCATCGTCAGCGGCTTCATCAACTCCAACGCGATGATCGCCGAGGTGCTGCACATCCGGCTGGCCGAGGCCGGCCTCGCCCGCGCCGACCGCGTGCGGCTGTTCAGCATCGTGACCGCCGCCGACGGCGTCCTGATCGCGACGGTCGGCGGCCCGGACGCGGCCGCGTCGGCCAACGTGACCTCGGTGCTGCTCGCGGCGCGGCTCGCGATCCCCGTCATCACCGCGTCCATGGACAGCACGCCCTCCATCCACGAGGCCGCGATGCGGCTGAAGGAGATGGGGGTCAGCCGCCTGGCCATCGCCCCGTGCTTCATCGGACCGGAGGCAACCAGAAGCGACCTCGACGCGCTGGCGATCGGTGCCGAATGCGCGAAGCCCATCGGCGCGCACAGCAACATCGCCAAGCTCGCCGCGCTGACGTACGGGCAGGCGATCAGCCAGCTCGATCTCCCTTTCCATGGCAACGCAGAAGTACACGGACAGCACGAATAAGTTTCATCGCGCGGGTCTGACCAGCCGTTTTGTCGGCATAAGCTGGGCAACCACCGCTGCTGCGGCGGCGTCTTAACTGAGAGATCCAGATGAGACGACGATCGCTGGGGGCATCATGCGCACGGTTTCCAAGGCGCTGAGCATCGGGCTGATCGCGGTGGCGGCAGCGGTCGGCCTCGCCGCGTCGGCGGTCGCGGCGACCCCAGGGACAGGGTTCGGCTACGGGACCGACAGCTGGCCGGTGACCGTTACCGGCAGCGGCCCGTACCAGGAACCGGTCATCGGCAGCGACTACAGCGGCTACATGGGCATGGCGGGGAACTGGGCCCGCACCGAAGGCTGCAAGACCGGCAACATGCTCGCCTGGACGCCGGTCAATGCCGGGCAGGCGAACGCCAACTACGAGAGGTACGGCACCGGAACCGGCACCGGCGTCTACTGGTACATGGGCGGTCCGGGCGTCGACCCGCACTGGAACGGCACCACGACGGAGGCCTACTACTGGGGGAAGCTGCAGGCGTCGTGGGCGCTGGCGGCGATCAAGGGCGTGCTCATTCCTTACCCGGTGATCTGGGCCGACATAGAGATGCCGCAGATCGCGCCCGCTCCTGACAACGGCTGGAACACCGTCTACACCTCGCCGTGCAGCGGCGTGGCCAGGGAGAACTACGTGCCGGCAGTCACCGACCGGTCGGTGCTCGCCGGGTTCTCGGCCTTCATCACGTCGCACTCCAGGTACAAGGTCGGTGTCTACTCCTCTCCCACGATCTGGCCGCAGATCTTTGCGGCCGGCCAGTACGCCACGCTCACGAACACCTACGAGTGGACCTACTGGCCCGAGACACCGAATTTGCCGGCCGCTCCGGCCGGCTGGTGCCTGCACGGCTCATCGACGTGCGCCGAGTTCTTCGGCGGGCAGACGTCATCGAGCAAGTACGCCGTGATGTGGCAGTGGTCGGGCGGCGGAGGCGTCACCAATGGCGTCGGTGACTTCGACCAGATCGACCTCGCGCGACTGAAATGACCGCCGCCACTTATCGGCAAACAGCGTCCTTTCCGGGGAAACACAGAAGTACGCGGACAGCCAGAATAAACCCCATCGTGTCGGCCTGACCAGCAGTTTTGCCGGTATCCGCTGGGCAACCACTGCTGCTACGGTGGCGTCTTAAGTGGGGGCCTCATGGGATGACGAGCGCTGGGGGGCAATCATGCTTGTGGTTTCCAAGGCGGCGGTTGCCAAGGCGCTGGGTGCCGGCCTGATTGCCACGGCAGCCGCCGTGGGCTCGCTGGCAGCCCTGCACAGCCCTGGAGGCGGATTCGTCTACGGAACAGACAGCGGGAAGATGACCGTCGCCGGCGACGGTCCCTACCAGGAGCCCGTCGTCGGGGGACCGTACAACGGCTACATGGGTATGGCGGGAAACTGGGCGCGGTCAGAAGGGTGCACGACCGGCGACTTCCTCGCCTGGTCACCGGCCAATGCCGGCCAGGCGAACTCCAACTACGTCAGATACCACACCGGCGTCGGCACCGGTGTCTACTGGTACATGGGCGGCCCCGGCGTCGACCCGCACTGGAACGGCACGACCACCGAGGCCTACAGCTGGGGCGAGCAGCAGGCCGCGTGGACACTCGCGTTTGTCTTCTCCCGGTACATCCCGTACCCGGTGATCTGGGCCGACATCGAGATGCCGGAAGTCGCGCCGGCCCCGGACAATGGCTGGAACGACGTGTATTCCACGCCGTGCAGCGGACACGTCGTGCAGAGCTACATCCCGGCCGCCGTTGACAGGGCTGAGTTCAACGGGTTCGCCGCCTACATCACTTCGCACTCCGCCTACCACGTCGGTGTCTACTCGGCTCCCCAGATCTGGACCGCTATCTTCGGCACCGGCGTCGACTCCCTGATCCCGAACACCTACGAGTGGACATACTGGGAGGCGACTTCCTCCTTGTCGCAGGCTCCTACCGGCTGGTGCCTGCGGGGGAAGGGCGGCTGCGCCCGGTTCTTCGGCGGGCAGACTTATTCCGACAAGTACGCCCTGATGTGGCAGTGGTCGGGCGGCGGCGGTGTCGTCAACGGCCACGGCGACTTCGACCAGATCGACGACGCGCGGATGGGGTAGGCCGCCTCAGGGAGCAGTGAGCGGCTACTCGGCGGCGACGCCGGCGAGCAGCGGGTCGAGCCGCAGTGACGGGTTGTCCCGCTGGATCGCGTTGAGCCGCCACTTGTCCGCGAACAGCGCCAGCAGCGCACCGTCAAGCCGCCGCGTCAGTGCCTCGGCACCGCGCGCGCCCGCCAGGGTCACCGCGCCGGCCTCGTCCGTCAGCCGCGCGATCTCGTAGTCCAGGTGCGACAGCTCCGACTTGGCACCGAACTCGTGCTCAAGCCGGTGCATCACCACGTCAAACTGCAGCGGCCCGACCGCGGCGAGCACTGGCGCCTGGTCCCCGCGCAGGTCCGAGGAGAGCACCTGCACCACGCCCTCGGTGTCGAGCTGGTCGATCCCGCGCCGGAACTGCTTGTACTTCCCGGCGTCCTTGCACCGCACGACGGCGAAGTGCTCGGGCGCGAACGAGGGGATCGGCGGGTAGGAAACCGGGGCATCCGCGTAAAGCGTGTCACCGGGCCGCAGCGCGGTCGCGTTCACCAGCCCGATGACGTCCCCGGGGTAGGCCACCTCCACGGTCTCCCGCTCCTGGCCGAACATCGCCTGTGCGTACTTCGTCGCGAACGGCCGTCCCGTCGCGGCGTGCGTCAGCACCATCCCGCGCTCGAACCGTCCCGAGCACACTCGTACGAACGCCACCCGGTCCCGGTGCGCCGGGTCCATGTTTGCCTGCACCTTGAACACCAGGCCGGAGAACGGCGCGTCCACCGCCCGTTCGTCGCCCTCCACATCGGCTCGCGGACTCGGGGCGGGCGCCAGGTCGCACATGGCGCCGAGCAGCCGCCGCACGCCGAAGTTCGGCAGGGCCGCACCGAACAGCACCGGCGACGACTCCCCGGCGAGGAAGGACGGCATGTCGACGTCGGCGCCGATCTCGGCGAGCAGCGCGAGTTCTTCCTCGGCGGCGTCGTACACGGCCCCCTCGCGCTTCCGGGCCTCTTCTGGGTCCTTGAACACGTCTTCAAGCGCCTTCTCGGCGCCGCCTGGCCGGCGCGTGTACGCGGTGTACTCGCCGGTGGCCCGCTCGATCAGCCCGCGGAAGTCCCCCGCGATCCCCACCGGCCAGTTCACCGGCGTCGGGCGCAGCCCGATCCGCTGCTCGATCTCGTCGAGCAGCTCAAGCGGTTCCCGGCCCGGCCGGTCCCACTTGTTCACGAACGTCACCACGGGCACGTGCCGCGACCGGCACACGTCGAACAGCTTCAGCGTTTGCGGCTCGAGGCCCTTGGCCGAGTCCAGCAGCATGATCGCGCAGTCGACGGCCTCGAGCACCCGGTAGGTGTCCTCGGAGAAGTCCGCGTGGCCCGGCGTGTCGAGCAGGTTGAGCACGTGCCCGTCATAGTCGAACTTCAGCACCGCGGACGTAATCGAGATGCCCCGGTCGCGCTCCATCGCCATCCAGTCGGAGGTGACGCCGCGCCGCCCGGCCTTGCCGTGCACCGCGCCGGCGGTGTTGATCGCGGCGGCGTGCAGGGCGAGCGCCTCCGTCAGCGTGGACTTGCCCGCGTCCGGGTGGCTGATCACCGCGAACGTCCGTCGCTTGAGCGCCTCCGTCAGCACCGCCTCGCCCCGCGCGGCTCCGCCGGCCGCAGGCCGCTTCTCAACATCCGTCACCGACACGGCGGCAGCACTCCTTACTCAACTTGCTCAAGGCGACACCCAGACCACGGCCTGGAGAGAAGTCCAGGAATCCATCAGTCCAACCGGGGGCGGCTTCCACGCCACGCGCTCCATGACCCTAGGAGCCGGACGGGCATCCAGCCCACCCGTGATACTTAGCAACCCTGCCCCGCCCGGCATTCCACCCTACCCGAGCCGGCCTGGGCGACGGGGCCGCCGAACGCCCGGCACAGGTGGTCAGCCAACCGCGAACTTGGCCTGTGCAGGCTGCGCAGCAGCACGATCTCGGTGATTCCGGCGCCATTTTCCTGGGCCCGCGCTAACCGGTTGCGGTGGGGCGAGCTGCACTGCTCGGCCGCCTGGGTCCGAGGCGGTCGCGGGAACGATTCCTGTGCTTCGCTTCTGTGTCACTGTCGGTTTCTTTACTGGTATGTCATGCTTTGAAAACCGGTGCACCGCAGGCTAGCCAGCCGCTATCACCGTTGTCCGCGAGTATCGCTTGCGTGCATGGCCGCCATTTTGAAAGTCAAACTGCGTCAAGGAGGATCAAAGTGAATAACGACATTCTTGTCACTACCGCGGACACTCTGCCTCCAGCTCTCGGCGGAGATCTGAAAGTCAAATTCATGTACTTCGCGCAGTGCAGCAATTATGCGAGCGCGCAGGCGGCGATTGACGCACTTACCGAATGGGCCGCTAAGAACGGCTACGACGCACTGGTTGGCGTGCGCCTTGTCGCATACCCCAGCGTCACGGCTCCGGTAAAGTTCGGTGCCAGCAGCGTTCACGTGGGCCCTATCGCGACGGATGTCCTCTGGGCGGCATACGGTACAGCGATAGGCTGGGAAGACGAAGATTAAATCGTGAAATCTCCTTTTTCCTGAGCGGTACGCACGCGATCGCGTCGCATGAGGAGCCGGCGCTGCACCGCTCGCTCGACGACAGGGCGCGCGCCGTAGCCTGGATCGAGCCTGTACCGCCAGCCGAAAGGACGCTGACAATGCCCATGCCCTGGTCAGCCGATCTGGCAGGTCGCATCGACGAGCAAGTTATCAGCAGTGACCTGTTGCGAGGAAACCCGCTTGGCGACCCGCACGAACGGCCGCTGCTGGTCTACACGCCCCCCGGCTACCATGATTCGCCGGATCGGCGGTACCCCTCGGTGTACGTGATCCAGGGGTATACCGGGCACGTGGCGATGTGGCGGGCACGACCTGCGTTCCGGCAGCCGTTCCCCGACGCGGCCGACGCGATGTTCGCCCGCGGGGAGGCGCCGCCCGCGATTGTCGTTTACGTGGACGCGTGGACTTCCTACGGCGGAAGTCAGTACGTGGACTCGCCGGGCACCGGGAAGTACCACTCATACCTGTGCGATGAGGTAGTGCCGTGGGTGGACGCCAGGTACCGGACGATCCCGGATGCCGCGCACCGGGCGATCGCGGGCAAGTCGAGCGGCGGTTTCGGTGCCATGATCACGCCGATGCTCCGCCCCGACCTGTTCGGCGCACTGGCCACGCACGCCGGCGACGCGTACTACGAGTACTGCTACGTGCCGATGTTTCCCGAGGCGGTGCGGGACCTGCGCAAGTACGACGGCGACATCTTCCGCTGGTGGGACGACTTCCGTTCCCGGGTCGCGTTCACCAAGTCCGAGGACATGCGCCTAGTCGGACTGATCGGCGTCGCCGCCTGCTTCTCCGCCCTCCCGGACGGCACACCGGAACTTCCGTTCGACCCCAGGACCGGGGTGCTGCGCCCGGACATATGGCAACGGTGGCTCGACTGGGACCCGGTGCGCATGGTTCCCGGGTACGCGGACGCGCTGCGGTCCATGCGAGGCATCTGGATCGACGCCGGCACCAGGGACGACTTCTATCTGGACGTCGGGGCATCGGCATTCCGTGCGGCACTGAAGTCCGCCAGCGTCCCCGACGAAACGATCCACTACGAACTCTTCGACGCCGCCCACGCCGCCATCGACTACCGGTACCCGCTCTCCCTCGCCTGGCTCTGCACCCAGATGACGCCATAAGCGCCAAAGCGGGCCTGGTGGGGGTGTCGCCCGTTGAGCCAGCGCTGCGCCCGCCGGGTGCGGAATGGTGGAGGGCGGCCATGACCAGGGCGAGGTGACACAGGGTCACGGCACAGGCGCACCGTAGTCTGCACTTATGGATGCTCTAGACAAATCCGAGGTATCGCGCTGGGTGGCTCCGGCATTCATCTTCTGTTCGGTGGTGCTCATTCCGTGGATCGTGTACCTCGGGTTCTCCCTTCCGACACGTCAGGTCTCTCGTCACTACGATGCCGCCTGGGTGGGGTTTGACGTCTTCGAACTGATAGCGCTTGCCGCTACGGGCTACCTGGCGCTCCGCCGGTCCCGGTACCTGGCGCTGGCGTCGGCCTCGGCGGCGACGCTTCTCGTCATCGACGCCTGGTTCGACGTCCTGACCTCGCCGCGGCGCCAGTTGCTTGGATCGGTCGTCCTTGCGGCGGTCATCGAGCTTCCGCTTGCGGGCGTCTGCGCCTGGCTGAGCTACCACACTGAGCATCTCGCGGACCGGAGGGTTAGCGTGGTGCCCCCCAGCATGGACCAGTCCTGAGCGGAGCGGGGACTCCCACCAGCCGGCCTCACTGCTGAGTTTCCCTGGGTCTGGGTTGCGGTGGATCTGGCGGCCAGCGGTGTAGGCCGTGTCGCTGGAGACCCGGCGCTAATGCCCGCCGATGGCCCGGCGGGGCGTCCGGTTGTGCGCGGCGGTAAGGCATCCGCGAGGGTGGATCTCGGTCGTTGACCGGACTCGCGGTTGAGCGGTACATTACTCAAGTAATGAACGGCTGAAGTAACGAGGCAGGGAGGTTCGCGGCTGTGCCAGAGATGGCTGGTCTTGACGAGGGTGGCCCGCTGTTCGCGCAGGTCGCCGAGAGGCTCGCGGGGGAGATCGCGGACGGCGGTCTGGCCGAGGGCGAGCGCGTACCGTCCACCAACGAGCTGGCTGCCTTCTACCGCATCAATCCGGCGACCGCGGCGAAGGGGATCAACGTGCTCGCGGATGACGGGCTGCTGGAGAAGCGGCGCGGCATCGGGATGTTCGTCGCGACCGGGGCGCGCCGGCGGCTGCTGGCCCGGCGGCGCGCGGAATTCACCGAGCGGTACCTGTCGCCGATGCTGAGCGAGGCAGCGCGGCTCGGGATCGACGCCGACGAGCTGTTCGCATTGATCAAGGAGGCCGGTCACGAGCGGGGAGGTGTCCCCGTATGACGCCGGTGATTTCGGTAACCGGCCTGACGCGCAGATACCGCGACCAGGTCGCCCTCGATGACGTGAGCGTGACGATCGGCGCCGGAAGCATCACCGGCCTGCTCGGCCGCAACGGCGCCGGCAAGACAACCCTGCTCCGTATCCTGGCGGGGCAGGAGTTCCCGTCCTCCGGCTCGGTGCGGATCTTCGGATTGCCTCCGGCCGAGAACGAGAGTGTCCTCCGTCGCCTGGTGCTTGTCCGCGAGGACCAGACGTACCCGGACATCAACGTGCGCCACGCGCTGCGCGCCGCGTCCTGGTTCCACCCGAACTGGGACTCCGCGCTGGCGTCGTCGCTGCTTGACGACTTCGGTGTGCGAGCGAACAAGGCGGTCAAGAATCTGTCCCGCGGGCAGCGGTCGGCTCTCGGGATCACGATCGGGCTCGCCGCCCGCGCCGCGGTGACGCTGTTCGATGAGCCGTACGCGGGCCTGGACGCCGTCGCGCGGCAGATCTTCTACGACCGGCTGCTGGCGGACTACGCGGACTTCCCCCGCACGGTGCTGCTGTCCACTCACCTGATCGACGAAGCCGCCGCCCTGTTCGAGAACGTGGTCGTGATCGACCGCGGCCGGGTCGTCCTGGACACCGCAGCCGACGGACTGCGGGGCATGGTCACCACGGTGAGCGGCCCGGTCCTCGCGGTGGACTCCTTCACCGAGGGGCGCCCGGTCTGGGAACGGCGCACACTCGGCTCCCAGGCGTCGGTCGTCACGGTGGGGCAGGTGTCTTGCGAAGACCGCGAGCGGGCCCGGTCACTCGGCCTGGACCTGACCCCGCTGTCCCTGCAGCAGCTCGTGGTCCGCGCGTCCGGCTGGTCGGCCGGCGCCGGCTACCTGGCGACGAGGACCAGCGCATGAACACCATGATCAAGATCGCCCGCTACCACCTGACGCAGCCGGTGATGTTCCCCGGGCTCCCGTGGGCGACCCTGGCGTTCGCCTTTGCCGTGAACGTGGCACGGGGGGGCGACAACTTCCGCGACGGAGTAGTCGTCATCTTCACGATGTTCTTCATCGCGGGCGTGCAGCGCATCGGCCGGTGGCTGCCGTTCAGTCTCGCGCTCGGCGCGACCCGCCGCTCGTTCTACGCCGGTACCGCGCTGCTCGGGGTGTCGATGTCCCTCGTATCCGGACTGGTGATAGCCGGGCTGCAGGCCATCGAACGGGCGACCGGCGGCTGGGGGCTGTCCATCACCTTCTTCCGGGTGCCGTATCTCCTGAACGGGCCCTGGTACGCCACCTGGCTGACCTCGTTCGTGGGACTGTCCGCGCTGTTCGTGTACGGCATGTGGTACGGAGCCGTGTACCGCCGGTGGGGCGCGCCTGGCGTGCTCGCGTTCATCGCCTTCCAGGTGCTGGTCACGCTCGCCGTCGCGCTGCCCGAGCCGGGACGGGTCTGGTCGTTCCTTTACTCCTGGTCTTACGTCGGCGAGCACCTCGCCAGCCTGAGCGCCCTCGACCTGACCGGCGTCGCCGCCGCGCTGGCGGTAGTGTTCCTGGTCGGCGGCCACGCCACCATTCGCCGTGCCGCGGTGTGAGAGAGCCCCGGCCGTCGATCCCCGTGGTGCCGCTCTCCTTCATCCTCCGTGGCCCGCTGTTCCAGCCGGAGCAGCGGGCCTCGGACGCCGACCGGGACACCGCCGTGGACATCCTCTGCGCGGCCGTCGCCGAGGGCCGGCTCACCCTGACGGAACTGGACGAGCGCGTCGGGGCCGCGCTTTCCGCCCTCACCATCCGCGAACTGGCGGCCCTGATCGGCGACCTGACCGGCCCGTGGACGCCCGCCCCGGCATCCGCGTCCGTCCGGGTTTCGTCGCCCGCGTCGCCTGGCTGGGCGAGCCGCGCTCCGGAACGCTGGTCGCTCCTGCAGTCCCTGGCCGGCCGCCCGGTGTCAAGAGACGACCAGGGCGACGCGGCCGGAAACCCCGAGCTGGCGCGCTTCTTCGGAACTTCGGACGGTTCTGGATGAACCTGCAGTCACGCTACGACCTTGAAGTCGAGAAGGACCGACTTGGGCCCGTTCTCGACGGCATCCAGCCCCTCACGGCCGCCAGCTGACGCAGGCTCCAGCCATGAGCCCGATCCGCCGGCAGTCCTAGGAGGTCTGACGCCCGGCTTGGCGAACACCGTACGCCTTGCGGCGGTGCCGCCTGACCGGGTAAACGAACGCCGCTATGGCCACCGCTACCGCCCACATGATGGCGAGGACGATAAGAACGCTTGTCTCATCCCCGGGAAGGACGCCACCCCCTCCGCTCGCGACCGCCATGGAAGGCACGCCGGTGATGACGATGCCGATCGCAACACCGGTTAGCAGCGCGCGGCGACTATTCGACTGCACTGGCTGCACAGGCTGCTCGCGGGGCTCAGGTCTGAGTCGGGCGTCAACACGTGCGGTGATTTCCCTGTCGACCCGCTCCAGAAACGACTCGATTACCGCGTCCCTGTATTCGGGGCCAAGCTCCTGGTGCGCCTCGGCCGCGGCGCGGATCTCCTGTGGATCAAGCGGCGATGTGCTCATTGGCGGGAGTCCTCCCCGTTCGGCCACGACCAGTTTCTGAAGACAAGATACATCTCGGAACGAAAGCTTGACAGTGGGGAAAGGCCGAGCTCAAGCGATCGGGCACGAAACGGGCACACGGCAAGAGGAGGCGTTCTTGATGGCTGCGAAGGCGACCGCGAAAAACATCACGCCAGCTGCGCGTCCTCATCGGAGCGGATGACGGAGCGGATGACGGAGCGGATGACGGAGCGGATGACGGGAATCGAACCCGCACTGTCAGCTTGGATCTGGCCGTCGGGCACCGCATGGCGGCTGACTTGCGCGCAGTCGGTCCACGAGTGACCGCGGGACACCCTAGATCGTCAGGGTTAACGGCATGCTAATCGCCGACGAGTCGGGCTGACGTGCACCCACCCGGTTCACTGCTTCTCCCCCGCCCCCTCGATGCTGCCATCCCTCGAGGCGCAACGGCCGCATCAAGGCTCACGCAACGACCGCGAAGCGGCTGGGCGTTGACTCTCCGAACTCGGTTGAGACAATTGTGCAACCAGGGGGCGCAGTTGCCCGGCGGCCGGACGAGACACGGAACCTAGAAGCTTCTCACGAGCTGTACCCGAACCATCAGTTCGCATAAATTGCTCTAGATCCGAGTAAATGCCAATGCTATGGTTAGAAAAGGCTAGTAGCATCTGGCGGGAGCAATGAAAAGGTCTTTCAACGAAACACAATGGCGGAAGAGTCTCCATAGCGTAGGCGACGGGAACCGTGTCGAGGCACGTTCTTCGAGACAATCTATCCTAGTCCGAGATTGTACGAATAAAGCAGGTACGATATTGCACGTAAGTACCGAGTCATGGGTCTCGCTGACGAAGCGAATCCAGGCTGGATTTACCTTTCCTCAAGAGGGCGGCATTGCGTGGTCATAGCACTAATCTCCATGCTCATATCTTCTATCGCCCTTGTGGGTGTGGCAGCGAGTCTCCTCCTCCAAGCTCGTCAACTGCGGGCTAGCCAGTTGCAGGCCGCCCGATCGGCGCAGTTCGACTTTGTTAAGATGCAGTTCGACAGGCCCGAGCTGGCCGCTGCGATCTTCGGTGATAAATTTCCTCTGGAAAGCGCGCTCGCTAATTGGTACATGAAGTACCTCGAACTTTCGTATTTGCTTAAAATTGCATCCAGGGATAGCGTGCTAGTTCAAGCAACGCTGCTCTCCAACGGTAAGTACTTCCCGGACTGGTGGGAGACAGCGCGGGGGATTTACCAATCAGAGGCGACAGGAAAATTGGAACGGGAGTTCTTTGCCGTAATCGACCAAGCCTTTCAAGAAGCGAAGCAACGCAAGGTACCTGGCGCCCGCTCCGCCACTGGTGACTCAAGTACGCCAACGCAGTCGTATTGACTCCGTGAACGGCTCCGGAGTTATGAAGTGTTCGTCGCGTCGCGCCGGAACCAGTCACCATGCCGCGGGCGCACCTGGACGTGGCGGCGCTGCGCCACGTTAATCAAATACGGCCCAAACTCCGCCATAGTCATATCCCGCCGCTGGGGCTTCACATCTCGAAGCTCCGATCAGGCGGCACCTTTGAGACAGGCAGAGGAAAATGAGCGTAGAAATTATCCTTGCCGATGCTTCACAATTCTACCCAAACCAGCCAGTGCCAACTCCGGCCTTCGTGGCCTTGACCGGCGACGATTTCGCTGCCGCGCTTGGCGCCCTGGTGGTGGAGGACTCCAACGCGTGCGGGCCGCAGTTGCCGGGTGCGCGTCGTTACGAACGCTAGCCACAGCTGGCCGGTTCGGGCGCGCGACACCGGGCGGCCGCACCGCGGGGTCCCAAGCGAGAGGCGCTCGGCCACGGCGCCGCACCAGCGGCCGTCAGGAGGGCAAGCGTCTTCCGCTACTGGGTCCCCTAAATCCCCTCGACTCAAGGCCGTTCGCGCTCCGTGCGGCGGACTGCACGACCTCGACGATGCGGGTGTTCGGTCTCGACGCTGGCTGCGAGACAAGATTGTCGCCGATGAGATCAGCAAGCGCGTCGAGGCCGGACTGAAGCTCACAGGCACGCAGCGGGCACACCGTGAGGGCAGGCGCCGATGGCGGCCACGCTGATAGTCTCGGAAAATAGGGCGCTAGCTGCGCGTCCTCATTTGGAGCGGATGACGGGAATCGAACCCGCACTGTCAGCTTGGGAAGCTGATGTTCTGCCATTGAACTACATCCGCAAGTAGCGTTCGGCCGACCCGGGGCTGGCGTCTGCGCCGTCCTTGCCCACACATCGTACAGGAAGAGGAAGCTTGGTTGGGTGCTCCTCTCCGATCGTGACGTCAGGCAGGTCGAGGTGCGGGGGGTTCAGGCTGCTGATGGACTCGGTCAACCCGGGTGGAACCAAGGTGCGGGCTCAATCGCCCTTGACGCGTGCGGTGAACTCCTGCCACGCCTCAGCACAGAACCGAAGCCGAACGCCTGCAGGGTTGACCGTATCCCGGACGACGACCGTTCCCGGGACAGCCGCGGCTTCCACGCACTGGCCGTTGGCGATGCTGTAGCTGGACTTGCGCCAAATCAGGACGTCCTCGTGCTGCTCCGTCTTCGACATACACAACTCCGTATCGAAGATAATCGAAATGCAAGAGTATCATCCGCAAAGCGAAATTTACGTAGACGCGACGTGTCGCAAACTTGCGAGCAAAGTGATCGTTGGTCAACGGTAGCGGGGGATGGCGCCCAATTCCCTCGAGTGATGGAAACGGTCGAAGGTCCTGTGAGCCCAGACCATGCGGACAGCGGCAGAACGCGGACGCCCCGCCGCCAGAGGTCACCCGCATGAAGCGGAAGCAATCGGACCTGGCCGACGTGTAACCCTGACCGCCAGGCAGACTGCCGAAGTGCGACGAACCGACTCCCGCAGCCCGGACTGCCTAGCGAAGTGAGTCGAAGCCGCCGACCTTGGCCGAGTCGACGAAGCTCTGCCAAGTGCCGGGGGCGTAGGCGATCACGGCACCCGCAGTGTTGACCGAGTCGCGGACTAGCACGCGCGCGGTTGCCGAGGCCACCTCGACGCACGCGCCGTTAGCCACGCTCCGGCTCGCCTTGCGCCAGTTTCCGGTGAGCACGTTAACGTCCAATGATGACATTATGGATGACCTTATCCTTTAGACTCGAATAGGGTGATCTGCACAGGTCGCCTCGAACCCAAACTTAACAGCAATGACCCCTGTCGCAGCGGAAGTTTTTGCAGGCGGCCCCGGTCAGGCGAGTTTCATCATAGGGCAGGCAGCCCCCCCACGCGATGACACGTCCTAAGTCGGTTGTCACGATTTCTAATCGTCTGCGTCACAAGGCGTGGATCCCCGGGACGAGTCCTCCGCGAAACGGACACACAGGTCTTTGTGGGTCAGTTGTTCGCGACAGATTGCGACTGATTACGCGCACACCGTTATTCCCCGGTGTAAGCATCGCGAACCTTAGCCGCTAGCTCGGCGGAGTCTTCTGGACTCAGCGCCATGCCACGCAGCATCTCACGCACGAGCAGGTAACGGTCGACATCCTGCTGGCGTTCCACGTATATAGGTCCGACCAGTCCCTCGACATAGATCACCGTGGGTGACTGGCCGGCGAATTCGAGGATCGTGAAATTACTCTCCAACCCTGGATGCGCGCCGACATCGTAAGGGACCACCAAGACCGTCAAGTTGGACCGTTGGCCCTCTTCGATAAGACGGCTCAGCTGCTTACGCATGACAACTGAACCGCCTACCGGCCGATGCAAGACCGCCTCGTCGATGATGATCTCAAGTTGCCGAGAACTATCATCCGCCAAAATTTTCTGCCTGGTATTCCGCTCCTCGATCCGCTCCTCGATTGCGGAATTCTCCAGCCTTGGGACTCCCTTCTCGTGGAGCGCGCGCGTGTAATCGGGGGTCTGCACCAGTCCTGGAACCACAGACGAGTGAAAAATACACAGCGATGCCGCCTCTTGCTCTAGGCCGACGTAGTTGTTGTAGGGCAAAGAAAAGGATTGCCACCAGCCTTGCTGCTTACCTTCGCGCGCCAACGTCATCAGGTGTTCGCGCTCCGCGGCGTCGTTAACTCCGTACAGGTCACATAGGTCACGGATGTCGCGCCGGGTCGCGCCGCGCTGTCCGGTCTCCATGCGGCTTACTTTGCTCGGTGAGCACAAGAGTTCTGCGGCCACCTGATCTACGGTGAAGCCTCGCTCATTGCGCAGCGCACGCAGCAGGGCGCCGAGCTCGCGCCTGCGGACCGTTGGGCTGCCCGTGGACGTGCGCTGTGCCGGCACTGGTGGTCGCTTCCTTCCGCGCTAGCTGGTCGGGCGCCCGTGCATGCACAGGAAAGCCCTGGTAGACACAGATCTTTGCTGTATGCCGATGGCAAATGAGTATGGCACTTGGTTTTGGCACTTGCCAACTGCACCTGCCCAGTGCACCATGAAATCAGACAGTAGAAGGCATCCTCAAGCGACCCGCCGACAACGGGGTCGAGCGGTGACCCAATGGTTACCGATCCTAGATCGTTAGCTCCGGGCGTCGCACGAGCCGGCGATTTCAAAAGGAGGCCATGCCATCACTGCACATTCACTGCGTCCGTGTCCGCGCCCGCTACGCACGACCGCACGCTTCCCTGACCCACTGCCCGGGAAACGCCACGATCCAGGAACGCAGTCACTCTGCTGCATCGTCCGCTCAAAAGGCAAGGACAGACCCTGGACACACAGCTGGGCCGGTGCTGCCACACCGACCCAGCGAAACACCATCCGTCCTCAGGAACCACCGAGAAGGGCTAGTGACGTGTTCTACGGTAGCAACCCGTACAGAAAAGACAACCCCCGTTGGGTAATTAGTAACGCAACGGAAACGCCGCAGGTTCCGGCGGCCGCACAGCGGCTGCTCGTGGCCGCGGCCTGCGGGTGGGACGCCTCCCTCGCGACCCGTGCCCCCGGAGTGCGCGGCCTTGCGGCCAGGGTCGGTGACCGCTTTCGCTCCGGATGCGGGATCTGCGTCGCCTGGCTGATCGGGCTGCCGCGCCGTGCGGGAGCAAGGATCTACGCGATGAACGACGCCGAAGCTGGCTGGTGGACCTGGCACGTCACCGAGCTCCGCGGCGGACTCGGTCGCCAGTACCTCGACGCGAGGTTCGAGGCACTGCGGTACGACCCCACGCTCCGCCGCGAGGAACTAGCCGATTCCGACCCCGCGCGGGCATCACGCCGGGCCGACTGCCCATGCGACGGGGACACCTGACGGGTGTCCGTCGCGCCCGACTCTTTTCACCGCGGGGGCCGGGCCGGGGGTCCGCACGGCGTGCCGTGCGGACCCCCGGCCCGCACATTTTCGCGGTTAAGCCCCGCTCTTCTGGTCGGCGCCTTCGCGGAGTTTGACCGCCCGGACCAGGAGCTGGGCGACGTCGATGACTTCGAGGGTGGGTTTGGCCTGGCCGGCGGCCTTTTTAGCGTTGACGGCGTCGCCGAGCATGACCATGCAGTAGGGGCAGGCCGTGGAGATGGTGTCCGGGTCCAGGGCCAGGGCCTCGTCGATGCGTTCTTCGTTGATCCGCTTGCCGGTTCTTTCTTCCAGCCACATCCGGGCGCCGCCGGCGCCGCAGCAGAATCCCTTGCCCTTGCACCGGTGCATTTCCTCGGCGGTGGTGCCGGGCACGGCGTCGATGATGGACCGGGGCGGGGTGTAGACCTTGTTGTGCCGGCCGAGGAAGCACGGGTCGTGGTAGGTGATCTTCTCCTCCACCGGGTTGACCGGGGTCAGCTTCCCGTCTTCGACCAGCCTGGCCAGCAGCTGGGTGTGGTGTATGACCTCGTAGTTGCCGCCGAGCTGCGGGTATTCGCGGCTGATGGTGTTGAAGCAGTGCGGGCAGGACGCGATGACCTTCTTCCCGGTCCCGGCGGCCACCCCGGCGTCGTTGAGGGTCTCGATGTTCTGCTGGGCGAGCATGTTGAAGACGAACTCGTTGCCCAGCCGCCTGGCGGGGTCGCCGGTGCACGCCTCCATCGGCCCGAGGACGGCGAACTTGACCCCGGCCGCGTGCAGCAGCTCGGCGATCGCCTTGGTCGCCTTCTTCGCCCGGTCTTCCAGCGCCCCGGCGCAGCCGACCCAGTACAGGTACTCCACGTCGGCGGGGATCTTGCCGTCGATGACGGGGACCTCGAAATCGAGCTCGGTGATCCACTCGGCCCGCTTGTCCTCGGCCATCCCCCACGGGTTGCCGCGGCGTTCCAGGTTGTTCAGCATGGTGGTCGCCTCGGTGGGGAAGGCGGACTCGATCAGCACCTGATGGCGGCGCATCCCGTTGATGTGGTCGATGTGCTCGATGTCGACCGGGCACTCGTTCACGCACGCACCGCAGTTCGTGCACGCCCAGATCACCTCGGGATCGATCACCCCGTTCACGTCGGCGGTGCCGACCAGCGGCCGCTCCGCCTCGGCAAGCACCTCATCCGACAGGCTTACCCGGCCCTTCTCGTCAGCCAGCAGGTAAGGCGCCTTGGCGAACGCGTGATCGCGCAGGTCAAGGATCAGCTGCTTGGGCGACAGCGGCTTGCCGGTCGCCCACGCCGGGCACTGCGACTGGCACCGGCCGCACTCGGTGCAGGTCCCCAGGTCCAGCATGCCCTTCCAGGTCAGGTCCTCCACCTTCCCGATCCCGAAGACATCGGTGTCCGGGTCGGCCTCCTCGAAGTCCAGCACCTTCCCGCCCGACCGCATCGGCTCCAGCGGACCCAGGCCGTCCGGCCGGCGGGAGAACATGATGTTCAGCGGCGCCAGGCCGATGTGCAGGTGCTTGGAATAGGTCACCACCACCAGGAACACCATGATCACCCCGATCTGCGCCAGGATGAACACCACCTCGAGCACGCTGTTGACCCCGTAACCGAGCGGGTGCAGGACCTGCGCCACCGCCCAGGACGCGAACGCCCACGCGTGCGGGTAGGGGAACACCCCGGTGTTCTGCTGGGCGCCCCGGTAGACAAGCAGCGTGACGATGACCGCGCCGATCAGCCACAGCACCAGCCACGCGGCGCGGGTATGCGAGCCGAAGAACCGCGACCGGCGGCCTTCCTTATGCGGATCGCTGCGCAGCCGGATCACCGTGAACGTGACGATGCCGCACAGCACCCCGACGGCGAACAGGTCCTCGATGAACCCGATCGCCGCCCAGTGCCCGATCCCGGGGATCGCGAACGTCCGGGAGAACAGGTCGCCGTAGGCCTCGATGATCGTCAGTATCAGCACGATGAAACCCCAGAAGGTGGCCGCGTGCGCCATCCCCGGCACCGTCCACTTCAGCAGCTTGCGCTGCCCGATCACCTCCGTCAGCTGCGTCTCCGCCTCGCGCCCCGGATGCCTGCGGGCGTACTCCAGCCGCTCCGGCGCAGGCTGGCCGGAAAACGCCAGCTGCCTCAGCCACCACACCCGCCGACCAGCCACCGCGAGCGCCACTACCGTCAGCACCAAACCAACAACCATCCGCACGACCACGCGCGCAACCTCCTCCTTATACCTGGGGCCAAGCGTAACCGCGTGGCATCTGTTGCCCAAGATCCGGTTCCGCCGGATGGACCGCCGACCCGGCAGCCCATACCGGGAATCTCCCTGCCGTCAGGAGAAAGCGGCAATGCTACTCGTTGGTAACTTAACATGATCAAGCACACCGAACCAGGGGGATCCCGGCGTGTTCGCGAAGCCACGACAAGCCGGGAAGCGTCGGGACTAGCGTGGAACAACCGCACGTTCTTCTGACGGGCCTCGGTCTGGTTCCCGCACCCGACGTCGATGACCGCCTCCGTCGCGGCGAACACCCGCGGCAGGGTCTGCGGCGGGAACCCGCGACCAGCGCTGCTGAATCTTCCGCGGATCCGGGAATGATCCTCGCGTCACGAAAGTTGAGCCTAAGTGACTCAAGTCATTTGACAGCGAGGCTCGCCTCCGGCAGGCTTGAGCCCGGAAGACTCAACTTCACACACTACAAGGACTGCTCATGGCACGTGCGGTAGGTATTGACCTCGGGACGACCAACTCTGTTGTCGCCGTCCTCGAAGGCGGGGAGCCGACGGTCATCGCAAACGCGGAGGGCTCGCGGACGACGCCGTCCGTCGTCGCGTTCGCCAAGAACGCTGAGGTGCTCGTCGGCGAGGTCGCGAAGCGGCAGGCCGTCACTAACGTGGACCGGACGATCCGTTCGGTTAAGCGGCACATGGGGACCGACTGGACCGTCACCATCGACGGCAAGAAGTTCACCCCCCAGCAGATCAGCGCGTTCATCCTGCAGAAGCTGAAGAGGGACGCAGAGGCGTACCTGGGCGAGAAGATCACCGATGCGGTGATCACCGTACCCGCGTACTTCAGCGACGCGCAGCGGCAGGCGACCAAGGAGGCCGGCACGATCGCGGGCCTCAACGTCCTGCGCATCATCAACGAGCCGACTTCTGCGGCTCTCGCCTACCACCTGGAGAAGGAAGGCTCGGCCAAGATCCTGGTCTTCGACCTGGGTGGCGGTACCTTCGACGTCTCGCTCCTCGACGTCGGCGACGGCGTTGTCGAGGTCGAGGCGACCAGCGGCGACAACCACCTCGGCGGCGACGACTGGGACCAGCGGATCGTCGACTGGCTGGTGCAGGACTTCAAGTCCGGCTACGGCATCGACCTGTCCAAGGACAAGATGGCGCTCCAGCGGCTGCGTGAGGCGGCGGAGAAGGCCAAGATCGAGCTGTCGCAGTCGATGGAGTCGCAGATCAACCTGCCCTACATCTCGCACGGCCCGGACGGCCCCCTGCACCTGGACACCCGGCTCACCAGGGCCGAGTTCCAGCGCATGACCTCCGACCTGCTCGACCGCTGCAAGGCCCCCTTCCAGCAGGTCATCAAGGACGCGAACGTCAAGATGAGCGAGATCGACCACGTGGTCCTCGTCGGCGGCTCCACCCGGATGCCCGCAGTCGTCGACCTGGTCAAGTCGCTGACCGGCGGCAAGGAGCCCAACAAGGGCGTCAACCCGGACGAGGTCGTCGCCGTAGGCGCCTGCCTCCAGGCCGGCGTGCTCAAGGGCGAGGTCAAGGACATCCTGCTGCTCGACGTCACCCCGCTCTCGCTGGGCATCGAGACCAAGGGCGGGATCTTCACCAAGCTCATCGAGCGGAACACCACGATCCCGACCAAGAAGTCGGAGATCTTCACCACGGCGGACGACAACCAGCCGTCGGTGCAGATCCAGGTGTACCAGGGCGAGCGCGAGATTGCCGCGTACAACAAGAAGCTGGGCATGTTCGACTTGACCGGCATCGCGCCGGCCCCGCGCGGCATCCCGCAGATCGAGGTCGCCTTCGACATCGACGCCAACGGCATCGTGAGCGTGTCCGCCAAGGACCTGGGCACGGGCAAGCAGCAGTCGGTGCAGATCACCGGCGGCTCGGCGCTGTCCAAGGATGACATCGACAAGATGGTCCGCGACGCCGAGGCGTACGCCGAGGAGGACCGCCGCCGCCGCGAGGAGGCGGAGGTCCGCAACCAGGCCGACACGCTCGTCTACTCCACGGAGAAGTTCCTGGCCGAGAACGACGAAAAGGTGCCCGCGGACGTGAAGTCCGAGGTGAAGGACGCGATCGCCGACCTCAAGAAGGCCATCGAGGGCAACGACATCGAGGCCATCAAGACGGCGAGCGAGCGCGCCGCCACGGTCAGCCAGAAGATGGGCAGCGCCATTTACGCCGCGGCTCAGGCCGAGCGGCAGGCCTCCGGCGGTGCCGAGGGCGACGCCAGCTCGGACGCCCCGCAGGACGAGGACGTCGTTGACGCCGAGATCGTCGACGAAGGCGAAGGTGGCGCCGCCTAATGACAGCACCTGAGGAACCCGGCATGGGGCCAGTCATCCGTGATAACCGACGGATCGACCCGGTGACCGGGCAGCCGAGAAGGGGCAAGCACGCGGCTTCCCAGCCGGCCGGCACCACAGGTGCCGGCCGGCCCGGGGCGAGCACGGCGGGCCAGACCCGGCACAACAAGCCAGGCGAAGACGTGAGCGCGCCGGCGGACGGGGCGAGGCCCGCCGACGGCGCGGCCGCCCCTGCCGCGGACGCGGGCGTTCCGTCCGCGGCGGCCGAGCCGGCCGCCGTCAGCCAGCTGCAGAGCCAGCTGGCGGAGCGGACTGCTGACCTACAGCGGCTGCAGGCGGAATACGCCAACTACCGCAAGCGGGTGGACAGGGACAGGGCCACGGTGCGCGAGCACGCAGTGGCCGGCACGCTCTCCGAGCTGCTGCCCGTCCTAGACGCGATCGGCCAGGCACGCGAGCACGGCGAGCTTTCCGGTGGCTTCAAGTCGGTGGCCGACTCGCTGCAGGCGGCAGTGGGCAAGCTCGGTCTTGTCAGCTACGGCCAGCGAGGCGACGCCTTCGATCCGAAGATCCACGAGGCCCTGACGCACACGTACTCGCCTGATGTCGCCGAGGACACCTGCGTGGAGATCTTCCAGCCCGGCTACAAGGTAGGCGAGCGGATTCTGCGGCCGGCCCGCGTAGCGGTCGCGGCCCCAGCTACAGGCCCAGACGGAAGCGCGAACGCCGCCGAGTGGCCGTCCGGAGAAGAGAACAACTAAACAGCCCAGCGAGGCCAGATGAGCGCGAAGGATTACCAGAAGGACTACTACAAGACGCTCGGCGTGCCCAAGACCGCGACGGCCGCCGAGATCAAGAAGTCCTATCGTGAACTCGCGCGGAAGTACCACCCCGACGCGAACAAGGGAAGCACCGACGCGGAGGAGCGCTTCAAGGAGATCACCGAAGCGTACAACGTGCTGTCCGACGAGAAGCAGCGCAAGGAATACGACGAGGCTCGCTCGATGTTCGGCGGCTTCCGTGTGCCGACCGGCGCGCGGACAGGCCAGGGCGGCACGTTCGACCTTGGCGACCTCTTCGGCGCCAGCGACGGGCTCGGTGACGTCCTCGGCGGAATCTTCCGCGGTCGCAGCGGCACGACAAGCAGCCGGGCGCGGCGGGGCGCGGACGTGGAGACCGAGACCACGCTGTCCTTCGGCGACGCGATCGACGGTGCGACGGTGTCGCTCCGCCTGACCGGCGAGGGACCGTGCCCGGTCTGCGGCGGCACCGGCGCCAAGTCCGGCACGGTACCCAAGGTCTGCCCGGACTGCCATGGCACCGGGCAGCAGTCGAGGAACCTTGGCGGGTTCGGACTCTCCGAGCCCTGCAAGACGTGCCGCGGGCGCGGTCTCGTCGTGGAGGACCCGTGCTCCGCCTGCAGCGGAAGCGGGCGGGCGATGAGCTCGCGGACCATCCAGGCGCGCATCCCCGCCGGGGTGGCGGACGGCCAGCGGATCCGGATTCCCGGCAAGGGAGCTCCCGGCGAGCACGGCGGCAAGGCGGGCGACCTGTACGTGCGGGTGCACGTCACGCCGAACGACGTGTTCGGCCGCAGCGGAGAGAACCTCACGGTGACGGTGCCCGTGACGATCACCGAGCTCGCGCTGGGGGCCGAGATCAAGGTGCCGACCCACCGGGGGCCAGCGGTCACTGTTCGCATACCGGCGGGCACCCCGAACGGGAAGGTGTTCCGCGTCCCCGGCCGGGGCGTCCGCCGCAAAGACGGGACGCTCGGCTCGCTGCTCGCGACCGTCGAGGTGACGGTGCCGCACGACCTCAACAAGAAGGCCAAGTCCGCGCTTGAGGACCTGCGGATCGCGACCGAGGGCCCGGACCCGCGCGAGGACCTGCTCCGTCGGGCACGGCAGAGCGACTAGGCACTACCGAGATTTACTGAACAGAAAGGAGATGACATGAACAGCCCGTACGACATGTCGGACGACATGCCGGTCTATGTCATCTCCGTGGCCGCGACCTTGTCAGGCATGCATCCGCAGACGCTGCGCGGCTACGAGAGGGTCGGCCTGGTGACGCCACAGCGCACCACCGGCGGTGGTCGCCGCTACTCGATGCGGGACATCCTCGCCCTCCGCCAGATTCAGCGGCTCTCCCAGGACGAGGGCATCAACCTCTCCGGCATCAAGCGCATCCTTGACCTGGAGCGGGAACTTGAGCACACCCGGCTGATGGCGGCCGAACTGCAGGCTCAGGTGTCGGTGCTGCGGAACGAACTGGAGTCCACCCGCGCGGTGGCGGCCCGGCTCGCGGAACTGCGCCGGTCACAGGTCGTCGATCCGGCGGCCGCGCTCGTACCGGTCCGCTCATCGGCCAGGATGACCTTCTGGCAGGCCACTCCCGAGGCGGGGGAGCAGCGCGGCGGGACCGACTAAAAGTTAATAAGGATCCAGGGGGATCAGAACGTATGGATGAGAAGCTAACCCGCAAGAGCCAGGAGGCGGTGTCGGCGGCGGTCCGGCAAGCCGCCTCTGACGGCAACCCCCAGGTCGAGCCGGTGCACCTGCTGCTCGCGCTGCTGAAGCAGACCGACGGTACGGCCCAGCCGCTGCTCGAGGCGGCAGGCGCGGACATGGACCGGGTGCTCGTGGAGGCGACGGCGCTCCAGCGGAAGCTCCCGCAGACGCACGGTGCCGCCGCCAGCGCCCCGGAGACGTCCCGCCAGCTGCTGTCGGTGATCAACACCGCGGCCAGCCTGGCCAGGGACATGAACGACGAGTACATCTCCACCGAGCACCTGCTTGTCGGCCTGGCGACCGGTGGCGGGCCCATGGCCACCGCCCTGCAGCGCGCGGGCGCCACGCCGGACGCCCTGACCAGTGCCTTCACGAAGGTGCGCGGCAGCGCCCGGGTCACCAGCGAGGACCCGGAATCCACCTACCAGGCGCTCGAGAAGTACGGCGTTGACCTCACCCAGCTGGCCAAGGACGGCAAGCTTGACCCGGTGATCGGCCGCGACTCCGAGATCCGGCGCGTGGTCCAGGTGCTG
>Ga0335074_10002961_pt1 | contig 23157 bp, 19 predicted proteins | sample Lox_Sample_23_FD_206715 | JGI IMG/M metagenome (GOLD analysis project Ga0335074, IMG submission 206715) | Soil microbial communities from Loxahatchee National Wildlife Refuge, Florida, United States - Lox_Sample_2.3 | ecosystem: Environmental > Terrestrial > Soil > Wetlands | place: USA...
CGCAATCGGCGGCTATGGATGCGGCTCTGGGCGAACGGATCTGTGCGGAGTTGATGGCCCTACCGGAGGTGGCGGCGGTTTTCTACGACCTGACCCACAAGCCGCCGGGAACCATCGAGTGGGAGTAGCTGCCGTGCCTTATTTGGCGGCGGAGGGTGGAGGCGGCAGTTTCAGATCGATTCCCGATTCCTGGTTCAACCTTTGGGTGAGGTCGCGATCCACCAGCGCCAGCGACACCTGATTGTGCGTGCTGGGTGTGGTGAAGTAGTGCAGGGTATCGCCATCCACCCAATAGGCCACCGCCGAATAGATGGTGTGGTCTTTGAACGCAATGAGGTAATGCGGGGTTTCGTTGTCATCCGCAGAGGAATTTGAAGGCGCGGCCGTGGCCGGCGGGCGGCGCATACCCGGAGGCGGGGCATAACCCGGAGGCGGACCCTGCAGCACGCTGACACTCGGCGTTCCCCCGTCGGGCGACTGGTTAATGATGACCGTGGTCTGCTGTGGGGGATAAACCACCGTTACGTTGGACTGCGGCGGCGCTTGCGGTGGCGGGACGGGGCCGCCATCCGGGCCGTAGCCATCCGGGGGATACGCATCGTCGCCGTAAGAGTCCAGATAGCTTGGGAGATAGCCGTAGCCTCCCACATAAACCGGATAGGCGTAAAGCGGAGCGACCGCCGTGGCGCGTGAATGGCCGCCTCCCGGGAGACCCGAAATGGAGCGTCTGGCGGGCGAGAACACGTGACCGAAGCCACTCGATACCACGGGGGAACGGCCTCCGAAACCGGCCTGTCCGAAGAGTCCCGCCGCGCAAAACAGCGCGAGACCAAAACCACCGAAGTGTCTCATTGGTCTTCCTCTGATGGCATTGTACCTCGGCGCAGTGCGCGCTGTCGCTAGCTCTCACGGGCTGGCGGCAGGAAGGGCCATTTTTTCGGGAACCGGCACGGATTTCGGGGGATTTCGGGATACGGCGTTGGTCCGGTGGCACGGTGGCAGGAAGGATAGGCTTTTGGGGGCGCAGCGGTCCTCGGGGAGGGGCCGGTCGCATCCCGGTGACCGGTGGTCCCGGTCCGGGGTCCTGGGCTGGCGGTGGGTCCGGAGACGAATGGCAGTGCGCCCGCTTGGCGATCGGCGGCCACGGAGGTGGCTGGGTGGGAGACGGATGGCGGGTGCGGTTTCTTCCAGTCGGCCGTCCCGGTCAGACGGCGGGTCGCGGTCGCATCCGGCTTAGCCTGCGCGGGGCTACTGCTTCTTGGTGACCGGCGCGGCCGCGGCGGGAGGCTTCGGCGCCGCAGTGGGCGTGGTTGCCGCTCCGGCTACGGGATGGGCCAGATCGTACAGCTTGATGATGTCGGCCGTAATATCGATGCTGGTGTCGGCCCAGATTACCGGCGACTGCTGGTTGCTGGTATCCATCACCAGGGAGATGCCGTTCTGGTTGGCGTACTTGCCGAGAACTTCCATCAGGCGGCCACCCAGCTCCTGCATCACCTTGTTCTCTTCGGTCTGGACGTCGGCATCGAAGTCCTCTTTCTCGCGCTGCAAGGCCTTCTGGTCGGCATCGATTTCGCGCGCCAGGCGAGCCTGGGCCTCCTGGCTCATGGTCGCGGCGCCCTTTTTCAACTGGTCCTCTTTGGCGGCCATGTCGGCCTGTTTCTTCTCCAGGGCATCGCGGCGCGGAGCGAATTTGGCTTGCAGGTCGGCGGACGCTTTCTCACCGTCCTTGGTCAGCATAATGGCTTTTTGCACATTGATGGTGGCGGGCTTGGAAACGGGGGCGCCCTGGGCGGAGGCCAGCCCGGCCAATGCCATCATCATGGCGGGAACAAATACCGATGTGATCTTCAACGGAAAACTCCTAAGTTTGCAATACTAACATAGCGCGGGACGCAGCCCGCGCCCGGGGACTTACTACTTCTTGACGGGCGCCGGAGCGGGCGGTTTCGCGGCGGGCGCCGGGGCAGCCGCGCCGGCCACCGGGTGAGTCTGGTCGTAGAGCTTGATAATGTTTTCGGTAATCACAAAAGCCTGGTCGGCCCAGATCAGGGGGCTCTGCTGGCTGCTCACATCCACCACCATGGCGTAGCCATTCTGGGTGGCGTACTTGGCGATCACGTCCACCATTTTGGTGACCATCTGCTGCATCAGCCCGTTTTCATAGCTTTGCACGTCGGTGTCGAAATCCTCGCCGTCGCGCTGCAGTTTCTTTTGGCCGGCAGAGATGTCGGCGGACAGCTTCTGCTTGGCGGCATCGCTCATGGTGGCGCCGCCCTTACTTAATTGCGCCTGCATGGCCTGGAGGTCGGTATTGCGCTTTTCAAGCTCAGCCCGGCGTGGACCGAACTTGGCCTGCATATCGGCGGACGCCTTCCGGCCCTCCTCGGTTCTGACGATGGCTTGCTGCAACTGGATGATCGCCACCTTGGTCGGCGGTCCGGTTGGCACCGGCGGCGCCACGGCAGTGCCGGCCGCCACCGGCGGGGCCGGGGCGGGGGCTTGGGCAGCTTGCGCGTAAGCCATGGCGGTCACCCCCAAGGCCAAAATGGTGAGAGCAAGAACGTTGTGTTTCAAAGCGAATACTCCTAATTCAATACCGGGGCCGGGGGAACCGGAGGGTACCCTGCCCGGCCGGCGTGGACACAGGCTCGATCACAGTATACGAAATGTTCTGCTACCGGCATAGCGACGTCTCTCCAGCTAGAAGGTCCTGCCGATGGTGAAGCGGAACATGTCGCGCCTCTCGAACCAGGAATACGCCTGGCCGTAAGCCGCGATGGCGCTGTTAAAAGTGGCGGCATTGGGGAAAAAGGCCCGGTCGGCCACGATGGGTGGCTGGAGATATTCCCGGACCGTAGTCGGATTGTAGGCCGCATATACGCGGAACGGCGCGTTAACCACAGGCAGCATCACTTGCAATTCAAGACCCGTCGAGGTGCGCGGCTTCTGCGTGCCGGGCGCAATCTGCACCTGGCCGGTGAAGCCGGCGGTCGGGAACTCCTGGTTCAAGGTAAGGGTACGGGTGGGGTCCAGGGTGAGTTCCTTGGAGAGCAGGATCCGGTCCACGCCCGCGTCGCCGAAAATCGCCAGGGTGATGGGGCCAATAATCGGAATGCGGTACTCGGCGTTGATCAGGCCATGCGTATCGCCGCCGGGGGTGATGAGCTGGTAACTGGGGATCTGCATGGTCACGTTCTGGCTGACGATCGATCCCCCGCTCACCACATTCTGCGTGCGGGGAGTGCCGTCGGCGTTCAAGACGTTGATCGAAGCGCTGGTGGGAATAAACGCCACCGGGGTGATGCTCCAGTCATAGAACCCGCGGACATCCATCTCGCCGCCCATGAAGGTTCGCGAGAAGGGAGGGATGAATTTACCGCCGTATCCGCTGATGAGCGAGACCATGGCGTGCAAGGCCAAAATATGGTTATGGTGCCAGGGCGCCGGGTGAAACACTTTGTATTCGGCGGTGGGGCGGATGGTGTTGACGTTGCCGCCGAGAAAACTGCCGGAGAAAGCCATCGAAAAGAAGAGGCTGTGGCCGCCGGTGGGATTAATCGGATGGTTGACGGTGTTATAGGTATAGGACGCGGTGACCTGGCTGGTATGGATGCCGTTCAGAGCGTTGGGGCCGGCTACGCCGCTGAAATCGATGTACTGAAAGTAATTGGTGGCCGCCGTGGTCAGCGTCACCACGTTGGAGATGGTGTAACCATAGGTGATGCCAAAGCGCGCGAAACTGCGGCGTAGCGGATAACTGGCGGAAACCGAGAAGCCGCGGCTGTTCTGGCTGTAATTCAGCAGGTTCTGCGCTCCCAGCGAGTTATACAGCGGGATGAGGTTCTGGCCTTCCAGAATGGATGCTTCGCGGGCCTGGTTGAAATCGAACTTACTCAGAAACACCTGAAAGCCGAGTTGGAGAGGGCGGTCCATGAAGTAAGGCTCGGTGAAACCCAGGGTGACGCTACGCAGGAGCGTACCGAGCTGCGATTGCAGCGAGAGGGTCTCGCCCAGGCCGAGGAAGTTATTGGTGGAGTAGTTGGCGCCGATGAACGTGCCGGCGATGCCCGAAACGCCGCCGTTCAAACCGATCGAGTTCTTGCCGCGCTCCTTCACCTTGAGCGTAATATCCACCGTGTTGGTCTGGGGGTTGCGGCGGATTTCGGCGGCATCCTCCTTCTTGAGCGGCTCGAAGTAACCGAGCTGATTCAGGCGCAGGATACTGTAGTCCCATAACTGGGTGTTGTACATGTCGCCTTCATCGAGCAGGATTTCGCGGCGGATGACCTTGTCGCGGGTGGTGGTGTTGCCCGAGAAGTCAATGCGGCGGATGAAGAACTGCTTGCCTTCGTCGGCGGTGATGGTCAAGTCGATCTTGTCGGAATTGGGGATGACGTCGAAGGAGGGCTCGGGCACGAAATCGATATAGCCGAACTGCCCGTAGACTTTGCGCAGGTTCTCCAGGCCCTTGGTCAGCTTCTCGCGCGAGAAGACATCGCCCTCTTTCATGCCGAAGTACGGCAGCAGCACGGAGGGTTCGCGGAACAGCTTGATGCCCACGAAGGTGGCTTTGTCCAGATGGTACTGGCGGCCCTCTTCGACGGGGATGGTGATATCGGCGTAGATGCCGGGACCGCGGGTCAAAAGCAGCGGCAGGCGGAAACCGGTTCCCGGTTTGGGCATGATTTTGACCGTCTGGTCGAGGATCTTGACCTCGAAGTACCCGTGGTTCTGGTAGGCTTCGCGGATATGCTCCTTGTCGTCTTCGAGCTTCATCTCGTCGTAGGTTTTGGGGATCAGGCTTTCGAAGAAGATGGAGTGCGGAATGCCGTAGGGGTGGAGGTTCTTCATGGCCTCGATCACCCAGCGGTCATTGTAGGCCTTATTGCCCTCGATATCGATCTTCCCCACCTTTACCTTGGGACCTTCATTCACCGCAAAAGTGACCTTCAGCGAGGACGGCGGGATCTGCTCGATGCGCGGTTCGACGGTAGCGTACTGGTGGCCGCGCTCGGAGAGAAACTCTTTCAACGCCACCACGGCGCGCTGGACCTTGTCCGGATCGTACTGCGATTCGACCGAAAGACCGACCTTGCGCTCCTTGAAGCGGTCGAGAATCTCGGAGACCGTGACCGAATGGATGCCGGTGTAGTCGATGGAGCGGATGACGCGCCGCTCGGTCAGAATCCAGTGGATGATGATGCCGGTTTTTCCCTGTTCGGTTTCCACGCGAATATCGTCGAAGCGGCCCTGGTTCCACAGGTAAGTGAAGTCGCGGCGCATGGCGTCTGGGCTGTAGATATCGCCCACCTTCTCATTGATCATGGCCTTGAGGGTATCCTGCGGGACGCGGCGGGCGCCCGTGAAGTCGATGCCCTCGATTACTTCTCCCTGGGGGGCAGTAGGCGGCTTGACCGTGGTGGGCGCTTGCAGCGGCGTCTGCTGCTGGGCGGGGGGAGTGGTGGGCGGTTGAGTCGGTTGGGTCTGAGGAACGGTTTCGAAAGGATTGGCCGGACGGGCGGGCGGCTGCTGCTGTTGTTTGGACGGGGGCTGCGCCGGCGGAGTTTGAGCCGGAGGAGTCTGCTGCTGGGACTGCGCCGGTGGGGTTTGAGGCGGAGGAGTCTGGGCCGTCAGGGGAACCGCCAGCGTGAGGATGCCCGCAGCGGAGAGACCTGCCGACAGGATGACCAGACGGATACGCCTGTAGCACTTCATGCGAACATACCTTTCGACTGTGCGCTCACGGAAGATCAGTTGGTACCGGCGCGCCGGCTCCAACCGACCCGGCGCGAGCGTGATAAGCCATTATTTTACCGGATCTTCGCGAAGTTCAACAACGAGTGCCGCGCGCCACAGGTGTGAAAGGGGCGCACAGCAAAGCAGGGGCGCAAATCCGGCGCGAAAGTGGTCTCGGGATTCGACTTACACTCAGAAAACACACCGATGAATCTCGATGAACGCATCGAGAGACGGGCCGGACGCGGGCAGGCTCCGGCGGAAAATGGGGAGCTGCGGACCGCCTGTCTGGGACGGTTGGGAGAGAAGATCGACCGCCTGGTCGAAAACCTCAACCAGAACGAAAGTTGGGCCCGGAACTGGGCCAAAAAGTAAAATCGATTGCGGCAGCACCAGAGCTTCCACACCCGAATCATGGAATCGACGGCCCGCCTGACACACATCGCCAATCGTCATGGGCAGCGGTTCGAGCGTTGGTTTGAGCGCCTGGACCGAGGCGAACCGCAGTAAAGATCGCCGAGCGTCCGAAGGTTAGCCGAAGAAGGCAGCATCCAGCTCGCGGGTCACTTCTTCGGTGAGCGGGCGCAGTTGGCCGACGGCGCGGCAATTGATGATGGCCTCGGCGGTGGATTCCAGGACCTCCAGGCGGTCGAAGGCTTCGAGAACGTCGCCGCCGGTCACCAGCACACCGTCGTTTTCCAGAATCAGGGCCGGCTGCTGGGGCGAGAGCATGGCGGAGAGTTCCCGGCCCTCCTCGAATTGTAAGCCGAAGGGCGCGCGGCCCACGTGCCGCACCACCACGTAGCTTTCCGGGATGGTGCGGGAATCCAGCGCCAGGCCGGTCACGCTGAAGGCGGTGGCGTTCACCGGGTAGGCGTTGACAATGGCCCCCACCTCGGGGTGGTCGCGGTAGATGGCATCGTGGATGCGCGCGGCGCGGCTGGGCGGCTTCGGCCCGGCCGTCCTCCACCAGCACCAGGTCCTCCACATCCACCACGCCGCGGTCCACCTGGTAGGGGGTGATGACGAACGACCGCTCGCTCACACGCGCCGAATAGCTGCCTTGTGTGCTGATGAACAGGCGCTGGCGGTAGGCGCGGCGGACAAACTCGGCCAGGCGGCGGCGCACCTCGGCTTCGTGGCTGGTGGGCATTACCCTCGTAAATTCTTCCAGGGTGCTTTGACGGCGCTGCTCCAGGTCGAGCTGCTGGCCGGTGAGGAAGCGGACTTCCCCGCCCGCCAGGCGCGCCTTGATGATGGTCTTGGCGGTGAACTCCAGGGTTTCAAAACGCCGGAAGGCCTCTTGCAGCGTTTCGCCAGCGGTCACCACGCCGTGGTTTTCCAGGATCACGCAGTTATAACCCTGCTCGAAGGTGTCGGCCACGATGGCGCCGAGGGCGGGGCTGCCGGGCAGGCGGTAGGGCGCGAATCCCACCTCGCCACACACCCGCCAGGCCTGGTGGAACACCCGTGGATTGGGCGTGAGGCCGGCGAGGCTGAAGGCCACCAGCGCGGTGGGGTGGGCGTGCACTACACCGCCCAGCTCGGGGCGGCGGCGCCGGATCTCCTGGTGGATGGGCAGCTCGGAGGAGGGTTTGCGGATCCCGCTGATGCGGCCATCGGGATGGACGCAGACGATGTCTTCGCGGCGCAGGGCGCCCTTGTCCAGACGGGCGGGGGTGATCCAAAGATCGCCGGAGGCTTCGCGGATGGACAGGTTGCCGCCCGAGGTGGTGGTCATCCGGTAGCGGTAGACCCGCTCCATGGCCTGCATGATTTCGTCGCGGGGGTGCAGGTAGGAGTGGCGTGCCCGCGGTTCCGCGGCACCGGCCGGCTTACTGCCGCTGAATGTAGACGACATGGGTTTGGGTGTACTCGTAGAGTCCGTGTTTGCCATCCGCGCCGCCGATGCCGCTCTTGCGCCATCCGGCGTGGAAGCCCTGCATGGCCTCGAAGTTCTCGCGGTTGATGTAGGTTTCGCCGAAGCGGATTTCCTGGCAGGCCTTCAGGGCCACATTCAGATCGCGGGTGTAGATGGAGGAGGTGAGGCCGTAATCGGAGTCGTTGGCGAAGGCGATGGCCTCTTCGAGATCGTGGAAAGTAACCACCGGGGCCACCGGGCCGAAGATTTCGCGGCGGATGATTTCCATGTCCTGGCGGCAATTGGTGAGGACCGTGGGCTGGTAATAGAAGGCGGCCTCCGAGGGACCTCCGCCGCGCGCGCCACCGGTGGCCACCTCAGCGCCGGCGGCCACCGCGCCGCGCACCAGGTTGTCCACCTTGCGGTAGCCGGCTTCGTTGATTAGCGGGCCGTAGTCCACGGTCTGGTCGGCGAGGGGATCGCCGAAGCGGGTGGTTTTCATCGCGGCGGTGAGCTTTTCGACGAACTGATCGGCGATGCCGCGCTGCACGTAGACGCGCTCCGCGCAGTTGCAGACCTGGCCGCTATTGATGACGCGCGAGGCTTTGACGGCGCGGACGGCGAGGTCGATATCGGCATCGGCCATGACGATGGCGGGGGCCTTGCCGCCCAGTTCGAGGTTGACCTTGGTGACGTTGGGAGCGGCGGCGGCCATGATGGCGGAGCCGGTTTCCACACTGCCGGTGAAGCTGATCATGCCGACGCGGCGCGAGGAGGCGAGCGCCTTGCCGGCGGTGGCGCCGCGGCCGAACACCATGTTAATGACGCCCGGCGGGGCCTCGATTTCCTGAAGGATGCGGCAGAAGCGGGCGGCGTTGTGGGGGGTCTCTTCGCTGGGCTTAATGACGATGGTGTTTCCAGTGACCAGCGCGGGGGCGGCTTTGCGGGCGATCAGGAAGAACGGAAAGTTCCACGGCAGGATGCCGGCGATTACTCCGATGGGCTGGCGAAAGAGGAAGATGGATTCGCCGGGGCGGTCGCTTTCCAGAATTTCGCCTTCGATGCGGCGGGCCCATTCAGCCATGTAGTCGAAGTAATCGGCGGTGAAGGCCACTTCCACGCGGGCCAGGCCGAGGGTCTTGCCCTGCTCCTCAGTGATGATGCGGGCGAGGGGATCGACCTGCTCGCGGATTTTGGCAGCGAGGGCACGGAGGAGTTTGGCGCGCTCGACGGCCGGGTGGCGCGACCAATCTTTCTGAGCGGCTTCGGCGGCGGAGACGGCGGCATCTACGTCCTCGGGGGTGCTATCGGGAACCGTACAGATTTCCGCGCCGGTGGACGGGTTGCGCACTTCGACGGTGCGCGCGCCCGTGGAGGGAGTGAACTTTCCGTTGATGAAGTTTTGGTAGGGCATGCTATTGCGCTTTGGCTACCTCGACGGCGAATGCATAAGTGGGGCCGAACATGTTGGATCGGAATACGATCCACTGAGCGTCGGGGGTGAAGCTGACGTTGGGTTCCAACCGGTAATTGTGCTTCGACATGTTCACCAGGCGCTCGGCATGAAGGACGCCCGGATTGACGAAGCTCTTATCTTCCAGGCCTCGGTTGGGAATCAGCTCAGGGCGGAAGAGGTAGATCCACTCGCCATCGGGGGCGTGGGCCACCTGGCCGGGGTCGCCGCCATCGCCGCAGAACAGCTTACCATCGCGGCTGACATTAAAGTGGATGGACCATTCGTTGCGCTCCAGGTGATACCAGGTGCGGGCGCCGGTCTCGACGTTGTAGCCGGCCAGCCAGAAGACTTCGCCGCGCGGGGTTTGCAGATCGTACCAGATGGTTTTGCCATCGGGCGCCCAGAATTCGTGGCCGAAAATTTCCATGGCCATGGTGCGGGTGTGGATCTTGGTGGGGGCGCCCGCATGCGGGCCCGAGCCATCGGTGCGCAGGGTCCAGATGCGGTCCACTTTGTGCCAGGGGCCTTCGTGGCAGAACATTAAGAGGGTGGGATCGGTGGGCGAGAATTCCAGGTGGTTGAGCCAGTCGGTGCTGCCGTAGATGGTTTTGATTGCGCCGGTCTTTATATTAATGGTAAAGAGGCCCATGAGCAGGTGGGCGGCCAGCCGCTGCTCCATCATCTCCCCTTTGTTGCGCGGCTGTTCCAGGGTTTGCGGGCCGGGCGGGCGGTTGGGATTATAATCCGGCCCGTCGCCGGCGATGTAAGTGCCCGCCAGCAGGGTCTCATCGGCATTCACGGTGGCGACCGAGCCGCGCGGCGGTAACTTGGCGATCTCACGGGTGACCAGGGAATCCACGTCGGTGGCGCAGACCGTATTGTCGCGGATGTAATACACGTTCTGCGTCTTGTGGCCGGTGACGATGATGCGCACGCGGCCTTTGACTACCGGATGAGTGGCATGAGTGGCGAGGTCGAGCACCGAGATGCCTTCGGGAGTGGTGTAGACCATCTCCTTGCCGTTGGCGGTGTAGCCGTTCTGGTTGAAGTACAGGCTGGCGCTGCCCGGTTCGTCGGTGAGGCGGACGATGCGGTGGCCGGTATCGGGGTCGATCCAGGTGCGCGGCGGGGCATCGGCGGCGGCCAGAGAGAGCGGCCAGAAGGTGAGCACAGATGCGAGCACGGCGATGGCTGGCAACGGCAGGCGGTGCATAGCGGAACTCCGGGTAAATCCCTTCTTCGAGGGTAACACCGGGGCCGGCGATGGGCCGGCGCGCGGCGGGGAAACGGGTAGCCGCGCGTTAGCTGAGCGCCGGAGTGCGCTCTTTGACCGCGGTAACCCGGCGTTCCCGTTTCGGCAGCAGCCAGACCACCGCGCGGTACAGCAGGAGCAGGCCGACCAAGGTGCCGTAGAACACCGGCAAGCGGATGTCGGACTTCACCAGCCAGTAATAATGCACCACGCCGGCGATGGCGCTCCCGTATACCAGGCGATGCAACGCCCGCCAACGCCGCCCGCCCAGGCGGCGGATCCAGCCGGCGGTGGAGGTGATGGCCAGGGGCAGCATCAGCACCAGGGCCGCGAAACCGGCGGTAATGAACGGACGCTTGACCACGTCCTTCAGCATTTCGTGAAGATCGAAGAGCTTATCCAGCCAGAGCCAGGTGAGGAAATGGCAGCACCCGTAGAAAAAGGCGAACAGGCCAAACATGCGGCGAAAGCGGATCAAGTCCGGCAGGTGCAGAAGCTGGCGCAGAGGCGTGACGGCCAGGGTGATGACCAGGAAGCGGATGGTCCAATCGCCGGTGAAGTGAGTGATGTACTCCAGCGGGTTGGCGATGATTTCGCCGCGGCTGAAAAAGCCGCCCAGCGCCTCGGGCTGGAGCAGGCCGAACACCACACTGGCCCGCCCGGCGAGCCACAGGAACGGCGCCAGACACAGCAACCAGACCAGTGGTTTCACCCATCGCTTGCGCAGCATGTCAGTAGTATTTTTTGAGGTCCATGCCCGCGTAGAGAGAGGCCACTTCGTTGTACCCGTTGAACATCAGGGTAGGACGGTTCTTGAAGGGCGAGGGCAGGCGCTGCTCGCGAGCCTGGCTCCAGCGCGGATGATCCACGTTGGGATTCACGTTGGAGTAAAAGCCGTACTCGTGCGCGTTGGCGATATTCCAGGTGGTGGGCGGCTGGCCCCCCACGAGCTTGATTTTCACCAGCGACTTGATGCTTTTGAATCCGTACTTCCACGGAATCACCATGCGGACGGGCGCGCCATCCTGCGGCGGCAGAGCGTCGCCGTACATGCCCACGCAGAGGAGCGCGAGCGGGTGCATGGCCTCATCCAGGCGCAGGCCCTCTACATAAGGAAACGGAATGCCGTCGGCATGCGGCATCTGGCTGGAGCTGAAGTAACTCTCAAAGGCCACGAACTTGGCCTTGGGCGTGGGTTCGACTTGTTTCAGCAGCGCGCTGAGCGAGTAACCTACCCAAGGCACCACGATCGACCACGCCTCTACACAGCGGTGCCGGTAGATGCGCTCTTCGAGCGGGGCGATTTTGAGAATCTCGTCCATGGAGAATTTGCGCGGCTTGGCCACGTCGCCTTCCACGGAGACGGTCCACGGCGAGGTTTTGAAATGCTGCGCATACTTCGCCGGTTCGTCCTTGCTCGTACCAAATTCGTAGAAGTTGTTGTAGTGGGTGACGATCTCTTTGGAGGTGACCGGCTCCGTGGTGCTAAACGGGCTCTTCGCCAAACCGCCCAGCGTCGCGGCGGCCGCGCGGCCCGATGGCGAAACGGCTTCGCGGGCAGCCAGAAAGGCGGCCGGAGCCGCGGCCAGGAACTTGCGGCGGTTCAGGTAAACAGACTTGGGAGTGACCTCCGAGTAGCGGAGGTCGGCGGCTTTTTTGATCAGCATCCTAGTGCCTACTATACCTATAGACGGGGTCAGCAGGGCGGTGGATGCGCGCAATTTACCGGCGAGGTGCGGCGACGAGCCACGGAATTATGGATCGCCACAGCGCGCCATGGCATCTCAGTCGAGAGGAAATTCACGTGGACCTGGAGGCTTTACAGTATCCCATCGGCCGCTTTCGCTGGGACTCGGCGAACGGTTCCGAACACCGCGGCGAATGGCTGCGAGCCATCGAACGGACGCCGGGCGAGGTGCGGCGCGTGGTCGCCGGCCTCACCGATGAACAACTCGACACGCCTTACCGCCCGGATGGCTGGACCGTCCGGCAGGTGGTGCATCATTACGCCGACGATCACCTGAATTCCTATTGCCGGTTCAAGCTGGCGCTGACGGAGGACGCACCCGCCATCAAACCGTACAGCGAGCCGCTATGGGCCGAGTTGCCGGATGCGCGGAAAGGACCGATCGAGCCGTCGCTGGAACTTCTGGCCGCCCTGCACCAGCGCTGGATGGCGGCATGGAGGGCGCTCGCGGAACCGGACTGGCTGCGCACGTTCGTTCACCCAAAACGCGGACCGGTAACGTTGCATCAGCTTGCCGCTCTGTATGTCTGGCACGGCCGGCATCACGTGGCACAAGTTCGGGCCTTGCGGGTGCGTAGCGGCTGGCGCGAGGAGGCCTGACCGGGGCTTCCGCGCTATCCTGCATTCAGGTGAGTGAATGTTCGAAAACCTTACCGACACCGCTGGCAAGGCGGTGTTGCACGCTAAGCAGGTGGCCAAGCGGTACGGCAATCCGGAGATGGAACCGGAGCACCTGCTGCTCGGCATTCTGGTGGTCGATGAGCCGCTGCTTCTCAGGTGTCTCCGCCGTCCCGACGCTGTCTCTCAATTGCGCTCCCAACTGAAGGCGTATTGCCAATCCAAACAGAGTGAACCGGCCTCTGCTCAGGGCGGCGACCTCGCTCTGAGCGCAGCGACCCGGCGCGCCCTGGCCTATACGGAGGAAGAATCGCAGCGGATGCACCACCACGACGTGGACACAACGCATCTCCTGATCGGCATCTTCCGGGAGGAGTCCAGCCACGCTGCCCTGACCCTGCGGGAGTTGGGGACCACCATAGGCATGCTGGTGCTTGCCGCCGAAATGGCCTCGAACCGCCGCGAAATCGAGCGACACCTCAGGAACCCCATCCGGTTCAGCGGCGCGCCTCCTCTCGGCCAACTTGATATCGGAGCCCTGCTGGCTTCCGAGGACCCCGACCCCACGCGCGATTTGACGGCGGCGGCAGCCGAAGGCCAACTCGCCCCGCTTATTGGCCGCGCCCGGGAATTCGACCGGATGGTCCACATCCTGGTCCGCCGCGGGCGGAACAGCGTGCTTCTGGTGGGCGAACCCGGCGTTGGCAAGACCGCCCTGCTGGAAGGCTTGGCCGCGCGGCTGGCCTCGGGTACGCTGCCGATGCTCCTGGAGCGGCGCCTGGTCTCGGTCGACGCAGGATTGCTCAGCGACACTAATTCGCGCCATCGAGCCCGGCTCCACGGCTGGCGCAAGGCGATCCTATGCGTCGAAGGTCTGCTCGATATGGAATCCGCCGAGGGGTTCCTGCGGCTGGAACCGGGCCTCGCCAGCGGCCTGTTTCAGTGCATTGCCACTGGAACGCCCGCCGGCTATCGCCGCTTCGCGGGGCGTTTCGCGGGGCTGGCGAGCCGCTTCGAACTGGTGGAACTGGCTCCCCACTCGTCGGCCGAGTCCATCGAAATTCTGACCAGCCTCAGGGAGCGGTACGAGAAATTTCACAACGTGACCATTGAGAAAAGCGCCATCCCCGCGGCGGTGTATATTTCGGGCCGCGTTCTGCCGCAGCGCTCCCTGCCGGACCGCGCCCTGGACCTGCTGGACGATGCCGGCGCGCACGCCAAATTGCATGGCGGGCAAAAGGTGACCGCTGCCGAAATTGCCGAAGCCGCGGCCGAACGCGCCGGAATTCCGGTGGCCGCGCTGAAGCAGATTCTCGAACTTCACAAACCAGCGGAACTGGAAGTGGCGGTGCGGGAACTCGCCAACCGGCTGCCACCCGATCAGCACGCATGGCTGCCGTACCTGGGCTGCGTACCTCGCCGGTTCTCCCGCCAGCGCCGCGGAGGAACTCGTGCAGGGCATCCATGCGGCCACCGCCAAACTACATCTGCCCGAGGGAGATATACCCGGCCAGCCGTAGCAGCCGCACCTCGAACCGGCTGGCAGATCCGTCGCCGACTGGCGGATCAGCGCCCGGCTGCAGAACTGAGCAGGCTTTCCGGAGCGCCCATACCGAGTCGACGGAAGGCCCCGAGCCGCCTCCCTCACTCCAAAATCGCGTTAAAGAACATCTTGAAGGTCAAATAGCTTTGCGCCCGGTATTGCGGGCGCATCCCGAACAGGATGGCCCGTCCGCTGCCGACCGGGGCGTCGATCAGCGCGGCCTTCCCGGCGATCACTTTTTCGCCCACCAGCCAGCCCGATGCCAGCACGCCGGAATCGGGATAGCGCGCCACCACCGGGAGTTGGGTGTCCCACGCGGGACTCTGCTCGCTCCAGATGGCGATCTCCGCCGGCACCCCGTACGCGAGCGGGCTGTGGGTGTCGATCCGGGCGTTCAGCAGCGAACCGGGCGAGTAGAATTCGCTGGAGCCGCTGGTGGGCCGGTCGCCGCCGCCTTCGAAATCGCGGCCGCCGCGCGGGGTCACAGTTTTCGCGGCCAGACCCAGGTGGGCGATGCCGTATTCGCTGGCGTTGTTCAGAAACACCAGGGTGCCCCCGGCTTCGGCAAACCGTTTCAGCGCGTCCGCGCCCTTGGGACCGAGGCCGCCCGCGTACTCGGGCGGCAGGTTGCGGATACCGTTTTCCAGGCTGGCGGAGGATTGGTCGGGGATGATCACCACGTCGAACTTCTGGCGCAGCCCGCCAGCCTGGACATCCTTATTATGTAGGGTGGTGTAGGCGAAGCCGAATTGTTCCAACAGCCAACGGGTCCAACCTTCATCCATATTCGCGGTCCAGGACTGGTAGAGTGCCAGGCGCGGCCGGTGGATCTCCTTCCAGCCGGATTGGGCGGCGAGCGAAAAGTCGCCCGTTGCCGGGTCGCGCCACACAGCGTGGCCGCCTGCCCAGGCATGGTTCACCGCCATCCAGGAATCCGTGTCGGCGGCGCGCAGCAGGGGGCCGGTGACGGGCGGCGCCGGTTCCCAGCGGCCCGAAAACGGCACCTCTTGCTCCACGGCTTTCGAATCCACTCCCATCAGCAGCGGGAGGGTGTTGGCGGTGACATCGTAGGGCCGCTTGGGTGGGCCGCCGGGATAGAGACGGTCGTTGGGGTACGCCTGGCGTTCCAGCAGCGACTTGGCCCATCCGCTGTAAGGCTGGTGCATGGGGATGACCGCGCTGCCATCCGGCGCCCGGTCGATTTCCACCTGGCCGAAGCGCAGGGTCTCCAGCATTTTGCGCGTGGCGCCGGGGTCGCGCTGGTTGGCCGAGATTACGAATCCCCAAGGCACGGTGCGGGCGGTCTGGCGCTCGCCCACCTTATAGAAGTTGCGCAGCAACTCATCGCGGTGGATGGCAGCGTTGTAGAGGCAGGCATCCCAGGCGATCTCCTGGTAGTCGATGATATCGCGCAGATGCCACGTTCCGCTGAGCCACGGCTCGAGGTAATTCCAGGAGCGCTCGCGCGGGTTATACCCCAATGCTGTCTGTGCGATCTGGTCAGGAGTTAAAGTAATGGGCGAGGCAATCCGCGCGCTCGCCGATTCGGTCAACAGCCGCAGCCCGGCGTGGAACGCCTGGTAGTGGCGCGACGGCGTCCAGAAATCGTAAACCCCGTGGATGGCGATGCCGGTCTTGCCGGCGGCGGTCTCGGCCGAAGCCATGGCCGTCCCCATCATGTTCATTTCCTGCATCAGGATGGGGTCGATATTCGGCTCGGTGGGGTCGAGCCATGGCGGGATGAACATACGTGCCCCGTTGGCGGCCATCTGGTGGACGTCGTAGACGATCTCGGGGTGCCACACGTTGTGCAGCTTGGAAATGGTCAGGCGCGTTTCGGGCTGCGAAAAGATGTACCAGTCGCGGTTGTTATCGTGACCCACGTACTTGTGGTAGAGCCACGGCGGATTGGTGCCCTCGTAGGGCGTGCCGAGGGTGCGGCGGTACCACTGGGTGACGATATCGACGCCATCGGGGTTCAGCGACGGCACCAGGATCAGGATGTCGTTGTGCAGGATGGCGCGGTTGTGCGGGGTATCCTCGGTGAGCAGGCGGTAAGCATATTCCACCGCCGTGTGGGTGGACGCGATCTCCGTCGCATGGATGGAGCAGGTTAACAATACGACGGTTTTCCCTTGAGCGAAAAGACCTTCCGCCTCCGCGGGGGTGGTCTTGCGGGGATCGGCCAGTCGCTGCTGGATCAGTTTATAGCGGTCCAGCAGCATGAGGGTGTCCGGCTCTGCGATGGTAGCGGCGATGAACGGCCGGCCTTCGGCGGTCTTGCCCAATTCCTCCACGCGGATGCGGTCGCTGGATTGCGCCAGCAGGTTGAAGTAACCGACCACCTTTTCCCAGTCCAGCACCGTACGATCCGCGCCAATGGGATGGCCGAAGTAGCTCTGTGGCGTGGGAACGGCGGCGTACAGGGACGCCGAAACCAAGCATGCAAATAACGGCAAGAGTCGTTGTTTCATGGCAATAGCTCCAACATTTGATCGATTTCCGAAGGCTGGATGTAGAAATGGGGTGAAGTGCGCACCCATCCCGCGCGGGCGGCGGCGGTGATCCGCCGAGACCGCAGGTGACCCACAATTGCGGCAGCATCTCCGCCGGGTTTGCGGAAGCTGACGATGCCCGCGCCGTTTTCGGGGGTGCGGTGACCCAGAAGCTCGTAACCCTTGGACTGGACGCCCTGGGCGATGCGGTCTCCCAAACTCTGCACCAGCGGGGCGATTTCTCCGACTCCCACCTCAAGTAAAAATTCAAGAGCTGCCGCCAATCCGAAGCAGCCAACGGTATTTAGCGTTCCGCACTCATAGCGGCCCGCGTCCGGCCGCAGGGTCATGTCGCGGGAAGCGTAATCGTTGTATCCGGCCACGTTGGTCCAGCCGAATTCGATCGGGCGCACCTGGTTTTGGAGTTCCTGGGAAATGTAGAGAATGCCGCAGCCCTCGGGACCCATCAGCCACTTGTGGCCGTCGGCCGCCAGGGCGTCCACGTGGCAGGCCCGCACATCGAGCGGAAACGCACCCAGGCCCTGAATCGCATCTACCATAAAAATGCAGCGGTTACGATGGCAGATCTCACCGATTGCCGGAATGGGCGCGCGGTACCCGCTAAGGAATTGCACGAAGCTGATGGAGAGCAGGCGCGCGCCCCGGGCGGCTTCGTCGATGCGGTCAAGCGGGTCCTCCACGGAAAGCCAGGTGACGGAAACCCCCCGCTGCTCCAGCAACTTCCAGGGGTATAGGTTGGCCGGGAACTCTTCGTGGAAAGCCACCACGCGGTCGCCGGGGCGCCAGTCGATTCCCTCGGCCACCGTGGAGATGCCCTCGGAGGTGTTCTTGGCCAGAGCGATTTCCGAGCGGTCGGCACCGAGCAGCCGGGCGGCCGCGACCCGCACGCGCTCGTAGGCGGCCAGCCACTGGTCGTAGTGCAGGCTGCCGAAATGCAGGCAGTCGTCGGCCAGCCCCTTCATGGCCTCGGCGGCTGGGCGGCAGAGCGGTGAGACGGCCGCGTGATTCAGATAAATGAGCTGCTCGCGCACTGGAAACTGGTGGGCGTAGCGTTGCGACAGTGTGGCGTCCAGGACCATTTAATTCTCCGTGGGAGGTTTGAGGCGGCTGAGCATGGAGGGACCTTCGGCCGAATCGTTGTTGTCCGCGGGCGGCGACCACGAGAGCTTGAGATCGTATTTGCCCGTGAGGCCGGTGGCATCGATCACCGGCCGGGGATCCCCTGGGTTGAGGGACAGGCGCCATTCCAGCATGCGAGCCAAGTCCTGCATCGTTCCAGCGGGAGCGATATACCAAGCCTTGCCTTGAGTGTGAACGGTCGAGGTTTGGCCCGGCGCTACCAGGGGGAAGCCTTGCTCATCCCGCTTCGGCATCGTGCCCGGCTCCCAGGGTTCGGGGGTGTCTCCGGGCGCCAGTTCCACCCATTTCTTGGCTTTCACGCCGCCTTTAGCCACCACCAGCTCATACACAGGCATTTCCCTGGTTTCGCGGTGTACCGCCAGCTTGCAGCGCTCACGGATCACTTCGTGGCTGCAGGTGATCTGACCCGGGGCGCTGCTTCCCGGTCCGCCGCGGCAGCCGAAGAAACGGTCGGCCGGCTTTGGCTGGTCCACGGGCGCCGACAGCTTGATGGAAAACCCCTCGAATTCCACAGGGGCGGCCGGTTGGCCCAAGGCCGCTCCGGCACAGCACGCGAGGAACAGCCCCATCCGGGGTAATCCCACATGTTTTTCCCGAGCCATTCCCTCTACAATACGTTATGAAGCCCTGGAGGGGCACTATGCGACCTCTTTCCGCAGCCATCCTGGTGGCGTCGCTGGCCGTACTGCCGGCAAGCGCCTCCGATAGCAAAAAGCCCAAGGACGACCCCAACCAGATCGGCAACCGCGACGTGGGAAAATGCCTGAACATGTTCTCCATCGAAAAAGAGATCGCGCTGGGGAAACAGTTGTCCGAAGAGGTCAAACGGCAGGCGCACCTGAACGACGATCCGCTGATTTCGGAGTACGTCAACCGGGTGGGCCAAAACCTGGCGCGCAACTCGGACGCCAAGGTGCCGTTCACCTTCCAGGTGATCGAGGACGAAACGCCCAACGCCTTCGCGTTGCCCGGCGGCTTCATTTTCGTAAACACCGGCCTGATCAAGATCGCCGACGAAGAGGACGAGTTCGCCGCCGTCCTGGCGCACGAAATCGCCCATGTGGCCGCGCGCCACCTGACCTGCCAGGCTACCAAAGAGCAGCTTCTCACCATGCTGGCCCTGCCGGCGGGCGCGGTGCTGGGAGGATGGGGCGGCGTGCTGGCACGCCAGGGGATGGGCGTGGGGATGCCAATGGCGTTTATGAAATTCACCCGCGCCCACGAAACCGAAGCCGACTACCTGGGTGTGCAGTATATGTACGCGGCGGGTTATGACCCCAACGGGGCGGTCAGCATCTTCGAAAAATTGGAGATGCTGGAGCGGCAGCAGCCCGGAACGCTGTCGCGCCTGTTCGCCGCCCACCCGCTGGATTCGACGCGCATCAACAATACCCAGCAGGAGATCCAGCGCATTCTGCCCTCCAAGGCGGAGTACGTGGTGACCACCTCGGAGTACCACGACATTCGCGAGCGGCTGATCACCCAGGACGCGCGTCCGAAGAGCGACAAGAGTGGGCCGACTTTGCGGCGCGCCCCCGGTTCGGGCCAGGGCGACCCGGACGGAGACCAGCGGCCGACCATCCGGCGCAAGGATTTGACCGAGTAGAGGCAGTAGAGAAGCTACGCGGCCCGGGGGTGGCGCCTTGGGGGGTAAATGGCAACGCCGTGCTCTTTCCCGGACGAACCGCTACGCGGTACTTCACCGGGTCGCGATTGTATTCCCCGAACAGAGGGCCCCATCGTCGGCGTTCAGCAGATTGCGGAACCGCGCCGTGTAGGACGCGAGATATCGCCCGCAACTCTTGCAGGGCCTGCCGCCGGAACCGGCAATCGTCTGCATCCATTCCGTGCGCGCTAATGCGTGTGAATCTCCCGGACCAGGGCGAAATTGGCCGCCGCCTGCTGGATGGGGACCCGAAAACTGCCCGTTGCCCCGGGCTTGAGGTTCTCCACGGTGGCGCTGACGCCGCCTAACTGCGAACCGCCGTTATCGGTCAGGTCGAAGACCGCCTCGGCCACGTGGATATCGTGATTGGTGGTGTTCTTCAAGCTGCCCACCAGCGAGGTTTGCGGACCATGCTCCACCCGCACCTCGACCACCTCGACTTCCTTATCGGTCTGGATGCGCATATTGGGGTCCATTTTCGGCAGCAGCTTGGCGGCTACCTCGGCGGCGGTGGCTTCGCGCGCCGGCGCCGGTGCGTCGAAGTCGAAGCTGTTGGTGAGCATGCCCACCACCACCACGGCCAGGACCAGGCACGGAACGCCAATCAAGAGCCCCAGCTTGATTTTCTGACTGAGGGTGCGGTTGGTGAGGTACAGCGGATCGGAGGGCGCGGGGCCACCCGCGAGGAGACGCTCGATGGGGCCGCTAAGCGGTCCCAGCCACTTCATCCGCCTGGGTCCGGAGGCCGGGGCGCCTGGTTTCAGACCGGCGTAAGCGATCCTCTCGAAGATCTCGCGAATCCGCTTGACGAAGGGAAGAGCCACGTTGCCATTATATTCCCCCGAGGTTGGCGCGGCGGATCTGGTGCGAACCGATCGGGTTCGGGAGGATAGGGGCGGCCAGGGCTGGGGCAAGCCAAGAATGGGCACCGCGGGTCTCAGATTATTTTGCGGCTTCTTACGGTCGCGGCTCCGGGCAGCAGTTTTCGGACCGCGCGTAAGCAAGCGCTAAGCGGGCCAGCACACTATGCCAGGCGCCGGCCCCCTGCCGCCAGCCTCAGTGTTTGCGCGCGCCCTTGCTCTCGGCCACCAGGTTTTCCAGGGTACTCAGGTTCTCCGGCTTTCCCATGACGATCAGAAAATCGCCGCCTTCGACGGCCGTATCGGCGGCGGGGTTGAACAGCATGTGGCCATCGGCGCGGCGGATGGCCATCACGGTGACGCCGAAGTTGCGGCCGAGCTGCATTTCCTGAAGGCTCTTACCCACCATTTCGCTGTTTTCCGCCACGCGCACCTGCTCGATAGCGATGTCCATGCCGATGTCTTTGGTGGTGAAATCCAGAAACTGCACCACGTGCGGGCGCAGCAGGGATTGCGCCAGGCGATGACCGGTCAGGGAGTAGGGCGCGAACACCGCATCCGCGCCAGCCCGGCGCATCTTGGCTTCGGCGCCCTCTTCGGCCGCGCGAGCCGCCACGTAGATGTGCGGGTTCAGGCCCTTGGCGGAGAGCAGCACGAAGAGGTTGTCGGCATCGGTGGCCAGAGCCGCCACCAATCCGCGGGCGCGTTCAATGCCCACCTGGCGCAGGGTGTCGTCGTTGGTGGCGTCGGCAGCCACGGCCAGCATACCGGCGAAGATGGCGCGCTCCACGCGGTCGGGGTTGGTATCCACCACCACGAAGGGCACGCCGGCATGCAGCAGCTCGGCCGCGGCGCCGCGCCCCACGCGCCCAAAGCCGCAGATGATGTAGTGATCCTTCAGCTTGTCGATCATGCGTTTGTTCCGCCGTTTGCCAATGGCCTCGCCGAACTCGCGTTCGATGATGGTCTGGGTCATGGCGCCGATGGCGATGAAGATGGTGGTGACGCCGAATGCGATGAGAAAGGAATTGAAGACGCGGCCGGCGTGCGAGAGCGGATGCACCTCCCCATACCCGACCGTGGTCATGGTGATGAGGGTCATGTAAAAGGCGTCAAAGGGAGGGTAGTGGTCGATGAGGACGAACCCCACCGTGCCCGTGGCGAGGGTGATGCCCACGGCGGCCAGCAGATAAATGAAACGCCGCACGATCCGGTTCATGGCCGATCAAAGCGACAGTATAGCGGGATTCACGGTGTGGAAACGGTCGGCCGCAGTCGGCAAGCCAGGTGAGCGATTAATGCCGGCGGCGCGCAATGTACAGGCTTGTGACCATATTGCGGGTCACGCGGCCGTGAAACTGGTCGCGTGCCACCCGACCCAACTCGGCAAGAACGGCCTCGCGGTCGGGGCGGATGTTGATATTGGAATAGGTTGCATAGAGGGCCACGGTTTGCCCGGGATCGAGCATCAGCGACCATGCGCTGGCTCGGTGCTCGATGCTGTCGAACGCGCGGGTCCGTCCCAATGCCGCCAGGCGGGCCTTGACATCCAGTGCGAACGGGATCTCGCCGGGACCAGTTGAAGGGATCGAAGGACCGTTGAGCAGAGTCTTGGTCGCTTCGTGGAAAGGATCGGGACGATTCGGGTCGCCGAATGTATTCCAGACCATTGCCCACCAGCCGCCCGGCCGGAGCAACCGGGCCACCTTGTTCAAGGCAAGGTCTTCGTCCAGCCAATGAAAAGCAGTGGCGCTAAGGCCGAGATCAAAGCTGGTCTCGCGTAACGGGGCTTCCTCAAAGGTCGAGAGGACCACGGTGAGCGCCTTGTCCGGAACGGTCTCGCTGAGGAAGGCCGCCAGGCGATTATCGGGCTCGATAGCAATCAAAGGGCTGGCGCCCAGTTCGAGTAATCGACGAGTCGCCGTTCCCGTCCCCGGTCCAATCTCGAAAGTAACCACGTTGGGCGCCAGACCGCATCGTTCGCAAAGAACGTCAAACACCCAGCCGGGATAGGCGGGCCGTGCGGCGTGATAGCCGGCAGGATCGATCCCGAAGGCCTGGCGGCCGAATTTCCGGTCGATGGAAGACTCTTTCATCCGGAAGTGCGCTGGCTTGCGTGGGGGGCCGGGATTCAGGGTACAACATTTGCCCGGATGGCGCGCTGCGGCCCCCGCGTACCGCGCCGGGTCCGGTTTTTGGAACGGCGGTCGTTCTCAATGCCCTGCGGTATGATGGGGTTTACCTATGAAGGGTGTCGTCCTCGCCGGGGGAACCGGTAGCCGTCTGTTTCCCCTGACTAAAATCACTAATAAACACCTGCTGCCCATCTATGACCGGCCAATGATCTATTTCCCCATCCAGACGCTGGTGGATGCGGGCATCCGGGACATCCTGATTGTGACGGGGGGAAGGAATTCGGGAGATTTCCTGCGGCTGCTGGCCAACGGCAAGCAATTCGGCCTCAATCACATCAATTACACCTACCAGGAGGGCGAGGGCGGCATTGCGGATGCGCTGGCCCTGGCCGAACATTTCGCCGACCAGCAGAAAATCTGCGTGGTGCTGGGGGATAACATCATCGAGGGCAGCATCGCGAAGGCGGCGGCGTACTTTCGCGAGCAGCCCGCCGGGGCGCACATCCTGCTGAAAGAAGTACCCGACGCGGAGCGCTTCGGGGTGGCGGAGGTGTCCGGCGGCACGATTACGGGGATCGAAGAAAAGCCGAAACATCCCAAATCGAACTACGCCGTCACCGGTAT